>TARA_B100001113_G_scaffold195225_1_pt1 | contig 28223 bp, 23 predicted proteins | sample TARA_B100001113 | Tara Oceans TARA_B100001113 (sample SAMEA2622402) | marine metagenome | biome: marine biome (ENVO:00000447); feature: deep chlorophyll maximum layer (ENVO:xxxxxxxx); material: "saline water (ENVO:00002010), including plankton (ENVO:xxxxxxxx)" | depth 50 m | reverse complement strand
GAACAAATGCAACAACTCCAATCAGGAGAGCTCCAAGAACCAATGGGGAAGAAAGTAATGTGGTAGGATCGGAATTTTTTTCATTAATTTCAACGAGAGTGAGGGAAAATTGAACATCTTCCTCTTGAACGTGCCATGGGACATATTGATCTGAATTGATTCCTTCACCACTAACTGTGACAATTATAGGATGTTGTTCACTCAGTTCTGATATACTACCATTTGCCGGCATCCGATGATTGTCGATTTGAATATTCAAATTATCAAGTTCTTGAGGCGTATCAAATCGATAAGTCAATTGGATTGAATATCGAATGTGCGATATCCTATCGTTTGCAGGCATGAGAACCATGCCTTCAGTCACTATACAATCAAATCCCTCCATTGTAATCGATGTATTTTGTATTGTAATGAACGAGGCAATAGATGTCCCTATGGCTTCTTGATCCATGTTAAGGCAAATTGATCCTGCAAACAATTGTGTTTCATCTTGGGAGAGTTTTATGTCTTTATCGAGGGAGTAACGAGAAAGGTCTCGGATATTTGCGGAGTGTTGCTTGTTGAGTGTGAATGATTGTGTTACAGTAAGGTGAGTCGAATTCACGACAAGATCAATGCCGCGAATATAATTTTCATCCGGCAAGATATCGCAAGATATTCCAACATCAACACAGTTAAGATCCCAGTTATCTTCAATTCCGTCTCCATCGTCATCAGAATCTAAAGTATTTGGCACACCGTCTCCATCAGTATCTGTTCCAGATTCTCCGAACCCTAGCTTTTCAATTTCTGTCGCATACGATACAATATGGTCCACATTTGAATTTGTAAACAGATTGGCAAGTTCTCCAAATTCATTTTTCATGATTACATAATCCGTCATTTCATGGAACATGGTAATTTGTCCAATGGTGTTTTCATTGAAAATATCATATGCGAGAATATGTTGTTGCGGTGAAATCTTGTGAGCGTAAATCAGATTCAAATCATCATTTATTTCAAAACGTAAAACATTGTCAATGTCTATTGATTTTAATTCTGAACCAGAAAATGTCCATTTTCTGATTCCATTGTCGGGTGTGGCAATTGAAAAATAATCATCACCAGATCCTATTGAACAAGCATTGATTGTGGATTGCAATTGAATCTCTTGATATAGAACCTCACCATCATTATCCCATAATTGAATCAACCCGTTCTGGTCTGCAGTAAGGACATTGCCACTGTATTCTGAAACATCAAAGCATGCCATCGGGCCCGTATGATTGCCTATGTAGGATGCTTCTTTTTCGAGCGTGTCTCGATTGAGCTGGATAACTCCTGTTTCGGGAGAATTCGCGTAAATGTTGGCTCCATTTGGTGACCACATAAGGATGTGCGCATTGGATTCAGTTTCATCTCCGGAGATCAGTGTTGAAAGATCCGAGGATGAGACGACATGAAGTGTATCACTGTTCGACGCCGTAGATCGAATTGTCAACGCCAACTTAGATTCATCGACTGATAGAGAAGTTGCTAAAATTTCAGTATCAAATATTCGTTCTTGGAGAACGTTTCCATCAGAGTCAATTTTATACAAATTCGAACCGAATGATGCAAAAATATTCAATGATGAATCAACCTCAATAGTTCTATGGCCACTCTCAGCATTTTCGACCATTAATGCTTCTTTGAAGAAGAGTTCTGTTGTGGGCGCAGCACCTGCGGAACCAACAACTGTAATCATGAAACACACCAACAACAGGCGGACCACCTGCCGGGTACTGTTTTCCATGTCGTGAACTATGTTATCAATTACATAAACAATCCGTAATTTGTTTATCCGGTTGTCTAACAATTGGAGCGGTTGGTTCTTGAAGGGAGTGACTTTGGAAGTAACATGTCGAAACTACCATGTGATGATGATGGCAATTTAATCGTCAGAATTGGACACTCCCCGGACCCAGATGATGCATTTATGTTTCATGCCATGACGACAAATGCATTTCCCACGCCGGGTTATAATTTCGTGCATGAATTACAAGACATTGAAACGTTAAATCATCGGGCGATGAATCAAGAGTTGGAAGTCTCAGCGGTCTCCATCCATGCATACCCTGACATTGCAGAACATTATGCTTTGATGAATTGCGGCGCATCGATGGGTGAGGGTTACGGCCCAATGATTGTGGCAAAACAAGGCTTGTCAATGGAACAAGCCAAAGAATCTGTTATTGCAATTCCTGGTATCAAGACTTCGGCCTATCTCGGTCTTCGACTGGCTTGGGGTGATGTCAATTTTGAAGTGGTCCCATTTGATGAAATCATTCCACGAATCCTTGACGATACTTACGCATGTGGCCTCATCATTCACGAAGGACAGCTCACGTATGTCGAGCATGATCTTAACGTCCTTATCGACCTCGGTGTTTGGTGGAATGAACGAACCGATGGTTGGCCAATGCCACTGGGGGGCAATGTCGTTCGTAGAGATTTAGGGCAGAGCATAATGGAAGACATTACCATGTATACCAAGATGAGTATCGAGCATTCCATTCAACATCCCGAAGAGGCATTGGAGTTTGCCAAGGCTTGGGGGAGAGGAATTGATGATGAGACCAATCAAAAATTTGTCACAATGTACGTCAATGATAGGACAATCGATTACAAACCAGAAGGACGTTCATCGATTCGACAATTTTTGAGAGAAGGTCAAGAAATCGGAATGATTAGTGCCGAATTCGATGTAGATGGACTCTCTTTTATCGGTTCAAAGGAATGATTACGATGCAACAAAGGCCGGCAACCAGTGAATATGGTTCAGTCGACCCAGCACCCCCTTCAACCACCGTTCAATTGAAGGAATTGAGAACTATTCTTCTCGATGAAGATCAAAAAATGTTTCAAAGGATGCGCTCCGTTTTCAAACTGCGAAATATTCGTTCACCTGAATCTTGTCTGATTCTTTGTGAAGCCTTCAACTCCAAGAGTGCTCTGTTACGGCATGAACTCGCCTATGTTCTTGGCCAGATGCAAATGGATGAAGCATTGCCAACATTGATCAGAATTCTATCTGATGACAAGGAACATGTTATGGTTCGGCACGAAGCTGCAGAAGCACTAGGAGCAATTGGCAACCACCAAGCCATTCCAACCCTAAAACAATTCCTTACCGATAAGCACATAGAAGTAAGCGAATCTTGTGAAGTAGCACTTGACTTGCTGGATTGGGTTCAAAACAGTAATGTCCCTGAATCAACATAAACTATCACGACCTTTTAGAACCGAGACCTTTAGCAACAATCAGGTGAGATAATGCCACACGAACACGTTCAACTTGCACAAGCACCCAATGGGGAGATTGGTCCTCGCTGTCATGATTGTGGTATTCGACTAACGTTTGGATCTGCAATGGTCCACAATCAACACTATTTCTGTTGGGATCATTATGTCGCAATCACTGGTGCCGATACTGTTACCGTTGTCGGAGAAACAGAAGAGAAATTCTACATGAAGAACGCATAGGGTCGCGTTCAAGAACTGTCAATTTCTGGACCTAACATGGCTTCAGCGGGTTGGGCACGGTTTGCACATCGCTTTGGTCAATATTACCGCAATTCTACCTTTTGGCGACCTCCGCGTATGCCAAAACGAGAATGGATGTTTATTCCATTTGGAGGATCTCCTCCACTTCGACACAAATCCTTCAGGAATGAGCAAGAATTAAGGCATTTTCTTTCTGAACGAGCCATGCATTCATGCTTCTATTCCACTGCTTATTGGCAAAAGCCCTACGAAATGAAAATGGACGAAAAGTTATGGCAAGGCGCTGACCTCATTTTTGATCTCGATGGAGACCATTTGCCTGGCGTTACAGACCGTGACTTTCCTGCCATGTTGGATGTTATTCGTGACCAGGCACATTCCTTGTGGCATGACTTCCTATCACCCGAATTTGGGTTCAAAGAGGATTTTCTTCAAGTAACTTTTTCTGGGCACAGAGGATTTCACCTCCACTATCGCGATCCATCCTTGTTCCATTTGGATTCGGAAGCTCGAAGGGAGTTAGTCTCTCACATACGGGGTGAAGGTGTTGACGTGCAGGGTGGATTAACTCGTTTCAATGATGTTCATGCTAATGGATGGACCAAACGAATCCGTACACAGATTCCTACATTAATCGATAAACTTGTTCAGATTGCAGAAAGAAATGACAATTCGGCAGCAATAATGAAAGAACTTCACCTTGGGCTTAAAGAAAACCTTCAACGTGAAGGAAAACCAGGAAAAGGCCCAGTTAGCATTCAAAAACTTGCAGATATGTTCCTTCATGAAGAACGACGGGAATCAGTGGCCAATGGCCAAATTTCGCGTTTAGGTGCAAATCAGGGGCTATTCCTAGACATGGTGAAGTCTGATGCATCAATTGTATTAGGTGCTGCGGGAGAAACCGATGAAGTTGTGACAATCGATGTGCGTCGTCAAATTCGTTGGCCTACCTCACTTCATGGAAAGACTGGGATGCGGGTGACAGAGTTTCCATTGCATCGTTTGGATGCTGATGGTTCGAATCCTTTTGATGCATTGAATGAGGCATTTGTATTTGGAACAGATAAATCAGTAGATGTAGAAATTGTAGTCGATGATGCAATTCTTCGATTTGGTCAAGATCATCACGATGTTTCTGCAGGCGATCGGCTACACGTTTCTGAATCTGCAGCCACATTTTTGAATCTAAAAGGATGGGCTAAGATGGTGTGATTATCATGAATGTGATATCTCTCATTTTCAGTCCTGATTGTGGTAAGGTTCAAGGGTAGTATGGCCTCCAGTCAAATTAGAGGTGAAGGTATGCGACGTCGAAAAAAGAATAAATCAACTGAAACTAACCCTTCCCCGCTCCCTCCGCTGCCAGGTTTGCCACCTTTGCCAGGTGCACCATTACCGCCTTTGCCTGCGGCACCTGTACCTACACCAGCACCAGAACCTCAACCACTTCCCGAATTGCCAGCAGCACCAACGCCAGCGCCCCTTCCGTTACCTGCGGCACCTGTAATCTCACAGGCTGCAGGACAACAAGAACCACAACCTGAGGATCCTTCAGATGAATATGGAGAATTATGGGCAAAACGATCTGCTAAACCATTGCCACAAATCTATGGGGCAATCGACAGACTTGGTTCAGGAGAAACAGGATCTTTACTTGATCGATATTCCGATCGATTTGGCCATTCTCTCGACCGGGACATTATCGTTTTAAGAAAGAAGGAACGAGAAGAAGCTCTCAATGAAGCAAGAAATGCGCCTGTGGTCGAACTTCTTGATGAAGAAGAAACAGATCGACTTACAGAGGTCGAAAACCTACTACGTGAACTCAAACCTCAATACAAATCTGCTAAATCAGCTGGTGACAAAGAAGCTCTTCGTATTTTAGTGCCTGAATTGGAACGGCTCATGGCAGAACGCCGTTCGTTGATGAGTCAATCGAATCCAGTAACGGAAGCTCCAGTATCGACTGATTCGGACCTAGATTCAGAGGAACCGGAAGAATCTCATAATGATGATAATGAGGCCGATGCACTGTTTACACAATTCTTCACCATTGTGAACGACCTGCTAGGCGATGAATTACCGGAGGATGCAATAGAATCTTTCCTCGCATCGGAAGGATTTGAATTGTTCAAGGAAGTTGGAGCCGATCCATCTGCTATTGATGATGAGCGACGTGGTGAATTTTTCAAGATTATCGATGAACAGCTTGGCAACATGCCCGACAGTTCTATCACGAAGTTTGTTGGATCCGGTGAATTTGAGATATACAAACAAATTTCAGAAATGTACACATGAATGAGGCGAGAAAATGGGATTACTCGATAAAGTTGAATCAACTGAAAAAGATAACAAAAAGGCCAAATCCGTTGCTGTTGCGAAACCCGTCAAATCAACACCTCCTCCTAAGAAGGAAAAGAAGGAAAAGAAGGAAAAGAAGCCCAAGAAGGAGAAGGTCAAGAAATCTCGTCCAGTAGGCCTCTCATCAGAATTTGAGATTGCACCGAAATTAAGTCGAGTGATCTGCTGGTGGGTTAATTTTGTTGCTAATTTTGCAATTCTCATTGCAGCATTATTCATGTCCGCATTTACAGGCGGCAGCAGTGGTGGTCTCGAAACAACGATTTTATTCATCATAGCAATAATCGCTTGGATGTTTAACGCTATCTTCCTCCCATTTAACACTGGCCGAAATCTTGGCCAATATACCTCGTCTACTCGATATATCCGTGGGGATGGTTCAAAACCAAATTTCCTTCACAGCCTATCAGTCAACAACTTAGGGCTGCTATCGTTGGTTGGATTTGTTCTAGTATTCACCCAGGTTGGTCAATTATCCAATGGTGGGACAACGCCCATTGTTATGGTCTCATTGGGAGCAATTTTCATGATCGTGTGGATTGTCAATTGGCAGTTTACACGTAACAGTGATTTGAATCAGGGATTGTTTGACTTATTGTTTGCATCCTATCTTGTACGATTTGTACCAGAAGAAAAAGCAACCTCTGGTTTCAGAGCACGACTAGAGAGTATGAGCCAATTCGGTGAAAAGTACGCAAAGCGTGTTGAAGAACGTGCAAAAACGAAGGAAGAGAAATTATCAGAGAATGAATCTGATAAGGACTCCACAGAAACCGACGAAGCCCCTGAAAACTGAGGATACATACACCCATGTATTCCCGTCGTTTTATCGCTTTTCATTTGCACTTTATGGTGTGGTTGATTATTGTAATTTTTTTGGTCTTATCAGAACTTACTAACATCGCCTTACTGTTGTCTCCTATCATTATCATTGATCTTTGGCTATCAATAACTCTAGGATTAATGCTATTATTGCCAAAGAATCGTAATGAAGATAATTTGCCTGAAGGATGGACTTGGAATCAACTCAGAGTAAAAGGATACCCTGTTCGTTGGCTTTCTAGTGACATTGACTCCGATAAACCCCTAGCGATCCTGATTCATGGGTGGAACTCGAGAGCGTCTAATATGACTGGAAGGGCAGAGTTGTTTTTGAAAAATGGATATAATTGCATCCTTTTTGAAATGCGAGCACATGGCGGTAATCAGAGTGTACAACAATGGGCTGCAATGCATGTTGTTCATGATTTGGAACAGTGCCTCATTTATTTTCAAGAAAATGGAATGTTGAAACATGGATTTATTGTACATGGACATAGTTTAGGTGGATTTGTTGCTCAGCGTGCACTTAGGCCATCTCTCGACACATCTAAATTTTCAAATGGTTTAATTTTAGAATCTCCTGTAGCGTCATACGAATACATCAACAATCGAACTTGCGAATATTTGCGAATACCGCAGTTTTTGCACGGCATCATGATGAAGCGATTGTTATGGTACTACAATGCAATGAATCCAGATGTCTACTCCGTTTCATCAATAGCAATGCTTGCGACACCACAGTGGGGCCTTCCTAACTGTCCTACAATTCTTGTGCAAGCCATGAACGATGCGACCCTAGGAAGGAAACACGCTGATCTTTTGATTAAGACACACGAACAAGAATCAACCGATTTTGAATTTCATATTGTTGAAGATCTTAATCATGCATATGAAAAAACAAATACTACGCGAGATAAATTAATTCAAGAATGGATGGACGAGAATTCACTCCTCTTCGCCTGAACTTGCTTGTTCACGTGCAAGTTCACGCATATCATCAACTTCATCGAGTTCATCAACTATTTCCTCACCAAGTAGCGTTTCTAGTACGTCTTCCATGGTAAGGATGCCCGATGTACCACCGAATTCATCTTGAACAACTGCAAACTGTTGCCTACGTTCTAAGAAGAGATCCAATGCAGTATCAACACTTTGTGTTGTGGAAATGAACTCCACAGGTTTCATAAATTCCTTTATTCTTCGGTCCCACTCATCTCGACTAGCTGCGACGAGAAGTTCGGAACGAATGACGACGCCTTGAATATCGTCTACAGACTCATCGAAAACTGGCATCCTAGAAAAGCGCAATACAGGGTATTCATCTAGGACTTCCTTAATGGTCATATCTTGATTTAATGCAGTAACAACAACTCTTGGAGTCATAACTTCTGTAATCGATATTTCTCGTAGTCTGAGAAGATTGAGGATGACAGTTTCTTCATCTCTCATCAAAGCACCCTCCTCTTCACCTAGGTCTGCAAGAGCAGCGAGATCATCTCGTGTAACCAATTGTCCATCTGCACTTGGCAATATTTTCTTCGACCATTGAATAGGTGCAATTATGAAGAAGAGTACCATGGTAATCCAGTTGAGTAAGACTCCTGTAATCAAGGATAATTGTCTCCAATAAGCGGTGCCAAGAGTTTTCGGTATAATTTCCGATAGGAACAATACAGCAAGCGTCAGGATAACGGATGCAATCGTCAGATATTCGTTACCAAATTGGTTCTGAACCTCTGAACCTACTCCGGCTGCCCCCATTGTGTGAGCAATTGTATTGAGTGTTAGAATCGCTGTTAGAGGTTTAACTGCATCATCAGCCTTGAGTTTCGACCAGATATCTCCTCGTTTGTTTCCATCCTTCTGCCAAACGGCCACCTGGGTGTTTGGAATTGAGAGAACTACTGCTTCAAGTATTGAACAAAGAAACGATACGCCAAGGGCGAGTGCTGTGTAAAAAATCAGTAATGTAAGGTTCATGATGAACTTGTACTCCTGTCCGTAGGATAACTTGTCCCAAAACGTCCTTCTTCTTCAAAATGTTGTTTTGGGATGGTCCAAAGGGTTGATTTGAAAATCAATGCCGATTAGCGGTAATCATGGCGGGTAATGATCATGTTCTAATTTGCGTGGCATGGCCATACGCGAATGGCCCGCTACACCTTGGTCACGTTGCAGGATGTTACCTGCCACCAGACATCCACGCACGCTTCGAACGAGCCCGAGGAAACCGTGTCCTCATGGTTTCGGGTTCCGATGAACACGGAACACCAATTACGGTTACAGCAGAACAAGACGGGATTGAACCACAAGAAGTGGTCGATCAATTCCATTCCATTAATGCTCAAGCATTGCTCGATTTAGGGTGTACATGGTTGCCTAATGTAGACAAACGTGGAGTTGAGTATGGAGGGTCCCTTTTCAACAGAACGAGTGATTATCGGCATAAACAGAAGGTTCAAGACAATTTCAAGCAACTCTATGATGCAGGTTTCTTTGAACGCAGGACGATGCAACAATATTACGAAGTTCACCCTGATGGAGGAGGGCGATTTCTTCCGGATCGTTACATTGAGGGTACTTGCCCGTCATGTGGAGCAGATGGTGCCCGTGGTGATCAATGTGATTCCTGTGGAGCAACGTACGAATCGTCGGAACTAAAAAATCCAATTTCGAAAATGAATCCAGAATTGGATGTGGAAATTCGAGATACAGAACATCTCTTTTATCGCCTCGATTTATTCCAAAATGCACTCGAACAACATGCAAAAAACAATCATTCTGTGTGGAAACCTAACGTTCGAGCAATGACAAAACAGTGGCTCGATATGGGCCTTCGTCCTCGTGCAGTTACGAGAGATCTTGAGTGGGGTATAGAAGTTCCACTCGAGGGTACGGATTGGGATGGAAAGTGCATTTATGTTTGGTTTGAAGCAGTCCAAGGGTACCTTACGTGCTCACAAATTTGGGCGGAATCGTATGCTGTAAGCAACATGTGGGAAAATTGGTGGCTCGAACGAAAAGAATCAAACCAACGTCATTACTATTTCTTGGGTAAAGATAACGTTCCATTCCATACCGTCATATGGCCCGCAATTCTCATGGGACTGAACCACACACGTAATGGAAAGACCGCTGATGACCCAGTAATGCTGCCTGAAAGTGGTGATTTGCGATTGGAGGATAACGTTCCTGCCATGGAATATCTTATGTTAGGAGGGGGACAATTTTCAAAGTCAAGAAAACATGCTATCTGGCTCCCATCATTCCTTCAACGATTTGATCCTGACACGCTGCGCTATTACCTCAGCATCAATATGCCAGAATCTCACGATACTGACTTTACATGGAATGAATTTGTGGATCGAATCAACAATGAACTTATTGCGACATATGGAAATTTTGCCAATCGAGTTTTGTCCCTAGCAGCACGATTACCTGATACTCCAGGTGGTGAGTCTTTGCCAGATTTTGATACTCTCCAATACTATGAGGGACTTTGTTCAACTCTAGAACAACTCCACTCAGATATGACTGTATCCTTGGAGAGACATCGATACAAGGAAGCTCTACGTACAGCCATGACTGCTGCACAACATGGAAATCAACTCCTTCAATCAGCAATGCCATGGAAGCATCTCAAAACGGAAACAGATGCTGTTGGCCGTAATGAATCACTATCCTCATTGGCATTTGGATGGAGGATATGTCGTTATCTCTCAATTGTTACTCAACCGTTCTTGCCATTTAGTGCGGAAAAGTTATGGAAAATGTTGGGGATTCAAACTGAACTATGCGACAGTCATTGGGATGATGCCATCGATTGGTCATCATCCGTATCCACACCATTATCAACATACGAACCTCTCTTCAAACGTTTAGATGTTGAAGAAATTGTCAAAGAAGAACAATCCCTAGTTGAACATACAGAGGATTCAAATGATGTAACTCACTCAGTTAAGGGTGGAAAAAAGGAGAAGAAAACCATGAAAACCGAAGCGCCAGAAGGAATAGAATACCTCGATTTTGAATCGTTTATGAAGGTTGAATTACGCGTTGGAACAATTCTAACCGTAGAAGACCATCCAAATGCAGATCGTCTGTACGTTGTTAAATTGGATGATGGTTCAGAAGAAGGAAGAACAATTTGTGCAGGAATCAAGGAACATTACACATCTGAAGAACTTTTGAACAAGACTGTTGTTTTCGTTGCAAATCTCAAGCCACGACCACTTCGCGGTGTCGTCAGCGAAGGGATGATGCTTGCAGCAGATGACGGTAATGGCTCGGTCTGCCTTGTCACCATTGATGGTGACATAGGTTCGGGATCATTGGTCCGTTAATCTCATACGAACTGCATCCATACATTGCCGTGAATATATACGTCCTTTTTCGACCATTTCTGGCAAGGATTCTCTCATTTCTGCCCCATACGATTCTGGTAGAGATTCTAAATTAATGTCTACATTGAAGATTGCCCCCTTGAATGCTGCTGAAGCCAATAACCCCGCAACACCTACATCGGATGCAGCATGTGGGTTGCCTTTTTCTGCGAGTTCGGGTAAGAGTTCAAGCAGTTTTAGTGCCCTCGTAGCAGTTCGAAATGGTACCTCTGCAGCACCTAATGTTGCAGAGCGAATTGAATCTCGTCTGGCTGCCTTTTCAACATCAGTTGCTTTAGGAAGTTGAAATGATGTGACTACAGCATCAAATGCATCACTATCTTGAGTCGCAAGTTCCAATCCTTCATCCAGAAGTGGAATAGCGACATTCTTCACGTTCTCTGAAATATTCCACCCTTCTTTGAGCGAGGCTTTTGATAAGGTGAGGTCTGACACCATTACAGCCAATGCAGCTGCTTGACCCAATGCGACCCCTGCTGCAGAGCCTCCTCCTGGAGTGGGATCACTGCTTGCTAATGCATCTTGAAATTCTCGTAGTGTTTTCGCCGCCCATTTCATACCGCTCCCTCCTTCAGTGCTAATTCTATAATCCGTTCATTTGGATTGAATTCTCCAATTGAATTTAATCCTAATCGTTCAATTGCAACAGTAATGTATTCTTCATTACTGAACCCTTCGCCTACATACCAATGACCTACATCAAGCATTGCCTTCAAGGGCACCAATCCGACCAATTCACTTCCCTTTGTTTCACGACCCATGTTTTTGCATAGACTATCGATTGTGTCAAATGCGTGATGTAAATTCGTAACATTGTAATTTTGTAGGTTCATGGAAACTTGACTTATGTTGTGCGATTCTAATGGAACTCCCATACCCTGGACGTGTTTCAACAAACCAACAGTTCTGAACTTTCCTCCTCCTTCTGAAGATTTAATCAAACGTCCTGAACTGCGTACAAGCGAACCGATTTGCTGCGCTACTGCTGGGTCAGAATCATCGATATTCACATTGTAAGCCAGCAGAATATCTCGAGCACCAATAGTAATTCCTCCGGCTTTCTGAGCCTTATCTGTCCACATAACCTCACCGAGATCAGGTAATCGGGTTGTTTCTGTATGGATATCTGTAGTTCCATTAAAACGATCTTCTAACCCTTCATACTCTCCCTTCCGTAACTTCGATAGAAGTTTACGATCTTCATGTTTCGCTGCAAATCCATAAAGAAAAACTGGTACGTCTAGTTCTGCAATTGTTTTTGCTACACGCTTTGCGATTTCTGCACAAATATCCATGGTTGTATTGGAAATTGGGATAAAAGGACAAACATCAACACATCCCATTCGCGGGTGCTCACCGGAATGCTTGCGCATATCGATTTCTTCGATGGCTTTTGAAACAAGGTTGATGGCCGCTTGTTCCACCGAATCAATCTGGCCTGCAAACGTAATCACAGTTCGATTATAATCAGGATCCGGTTCTATCCCTAAAATTTTCACACCTTCGATTCTAGCAGCATCAACAATTCTGTTGATTTTTTCAATATCTCTGCCCTCGGAAATATTGGGAACACACTCAACAATGGCGCTTGACATGATGCAGGCTTCTCACGTCGGACTTTGAACATTCACCTTTCAACCATACAAACCTTCAGGAGAAGATGTATTTCCAGATTTCGATTTCTTCTTGTTCAATCGTTCAATTGCAAGTACAACATCGCTATTCAAGACAGTATCTCGATCAGAACGGATAGCGATCATTCCTGCTTCAACACAAGTTGCTTTGAGTTCGGCACCACTGTATCCTTCTGTGGCCTTGGCCATGGCTTTGATACGCACATTTTTTGTATTCATAGTAGAAAGATGGAGGCTCAAGATAGCGTTACGGGATTCTTCCTCAGGAATTGGTATTTCAATAATTCTATCAAAACGACCTGGGCGTAAAAGTGCATCATCTAAGATATCTGGTCGATTGGTTGCAGCAATTATTTTGACGTGTTCCAATTCATCAAATCCATCCAATTCAGCAAGCAATTGCATCAACGTGCGCTGAACTTCTCTGTCACCGCTTGTTGATCCATCAAGCCTTTTGGCTCCAATCGCATCAATTTCATCGAGGAAAATGATTGAGGGCGATTTATCTTTTGCCAATGAAAACAATTCGCGTACTAGCCTGCCACCTTCTCCGATGTATTTCTGAGCAAGTTCAGAACCTACCATTCGAATAAAGGTTGCATTCGTGTGGTGGGCAACTGCTTTTGCTAGTAACGTTTTACCGCAACCAGGAGGACCAACGAGAAGAACACCTTTTGGAGGTTTGATACCAACCTTGGTAAACAAATGTGGCTTTGTTAACGGAAGCTCAATTGCTTCTCTTACCGAGAGTATCTCTTCATCAAGCCCAGCTACCATGTCGTACGTGATGTCGGGCTTCTCTACCATTTCAGAACCACTAACAATTGGGTCCCATGCATCATGAAGAATTTCAACGAGGGATAGTGAATCCTGGTTCAGGGCGACACGTGTCCCAGGTTTGAGAAGATCCGGTTCAATTCGTTGGTTGAGCGATACTTGGAATACCGTGCCATTCGATGAGCGGACAATTGCCCGCTCTGGATCAAGTACGTCTTGTAATGTTCCTACAATCAGAGGAGGTGCGCGCAAATGTCGAACCTCTTCTTCAAGGCGACCTGCTTGCTTTTTGATGTTACGAAGTTCAGATTCGATATGCGTTCGCTCACTGATCAATTCTTGGGTCTGTTCCTGCAACTGGCGGTAATCTTGTTCGAGTTTCTGAAATTCATCCTCTCGATGGTTTTTTACAGAATCTGAATTCCGCTCAACTTCACTACCCATGCCAATCATCTATTGCTCGGGCCTAGGGTTCATCAACTCATCGTAAAGAATTGTTTACAACGGCGAAGGGTTCATCAAATATCACCAAGAGGGGACATTGGGGATACGATGGGAGATTGCGAGTTATGTGGAGCCACAAAGGTCTCAATTCGAGAACATCGAGTGAACAAAGCAATGTTAGCCATCTGTCAGAAATGCGTTGCACAAATGAATCTTGAGCCAAAACAAGAGGCTCCTGGTCTAGCACGCGCTCGTAGAACTCCCTCAGGAAAACCAACACAGCCTACATTTCGGAAAAACAATATCATGAATAAATCTGAAAAAGAACTAGCAGACGATTTTTCACGCAGAATTATCAATGGTCGTCAATCAAAAGGCTGGTCACAAGCACAACTCGGACAGCGAATGGCTGAAACCATCAATGTCATCAAATCTGCAGAATCGGGGAAAGCACCGACTGATTCCGTAGTGCGTAAGTTCGAAATGATTCTTGGAGTTGAACTCATGGTTGAGTCGAGTGGAGAACATCAATCCATGATTGGTAATAGTGCTAACAGCCGTGGAATGACCATTGGAGATTATCTCAAAGATTTGCGGTGAAAGCATGGACATTCCAGTACATGCCATCTGGCTTGCACAAGATGATCCCAAAAAGAATACTGCAGTTCGCGCATCAAAAGATCGGTTACTGAGACTTCACAAGGATTTCAGACGATTGCCTAGAAAGGGCATTATTTTAGAACCGTTGTGTGGCAAGGTCCTCGGTCCTGAAGATCGAGATATATTCGAACAAAAGGGGTCATTAGTTGGACTCGATTGTTCATGGGCCCAAATTGAGAGTTCTGTTGAACATGTCATGAGAAAAACACGACTACAACCACGTATGTTGCCATTGCTACTTGCAGCAAACCCTGTCAATTGGGGCAAGCCTGGAAAACTCTCAACTGTGGAGGCATTAGCAGCATCCCTCTATTTGATGGGTAGAATCGACCAAGCTCGAGGACTACTGAGTAAATTTCGATGGGGTGAACGATTCTTGGAACTCAATCATGAGCCATTGGAGGCCTATGGAAATGCCAAAAGTTCAGCAGAACTTGTAGCGCTACAGTTTGAATTCTTTGACATTGAGGTGGAAGGACGTGAGTAATGGTCGAACAAATTTACCACTTCAACGCCTTTCGGATTCTGGTGTTGAAATAAGAAAAGAAACTGTTGTTGAAGAATTTGCAATTCAATTAACAGCGATCAACAACAATGGTAATATTTACTGCCATACAACTCTGCTAGCAACACCAATCGATCTCATCGAATTGCATATGGGTCACCTCGTTTCAGAGGGTTACGTTGATGAAGTACCATCAATAAATCAATTTGAGCATTCATTTGACAAACATCACGTCGTTCATTATGATTCAATTTGCACACAGCCTATACGTAGCGGCATTGTTACATCTTCTTGCGGGGCATGCAATCATCCGGATCTTCTTGTCAACGGTATTATTACAGATTTTGATGGCCATGGACAAGGCAATTTTTCACTTGAAAAAATTCAAATTTCTTTGGATGAGCTCACACAAAATATGATTCTTTTCAAAGAAAGTGGGGGTTGCCACGGTTCCGCACTACGTACTCAGGACGGTACTGTTGAATTTGTTGCCGAGGATATTGGTAGACATAATGCAGTAGACAAAACAATTGGAAAAGCGATTTGCTCTAGTTTTGATTCATTTGGAAACTCGATGTTATTACTTTCAGGCCGGTGTGGATGGGATATTGTAGCCAAGGCTGTACGTACAGGTATTCCGGCTATAGCTTCCTTTGGTGCATTTTCTAGTGCCGCCGTCCAACTTGCACGTGAACATCAGATTACTCTCTATGGATTCGTGAGCAATAAAGGTGCATGGAAAGTAGGTTATTGAGTTGGATTCCCTCCAAGCATTCATGAGATTGATTGATTTGCACGCATCATGAAGGAGATGCGAGATGGCACTACGCCTCCTGACACAGCAGGTTTACGCCTCTCCAAAGTCAAAACAACGGCTGCAGGAATCCCAGCAGCAGTTTCTTCGTTGAATCACGGTATACGCAAAATGGGACTCACAAAAACTGTGCGCACACTTCTGATGGTCAATCAGAAAGAAGGTTTTGATTGTCCTGGATGTGCATGGCCTGATCCTGAACATCGTACCTCTTTCGAATTTTGTGAAAATGGTGCTAAAGCTGTTGCCGATGAGGCTATGAAAGCAAAGGTGAATGCCTCTTTTTTTCAAAAACATCCTATTTCAGATCTTTTGGAACAATCGGATTTTTGGTTGAATAGCCAGGGAAGAATTGCTCAACCAATGATACGTAAATCAGGCTCTAATCACTATCAACCTATTGATTGGGATGACGCATTTGATTTGATTTCAGAACACATACAAACGATGAATCATCCAGAACGAGGCGTTTACTATACCTCAGGTCGAACTTCCAACGAAGCAGCATTTCTCTATCAGGCATTGGTACGAGCACTCGGTTCCAATAATATGCCGGATTGCTCGAACATGTGCCATGAATCAAGCGGTAAAGCTCTAACGCAGACTATCGGTATCGGTAAAGGAACAGTTCATTTAGATGATTTCAATCATGCAGACCTTATCCTCGTTATTGGACAAAATCCAGGGACGAATCATCCTCGCATGCTTACAGCTTTACGGGACGCAAAAAAGAAAGGTGCCAAAATTATCAGTATCAATCCTCTTCCTGAAACAGGTTTGCAACGATTCAAGCATCCTCAAGACTACATGAATGCTGATTTTCAAACAACACAGCTTGCTGATATTTTCGTACCTGTGCGAATCGGTGGTGATGCAGCACTCCTCAAAGGTATCATGAAAATCCTGCTTGAGTCAGGAACGCTCGATAGATCATTTATTGATACCAAAACCATTGGTTTCGATAAGTTCCGTGAATCCCTTGAAAACCATACATGGGACCAAATCGTTCACGACTCTGGAATTGAACGTGCCATTATTGAAGAAATCGCTTCCTACTGCGATGAATCCAACGCTACCATTGCCTGCTGGGCTATGGGCTTAACCCAGCATCGTAACGGTGTAGCAGTTATCCAAGAAGTCGTAAATTTACTTTTGTTAGGAGGACATATTGGACGTAAAGGTGCGGGTGTATGTCCTGTCCGTGGACATTCCAATGTTCAAGGCGATCGTACTGTAGGTATATGGGAAGCCCCATCAGAATCATTCATAGAGAAACTCGAGGAAGGATTGAATTTCTCAATTCCGCGAAAACACGGTTATGATGTAGTTCATGCCATTCATGCAATGGAGCAAGGGAACGTTGACGTTTTCATTTCTATGGGGGGAAATTTTCTTTCTGCAACACCTGACACTCGGAGGACAGCAAGTGGGTTACGGAACGTAGGTTTGACGGTTCAGATATCCACGAAATTGAATCGCAGCCATCTTATTACAGGAAAGACAGCAATAATTTTGCCAGTTTTAGGCCGCACCGAAATTGATATCCAGGAGAGTGGTGAACAATTCGTTACTGTAGAGAATTCCATGGGAGTTGTTCATCGTTCCAAGGGAAACACGAAACCTGTCTCAATTAACCTCATTAGCGAACCATTCCTTGTAGCACAACTCGGTGTACGTTTGTGCCCTGACGTATTGCCATGGCGAGAGTATATGAGAAACTATGATAATATTCGGGACCTCATGGAGCGGTCACTCCATGGATTTGACGATTACAATCATCGCGTTCGTGCTCCTAACGGATTTCTCCTACCAAATCCACCTCGGGATTCGTGTGAATTCGATACAGATAGTGGAAAAGCCTCTTTTACCGTGCATTCATTACCCGATGTTAAGGTTGAAAGCAATCATTTTGTCCTGATGACGATACGAAGTCATGATCAATACAATACAACAATTTACGGATTACATGATAGATATCGCGGTGTTCATGGTAACCGTCGAATTGTATTCATGAATGCCTTGGATATGTCAGAACGGAATTTGAAGACAAGAGATATTGTCCACATGAAGAGTCATTTTAACGGCACGATTAGAGAATCAAACAACTGGATTGTTGTACCATATGAGATTCCTCGTGGCAATCTTGCAGCCTATTTTCCAGAAGCCAATGAGCTTGTTCCGTTAGAATCTACAGCCCACATCTCCAACACGCCTACATCAAAATGGATTGAGGTTTCCCTCTCCACTTCAGAAGCATCCATCCTTGAAGAGGAATGAGTGAAACAATGACTGAAAACGCGTATATCCGCCTTGTTCGAGAGAACAAAACCTATCGACAATTCTGGATTGCTGCATTCGTTTCAATGTTCGGTGAATGGTTCAATACCATTGCATTATTTCTTCTTATCTTGAAGTATACTGATTCAGAATTGCTCCTTGGAATCTTAATGGCTGTCCGGATGGGTTGTTTTGCTCTTATGCAACCATTTTTTGGTTTATTAGCAGACCGAGTCAATCGAAAACGATTGATGATTATTACAAACGTTCTTCAGATTTTCTTGGCCCTTGCATTCATCGGCGTCGATGGGCCAGAAGACATGTGGTGGATGTTTCTATGTTCGGGAATTATGATGGCTTTGCATGGACTCTATGTGACTGCAGAACGTGCAGCATTACCAAATATAGTTGACAACGAAGATCTCACAACAGCTAATGCACTTGATAGTGCAACTTGGTCAACTGCACTATGTTTGGGAGCGTTTGTAGGCGGTATTGTTGTATCAGAATATGGCGTTACAGTTGCGTTCATTATCGATTCGATTACATTCCTTATTGGAACAATATTGCTTATTCCATTGACAGTGCCACAAACCTATGACAAGGCATCATCTGGCTCTCTCATCACATCAGCACTGAAAGACATATGGATTGGTCAAAAACGAATACAATCTGATCCGCGTCTTTTCAGGATTATATTTGCAAAAACGTCTTGGAACATTGCAGGAGGTGGATTAGCGGGTGTATTCCTTGTCCTGGCAGGAAACAACATTGATTTCGTTGGCGCAGCATTGGGCTTTGGCATTTTTTTCTTTGCGAGAGGAGTTGGTACGGGTATTGGACCAATTCTTGCGCGACGTTTCTTCAAGGATTCTGCGAAATGGCCTAGGCTTATCGGATTGTTGATAGTTGTTAGTGGTATATTCTATCTCTTCGTAGGATTGAGTTTGGAAGGTCCGTTATTGTTGACATTAGCCTTGGTTACACTTGCACATACAGCGAGTGGTGGCAACTGGGTTCTTTCGACTGTCCTTACTCAACAATGGGTAGAGGATGAGATGCGCGGGAGAGTCTTTTCAACAGACATGCTCTTGTTATCAATTGGCCAAGTCATATCCACGATTTCTGCTGGGTATCTCATCGAGAACGGTTACGTCGATTTACAACAAGGGATTATTGCATTCGCTTGCCTTATGATACTTAGCGGCGTGATTTTTACAGTATGGAATCCTAAGCAGAAGAACACAACTCGTGCTGACAAACTGGTGGTGTGAAGTAGATTCTATTCTCAGAATCTGGATCGATAATATCCAACTGCAATGTCGATGTTTCTCCTTCTTGAATTGTTACTATCGACGATGTGCTTGCGGGAAGGTAATCTTCACCAGTTGAAGCAAGGGATACGCGTATTGTATGGCCTGGCTCAATGATTGCATCCAACGGCATGAATTCCATCTTTGCGTTGATTGTCTCAAAAATAGGTGTCCAAGTTTGAATTTCATCGCCTCCCGCATGATATCGTAAATCCATGATAGCGTGGCCTACGTGAATACAAGTTCCATCATAGCAATCCTCAAGGAGGGCATACAATTGTCCACCCACGGTTGCTGTTGTTACATCTATGTGGAGGCGGGGTGTCCCCGCGATTCGTAATGCACTTGGAATAGGTTCCGTTTCCCAAACAGGCCCAGATGTGGCATCTGGAAGAATGGTCAAGGAACCTCCAATGTTCGACAGTTCATTTCCAAGACTTGCTGTCCATTGAGTCGTGTCAGATGGAGGATATCGATATTCTATTCTCCAATCACCATAGTTGTCTTGCACTTCAATCCATTGTCCAGGTTGTGGACCACGCTCTTGAAGATAATACTCAAACCATTCAAGTAAATCCTGCATCCAGTCGTAACGAATCATTTCCGGGAATGCTTCTCCTCCCCGTCCACCCATATCACTTCGTTCAAACAATTGAACTGGGCGATCTGGATAATCGTGATCCCATTGGCCAAACAATCCCTTTGCTTCGATACCTGCGTCTATCAGAGCGTTCATGGTAGGAACCGCCATGTGAGGATCTACATTCCAATCATGCATGCCTTGGATAAGATATACGGATCCTTGGTAGTTGTCCAACACACGGTCCAAGAAGTAACGTTCAGCCCAATATTCTCCAAACACTTCTGATCCGAGCAGATAGGCTGAACCGCCTGTTCCCGGACCTATGAGGTAATCTGGACATATGTTCTGATAATCCTCCTCATCACCATCAATTCCATACGAACCATAGACTCCATTGTGCATAATTGGCGCACGTGCTTCTGCACTGCCGTTTCTCCACATCAATTCTTTAACACCGATAAGGCCAGAAATCGGTACAATTGTTTTGAGATAATCATGTTCATTACCAAACATTGCGGCTTGCCATGGCGTCGATCCATCGTACGATTTTCCGATTAGTCCGATATTACCATTGCTCCAATTTTGCTCAGCTAGCCAACGAACAGCGGCATCGTTTCCTAGTTGCTCGGCATTACCCATCAAATCCATACAATGGTTTGAGCGCCCAGTTCCGGACACAGAAATTTGAGCAAATGCATAACCGTGTGGCAAAATCTGTTCGATGATCATTGATCCAAGCCAAGTCCCCGGGACTTCAATTGTTGGTGTTTGAACCGAAGGCTCTTGGAAATAGGGTCCAATCTCAGCGATGACCGGCACCAAAACACCTGGTTCAACATTTGGCCTCCAAACGGCTAAACTGATCAAGCCATTCGGTGCTGCTCCCCCTTCTTCAAGTGGCAATTCATATTCAACAAAATGGTGTGTTGAATTCCATTCATTAGCGGTTTCAAGAATCTCATATGGTCCTGTTTCCAAAACATAACCATGTTCTGTGTCAGTTTTGTAATCCATCGTATAGCGTTCCCAGACCGGAACATACGGACCAGATGTTTGATTCTGATCGCCCACAACAGAAGATATTGAATTACCAAACGTTGCTGAAATGAACAGGAAAACAATGCATACTGCAATCGTTGCACCTAGTACTGCATTGAATGATTTTGACATGTCTTTCTCAACATCCAAGAGTATTGCATCGACATCAACGTCTTGAGTCATGGTGTCGACACTATCATTCACTTCTTCAACCCGTCGATATAACGGTCAATGAATAATACTCAAGTCCTTTGGTTGTGTGGGTGATATTGTTGGGGCATCCATATGGGAAGGGAATTTGTCATGGGAATCCCAAGAGAGTTGCCAAATCACCCTGGCGTTGATGACAGCGTAGACCATGCACCAATCCGCAAGCAGATTCTAACTGCTCAAGAAGAACGTTTAGCAATCCAAAACGCTCTTCGATACTTCGAACCAAATCTTCATAGCGTGTTAGCAAAAGAATTCTTAGAAGAACTTCGTCAATATGGTCGAATATACATGCATCGTTTACGTCCAGTAGAAACCATCAGGGCCCGTCCAATTCATGAGTATCCATCGAAATCAAATCAAGCCGCAGGAATCATGCTGATGATTGATAACAATCTTGATCCACGAGTCGCTCAATTCCCTCATGAACTGATAACCTACGGTGGCAATGGATCAGTGTTCCAAAATTGGGCACAGTACCGATTGGTCATGAAGTACCTTTCAGAGATGTCAGATGAACAGACACTCGTCATGTATTCAGGTCATCCTCTGGGTCTTTTTCCTTCCAATAAGGATGCACCACGGGTAGTCGTAACCAATGGAACGATGATTCCAAATTATTCCACAACTGATGATTATGAACGACTCAATGCCATGGGCGTCACTCAATACGGGCAAATGACTGCGGGCTCATACATGTACATCGGACCTCAAGGTATAGTCCATGGAACCACGATTACGCTGATGAATGCAGCACGAATGAAATTTGGCGTGCCTGCCGATGGCGATTTGTCCGGTTTGTGTTTTGTCACCTCAGGATTAGGTGGTATGTCAGGCGCACAAGCAAAGGCTGCTGTCATTGCTGGCGCGGCGTGTATTGTAGCTGAATCAAATCCTATAGCAGCTGAAAAACGGCACAAACAAGGATGGGTGGAACATCTCTCATACAATGTTGACGAAGCTATTGACTTGATGGTCAGTGCATCAAATGAAAACCGAGCAACATCTGTAGGCTTTGTAGGAAATATTGTTGACTTATGGGAGCGTATCGCTTCCCGTGAGGTTTTTGTGCATTTGGGAAGCGATCAAACTTCTCTACACAATCCCTTCCAAGGAGGCTATTTTCCCGCAGGATTGACCTTTGAAGAATCACAGAATATGATGCATCAAAACCCAGAAGAATTCAAAACTATGGTTCAGGATTCTCTATGCCGACATGTCAATGCCATCAATACCATAGTAGAAAAGGGCATGTTCTTTTGGGACTACGGCAATGCATTCCTGCTTGAATCAGGTCGTGCAGGAGCTGATATTTTTCAACAGAATGGCACGTACAAATACCCTTCCTATGTTGAGGACATTATGGGGCCTTTGTGCTTCGATCTCGGATTTGGTCCGTTTCGATGGGTTTGTTCATCAGGACTTGATTCTGACCTGATTGAATCGGACAAGATTGCGGAAGAAGTACTTGCTGAAATGGCTAATGAAGTTGAAGATGATCTCGTAAAGCAGCAGATTCAAGATAATCTTCGTTGGATTAGAGAAGCCGACCGACACAAACTTGTCGTAGGCTCCAAGGCTCGTATTCTCTATGCAGATGAACAGGGAAGGACGCGTATTGCCACTGCAATGAATCGTGCAATCGCTGAAGGTCGAATATCTGCACCAATTATTCTTGGACGAGACCATCATGACGTTAGTGGGACCGATTCACCGTACAGAGAAACTGCCAACATACGAGATGGATCAAAATGGACTGCTGACATGTCTGTCCAAAACTTCGTCGGAGATGCAATGCGAGGTGCTACTTGGGTTAGCCTTCATAATGGTGGGGGCGTAGGTTGGGGAGAGGTATCCAATGGTGGCTTTGGGATGGTCATAGATGGATCAGAGGATTCTGAACGTCGATTGCAATCCATGTTGCATTGGGACGTTACAAATGGTGTAGCTAGGAGAGCATGGGCTCGAAATAATGGAGCCATTGAATCAATAAAGCGCGCTATGGAAATTAACACTGCTCTTCAAGTAACAATACCACAAAAGGTAGATGTTTCAGTATTGGATAGTATTTTTGGAAGTGATTGAAGTGGAAATACGTACCGTGGTATTGGATGGTATCACGTTAAACACACTTGATGTACATGACGTAGCATATGGTAATGCAATAGTGAAGATTGCCCCGGAAGCTATGCTGAAAGTACAAACAGCACGTGCTGTTGTCGATAGAATTTTACTGGGAAATGAAATTGTGTATGGAATCAATACAGGATTCGGTTCACTTGTGCACTCACGAATCAATCAAGATGACGTTGAACAATTACAACTTAATCTCATACGCTCTCATGCTACAGGTTTAGGCCCAAATTTGCCAATAGAATTGGTACGTGCAATGATGTGCGTACGATTGAACTCATTGGTAAAAGGACATTCAGGGTGTCATCCTGACGTTGTTCATCAATTATCTTTTTTTCTCAACAAAGGAATCCACCCTATTGTTCCACGAATTGGAAGTCTGGGGGCCAGTGGTGATCTAGCACCACTTTCTCATCTGGCTTGTGCCCTCGTTGGTGAAGGAATGGTGGAGTTTAAAGGACGAACAATAAGTGCAATGGAAGCGATTCAAGACTGTGAATTAGTACCACTGACATTGAAAGCAAAAGATGGATTATCCCTGATTAACGGTACAAGTCTCATCACAGGAATGTTGTCGTTATCGATTGAACAACTTCGACAGTTGTTGACATATGCTGATATTGTCGCAGGTGTGTCCATCGATGCTACAGAATCAACACTCACGCCATTTGATGAGCGTATTCATAAAAGCAGGCCTCATCAAGGCCAACTTTTCGTTTCATCTCGAATGCAACTTATTTTATCTGACTCAGAAATCCTTTACTCTCATAGTGATTGCAACAGAGTACAAGATCCATACTCGTTCAGATGCATTCCACAAGTGCACGGTCCAGTACAAGAAACCCTACAAAAACTGATTGAAACAGTCTCTATCGAACTCAATTCATCGACAGATAATCCTTTGATTTTCCCAGATTCGGAACATCCTGGCCCTCATGAGGTTGTATCCCAAGGAAACTTCCATGCAGAAGTTCTCGCATTGGTCTCCGATGCCATGAGTTTATCTCTTTTTGAACTATCTTCCATTAGTGAGCGACGAATTGACCAGATGCTCGATCCAGCACGTAGAGCTATCCAGCCCTTCTTGGCCGAGAATCCTGGTCTTGAATCAGGTCTAATGATTGTTCAATATGCCGCAGCCGCTGCTCTGGGAGAATTACACGGGCATTCCGCTCCAAGATCAGCCTTTACGACAACGACATCGGCTGGGCAAGAGGATCATGTCAGCATGGGCGCTACTGCAAGTTGGAACTTATTTGAAGCAATACAGAGATGTTCAGAAGTTGTTGCATGTGAAGCATTCGTAGCCCATAGAGCAATCAAATTGATCGGCAGGAAATCCTCAACTTGTGTGGAAGCATTGCTTCGATGCATGGACCAAATTATTCCTGAAGGAATAGAAGATCGAAGCACGAGTGATGAAATTGTTCAAATTGCGAAAGAATTACGCTCTTCCAAATGGCTTTCCATTGTACAATCCATGCTCAACTCGCCCTTAAGGAAATCAATTTGAGAAATATGTCCGTTCCAATTCAGATAGTCCCGTGAGTTGGCGGAGGCGAAATAATGCAATGGTTTTCTCTTGTGTGTTTCGTACATTTTCCATGATAAATCGCTCAAGTTCAGTTGCTCGACGAACACTCTCTTCAACAGAAACATATTTTTCGTACATCGAATCCATATTTTCGGAGTACAATGTTGATTCAATCTCGGAGGTATCCAGTCCCATGCGACGCCATTGAAGTATACGACGTTGGAGTATTTGTTTTGTGAAACCCGTACGTGGCAACCGTGTCAGTAAGACCAATTTTGGTGTTCCATCATCGTTCAGATCCATTTCTATGTTTGAAGAAAGCAACGTGGAATCAGGAATATCCATAGTCAATTGCTCTTCATTCGAATCAATCGATCTTTCTTGAAACTCCATCAAAGGAGCCTCTCTGTACAATCTAGAATGCTCACGTTGATCGAAACTTTCCTTGGATATCGAGAGATAAATCGACCACATACTCATGGACACTTTTTCTGCAACTGATCGAATCATTGAATGAACTGCATCAAATCCATGAAGGGAAGTTAGCCACTCAATGCCCTCAATAAAAATAGAACCTTCTCCTTCTGATATTGTGGACTCAATCAGGTGATTGAGTTTCTCCAAACTAGGTTCTAATGAACCTGTCCCCTGTGACAAGGTGAGCCAGAAGCAACGAATTTTGGAGATGTCTAAACGATCAACAAGTCTTGTGGCAGGATAGCGTGAAATGAAAATTTGTTGATGTGAATCCGGGATTGATAGTAGGTCTATTCGTTCGATGAATGTATCAGTGTTTGTCGCATGGATTGACTGAATACTTTGTTCCATTTATGTTCCCCCTTGCGTATCCTTGTTGACGAAGATAAATAGGTTTCATCGTCTAAATCATCATCAACCATTATATTGGCTCAGGTAGTGGTAGTTACCAGTGACCTACCATGTCAGATGAAAATGAAGATGTTGCTATGGCAGAATGTGGTTCTTGTAGGGCGATTGTACCTGCTGATTCGAGTGAATGTCCCGAATGTGGTATTTCATTTTCAGGTGTATCTGATGAAGCCTTGGGCGAGTGTGGAGCATGTAATGCGTTAGTCCCACTGGATTCCACGAAATGTCCTGAGTGTGGAGTTGTTTTTGTCGCAGATGATGTTGTCGATATACTTCGCACGTGGATGGCAAACAACAAAATGGATGTTAAAACACTCTTTGGTCGGTTTGACACTAACAACGACAATATGATCGATTCAGGTGAGTTAAAAGAAGGCTTACTTTCTCTAAATCTCGCTGATTTACCACCTTCTCAAGTAGATAAATTGGTGGAAGCAATTGATGAAGACGGTGACAGTCTTATTGATCTCGAAGAACTTCAATCCATTATCGGTGGAGAAGAGTTGGATTCATCAGAATCCGAAAGTATTGACGATTCTGAAGATGTAGAAATCGAAGATGATTCAGAATCCACACAAGATTCAGAGGATTTGGAAGAAGATTCGAATGAAGATGACGAAGAATTGGAAGAAGAATCTGCAGAGGAGGATGCCGAAGAGTCTCTTGATGACGATGATGAATCAGAGAAATCAGTAGACCAGGATGAAGATTCTGAAGATGAAGAAGAAATTTCCTCAACCGATACTGATGAAGATATGGAATCTAAAGAAGATGATCACGAAGAAGGGGGCGAGGAACCTGATATCGATGAGATACTCGAAGAGGACGCCTCTGAGATTGAATCAACAGTCAGCCGTTCAACATCGGAAATTATGGAACTCCTCTTGGATGTTATTGAGGAAAAGGACATCTCACTTGCGAACGCTTTTGGAGATCTCGATGATGATGGAGACCGACTTTTGACATCCGAAGAATTGGTAACCAAGTTGAATCAAATCCTTCCTGAAGGTTTGAATCAATCAGAAGCAGATGCACTTCTTTCGACTATGGATTCCGATGGTGATGGCAACATCGACATGGTTGAATTTGTGAATGCGATTGAGAAGCATGAAGATAGTATTGCAACAATTGACGATGAAGATGCTGAATCCGTCAAGACATTCCCGTCCGAGTGGCAAACTCGATTTATGTCAAAGAAATGGCATGACGCGATTTGGCCATTGATACATGCTTCGTTTGGCATACTGATCGTTGGACTACTTGTCAATGGCCTATTCCCGATTGTTGACGGGACAGGTGGCACCGTAGAACTCGAAATCCGAAGCGACGCGCAGCTAACCGAATGGCAACTCGATGATGGAACAATTGTTTCCGAGGGTGATGCTTATCCTTGTGATCCGAATATTCAAGAAGGAAAATGCAAGAACTCTCTAACACCATTAGCAGGAAAAGCATCATCAATGCCTGGTAAGTTCTATTGGGATGCAATAGTGTTGATGACATTGGCTGGAGCAGGTCTAGTTTGGAGTCTGTATACACATTTGGTTCTAGCACCAGGTTGGAGGGCACGAGTCAAGGCAATGAAAGACGTTGACGCGGATCGAACTGAAGTTCAGGAAGCCATCGAAGAATCTGCTGATACTACGGACGAAGAATCTACTGATGACAGCGAAGTGGAGATTGAAGATGAAGAAAAATCTGAGGATGACGATGAAGAGGATTCCGCTCCTGACATCGGCGATTACGTTGGACTTGATATCGACGGTGAAGAATACTACGGGACTATTCTTGAATTTGATGATGATGAAGACACCGTAGTCATTGAAGATGAAGAAACCGGCGATGAAATCGTTGGTTATCAAGATGAGATGTTCATTCCAGAGGAATGAACTTGAATTCAGACCCGTTGTTTAGTTTGTTGGCAGCAGTCCGATGCCCATCGTGTGGGACATTGGAAGCTAAAGGCACATTCAAGTGCCCTGAGTGTGGTCTTTTTCATTCATTAATGCCTATGGAAGATCGGAAAGCCCCCGATCCATCTGAACGTGTTCAACAGCGTGAAATAGATCCTTCAGCTTATTCACTTTCGAGTAACAGTAAGGTAGTTTCCGAAACATTCGATGAGACAAATGAGATTCAATCATGGACAGGTGGAAATACAGATTTTTCGGAACTCGGAGACGAACATCCTCCGGTCAAAATTGGAAAATCTGAGACTGATGATGTGGAATTGATTCACGATGGTTAGTTTTTTGATTAATGATTAAAACATCAATTGAATGAATTCTTGTTGATAGTA
>TARA_B100001113_G_scaffold125550_1_pt1 | contig 29333 bp, 24 predicted proteins | sample TARA_B100001113 | Tara Oceans TARA_B100001113 (sample SAMEA2622402) | marine metagenome | biome: marine biome (ENVO:00000447); feature: deep chlorophyll maximum layer (ENVO:xxxxxxxx); material: "saline water (ENVO:00002010), including plankton (ENVO:xxxxxxxx)" | depth 50 m | reverse complement strand
GGAGTAAATATAAATTGGGCAAATGAGTATACAGAAATTATTATACCCACCCATAAATCTCTCTTACCTGTATCAATTATTCCTTCAGATGTAGCCAAATCCTGTACAAAATAAGTCAAGAAAGGTATAACAATGGTGAATCCTATCATGTCAATAAAAACTACCAGAAATAGAATAAACATTGGCGAGCGTTGATTGCCTTTCATAGATTAACAACTCTCCGACGTGAGGATTTATTATCAAGAGTTGTAAAGACTTATGCTGATGGTTGGACATCTTTACCTGTAGAAATTGTATCTACTACATGAGCGAGCCTTTCTACTAGACTTATCTTTTCTTCAGAGCCAACCAAGGCATGATGAAGCACTTCATCTAGAGAATCTACCGGAATTACTTTGACTACATTCTCCCATTTTTCATCAATTAAGACATCTTGCAGGTTTGATCGAGGAATAATTATTCTGTGAATACCTGATTTTGCTGCAGCTTCAATCTTGGCAGTAACTCCGCCTATAGGTAATACTTCTCCCCTAACAGAAAGAGAACCTGTCATAGCGAGATTTTGGTCTATGGGAATTCCTTCAAATGCACTAATGATTGCAGTCGCCATGGTTATTGAAGCACTGTCGCCATCTACATTATGAGTCCCAGGGAATTGAACATGAATATCGAAATCTTTGATATCTTTACCGGTTAACTTTTTTACCACTGCACTAATATTTACTACACTTTCTTTGGCTAAATCTGATAGTCCACCAGTCGCAATGACGTGACCGGAACGTCCTTGAGAAGGAGTCACCATAGCCTCCACAGGGAGAACAATTCCAGAGTAATCAGACAATCCGCTATCGGCCCCAAGAACTGCTAGGCCGTTTACTCTGCCTATGCGATTTCCACTGTTTACTAGCATTGAATAATCAGATTGTCTTTCTATATATCTATCCGCAACTTGCTGTTCTAGTGGTTTTGCTATCATTCGAGCTCTGACTACATGTTCAGCGCGAGTAAGTGGAGCGCCCTCCTCAGCAGCCAGATCTCCTGCTATTCTGACTAAACCTCCTAATTCACGTAATCTAAGAGAGAGTTTTCCTCGACGACCACTTCGCCTCTGAGCCTCTTTTAGTATTAACGAAGTAGATTCTGCATCAAAATGCGGAATGGATTTACCAGAAGATTTGGATTGTTCATTATTTATTTCTTGGGCTACAAAACGAATTAAACGTCTTCTATTACGCACAGTATCTTTCATATCAGTATTAACATACACTTCATATCCATATCCACGTATTCGGCTTCTTAACGCGGGATGCATTTGTTGAATGCCATCTAAATTACCAGCAGCAATTAATATGAAGTCACTAGGAACAGGTTCGGATTTGGTCAAAGCTCCCGAGGATCTTTCAGAACGACCACTGATTGATAGTTTTCTTTCTTGCATTGCTACGAGAAGAGCTTGCTGTTCTTCCATTCTCAGCATACGTATTTCATCTATGTAGAGTACTCCTTTGTTGGCCCTGTGAACTGCGCCCGGCTCTACTCTCTCATGAGCAGGTGTAGCAAGATCTGCTCCTGATTGAAATGGATCGTGGCGCACGTCCCCTAACAAAGCACCTGCGAGAGTTCCGGTTGCATCTATAAATGGAGGTTCTTCATTCATTTCATGTTTGATTAATAATTTAGGCATATTTGCTTCCTCTCCGGCTGTCAGCCTAGTCCTCAAAAAGAAGTAGCCAAATATTAGTAGAAAGGATCCAAAAATGAAAGTTAAAATATCTCCAGAACTAATGGTTGCTAATAATAATGCTGAACCGACAACAAGGGCTATGAATAACAAGGTTCGATTTGTTTTTTCTTTTTGGATTCTGACCTGAGCCTTTCTCTCTGAAAGTATCCTGGATCCTCTTCCTGCAGGAACAGTACGTACTCGAGGTTCATTTTCATCATCTATATTTCTATATACTAAAATATCTTCTAGGTGTTCCTTTGGAAGAAATTCTGTCATAGACCTTGCAAGCATGGATTTCCCAGTTCCTGGTTCGCCAACCATTATTACATGCCTTCTCTGTTCGGCTGCTTTACGAATAACAATTGCTGCTGCCTCTTGTCCTATTACTCTATCAACTAATTTTGTTGGAATAGGTACATCGGCAGTAGATCCCATCTTGATATCTTTAATCCATTCTTCCACGGGAATGTCGCATATCTCATCTTTATCTTCTGAAACACCGAAAGCAGCGCCTTCGGACCATGAATCAAGAGGATCTACAGGATTTTCAACCTGACTTTCTTGTGGTTTTTCAGTACTCATACCAAGCCCTCGCGATTAGTCCTAAGCACATGACCTTCTTGAAGGTGTGTTACTACAGTGATGTAACATAAAAATTAATTTTTAAGAAATATTACAAAAGATATATCTTGATTGATTAGTTATTTTTTCTTCCGGAAATAGAAATTGCAGCACCTAATAGCGATACTATGCCCAATAATGAAGAAAATCCCGGCAGTATAGATTGTCCTGCCCTATATTGTGCATTATCTCCAATACCGTTTCCATCCATATCTTCTGTCTCAGTAGGATCATTGGGGAAGGCATCTAAGGAATCTATGACTCCATCTCCATCAGTGTCAATATTATCAGAGTTTTGATTGGCATCTTTATTTGCATAAAATTTTGCTTTTTCAATAGTTTCTCTAATCCAACCTTCTGAATCTACTGCATCGACATCTAATGTGATGTAGTCACCATTTACTAGTCCGCTTCCACTCTGAGGAACAATTGAAAAGGGATCTAAATTACTTACTGTACCATAAGAGTGACAAATCCCAGTAACACCATTACAAATATTCCAAGTGATTTTAATTGACGATAATTGTACATCTCCAATATTATTGACTTCAAAAATTGGTTCTGAACCATAACCAAGAGAATCAAAGGAAACGGTCAAATCACCCTCATTATATTCATCGTCCCATGTAAGAATTTTGTTAGACATGACTGATATATAGAATGAATTTGTAGTAGATGCTCCATGTCTATCTGTAGCAGATAAAGTGATAGTTTTAGTTCCAGCTTCGTCATATATGATAGATAATTCATGAGATAGTGGATCAAGTGTAACAGCACCAATTGGGTCACTAGATACTGAAGTCCATATTTCATCAACAGGATCGTCTACGTCTGACAAGAATTCAGTGAAATCAAAAACTGTTATCTCATTTAATTTAACTTGAGAATGACTGAATTCTGATAAATCTATGGTAGGTGGGTCATTTATATTGAGAATATGAAAAGCGATACTAGTATCCGAGAATTGTACTCCATCAGAAGCGCGTAGCATAACTTCGGCGACACCAAAGGAGTCGAAATCGAGTGTTGAAACAGTAATAGATTGTCCAGATATTGAAGTATCTACTAATGAATCATTAGAATTAGACAAAATAGAGATGATTAAATTAGAAGGTGAAACGAAATTACCGTCAGAATCAGTATCCGATAAGTATTCAGATAGGCCCATACTAAAAGAAGTACCTTCATTAATTGATTGTGAAGGTATTGGAGACCATCGTGGAGCGCCATTTTCAACGACGTTGAACATTATCATGCCATTGTTAGTATCTTCGCCATCTGAAATAGAAATGAAGATTCCTTGTGGCACTGGATTGCCATTATCCCACACTACTCTATCAAATTTTACAGACATCTCAAGTGTTAATGGATTCCAACCATAGAATTCTGGATCATCACTTTCTATTACTAAGTCAGACAAATGAGATTCGGAATCAAATATAAGAGGCCATTCAATCAGCGAAATTTTTTCCATCATCTCAACTTTTACTACAGGCATTCCCATATACTCAGGATCATCAGTATCTAGAACTCTTGGTATCGAATTACGTAGCTCAAACATTTCTTCAACAACAAACCAATCACTATACTGGCCAGAAGAATCTACCCACTTTATTCTAATGTCATAATTTCCAGTATCTGCATTAATATCTGTTTGTAATGTATGGATAAATTCTATGTTTTGGCCTCCTCCTACCGTTTGGACATCTATAACCCATGAGTCATCCCAATTTGATAGAGAAGATTTTGAGTATTCGAAATAAGGTTGCATTGTAGACATATCATCAACTAAGTCATTCGGTAATGCAGAAGATTCGAATTGTATCATATCTCCTCTTTCAAGTACTGTTTGCCCTAAAGAAATGGGTCTGTTAGCAACAGGAGGAAGGTCATGAAAACCAAAGGCATCCATATAATTATTAGGTGAGAATCTATCTCCTTCTAGATCTGATAAAATAACTCTAAATGCTGATGAATCTGAAGGATTCAATGAAATTTCTGATGTGTCAAACTGAGTAGAATATTCTTGATTTTCAGATATTTCCAATGTATTTATTACAGTACTCTCGATGAAAAATTCTTCTGATCCTTCAAGTAAAAATATAGAAATAAGACCACTATCGGAATAAGTATCTGCGCCATTATTTGATATTACTACATTTAAATCTAGTAAATCTCCTGCTAAGAATCCTAATCCTCCATCCTCATTCGTTACAGAAAATTCAGAAATACCTACATCTATGAGTGGAATCATATCTAAATCAACAGCCGTAATCACTGAATTATATGTATCATGTGGACCGTCCATTAAGGCGAATACTGGCCAAAAATTCTCATATTGGGAATATCCAGGAGCAGCCCTAACGGCACTCAATGGAGTTTCCCATGTTAATGTTTGAATGTTATTTGGCGATAATGTTAATTCTGTAAAACCATCGTCATCATCATTTAATAACCACTGTCTGAAATTATGATGTGGCCTGTTCCCATTATTATAGGCATCTGCGCCTACTTTTTCTGTAATTGCGCCATAAACATATACAGTGACTGAAGAAGATGATCCTAAATAATTTATATCTAATGAAGTTGTAACTTGTTGAGATGATTCATTTAAACTCATATGTATTTCCATACTGTAATCATTAGAATCTGAATCCATACATCCTCCATTCGAATAGTCGGAGTCATAGTAATTAACTCCAGCAGCACCTACTTTGAAACATGACCCACTTTGACGATCTGCAAAGGAAAAGACTGGAATACCAGAGGCTGAACCAGAAATATGATTTATACGATCTAAAGGACTTACATCAGGATAATTGCCGTTGGCCTGAAAAAAGGAAACGAAAGTAAAGTCCTCAGAATTCGAGGTTTTAAGATTGCTCAAAGAGGGAGAAGCACTACTCATACACGGGCCACACCATTCTGCTCCTACATATTCTCCAAATACACTATGCCCTGGACTAGTTGCAAAAAATTTGGTTTCTTCTTCAGTCAATTGAACCTCAATATTATTTACTTTTTCAGAATATAAAATACCAGAAAATGACATTGTAAATATCATCAAAATCATCAATCCAGCGACGGTAGATTTTGAATTATTCCGAGAATTCACAGAAAAGACGGAGTGGTAATATGATTTAACAATATAGGAGTTTGTTGTTAATAACATTGTTTTAATTTAATAGAAGGTATTGAAACATGAAAAGAACTCGGGAGGGTCATGAATGCAATAGACCCAGGAGAATGGGTTGCACTGAGAGAAGATGATGGAAGAGCATATTTACTTCAGAAAACTCCTGGTGAAGTGAAAATAAAGGGATTAGGGAGATTTGATTCTAACCAATTACTCGATGGTTATACGATCGGCGATAGAATAACGGTTGGTCAAAAATCATTAACCATAGTAAAACCAACACTTGTAGAAGCTAGAAGAAATATGTCAAGGAGGGCACAGGTCATTGGGATAAAAGATTCTGGATTTTTAATCTCATGGATGGGAATTGGAGTTGGTTCAAGAGTTTTAGAAGGAGGGCATGGCTCTGCTGGACTAGCGATGCATTTGGCAAATGTAATGGGCGAAAAAGGAAAATTAATCTCAATAGAGTCAAGAGTTGAACACGCAACTGTAGGTAAAGAAAATATGGAACGTTTGAGGGAGATTTTACCTGAATTTCCAGATTGGTACTTATTTGAAGGCGATTTTAAGGATTCAGAAGATTTTATAGAAAATATTTGTGATTCAATAGATGCTGCAATAATAGACATTGCTGAGCCATGGGAAATAGTCGCCATAGTTGAGAAATTTCTAAGACCTGGTGGTAAATTGGCATGCTATTGCCCTACAACAATTCAACTCGAAAGATCATGGGAAGCTATCGAAAATTCTGGAATGGTAGTAGAATGGGCAGGTGAAGTAATCGAGAGGCAATGGTCAAAGGCAAGTAAAGGCGGAGTTAGGCCAGGTAATACTGCAATAGGGCACACTGCATTCCTCATCTTAAGTGCAAAAATTTCTAAAGTTGAATAAGAAAAATAGTACAAGTGTTAATCTTTGTAATATCTTTCTTAACTATAGAGTCACTCGGTACTGATATGAGAGACAGTAGCCATTGGGAGTCAACTGCTTACAGAACGCATACAATCGGACAGATTATAGAAAATGGTCCTGAACTCTTAGGAAAAGAAGTTGAGATAGCAGGATATGCGGAAACAATAAGGGGAAGAGGAGCAATTTGCTTCTTAATGTTGAGAGATGGAACCGGAAAAATACAAGCTTTCTTGAAAAAGGATAATATGAATGAAGATTTATTCAATTTGATACAAAATTCAACTCGTGAATCAACAGTTCAACTTAAAGGAATAGTTGCACAAAAGAGACCCCCCAAAACTGCTGAAGGAGAACCTGTGCCACCTCCAGAATATGAAATAAATGTTAAATTTGGTATGATTCTTGCAAATGCTATTGCACCATTGCCAGTCGGAGTTACAGATGATGTTCATGTAGGATTAGATGTTAGGTTGGATAATAGGCATTTAGATTTACGAAGATCACATATTAATGCTATGTTCCAACTTCGCAGTAAAGTCCTAGAATATGGAAGAGAGCATTTGATTAAAGAAGGATTTATGGAAATGAATAGTCCAAAAATTATTGCTAGTGCCTCTGAAGGAGGGACGAATCTTTTTCCAATGATGTATTTTGATACTCCTGCTTTTTTGAGTCAATCTCCACAATTGTACAAACAACTTGCTGTTTTAGGAGGTTTGGAAAGAGTTTTTGAAATAGGCCCGGCATTTAGAGCAGAAAAACATGATACATATCGTCATCTAAATGAATTTATTTCTTTTGATATAGAAGGTGCATGGATGGATGATGAGGATGTAATGGGAGTTCAAGAAAGAATGATACATCATATTTGGAGTAATATCGCTGACAATGATCAGAATTTAATAGATGTTATTAATGATTATAGAAGAAGTCAAGGGAATGAAATAATTGCAGTTGAGATACCTAAATTACCATTTCCCAGAATATCATATTGCGAAGCAATAGAAATTGTAAAACTTGGAGGAGGGGAAATTGAATGGGGGGATGATATAGAAAGCCATCATTGCGATATTATTGCGGCCAAATATCCAGGATTTCATTTTATACCAAGATGGCCGATGTCAATGAAGCCATTCTATATACATCACAGAGAAGATGAGAAAGGAAAAACAGGAGGACAATTGAGTAGAGGTTTTGATCTTAACTATGGGAGAGATGAAATGACCTCTGGAGGGCAAAGAGAACATCGGGTAGAAGTTTTAGAACAAAATCTAAGAAATATGGGACTTAATCCTGATGATTTTACATTCTATACTGATGGTTTCAGATATGGTGCACCTCCTCATGCAGGTTGGGGATTAGGTGTTGCAAGACTCTTGATGGTTCTTACTGGAGCAGGAAATGTTAGAGAAGTTGTGCTATTCCCTCGAGACAGGAATCGCGTCACACCTTGATTTAACATCTTTTGACCGAAAAGAACGGGTATGGGAACCCCTTCCGAGAGACGATAATATGGTAAAGCCAAAGTTTGCATTCCTGCTGTTGAAAGACCATCCATATGGACGCGAGATGTTAAGGCAAATTCTTTCAGAAAACTTTGTTCCCGAAATTATTATTGAAGAAGACTCGGAAATAGCAGACTTAGAAAGGGATAAATTCTTGAAGAGGATTGAAGGTAATCCTGTAGCCCCTCCTGTTATAGAACAATTAAGTGAGTTGAATACAGAAGTTATCTCAGTACCGATACATAATTCCGAACACGTAATGCCTTTAATTGAAGATAGAGAATTAGACTTGATTGTTTTTGGAGGCACACGAATAATAAGAGGAGAGATACTAGACTTCCCCAAGGATGGAGTGATTAATTCACATCCGGGACTTTTACCAGAATGCAGAGGTTCTGCGTCTCCTGCTTGGTCAGTTTATCATGATATTCCAATAGGGTCATCAACTCATTTTTGCGACAATGGAATAGATACCGGGAATTTACTAATTAGAAGAGAAGTATTAGTAAAAAGAGGGATGACTTATGAGGATTTATGTTTCGAAACTTTATTATTATCAGGAATTTTGATGAAAGAAGCTTTGATGGCTTATGATGAAGGAAGATGGAGCGAACTAAAAAGGCCGCAAGGAGAAAGTGAAAATCCTACATTCCGCAATGCGCCTGAAGAAATTTTACAAGTTGTCAGACAAAAATTACGGGATCAAACTTATGCACATTATATTGACTAAGGTGAGAGTATGAATAAATTATTAGAAAAAGAGTTTTCATTTGCAGAAAAAATACTAGAAGGATATACAGCCCTTGTGTGTGGCGCGTCTAGAGGAATAGGAAAGGCCACAGCTCAAATGCTTGCTAGAGCCGGTGCAAGAGTGGTGGTCTGTGCAAGAGATGAGGTTGAATTGGATAATGTTGTTTCTGGGCTTCATGGCAGTGGTCATGTTTCATTGACAATAGATTTAGAGAAAATTGAATCAATCGAAGAAAAGATTTTGGCATTACTAAACGAAGTTGGAGATATTCAGATATTAATAAATAATTCAGGAGGACCTCCCGGTGGCCCATTGATTGAGAATGATATTACTGACTTTGATGGTCCTTTCAAGAGACATTTGTATGCGTCCCATATCGTAACAAAATTATTAATTCCTGGAATGGAAAAAAAACAGATGGGTAGGATAATAAATATAATTTCTACATCAGTCAGAGAACCTATAGACAATATCGGACTTTCAAATACATTGAGAGGCGCAATGGGTTCATGGTCTAAATCACTAAGTAGAGAATTGAGTCCTTTTATTACAATAAATAATATATTACCAGGTTTTACTGATACTGATAGGTTGTCTTCACTTTCTGAATCAATTTCTAAAAAAACTGGGAAGAAAGTAGATGAAGTTCGAAGTGAATGGATGAATAGTGTCCCCATTCAAAGATTAATTGATCCATTAGAAACTGCGAATGCAATAACTTGGTTAAGTTTACCAAGTAGTGGGGCAATAAGGGGAGTTAGTTTGGCTGTTGATGGCGGAAGAATGCGTTCTATTTGAGTGATATTATGGAATTTGACATATTCTTTTCAATTTCTCAAACACCAGACTCATCTGGGTATATTCCGACAGAACAAGAAATGTTCAAAAGTTTCTTTGATCAGGTAGAATTAGCAGATAAACTGGGTTTTGGAATAGGGTGGGTCGCTCAGGCCCATCTTTCAACTGAAGTTCAAAAAATGAATAAAAAACCAGTTGTCCCTCATTATCCCGGAGAAGTGGGACTTTGCACCGATTTTGTACAAATTGCTCGTGAAATGTTCTTAAGAACAGAAAAAATGGAAGTGGGTAGTGCTGTAATGAGCATACTTGCCAGTGGAGGCCCAATTGCTCATGCTGAAAGAATTGGTGCATTTCTGACATTACATGGGATGGAAGAAAGTGAAAAAAGGCGTTTACATATCGGTTATTCTGCAGGTAGATTTGAATTCATGGCTAGACCATATGGAATAGTTCCCAGAAATGAAATAGAAGAGGTTGCTTGGCCGGCTTTGAGGGGTCAGATTTTTGCCGAAGCGAGTGAAATATTTCTAAGGCTATTAAATGGTGAAGTAATTTCTAGTAAAGATATCAGAAAAACAATATTAACCAGAAATAATTTTTACACTGAAGAAGATTGGAGAAAAGTTCAGGAAGTAGCAAAACACACATATGCACTAAAATCTCGACCTAAAGAAATAGAAATACCCAGAAGATATCAATTTGAACAGATAAAAACTATACCTCAAGATTGGAGAAGTGAATTATTGAATATTGTAATTGGAAGTCACGACAGGAGACTACAAATTGAAGCAAACAAATGGAGACCAGTTCAAGTATTCAATCTAAGTATAACTCCTCCGCACATAATTGAGGAAACGCATCAAAGATTTTCAAAGTATTATCATCAAGATGGAGGGGCATGGAAAAGAAGTATGATGCCACGTACAATAATGGTATTCATTAACGATGAAGAAGGTTTATCAATCGAAGAAAGGAGTATAGCAGCAAAAGAAGAAGCTAGAAATGCATTGTCGATATATTGGAATGCACTGGAAGGGACAATAGACCCGAATAAATTGGAAAAGGCTACCGATAATGCAGTCATTGGTAATGTTGAGCAGGTTACAAAACAAATATTGGATAGATTTGATAAGGACGACAGATTGATGTGCTGGTTTGATTTCTTTAATCACGACAGTGAGCGAGTTAAAAGGAATATGAATGCTTTTATGAATAAAGTCGTTCCAATAATAAATGAGGTAAAATAGTATGACTGAAGAATTTAAACATAGGCCTTCTAGTGTATCTCCTGGCAGACCTGGTTCTGAAATTTATCCTACAACGCCGCTTGGAGAAAAATTCTCTGGTATTGCGACCGGGAGGGATGTAGAATGGGAACCGTTAGTTGATTTTAGAAGAATGGATGTATCTGAGAATACCATTCATGGAGCTATTGCATGGGCACATGGAGATGAAATAGTACATTCATTTGGAGGGAACGTTTTGGTATATGGGAGATCCATGATGAAACCACTAATGATGAAAACTTTTGTCAATGCTTTAGAGGATGAGAAAATTACATGGGAGCAGAAAGCTATAGCATGTTCTTCACATAATGGAGATACAGAGCATGTTGCTGCTGCTCAGTCCCTACTAACTGAGTCAGAATGGGGATTGATGCAATGCCCATTGGATGTTCCTTTGATACAATTTGGTAGGCAAGTAAGGAGGCCCAGGAGATGGTTTCATACTTGCTCAGGAGAACACTCTGCCATGCTAAGAGGAATGCGTAGAATGGGCATGAGTAGAGCAGGGTACACATTACCTAGTTCAGAGTGGTTTCCAGAGTTCTTAAATGTATTAAGAAGATTGATGAATAAACCAAATTGGGAGCCAATTAGAGTTGCAAAAGATGGATGCGGCCTACCAACTGTATCGAATACGGTAGATGAATTAGCAGTAATGTTTGCAGGTCTAGCATCAGAAAAGGATAATGATTGGATATGGGAAGCAATGAATAAAAATCCCGATTTAATTGGAGGTTTCAATAGGTTAGATTCAACATGTATCAAGGCCGGAAAAGGTACTCTAATAGCCAAAGAAGGTGCTGATGGATTACTTGGTTTGTCGGTAATTCATCCTGAATGGCCAAAAGGACTTGGTATCGTAATCAAGATAGCGCATGGATGGAATTCTCAAGCTACTTGGTATGTAACAAGAGCAGTGTTGGGAGTATTGGGGATAGAATTAAGGAATCCTTACCCGTTACATAGACAAAAGGCATTTATTGTTCCAGGAATAGTTCATCCGAAATATCTTGAAAACCTCGAAGAAGTAGTTACATGGGACGAATGGGATCCCAATCAAGATAGTTTTTCGCTAGATTGGAAAGAATATGCTGCAAATGCTACTAGGTTAGACCCTTTTGGGAATGAAGGTTTAGAGGGACTTTGAAGTGCAGTTAATGAATTATATTAATGGAAATTTTTGCCCACAAACAAGTGGAAAATGGATTACTAACTTGAATCCTGCGACAGGAGAGGAGATTTGTAAAGTCCCTATATCAAATTCCAAGGATGTCAAAGAAGCAATAAATTCGGCAAAGGACGCTTATCCTAATTGGAGTAAAAATACTCCTCATGAGAGAGCTATTTGGTTGGATAGAATAGCAGATAAATTAGAAGAAATGTTTGAAGAAATAGCACAACTAGAAAGTATGGATACTGGTAAACCAATCTCATTATCAAGAAATGTTGATGCCAATAGATCTGTTGCTAATTTTAGATTTTTTTCTGAATTGATTAGGGGCATGGAAATAGAAGAATTCGAAATGAAAGATGCTACAAATTATGTAATTCAGAAACCAAATGGAATTGGAGCATTGATTACTCCATGGAATTTACCGCTTTATCTATTGTCTTGGAAAGTCGCACCGGCCATAGGAATGGGAAATACGGTCGTCTGTAAACCTAGTGAACTAACTCCTATGACTGCAGATTTACTTATGCGTGCTGTAGATGAAATTGGATTACCAGCGGGAGTAATAAATTTAGTTCATGGAAATGGTATAGAAACGGGTAGTTTACTAGTAGAAGATTCAGATATTGACTTTGTTTCATTCACGGGAGGAACTGTTACTGGATCAAAAGTAGCTTCATCTGCAGCATCAACTTTCAAGAAGCTTAGTCTCGAGCTAGGGGGTAAAAATTCAAGTATAGTTTTTGCAGATTGTGATTTTGAAAAAACTATAGCCGGAGTAGTCCGATCGGGTTTCTTAAACCAAGGACAGATTTGTTTATGCGGATCGCGGATTTTTATCGAAGAAGAAATATATGAGGATTTCAAAAATAGACTAATAAATGCTGTAGAAGAAATGAAAATAGGAGATCCACTTGATGAAGAAACTGATTTGGGAGCATTAATTTCAAAAGAACATCTCAGTAAAATAGAATATTATGCCAATTTAGCCATAGAAGAAGGAGGGACATTGTTGACTGGTGGAGTTCCATGTTTACCAAAAGCCTTTGAAAATGGTAATTGGATGGCTCCAATAATAGTTGAAGGTTTAAGTCCGGAATCAAGATGCTCGAAAGAAGAAATATTTGGGCCGATGGTAACATTACACATATTCAAAGAGGAGTCTGAATTAATAAAAATGGTAAATAATACAAGATATGGTCTTGCAGGGAGTATTTGGACAAAGGATTTAGATAAAGGAAGAAGACTTTCTGAGTCCATCGAAACAGGTATGATTTGGATTAATACCTGGTTACACAGAGATTTGAGAGTTCCTTTTGGAGGAGTGAAAGATAGCGGTGTTGGAAGAGAAGGGGGCAAATGGAGTTTAGGATTTTTCTCAGAAGCCATGAATGTGTGCGTTAAGCATGAATAATACAGTAACTGTGAAAGTCTAGTGACTTGCGAATATAAATAATATGGTTGCGGCAGGTATTGTTGGTTTGGGATATTATGTTCCTCCAAAGATTATGACAAATGATGATTGGGCAGGCATAGTAGATACAAGTGATGAATGGATTACTACTAAAACCGGCATAAAAGAGAGAAGAATAGCGAATGAAGATGTCTGTACTAGTGATTTAGCAGTTTTAGCATCATTGGAAGCCATGAGCGCAGCAAACATTCAACCTGAGGAAGTTGATTTAATCATACTTGCCACCAGTAGTCCGGATGTACCACTTTCATCAACTGCAAGTATTGTTCAACACAAACTTGGTTGTAGTAATGCTGGTTCATTTGACATAAATGCTGTTTGTTCAGGTTGGGTTCATGCTCTAGAAATAGGAGCAAAATTTGTTATTGATTCAAACTATAATAATGTGTTAGTAATTGGGTCAGAAGTTTATAGTAGAATCGTTAATTGGGAAGATAGAGCAACTTGTGTACTATTTGGCGATGGTGCTGGCGCAGCCGTATTACAAAAAATAGAGGATGGTAAAGGGATAATAGGTAGTTGGTTAAAATCTGATGGTTCGGGCGCAGATGTAATACAGATACCTGCTGGAGGAGTTAGAAAAAACATATTTTCCGAGAGTTTTATAGATGGTGAACAATATTTCCATATGGATGGAAGAGCAGTTTGGAATTTTGCTATTGAAGCTTTTCCACAAGCGGTAAAAGAAGTATTAAATCAGATTAATATGGAAATAGAAGATATTGATATGATAATACCGCATCAAGCCAATTACAATATAATTAAGGCTGGAATGGAGAATCTTGGATTATCCATGGATAAAGTATTTACAAATTTAGACAAATATGGCAACACAGCTGCTGCAAGTGTCCCAATTGCTTTGGCAGAATCAGTAAAAGTAGGAAAAATAAAGCAAGGAGATTTGATAATTACAGTAGGTTTTGGAGGAGGTTTGGCATGGGGAGCTAATGCTATTATATGGTGAAATAATTTTCTCAACCTACAGGCTCTCCTCCCTCAACCAAAAAAGCCAACCTTCTAAAACCATCAATCTTGATAAGATAGTCAACTGTAGATTTTGGCAATGATAATGATAGTACAGTTCTAATAGCTTCATCATCATTAATTGTTGATAGCATTAGTGCCGTTGCTCTAACTCTCCATCCCTCATATTGGTCTCTTTTTTCTAGAGGAGATATGACAACATTCCAACCTGCTTTTTTATAAAGTTCTGCAGAAAAACTGTCACTTGTAAAAAATGATCCATCCTTACCATGATATTTTTCTGCATGAGATACCCACATAGGAGGATTATCAATATCAGGTATGCTAACTATTTTCACATTGGCAAAACCTTGTTGATTTTGTAACCATAATCTAATCATTTCTTCTCTTTCATTATAATTCCAAGGATTTGTCATTGATTCAGGCTTATTTGACGAGCCTATGCACAACACGAGTTGTGACTCTGCAGAATTTTCTAAACGCCATTTTTCTGCAGCTTCAATAAGTGAAGTATGACCTAAATGGAGAGGTTGGAAACGGCCTAAAACAACTATACAAGAATCAATAACATCATTTGGAGGGAGGGGTTTTAACGAGTATTCTTCCATATTTTTACCTCAATAACTTCCAATATTATTCTTACCTAAATACCATAATTCAGAGTCTAAGAAATCTCGACCTATCATTAAATCTAATTCCGGATACGATATTTTTATGATAAAATTAAATAATAATTTACTTGATTCATTGTGTGAATTCATAGTAGGTAAAATCTTAGGATCTTCGGATGGTTCCATCGTTTCACCTAATTTTTCCCTTCGATTCATCCAATCCATTACAATCGATTCTGTAAAAAAACGCTGATCCAAAATAGAAATCTGATTATGGAAATTTTCCCATATTTCAGGCTTTAAAAAATCCTCTATATTGATTACTTTTTTTTCCAAAAATGGTTCAACATAAAGGAATAATCTTGCATCCCAACAAGTCCATTGAGCCACAGAAGACCATTTAGCGAGTAATAAAATTAAATCATTTCTGAATTCATAATTAATATTGGATATTATTTCATTACCCTCCAATAAAGATTCATGTTTATCGAAAATATCTAAAATTTCTCCCTCGATGTCTACATCGAAATCTCGGTGAAAATCAGGGAAGTTTTTTGGTCTTATATTGGTTAATTCTTTTTCATTTATTGAGTCGATTAGACTGGATACAGTATAATTCAATATAGAATCTAAGGAATCGCGATTCACCAGATAGAGGATTACATCTGCCATCTGTATATTGCTCTTCGCGTAAGTAGAATAAGCCTTACTCACTGTGAGAACTACATGATTAGCCACCGGATTCAATAACATGTGCCTCAGCGTGAAGCATGTAAACTAAAAGAAATCAGACAAGCCTAGTAGGGAGAGAGTAGACAATGGCAACCATTGAAGAACAAATCAAGCTATTGGAAGATGAAATTACTAAGACAAAGTCGAATAAAGCTACTCAGGGCCATCTTGGTAAATTGAAAGCTAAAATTGCTGCTTTAAGAGAGAGGAAAGAGAAAGCACAAGCACATGCAAAAGCCAGTGGAGGAGGTCCCGGATTTGAAGTTAAAAAATCAGGAGATGCATCGGTGGCTTTGGTTGGTTTTCCTAGTGTCGGTAAGTCCAGTCTTATCTCGCAACTTACCGAAGTAGAGTCAGATGTTGGCAATTTTGCATTTACAACATTGACTTGTATCCCTGGACTAATGGAACATAAAGGTGCTAAAATACAGATTTTAGACCTTCCCGGACTGATTAAAGGGGCTGCAGAAGGAAAAGGTAGAGGGAGAGAAATATTGAACGTAATAAGAGGAGCAGATATGGTTCTATATGTAGTAGACCCATTTCAGGAGTCTCACTTCAATATTTTAGATTATGAATTGTGGAGAGGGGGTTTAAGACTAAATCAACTGGTACCTCAAGTTTTCATAACAAGAACCAATAGAGGAGGAGTTGTAGTAAGATCAACTGTTAAACAAACTAATCTTTCGGATGAAGAAATACAAGACATTGTAAGAAGTTTTGGAATTGTTTCGGCAACTGTAACTCTCAGGACTAACGTTACAGATGACAATATAGTAGACACATTGGCAGGTAATAGAATTTATAGTAAAGCAGTAGTTGTTCTAAATAAAGTTGATTTAGCTAATGAAAGGGACTTACAAAGTGCAAGAGATAGTTTGCCTGATGGATGGCCAGTACTGGAAGTTTCAGCAAAAACTGGTTTTGGTATTGAAGATATGAAAGATTTCATTTATGATAATTTACACTTCATGTCGATATATCTTAAGCCCCAGGGCCAAGAAGCAGATATGATCGAGCCATTGATAGTAAAGGATACATCGACTGTAAGAGATGTTTGTGTAAAATTACATAGAGATTTTGTAAGGAAATTTAGATACGCAAGAGTTAGGGGTCCGAGTGCAAAATTCGATTGGCAAAGAGTTGGCCTAGAGCATATTCTAAAAGATGGAGATGTATTATCAATAATTATAAGAAAATAAAGGGTTGTGAGAGAATAACTTCGGATAAAAAATATAGAGATATTATTCCTCGCGCTGAAATGAGAGAATTTATTCAACATTTACAAAATAGATCCTATGCTTTCACGGTTGTATTTATTGTAGGTTTTCTGATCGGTTATCCAATTAGTGAAGTAATAATTGAGTGGTTACTTAATTCTGAAGGGTACAAACCGAATAATGTCGAAATAATCATTTTACAACCAATGGAAGTGATATTATTGCAACTTCAAATGGGGACCCAAATAGGTTTTTTACTACTAATTTTTATATTTATAATAGATATTGCTGCCAATAGTCATAAAATAATTAAAAGAACCAAAATAAAGAATAAATATAATATTGATTGGAAAATTAAAAGAATTATACCAATAATAATTATCTCTTTATTTTTGGCTATGGCAGGGATAATTTACTCTCATGAAATATTAATCCCAATGTTGTTGGACTATTTATCTCGAGATGCAACGTCTTCGGGATTATCTTCAACTTGGCGTTTAAAATCATGGATAACTTTCATAACTGGTCTATATTTTTCCTCGATAATAGGCTTCCAAATACCTTTAGTGACAATATTATTGATTAGAGTAAAATTTGTCAAAAGGGAAACTATTATAGAAAATAGAAGGATTTTGTGGTTTGCAGCACTTTTATTTGGCGCATTAATTTCTCCACCTGATCCACTTTCATTGTTCTTAGTAGGAGGTCCAATGTTAATCCTGCTTGAGATATCCTTGATAATGGATAAAATGGTATTTACCAAACAATCTTCAAATTAATTCAAACCGCGATTGCGTGCGTCTTCTTCCTGTGCATCCATCCTTCCCTGTTCAACATCGACAGTCCTCAGAATTATTGCACCAACTAAAATAAGAATCGCAATACTAAGGATTCCGACTCTACTATCGAACATTACTGTCATAATTCCATAAATAAGTGGCCCTAGTAAAGCCGCTACTTTACCAAAGAAACCAAAGAAACCAAAGAATTCTGCACTTCTCGTTTCAGGAACCATCTGACCAAATAAGCTTCTAGCAAGGCCTTGTGAACCTCCTAGAACAGAACCCATGGCTGCGCCAAGTATTATGAATTGAATTCCAACACTCAGCCCCAAAGGATCCCAGACAAATTTACGGGCATTTTCTGGTACAAAATCCAATACACCATCGCCAAGGTTGGTAGGATGATCTATGCCTACGTTTGAAGTATATTTGGAGCCATCTTCATGTAATATGCTAACACTGAATCTAGTATTGTCAAAACTGGCCAATATTCCAGAATTTATCAATTCTGTAGAAGTAATGTTAATTGATTTTACAAATTTTTCTCCTTCGGCAGGCCATTGCCAGTCAAATAAAATATATTCCGTTACATATTTATCTTGTTTTAGAGGGAAGTAATCTACCCAATTTTTCACCCACTCTTGTTCATCGAATTCGGAATCTGAGAATTCAATTTTTTGTGCTAAACTAGGAGCTGAACTGGAGACAGTGACTGTGTAGTTATTTTGTGACTCGTCCCACTCGTACATTATGTCATGCTGATCGTGAGAGTCCAATTCCAGTGGTGCAAAAGCTAGTGCAGCAAAACAAAGTAATATCCAACCAACTAGTGAAGTTGTGAGGGCTTTTTTTGTACCTATTTTTTCAGCAAGTCTCGTAAAAGCGAGAGCCGAGGGTGCTGCAACAATTTGAACCATCAGAATAGCAACCATCAAAAAAGTAGTTGTAATTCCAAGCACTACGGGCCCATATATTCCACCTAATGCTGTAACGGTGTTTATTCCATCAATAAAGAAGAAATATGCCAGCATGTAGATAAATAGTGTCCTAAATTTTGGTACTTCACTGAGAGTTTTCCTAATCTCTGAAAAGGCTAATTTTGCAGAGTCTAAAATAGATAATGCATCCATTTCATTTTCTATAGGGGGCTCGGGAACCCACTTGAATGTCAATAATGCGAAGCCATACCACCATAATCCAGATGAGGCCATTATTGAGGGTATTACCCATGAATACATCTCTCCTTCTGAATCAACAAGTACTAATGTCATTACTAAATGAATGAGTAATAATATTCCCCCTCCAAAGTAACCGTAAGCGAATGCTTTATTGGAAATTGCATCCATTTCATCGTCTGTTCCCATATGAGGTAATAATGAGTTGTAAAATACGCTAGCACCATTTAAACCGACATTAGCAATTACAAACATAACCATTAGCCAAATCCATTGAGTGCTGATCGGGAGAAGTGGTGCAATTGCTAATAATACAGTTGAACCAGCTCCTACATATGTCAATATCCTTAACCACCACATCTTAATTGCCCGACGATCGGCAATTACTCCAAAAGAAGGGCTTACTAGTGCTACTAATAATGCTGCACCGGAAACAGAAAATGACCAAATAGCATCCCCCGTAAAGTCAATAGATCCTATGGTAGTAGTCAAACCATTCGCTTTTAAGAATAAATAAGCAAACCATATAGGAAGTACTGCAACAGTGACACTCGTCTCAAATGATGATTTGGCCCAGTCAAAATATGCATAGCCTCTAACTGCTTGTGGATTTGATTCTCGGTCTAATTCTACTGTCTCTGACATGTCAATACCTATCCTCTCGGAGATGTTCTAAGGTTTTATCATTGGGGCGAATCATAAGAATTAATGATGAGAGTTATGTACAAACACAATTTGGAGTGAACATGGTAACTTCGGCGGAATGGGTACAACCGCGGGAGAATACGATAGAAGCGATATCTTATGGCATGCAAGTCAGTGATGGAGTAGAGTTTGATCTCAGGTTAACAGAAGATGAGCGACTAATCCTCCATCATGATTCAAAAACTGAATTTGGAGACTATCCGGAAGCAATGCTGATGGATGAGCTTCCAGAGTATGTTGAACCATTTGATGACTTATTGAAGGATAAAAATTTTGTAAGAAGGTGGACAGAAGAAGGGGCTTTTTCTTGTATAGAACTCAAACCACCGCATCCTTCCAGTGGCAAAGGTGGTGGTTGGATTGGAGGTAATGCAAGGGAACTGCACATGATTAAAATGATAGAGAATTTAGAAGAGTCATTGAAGTCAATTGATTTGGGAGTAAGTGGGAAAATAGTATACTCGTTTGAGCCGAAAATTATTTCTGCGGCAAAAAAGACACAAAGTAAACTTAAATTTAGTAGAATTCGACCTTATCTTAGGCAATGGGGAACTTGGAAAACACAAAGAATAGCTGCTGCTCCATCATTTTTATCTAATTCACTTCCTAGATTGATGAATAAGCAAAGAAAAGAGGGTTCACCAATGCTACCTTGTTCGATGCAATATCTAAAAGGTATTGAAAGTAGGATTAATTTTGGAATAACCGTGGGCCTAAAAGGTAAAAAACTTGAAAGATTGAATAAATATAGAAGAGGTTATCCAATTTATGTTTGGCCTTGTGAATCTAAATATGAAAGATTACTGTTGGATGCAGGACTCACTGGAATAACTGATCATTTATCTCCGGAAGTAGTAACGTTAGAAACTGGACATGCGCGTTGGACAAAACCATCGACACAACCCCTAACGAAAGAGAAAAAACAGGAATTAGACAATACTCCAAAAATAGATCATCGGAATATAATCTCAGAATATAGTAAAGAAATAACCCCATGGCATGAACTAACAGATAATGAAAGAAGGGTTTTTATTACTAATTGGAGTAAAAAATGGTCATGGGAGAGGAGTATGGATACTATATTAAAAGAAACTAGTGATACTAATATGCCATGGGAAGTATCAAGAATAATTGGCCATAGAGGAACCGGAAAAACACATAGTAAGTAATTTTAAAGTCTCTTTTTTGGCTGATTTTCGGCTATGTACTTAGGCCTATATATTGGTGTTCCTCTGCCGTCTCTAGATTTTCGTTCATCCATTATCTGAGCACAAATACCGGCTACGCGTGCCCAACCAAAAAAAGTAGTATAGTAATCTGGTTTCCTAAAACCTACTGAATGTAATAAACTACCACTTGCTAAATCTACGTTAGGATATGGATTACTAATTTTTGGTATTTCTTTTAAAATTTCAGGAACAACTTCCCTAAGTGCTTTGGCTATTTTGAAATTTGAATCATCTGGGCAAACTTGTTGCCCTAATTCAATTAAAAGTCGGGCACGAGGATCTTCGGCCCTGAGTACTCCATGGCCAAATCCGTAAATTGGCCTACGTGCAGCCAATTCTGAACGAACAAATTTTTCAATCTCGGAATGATCTGAAGTACCGATGCGTTGAACAAATTCCAAACAAGATTGGTTAGCCCTCCCATGTAAAGGCCCGGACAAAGCATTCATTGCGCTTGCTAAAGAGGCATAAACCGATGCTCTGCCAGAAGCCACTGCTTTACCAGAGAACGTTGACAGATTGCCTCCGCCATGATCCATATGAAGAATGAAAAAGAATTTTATGACACGGGTCATCTTTTCAGCTTCTTCTCCATCTTTTCCAAGCATATGAACAAAGTTTTCAACCAATCCTAATTCTGGTTTACGAGGCCTTAGTGATTCTTGTGTACCTCCTCTAAGCAAGAGAATTCGTGCCATAAGTTCTGGCATTCTGGCTATTAAATTCATAGAGTCTATTCGGACATCGCCTGTAGTCTCAGCGGCGCCTAAAGCCATAATTCCCATTGAAAGCCAATCCATAGGATGTCCACTTCCAGGAGTCAAAGATTCCAGTACCCTCAATGCACCAGTTGGCATTTCTTCTGCCCTATGAGCAAGTTCTTTGCGGAAAGTAATTGATTCTTCAGCAGAAGGTAGATGCTTGTAGAGTAAAAGAAAGATTACATCTTCTTCTTCCATATTTGCTAAGTCACCAACAGGGTATCCGACATAATGAACTCCCTCAAGAGGATCTACGTATGATGTTTGACAAGTACCTACTGGTATTCCTCTCATGCCTGAATTGAGGTGTTTGGTAGTAATTGTAAACAGTTCCTCTTCCTCGGACATGTAATCTCAGAATCATATGTGAGAGAGAGGCAGTGATAATCTCTCCGCTTAATAATACATTTATTGGTTATTTAAAAATATAAAATAGACTATATTAATCCTATTTTTTTACCACATTTTTCAAACGCAGATAGAACTATATCTATATCTTCACGACTTAATCCAGCAGACATTTGTGCACGAACTCTAGCTTTATCGGCTGCGACCATTGGAAATACAATAGCGCCAACCATTACGCCTTCATTTCTCAATTCTCTAGACATTGCTTGGGCTTTCTTACTTTCTCCACATATCACAGGGATAATTGGCGTTTCACTAGCTCCAGTATCAAAGCCAAGAGATTGGAGATTTTCTCTGAAATAATTTGTATTATTCCATAACTTCTGAACATGTTCTGGCTCACTCATTAGGACTTCTATAGATGCCTTTTGTGCAGCTGCCACAGCAGGAGGCTGGCTACCAGAGAGTAGCCATGAGCGGCTGTGATTAAGGGCATGCCTTCTGACTTCATCACTGCCTGCAAGGATTCCACCTTGTACTCCTAATGCTTTAGAATATGATCCTACTTCAAAATTCACCCTTCCTTGTAATCCGAAATGGGAAACTATTCCTTTTCCTTCTCCGAGAACGCCTTCACCATGGCAATCGTCGACGAATATCATTGCATCATGTTCTTCAGCTAGTCTGGTTATTTCATCTAGAGGTGCAATGTCCCCATCCATACTAAAAACACCATCGGTTATGATTAATTTTCTATCAGAGTTTTTATGGTTATTGAGGATATTTTCAAGCTCTCCCATGTCATTGTGTGAATATACTGACCTAGAAGCTTTTGTTAATCGGACTCCATCAATTATTGAGCCGTGATTTAATTCATCAGAAATTATAACATCATTGTGCCCTTTAACAAGAGTAGGTATTAAACCAACATTAACAGCATACCCTGAAGAATATATCAATGCTGCTTCAACTTCTTTAAATTCTGCACATATTTTTTCAGCCTGTAGATGGATATCCAATGTCCCTGCAATTGCTCTAACAGAGCCTGAGCCGGCACCATACTTTTCTATTGCTTCAATGGATGCTTGGATGACTTTTGGATGAGTAGTTAAATTGAGATAATTATTAGAAGAAAGCATTATTACCTCTTTTCCATCCATAATACATCGAGGTTCACTTGCTGATTCCAAAGTTGGAGGATTCCACTCTAAACCTTGTGATTGTAAGTATTCATATCTTTCGCGCATCCACGACATGTCAGTTGCCATGTACTTCACTAAAGGTTATAGTTCATTGATACATCGGACATTTTTAAGAAAAATAATGCATATACTTAATTCTAGGATTATTTCTGCAAACAATATGTCCAGTCAAGAGGTAGAAGTGGTAATTCTAGGGACTGCACAAGATGGAGGCCTTCCACAGGCTGGTTGTTCTTGTAACAATTGTATCAGCGCCCATAATGATTCAAAGATGAAAAGAAATCCTGTGTGTTGTGGAATAAAAGGTGTTGACGGTAGTTTTCATTTAATTGAGGCGGGTAGAAGACTTTCTGAACAACTAAAATTATGGTCAGATAAAATGAATATGGACGAAATAAAAAAACCAGAAACGGTATCTATAACACATTTACACTTGGGGCATATTGATGGTTTAGGACAGTTTGGAAAAGAAGTAATGAACTTTAATGATTTACCATTATTCATCAGTAGAAAGAATATGAAAATATTGGAAAAGAGAAAAGCCATTTCTCCATTTAGATATAAAATTATTAAAAGTGGAGAAAAAATTTCACCAAGCGTTGGATGCGGCTTTAAATTAGAATTTATCAAAGTACCTCATCGGGATGAAGAGGGAGATACATATGCCATATTGATTCATGGACCGAATAAATCATTATTGTTTTTACCTGATCATGATTATTGGAAGGAGACTCTAGAAGAATACAACAAGAAAACCATTAGAGAATGGTTTTCTGATTTGGAAATTAATTACGCTTTGATAGATGGAACATTTTGGAATTCTCAGGAGTTGCCAGAGAGGGAGATGCAAAAAATTCCTCATCCCTCTATATCCGAAACGATAGAAATGTTAGGTAGAAAAGGCGATAATGATCCTGAAATATTATTTTTTCATCTAAATCACTCTAACCCGGTGGCGAACACAGATTCAAAAGAAAGGAAAATTGTCAACGGGTTAGGATGGAAGATAGCAAACGATGGACAGGTATTTACACTGTAATGGGAAATGCCGAACCTTATGAACGAGGTTTTCCGGACCGGTCCATGGAACTGCAAGGCGCGATATCAAGTGGTCTTGGACGAGCGCATATTTTCATGGCTCAGAGGCATTATCAGGATCAATTTAAAAAAATATTGGAGAGTAGTGCTTGGCCAGGTACATTGAATGTAGATTTATTTGATAATTATGTTGAAAATTATAATAAATTAAGAATAATTTCAGGATTAGATGAAGGAGAAGAATCTGATTCTAGCAAAGCTTTGAGGATTCAGGGATTTGAGAGGGAAGGGAAATCATTTGGAGGAGCAACGGCTTTCAGAGCAAAAATCTCGAAAGATAATAAAAATTGGATAGATTGCGCTATACTAATTCCAGATTTGACTAGACATGTAAAAACAGCAGAGATAATTTCTAAATACTTTCTAAGAGAGATAATGCCCTGCGATAATGGAGATAAAGTTTTCATTACTCTATCTTGATTCTTACTAACCATTCCTTTTCAAGAAATACGGCCATTTCATGCCTCAATAGTGAAAGCCAGCGCATATATTCACGAGCATCTTCTGGCCTTTTAGTGAAATTTATTTCAGGAACTATAGAATATATCGCCTCATCTATTTCATCATGAGAGATTGACCAAAGTATCAATCCATCTGAATTTGCCCTACCTAAATCTACAGGGATATCTGGATTTTCTAGAGCGGATACTAGATCTTCAAGAGTTATTCTTCCAGATACTACTCCTGATACTGCAGAAGCTATTCTTCTTACTTGATTCCATAAGAACGCTCTAGCTTTTACTGAAATTCCTATAATTTTACCATTATAATCTAGCCATGGAGAACATTCATCAATAACTCTAATCGGATTTATATCGCCTTCAATTTTACACAAATTAGTAAAATTATGCTCCCCCTGGATAACGGAACATGCTTTTTCCATAAGTAATCTATCTGGAAAAGATGGCCAATCTTCTATTGCTTCTAATCGATATAGATAATGCCTGTAGTTAGCTTTCCTAGCCCTTGTATTGGAAGGCACTTCTTGAACGTACCACATTACCATGCCTACAGGTAGATTATCATTTATTGCCCTCAACATAGATTTAGGAGATACTTGCTCGATTAATGACTTTGGTAAAGTAATACATGCTAAATTCATACGTACACTAACGCCTGCATCTGTTCTGCTACAAATCTCCAAACATCCTTCCGACCACCAAGTTAATTTTTTCAATGCTTTTTGGAGTGAGCCTTCAACGGTTCTAATCTCTGGTTGTATTTGGGAGCCATGGAAACAATCACCATGATAGCCAAAAGCAACCATTACCCTGCCGTTAGGCAAGTTAACTACCTCCTTTATTCCTCAGTTGCCATATATTCCATGGCTTCTTCTACAGAAGAAAAACCCAATCCAATGATAGCAAATTCTATAGCTATTGGAGTATATTGTTGAGCGAATTTTTCACTTCTATCAAAATTTGTCTTCAAATTTATTGAATCTATTAACATTCTTGCTGCCTCGTAAAGATGGAATGAAACATCTACTTCTTCTGATTTTTCTCCTAAAGCTCTTAGTTTTTGAAACTCTCTGATTGCCATTGGGACTCTATCAAATTCAATTAAAGCATTAGCGTAAGATGCTAGATATTCTGCGTTATCTGAATCTAGTCCTGCGGCTTTTCTAAGATAAGATTGTATTTTACCTTCATTAATTATGTCATTTCCTTTGTCATCCATATTTCCGTTTTCCTGAATTTCAAACATTGCTGCCTCAGCCCATCCATGATAGCCAGCAGGATCATTAGGGTTTGCAGAAATATAAGATTCAAAAATTTCCATTGCCCCCATAAAATTTCCTGATGTAATACTTTGTGCTGCGTTAGTTAATATATCTTCTTCGGACATTATAGTCACCTACGAGACGCGTCAGAAGCCATTGGGTTATGAAAGATACGTTTGTTATTTAAATTAAATCAGAATTATTTCCCGGTAAATTGTTATTTGCATCCATCAATTCATTGATTAATCGATATATCTTCATTGGCCCCCTAATACCATAAAGACAATCTGAAGGTTCTTGGGCGACATAGTTTCTACGGCGTTGTTTAGAAATCCAGCCAAAAACTGATAAAGATGTTTTTTTACCTTTATTGGTAACTATTTCTTCAGGCATACCTAGTCCTGTATCTACAGATTCTTGTTGAATTCCTAATCCGGATGCTGTCAAGATGTGAACATTGCCATAGCCCAAAATTCTACCAATAATCGGAGGGTTAGCCTTTAGATTTTCTATTTTTTCAAAAGAAATCCCATGGACGCTTGTATCGAAGAATAGAAAGTTTTTACGTAAATGTATTCGCTTATCAGTAATAGCGTAGTGGAATGCATTCTGATAGATAAATGTCAAAAGAATCATGACTAGGCTTGAGAAAATTCCCAAAGGTAAGAACCAAAAATAATTCCAATGCGGCAACGGATTTTCAAAATTAGAACCAACTAATCCAGAAAGAGCAGAAAAAATATCAGCTAAATACCAGACAAATGGTATTAATGCCGAAATGATAATCCAAGACGTTGTCCATTTTCCAGAGGTCGAAAAATTTGCATAATGATTTAATTTGGCTACAATTAACAACGTCAATACAAATCCCATAGTTCCAGAGATATCAATTAAAGACCTAATTAATGATAGTATGAAATACATTTGACCATCGCCTTCTGGTGAGTTAAATTGTTCTGCGGCAAAGAAAACCGCATGAATTAAGAAAACTAAAATTGCTAAGATATATTTATCAGCCATAGAAAAAAAGGATGGAGATCCCTGCCAAATTGGTATTTCTGAATCTGTAATTTCAGGAAAAACAGATTTAACTGAATGTGGATCAATTCTTGATTTGAAATCTTGGATGTAGTCTGACATTACTTTCAACTTCCCGCGAACATAATACTTACTGAATATATGGGTTCTATGATGCAAAAATAATGAGAATTAATGTAATAACCCCCAAGTGTGTTCGGCATTACCGTGAATCCACGAATAATCATCAAGAGATCGAAGTCCTTGCTCGTCCGAAATAGCTATTCTTATGACTTCCAGTGGATACTCATTATATGTAAGATGGCTGATCATTCCTGCCCTAGTGGGTTGATCAAAAACCCATTTTGCCCTACTAACGGCACTTACATCAATCGAAATTTGAGTTCGTTCATTCCACAATCTGATTCTGAATCTCGGTAATGGATTATTATTATCATCTTTTAAATTCGAATCTGATTTTGATAATTCAACTTCACAACTTGCAAAATTTTCCGATCTGCCTCTTTTTGCATCATGAAAAATTCCAGTACCACTCAAAGGAATACGAAATGCATCCCTAAGCCTCCATGGTGAAGAATCCAAAGAAGAGGTGGAAAAAGATATATGTGGAAGAAACCAATCTAGATATGATCCATCATCGAAGTGTAACATACCCCAGAACCAAGGTACAGTGGGTGCTTGAACAGAAACCTTCTGAAAATATGCAGTTCCTCGCATTTCTTCTCCATCGACATTTAATTTACATTTAGTGCCTTGAAGCCTTAAAATATCATAACCCATATTCATCGCCATAACGTTATTCCTGTAAGTAAGAGTACTTGGTGGACCAGACCAAGGAGTAAGCTCGGCTTTGAAATTTAATGGTGCACCTCTTTTGACAGCTTCTTTATCTGAAACAAGGTTCATCCAAAATTTATCATTACCTGGGCTCATACCAAATGACATGTCTTCTTGAAGCAGGGGTATTACTGCACCTGCTCCTTCTCCCGAACCTGGTTGTGGCCATAATGAGTGTTGATCGTTGATTGCCGCCATCCTACATTCTTTCATAACTAATGGTTCATACATTTTTTTGCCATCGAACCACCAAGAGCATATCATTCCTGGGAAGACTAAGCCTCCTTCATCGTCTATATGCATTCTAGAACCAGGTAACCACCAATGTCCAGTCATTCTGATTGCTGGAGTTTCTTTAGTAGACCAAAGAGTCATTAGTTGTTTGGAACGACCAGAATTTTGTTGATCCGGGATATATATTATTACCCACCACCACCACCAAGAAAGCCTCGGTATTGGTGGCAAAACATCAAGCTTCCATAGAGAAGTGAAGTCGCCTTTAAATTTCTTCATATCATCAAACATTATTGCCTCACATAATTTCCCTATTTTTGAATATTGATTGTCCGATTCCTAACATTGAAATTGTAAATAAAAATAGCATGACAATACTGACAACAATTGATACCAATGGATTGGAAGTACCAAGAGTATGTGCAGGTGGTTTCCAAAATAAATCGAGACCAGTTTCTAAATTAAACGCTAATGACATTTGTTGTAATTGTAGTGTATCTGGCCATGCGATTAAAACTATTGAGTCGATTATTTGCAGTGCCCAATGATTTATTGAAATGGCAGATATTGTCCAATTAGGGTTTGCTATAGTTAATATCCCCATAACAAATTCCCAGACACCGATAAAGATACAGACATATATCCCATATTTAGGTGTTATAAGTGCTAAAGTATTGAATAATGCACCATAAGCACATAAAACTAGAATTGTAGCAAATCCTATTCCAAGCCATATTGGTAAATCTGATAATCTAATTATACTTTCTCCTGGCCCCAGTAATGAACTAATAATGCCCATAAAAAGTGATAAAGATATTATGTAAATCCCAGTAACTGTAAGATATCCGAGTAATCTGTAAATGATGAATTCTCCACGATGAATAGGTTTTGATAATAAATAATGTAAAGTTCCATTTTCTGTTTCATCTCTAATTAACCCTAGAGATAAAAAGAGAGGAAGGAACAAACCAAGTAATATGACAAAAGCCATCTTTCCCACTCCAATTATGAATGTTCTATGACTAGATTCGCCCATAAATTTCTCGTCGATTGGATCTTCGTCTACATTAGAATCTTTATTTATAACAATGACATTGCCATCTCCATCCACTATCCATTGAACATCACAAATAATTCCATTGTCATTCTTGTCATTATCAAATTCTTCACCCTCATCATCTAAATAAATCCAGTTAGAATCTTCAGACCAATTTTCTCTGATACAGTCTCCATCGTCATCAAAACCCTGACTTGATTGTAATAAATTA
>TARA_B100001113_G_scaffold176490_2_pt1 | contig 29497 bp, 23 predicted proteins | sample TARA_B100001113 | Tara Oceans TARA_B100001113 (sample SAMEA2622402) | marine metagenome | biome: marine biome (ENVO:00000447); feature: deep chlorophyll maximum layer (ENVO:xxxxxxxx); material: "saline water (ENVO:00002010), including plankton (ENVO:xxxxxxxx)" | depth 50 m | reverse complement strand
TAGCGGGAGGTATATTCCAATTGCTACACTCATAACGGGCATTGCCAGTCTAATCAAAACGACCGCGATTACTGCGCCTAAAAGCACCATTGGAAGATTAATATCCCCACCAAATGCACCTTGCACAATTGCACCAATCAACTCTGCTTGAGGTGCGAACAATGCTTCATCGCAGTTATACAAATCACTGGCGGATGCACCTTCGGCAGTTAAGGAATCGTTGGTATTTCCACAAGCAGTCTTTGAAATTTGGAAAGCATCGTGTAAAATTGAAAGGACTGGTCCGATTACTAGAGCACCAACTGTTACTCCAATTATCTCTGCAGTTTGTTGCCTCCAGGGAGTTGCACCAACCATGTGGCCTGTTTTCAAATCCTGCATAACATCCCCCGCAATTGCTGCGGATGTGGCTACAATAGCTGCAATGAACATTGTAGCGACCATCATTTCAGTTTGACCCATACCCATTATCAGGCCTCCAACTACCCAAACAAGCCCTATAGTGAATAGTAAAGTAGCGATAGTCATTCCTGAAACAGGTGAATTGGAAGAACCGACAACTCCAGCGATATAACCTGCAACAGCAGCAAAGAAGAACGAAACTACTGCTAAAAATAATGCTCCTGCTAAGGCCATTACTAAACTACCAGTGGCATACCAGTAGAACAAACCTATCAAAACGACTAGAATTCCACAAACCATCATCACTTTATCCAATGGCAAATCCATTTCTGTTCTAAGTTGCTCCTCACCGTTATTACTCTTGGAAAATGCCTTTGACAGACCTTCGGCGATAGTTTTTCTCATAGACCAAAGAGTGTATACTCCTCCAACTACCATCGCTCCTACTCCTGCATAGCGTATTTGTTGCTCCCAAACCTCTTTGTAATCCAATACTCCTATCTCCAAGATCCCAGAACCATCTGCCATCGGAAATCCATTGAACAATCCATATATTGGCACTAAAATAACGAAACCAACAACTCCTCCGAGGAATATGAAGGACGCAATTCTTAATCCAACGATATAACCTACTGATAACAAGGCAAGAGAAAGTTCACCTCCGGCATAGAATCTTGTTCCAAGACTTTCACCTACCCCTTGTAATTTTGAGTGTGTTGCTTTGAATCCCTTTACCATCCAACCATAAGTTGCACCTATTAGCAGTGCATATATGATTGCAATTAGTCCAGATCCACCCTTTTCTCCTGCTACTAGGACCTCTCTGCACGCAACTCCTTCTGGATACGGCAAAGCTTCTTCGACAATGAATAATCTTCTGAGTGCAATAGTAAACATTGTACCCAATAGGCCACCTAAAATCGCAATTAGAAACGTGTCTAACCATACGATGTCTTGCCATATTCCTAGGACAAGCAAAGCAGGGACTGTAAATATAACACCTGCGGCTAGGGATTCTCCCGCGCTGGCCATAGTTTGAACAGAGTTATTTTCTAATATTGTGACATCTGGAAATTTGAAACCTCTGAGTATAAGCATACTCATTACTGCTGCTGGTATCGATGCAGATACTGTCATACCAACATATAGACCAAGATATGCATTCGCTGCAGTCATTACACCGCCCAATAATACACCAATTACTATGACTCGAGTCGTCAATTCTTTGACGTTCATATTAGCAGGAATCCACGGCTCTCCGTCCCCGCTCATAACTCTCCGAACATCAACGTCCTTGTCAAATAATCGGAAATTTGTAATGGGAAATCCACCCGTATAATCATAAAGCCTGCCTCAAACGGATAGAGGAGCGTTTGCTAGGTGATTGCATGTCTGAACCTTTATGGCACACCAAAAGCGGAGAGGAAGTTCTCTCTGAATTTGACACCCCTTTAGGTGGGCTTAGTAATTCAGAGGCTGCTATTCGACTAGAAAAGTATGGTAAAAATAAACTCACTGAACCTGAAAGGGTCCCAGCGTTTATCCGTTTCCTATCTCAATACCATGATCCTCTAAATTATCTCTTAATTGGTGCTGGATTATTGGCATTAGCAACCCATCCCGACCAACCAGGGGATGCAATTTTTATCGCCATAGTGCTAACTGCTAATGCCTTCTTCGGTTTCTGGCAGGAAAACAAAGCAGAACAAGAAATGGGTGCTTTAAAACAAATGACGATTTCTAATTGTATAGTTTGTAGAGACGGTATGGAAATGGAGATTAGTACAACGGAATTAGTCCCCGGTGATATCGTAAAAATCGAAGAAGGCCTGAATGTACCGGCTGATTTACGAGTTAGCGAATCTTGGCAGTGCAAGGTAGACGAATCCGCGTTGACTGGAGAATCGATGCCAACAAAGGTAATTGAATCGGACTTGCCGCCTGAAACACTCCTTGCTGACAGGAGGAACATGCTCTACATGGGAACTACGATTTCAACAGGTAGAGCTGTAGGGATAGTTACTGCAACTGGTATGAAAACCGAGTTGGGTAAAATTGCAAACGATATCGCAAAAGCGGAAACTCCGAAGACACCTCTTGAGCACAAATTGGAATCCTTAGGTAAATTCCTAGGATTTATTGCTCTGATTGTAGCTGCTCTAATCGTTTCTATTGCACTAATCGTTGCTTATGTTGATGGAGGAGACTTATGGGCAGAAGCAAAGTTCCAGTTTTTGGTTGCAATTGCCATATTTGTCGCTATTGTACCTGAAGGTTTACCCATCATATTGGTTACAACATTGGCGATAGGTATGCGTAATATGGCTCGCCACAAAGCTATTATTCGTCGGATGAAAGCAGTGGAAACACTTGGTTCAACAACCGTAATATGCACTGATAAAACCGGTACTCTGACAAAAAACCAAATGACAGTAAGACAGTTAATGTTGCCACACAAAACGTTTGGAATAACTGGTGAAGGTTTCCTACCCGAAGGTTCTCTGACAACAGACGGAGAAAGTTTGTCGGATGAGGAAATGTCCGAACTTCAAAGAGATCTTGGTTTTAGATTAACAGCTGCCTGTCTCTCTCTGTGTCACAATTCACAAATCGCTGAAGTCGATGGACAATGGTCAGCCATAGGCGATCCTACAGATAGCGCATGTGCGGTACTGGGTTACAAAATCAACGGCTCAGTCATTAAATTCGCTCAAAGGCATCCAAGGAAGCATGAATTCTTCTTCAACACAGATAGAAAGAGAATGTCAGTAATTCATGAATATGAGGGTGAAGATTGGATATTTGCTAAAGGTGGCGCTGGAGGATTCAAGACGCTTGTAAAATGGAAAGTCGAAGAGGGCAAAGTCGTACCTATCGCAGAAGGTGATTTCGACTATGCGGCTGCCGCTAACAAGGACATGGCAGGTAAGGCGATGAGAGTTATTGCATTGTGTGCCAGGAAGGTTACTCCAGAAGATGACATTACTGATATGGAATCGATGGAGAACAATCTGATTTTCTTAGGCATGGTGGGAATAATGGATCCACCTCGTGCAGAAGTCTATGATGCAATATTGCGTTGTCAAAAAGCAGGTATAGAAGTGAAGATGATTACAGGCGACCAGCAACTTACTGCTCAATCAATAGGCGAGGACCTCAATATTACCAAACCCCATATTGACCCAATAGGTGGTGACAGACTAGAGACGTTTGACGATAGCGCAATGAGGGATATTGTTGGCGGTACTGCAATCTTTAGTAGAGTGACACCTGAACAAAAGATGAGGATCGTCACAGCCCTCCAAGATGAAGGAGAAGTTGTTGCAATGACAGGTGACGGGGTCAATGACGCTCCAGCTCTATCTAGGGCAAATATTGGAATCTCAATGGGAATCGCAGGTACCGATGTAGCAAAAGACGCATCAGACATGGTATTACAGGACGATAATTTCGCTAACATAGTAAATGCGGTTGAAGAGGGACGGAAAATTTACGCAAATATTCGGAATTTCGTACGTTACCAGGTATCAACAAATGTTGCTGCTGTAGCATTGCTTCTACTTGCTACTGTATTTTTCCAATGGCCATTACCTTTGACAGCAACTCAAATTTTGGTGATCAATATCCTCATGGATGGCCCTCCCGCGGTAGCACTAGGTGTGGAAAGAAAACATGCGAATGTTATGGATAGACCTCCTCGGCCAGTTGACGAGGCCCTGCCAAATCTTCTCGACTTATTGCTGATTTTCTACCTTGGAGCAATAATGGTTGTAGGTACTATGATAGTTTACTTCTTGGCCTTAGAAAACGGAACAGAATCATACGCACGAACAATGTGTTTCAGTGTATTTATCTTCTTCCAATTGTTCAACGTAATGAACTGTAGAAGTAATGAACACAGTGTATTCAAACTCGGACTATTCTCCAACCGTGCAATTTATCTCGCAATTCTATTTTCTGTTGTATTACTGCTCATAGCAGTACAAGGAGCAGAATGGACGATACCGCTTACATCATTCCAGATTGGAGAGTTGCTCTCAACAACTGCGTTAGGACCTAATGATTGGGTAATAGTAGTACTAGTGGCTAGCACAGTACTAATGGTAGAAGAATTCAGGAAATTACTTAGAACAACTGGAGTGTTCAGGGTGAGAACCAATAAGCGCGCTTAAACGCTAATTCAATAACAATTAGTTTGAGGGCCCACCATGGCAGACGGAGAGAGTATAGATTGGCAACAATCTCTTTCCGACAAACTATCTGAAGAATCGTGGCCTGTTGAGTTTCAAGAGATAGTTAAGAAATTATCAGATTCAGAGCCATTATCTCTTGAGGACGGTATATTCCTTTTTGAGTCAAAGGACTTAGAAACTATCGGATATTTAGCTAATCTAGTAAAAACTGCAAGGTTTGGTAATCGCGCTTTTTTCAATGTCAATGTCCATATCAATCAAACTAACATTTGTACATTGGCATGTAAGTTCTGTGCTTTCAGACGAGGAAGAAGGGCGGATGATGCATATCAAATGGATATCGAAGAATATATTGATGACTTGAGAAATTATTCTAGTTTTGTTGATGAAGTACATTCAGTTGGAGGTTTACATCCTCAATGGGATGTAGAATATTATTGTGAGTTATTTGAAAGAGTTAGGCACGAATTCCCTAAGATCCACATTAAGGCATTGACAGCAGTTGAAATTAAGCACATTGCCAAATTATCTAACCTATCGATTCATCAGACACTTTCTCGTTTGAAACAATCTGGTCTAGGTTCATTACCTGGCGGTGGTGCAGAAATATTAGATGATTCTGTGAGGGAAATTATTTGTAGAGGCAAGGAATCTTCTGATGAATATCTTTCAATCCACGAAACTGCACATAAAGTAGGGCTCCCAACTAATTGTACAATGCTTTTTGGAACGATTGAATCGATTAAACACCGTGTTATTCACATGATTAAACTTCGAGATTTACAATCAAAAACACAAGGGTTCCAATGTTTCGTACCATATCCATTCTTGCCAGACGATTCAAGATTGCCAGAAGCACAATTAGCAACTGGTTCTGAAATATTGAGAGTTATTGCGATTTCTAGGTTAATGTTGTGCAATATCCCTCACATTAAGGCATACAGGATGAATCTAGGTGACAAGATTGCGGAATTAGCTTTACAGTACGGGGCAGACGATATTGATGGGACAGTACAAAAAGAGTCAATAATGCACTTGGCAGGATCTACAACGCCGTTAAATCTCGATAAAATGCAGTTAGCGAAACTAGTTTCGAATGCTGGATCAATACCGGTTCAAAGGAATACAACATACACCTCATTCGAAGAGTATACTGCTCCTGAACTTCCAAGCATGCGTAGATTGCGTATGGCAACAGGTGATTAGATGTCTTGGCAAAAAACAATCGGCAGGGTCTCATTCATCAATTGTGAACCACTATTTTACGGACTAGAAAATACATGGAAAGTCCTACCGGCCCCACCAGCATGGCTAACAGGGCATCTATTGAGGAGAGATTGCATTCTTGCACCTATTCCTGCAGCAGATTATGCCAAAAACGCTGACAAGTTAGTCTTAGTTCCAGATTTAGCAATTTCTAGCAGAGGAGAAGTTGGAAGTGTCTTGTTATTTGGTAAAACAAAAATGGAAGAAATGGCCTCCATCGCTCTTCCATCCGATTCCGCAACATCAGTAGCATTGTTGAAATATCTAATTCAAAATAAGGGCTACGAACCAGATTTTGTAGAGATGGGACCCGATTTACATGGAATGCTGGAGGAGTGTGATGGTTGTTTATTGATTGGCGACAGAGCTCTAGAATCTGCAAGAGACTATCCTGAATTGGTAAAACTAGATCTTGGATTAGAATGGAAAAATGTCAGTGGGCACCCGATGGTCTTCGGGGTTTTTGCTGCAAGAAAGGATTCTGACTTATCTAAAGTTAAGGAAGCATATGATGCCCTGATTGAGCGTTTAATTGATTTTGAAACTGATTTGAGTGTTAGATCTGAAGTCATAAAATCGAGTTGTAGAAAATCATCACAAAACAGTGAGAGACTTGAGAGATATTTCGGGGAAGTAATTAATCGAATAGATGCAGATGATTTCAACGGATTGAAGGCATTTCTAAAGAATGCTTGCGGTATGAAAGAAGAAATAAAGATGGCTTGGTAATCAATCATTTCCTGTGAAATCATTCAGTAAATTACCTTGCAATTCGTTTTCGTCAATAACTGGATCTTCTTTTTGATTGGAACTTTCTTTCGATTCTTTGTTGGAAGAATGGTCTGAATTTTTCTTCTTAGTCTTTCTTTTCACCGGTTTTCTGTTTTTCTTTTCTGGTTTAGACTTAGGAACTTCAACCTTCACTTTACGCGTTTTAATTTTCTGTTGAGTTTTTGCTTCAATAGGTGCTACATCTTTTACAGATTGGGAATCTTCATCCTTTGCAACAAGACGTTTTCTTTTGGTCTTAGTAATCGGTCCCTCTACATTGAGTTGACTAGTTGTAATACGTTTCTTTTTGACCAATAATGAGTTATGTTCTGTTGTAGTATACATCTTACGTTTTTTCGGCGGAGGTGTTCTTTTGCTAGGGGTTATGTCTTCTTGCTCATAGTCATCTAAATCGAATTCGATTTCAGAAATCTCATCTTGTTCGTGGAATTCTTCAGTTTCCTCCTCCTCACCAGAATCTTCGACATCATCATCTAAATCGAATTCGATTCTATTCGATCTTCTTATCAATATCGTTACCGAACCTATCGCTATTCCGAGATATAAGATGAAAGCGAATGGATTTAATGCCAACTCCAATACAATTTCAAAAAACTCTGGATTCTTTACCGAAACTTGGTTAATAGTTACAGTTGCAACATCATCTTCATTGTTCCACCAAAGTGAAATCTCATTGGCCTCAACACCATCGCCTTTGAAAGTCAAAGATATCGGATGGGCAGGAGCTAGCCATGCAATAGAGCCGTCTGCGGGCAGAGGTTGTTCTCTCAAGCTAATGTCTAAAGGGAGACTTACTACGGTAGAATAATTGAAGGTAGTAGTAATTAATATCGTTATTTGAGTTGTTGAATCACCATCTCTTACGAGTTCCATTCCATCGAGTACAGAACAAGAAACTGTAGCATCTCCAAGTTCTCCATTTGATAATTCGATGGACTCTCGCCATTTGTCTATTATATCACCATGATCCATATTTAGACACATTGCATTTCCGAATAGTTCTGCTTCGCTGGAACTGATCACATTATCCTTTGCCACAGCGTTTCTGCTCAAATTTCTGATATGGCTTGAATCTTCTGTTGGTAATGTTATTTGGTCTGAAACTGCGAATTTTTCACCAACATATATCTCAATGCTTCTGATTTTGTCTAAATCTGGATATCTGGAACATGGGGTGCCAGAAGGTGCGTCACATCCCATGTCATCGTCCCAATCATCGATAATTCCATCACCATCATCATCAGGATCTAGATCGTCGGGAACTAAGTCTCCGTCTAAATCTACTCCAGGTTGATTGAAGCCATTTGGAATCAATTCTCGCAAGTATACTGCAATTTCACCAGTTCCTCCAGCCACAAACAAAGACTGTATCCTTCCATAGTCATTTTCTGTAAACGCAACATCCTCAACTTTATGGAAAAAAGAAGTATTTGTCAGAGGGGAAAATGAATTGTAATCATAAGATAGTAATCCTCTAAATTCATCACTTTCTACAGACAAATGCATCCTATTCCCTACCTTTGGGAAGATGATTTGTTTAGCCCCTTCGACATTTTCTGTGTATTTTTCAGAACCGCCAAAAACCTTTGACACTAATTTACCGTTTTCTCCCAGCAATACGATATCGCTACCATCTGGTGAAAAATGACAATCGATAATCCCTTCCGAGTAGGTCTTGTAATTGCTTTGTAACTCTCCTTGTAGGTTCCATACCGCCCATCTTCCAGATTCGTCTCCAGTAAGCAAATACTGGCCATCGGAACGATAATCAATGCATGTTACATCAACTACATGAACATCTATTAGCGAATTTTTAACATAAAGACTGGGAACATGGTATTGTTCGACATCACCATTGCCGTCATTGCCTTGAGCAGCTAAAATCTTACCATCAATACTCCACGATAAATCTCTAAATCGGTCATCAGCCAAAACACTGCTTTCCAAAACTTCCATTGAATTGATGTCGATTAATTTTATTGATTCTTTTAATGTAACTGCCGAGCGTTTATTGATAGCTAATAAACTTCCATTGGGATTAAATTCCATTCCCGCAATATCTTCACCAAATGTAAATTCACCTATCGATTCCAAAGTTGTCGTATTAAACAAAATGATGTCATCGCCGTGGTATGAGGCAAGAATAGTGCCGTTTGGATTAATCGCGATTAGTTCTCCGCCCTCGCCTTCATTTGAAGACCACGTCGAATCGAGGTATGTTAGACCCGAAGGTGTAGCTTGAGACAAGGGGCAAATTGCGATAATTGCAATAGTAAAAAACCCAACAAGTTTGGTTTTCACTATACTCTCCTCATGCGGTGTAATTCTAACTATCTTGAAAGCCTAACGGAGAAAATACAGAAAAAACCACATTTTCCAACAGTATTGGAATGTTCCAGAAATATACTATCATTCAAAAACCCATGGCCAATCCATTGGCTATGTCGGATGATGTGGTCAATAAGTCATGTTGTGATTCCGAACCTAAAGATATCGAAGTTTCAGAGTTTAATTGGTCTGACAAAAAGGTCTGGGGCACATCTGCTTACAACACGATGTGGTGTTTGATAGGTTGTTCCATTGGAGATCTCGGCACCATTGCGGCATTCCAGTTTATTTTCACTGATTCTGGTTGGTCTACAATGAGTATAATGATGTTAGCAATGTTTAATGGAATTACAACCTCAATAATTCTTGAAACAATTATTCTCTCTAAGCAAATGGTTCTAAGTGAGGCCTTTAAGGTCGCCATCGGCATGTCATTGATATCGATGATTGGGATGGAGGCTGCAATGAATTTAGTGGATTTCCTTCTAACTGGAGGTGCTATGCTTACATGGTGGGTAATACCAATCATGCTTCTTGCAGGTTTTGTGACACCATGGCCTTACAATTATTGGAGATTGAAGAAACACGGCAAAGCATGTCATTGAAAAGGTGAACAAGATGAAGGAAAAATTACCCACAGATGATGATGGAAATAGTATCGTAAGGATCGGTCACTCACCAGACCCAGACGATGCATTCATGTTTCATGCTATGACTACTAATTCATTCCCAACCCCTGGGTACAACTTTGTACATGAATTGCAAGATATAGAAACTCTAAACCATAGGGCTATGAATAAGGAACTTGAAGTTTCAGCAGTAAGTATCCACGCATTTCCAGAGATTGCAGAAGACTACGCACTAATGAATTGCGGAGCATCAATGGGAGAAGGATACGGGCCGATGATTGTTGCCAAGAAAGGAGTAACGGAAGACGAAGCTAAATCTAACCCCATCGCAGTTCCTGGCCTGAAGACAAGTGCGTATCTTGGAATCAAAATGTGTTGGGGCGACTTAACATACGAAGTAGTAGCATTCGATGAAATAATTCCTAAAATCCTTGATGGAAGCTATAAATCTGGGTTGATTATTCATGAAGGCCAGTTAACTTATGTCGAACATGACTTAGATGTCTTAGTCGACTTAGGGATCTGGTGGAATGAAAAGACAGGTGGGTTACCTATGCCACTTGGAGGAAATGTAGTTCGCAGAGATCTCGGGCAAGAAATGATGGAAGACATCACAAACTACACAAAAATGAGTATCGAGCATTCAATTGCTAACCCCGATGTTGCCCTGGAATTCGCTAAAAAATGGGGAAGAGGAATCGATGATGAAACCAACAAAAAATTCGTTACTATGTATGTTAATGACAGAACTATAGATTACAAACCAGAAGGCAGGGAATCAATCCGTTTATTCCTTAAAGAAGGTCAGAAAATTGGACTTATTGATGAGAATTTTGATGTGGACAACTTGAAATTTATAGGTGCTCCAGAGGACTGATTTAGATGAGCGTGGCAGACAGAGTACCAGGGGTTTCAGAATACGGATCGGTAGATCCTGCTCCCCCGTCTATTGAATCTAACATTCATTCCTTGAAGGAAATATTGTTGGACGAAGATAGCAAGATGTTTTTGCGTATGAGGTCTGTTTTTTCCCTGAGGAATAATCGTTCCAGCGATGCTGTATTGGCTCTGTGCGAGGGTTTCAAAGCAAGTAGTGCTTTATTGCGTCATGAATTAGCTTATGTCTTGGGACAAATGCAAGATAAGTTAGCAGTACCTACACTTATCGAGGTCTTGAGTGATGAATCGGAACACGTCATGGTCCGGCACGAGGCTGCAGAAGCACTGGGAGCTATTGGCGATAGAAGTGCAAGACCAACTCTAGAGAGATTTTTATCAGATCCATTGCCAGAAGTTTCGGAATCATGTGAAGTTGCATTGGACTTGCTAGCATTGTGTGATTCTAAAGAAAATGTCGATTGGTAATACATCAAATTGAAAGACTAAGCACTCTAGGGCATTACGAGGGAGCACAATGCCACACGAACACATCGAACTCGCCCAAACTCCAAATGGTGAACTTGGACCAAGATGTAAAAAGTGCGGAATAAGAATGACTTTCGGCGAAGCAATGGTTATCGACAAGAATTATTTCTGCTGGGAATGTTATGTACAAGTAACCGGGGCAGACACAGCAACTACGCCAATTCAAAGAGAAACCAGATTTTGGAAAGAGTGAAGGTTCAATAGCCCCCGCAATAGGGTGGAATTGGGAGGAGTTTGTATTTCTGGCTGGGCTAGATTCGCACATCGATTTACTCAGTACTATCGGACTGCAGATTTGTGGACACCTCCTAGATTAAGAACACGCGAATGGATGTTCATTCCTTTCGGCGGTGGAACACCTATTCGTCACAAATCCTTCTCAGATATGAATGGTGTACGGCGATTTATTTGTGAGCGTCCGCAACATTCCTGCTTTTACTCAACTGCTTATTGGCGAAAACCACATGAGCTCAAAATGGCAGATAAAGATTGGAGAGGCGCAGATTTAATTTTTGACTTAGACGGAGATCATTTACCAGGGGTTACAGACAAAGATTTTCCTTCTATGATTGAAGTCATACAAGAGCAGGCTTGGTCACTTTGGAATGACTTCCTTGAGCCTGATTTTGGTTTCAAGGAAGAATACCTACAAGTCACATTTTCCGGGCATAGAGGATTTCATCTACATTACAGAGACCCAAAATTTTTCCATCTAGATTCAGAGGCTAGGCGAGAGCTCGTTAGCCACATCAGGGGTGAAGGGGTTGAAGTTAGCGACCTAATTGAAAGATCGAGGCACCCTAAAGCAACAGGTTGGTCAAAAAGAGTCTCAAAGGGAATAGAATCTGTTGTAAGCAAATTGGATGAAGTTCACGCGGGTGATAGCAAAAAACTCAGTTTGATGACTGCTGGCCTACAAAATATGATGGATAGGGAAGGAATCAAAGGATTGCGTGGTAAATCCAGCATTGAAAAACTAGCAGAATTAATGCAAACTGAAAGTCGTCGTGAAAGAGTAATGAATGGACGTCTCACAGCACTGAATAACCATGCGTTGCTATTTCAAAATTTGATTAAGGCTGATTCCAGCGTTGTTTTGGGTAATGCAGGTGAAACTGACGAAGTTGTAACTATTGACACTAGGAGGCAGATTCGATGGCCAGGTTCACTGCATGGTAAAAGTGGAATGCGCGTTACAGAATTTCCACTTTCACGTTTAGATCCTGAATCTAGTAATCCGTTCGATTGCTTAAGTGAAGGAATCGCACTTTCAAGAGATGAAAAAGTCAAGGTAGAATTAATCGTTGACGATGCAATTGCCCGTTTCGATAGTCGTATAATTGATGGTTCATCAGGTGATATAATCGAGATTCATGAAGCAGGCGCAACATTCCTTGTATTGAAAGGATGGGCTCGTTTAGTAAAATAGGTTTAGATACCATACTACGTATGGTCTAACAATGGGAATGTTCAAGGGCAGATTACTTCCCACCCAACTTGAGGTGCAGTAATGGGACTGGGTAAAAAGAAGAAAGATGGCAAGGATTTGCCTGCCCCTCCAGGGTTGCCACCCTTGCCAATGCCACCAGTACCAGGCATGCCATTACCTCCTGCTCCGTTACCTCCTGCCCCATTGCCAGCAGCTCCATTGCCACCTGTTGCACCATTACCGGCAGCGCCGTTGCCGCCTGCCCCTAACATGCCACTTCCAGTTGCACCAACAGTCCCTGAACAACAAGCACCTACTGCAAAACCTGCAATTGAAGCCCTACCTCCGAGTGCGGCACCAGAACCCGAAGTAGAAGTCGAGGAAACTGAATCGTACTCTGGCCTTTATGCAAAGAAAAGTGGTAAACCTCTGCAGCAAGTATACGGCCACATAGATAGAATTAGCCAAGGGGAAATCGGTAGTCTTCTCGAAAGATACTCTGATAGGTTTGGTCATGAACTAGACAGAGACATCATAGTAATGCGAAAAGATGATCGCAATGAAAAAATCGCAGAAATAAGAGATTCACCAACAGTTCAGTTACTAAATCAGGAAGAAGAAGAGGAAAGCCACCTTGATGGAGAAACTCTTGTTGAGTTGAATAGTCAACTAAAGACCGTAGAAGGAGAACTTCGAAGGCTAAAGCCAGAATATCAGGCTGCGAAGCAAGACGGTGATAGAGAGTTACTTCGTGAGTTGCGTCCATCACTAGAACAATTGATGTCTGAGAGAAAATTAATCAAAGCAGTAATCGCAGGTGAGGCTGAACTGGATGAGTTGTTATCTTCCGATGAAGAGGAAGATGACGATGAAGGCGATTATGAAGAAGAGGAAACATATGTCGCTGAACCTGATTATGAAGAAGATGATGAAGAAGATGATGATGAAGAGGACTTGTTCATCGACTTCGTATCTATAATCGATACATTCCTTGGTGAATTGCCAGCAGATCAAGTTACAGCATTTACTAAATCTGCTGGTTTTGATACTTACAGAACAGTTGCTTCAGATCCCGAGTCTGCTGACGATGAGGACAGGGCTGAATTCTTCACAGTTGTTGATACATTACTAGGCGGAATGCCTGATGATGCCGTTGTCGAATTTACTCAGAGTGAAAATTTTGAAATTTACCGAGCAATCGGAGCTATATACAGTTGAGGCGAGAATAATGGGACTACTTGACAAAGTTGACAATATCGATGAAGAAAAGCCTGTAAAGGCGAAAGCAGCAAAAGCTGTTGCTAAGGCAAAACCAAAAGCAGCCAAGGCGGTTGCTAAGGCAAAACCTGCAAAGGCTGCAAAACCTGCAAAGGCGGCAAAGGCGGCAAAGGCAAAGAAAGCACCGAAGGAAGAAAAGTTACGACCTACTGGTTTGCCTGAAGGTTATGAATTGGCAGGAGGAATGCCCAGGTACATTGGTTGGTTGATTAACGTCGCTTGGAATTTCGGTGTACTAATCGGTACTATCTCAATATTCATGTTTGGAGATCCAGACATGACAATTCCATTCCTTTTGGCAGGTCTAATGATTCTTGCAAACTGGCTGGTAATACCGATTTGGACTGGTAGGAACATTGGAGAATTCGTTTCACGAACAAAATATATCAACTCGGCAGGAAATAAACCAATTTTCCTTCATGCCATTCTAAACAACAGCTTAGGATACATGTTTTTGATAGGATTTATTTTCATTGCAGTAAACTTTCAAAACGCTTCTAGTACAACTGGAATGACATACATTGGTGTTGGCGCTGTCTTTATTGTATTGTGGGTTGTAAATTTCTTCTTTAAGAAAAACTCAGATTATTCCCAAGGTCTATTCGACCTTGCTTTCAGTTCATATCTTGTAAAGCACGTTGCATCTGGTGACGAAACAGGCTGGCTTGCTAGATTTGAATCACTTGGAGACTTCGGAGATAAATGGGCGCAACGTTCTGCTGAAAGACAAGAAAAATCTAAGCTAAAGGCAGAAGAAAAAGCAGCAGCAAAAGCAGCCGAAGCAGAAGAATCCGAGGAAGAATCATCCGAATCTGAAGAAGAATCCGAGGACTGAATATGGATCGCCGTCAGGCGACCTGGGATGGCTACGCCATACTAATTCTAGTGCTAACGACATTATTGATTTCATTCTTAGTCCCCTACGGCTATTTTTCAGTATTTTTTTCTGTTCTCATAATAATCTACCAAGTATTGCTTAGAATAATATTCACTGGGCCATCAAAAAGAAGTATGCCGTTTTCCGATAAAGAATGGAGTCTAGTGCGTTCTAATAATAACGGCATCGATATTTACGGATTCATAAACTATCAAGATAAGCTGTCGGACATGGTTGTCTTTATCCATGGATGGCAATCTTCAAGCGAGAAATATACTGAAAGAATGCAGATATTTCGTGATAGGGGGTTTCATACGATGGCCGTTGACATGAGAGGGCATGGAATGGCACCTGATGTTTTAGAATGGACAGCAGGTAAAGTAATTCAAGACATTAAAATAATTCTAGAAGAAGTAGATCAAGAACTAGTAAATAAAATTCATTTTTATGGACATAGTCTTGGTGGATTTATTTGCATAGGGATGCATCACGATAGACATTCAGGCTGGTGGAAAGATAATTTCGGCACATTGATTTTAGAATCACCTATGGTTGCTTATTCTAGAATTTTAGAACAAATGTCCAATCGAATTTCATTTATGCTACCGCTATTGAAAAGATGGGCAGTAAGAGGATTTAACAAGATACATCCCGAACTAGGAGGGGAATTGGAATGGAAAGATATTGACATTCCACATTGGGGGTTTCCTAGAGTTCCAATCTTACTATTACAGGCAGAAAATGATACTAGGTTAGGTAGATTCCATTATGATCTATTGCTAAAACAAGATCTCGATATCGAGGCATATCTTGTTCAAAGTTTGCCCCATAGTAGAAATAGAGTTAATCAAGAGAGAGATGAGATTATTGTAAAGTGGATCGAAAGTAGAATGATTTGATCATTCCTCTTCTCCCGCTACTGCTTGTTCTCTAGCAAGTTCCCTCATATCTTCATGCTCATCCAATTCGTCAACTATTTCCTCACCAAGTAGTGTTTCAATTGCATCTTCCATGGTGACAATTCCTGCTGTTCCACCAAATTCATCTATTACTGCAAGAATTTGAACTTTTGATTTCAAGAAAGTCTCAAGAGCCAAATCAACACTATCATCCATGCCTATTGTGAGCAAGGGTTTCTTAAATTCTAGAAGTGTTTTATCCCATTCATCCATTGATGCTGCCATCAAAATATCTGACCTCAGTACGAAACCAGAAAGCTTGTCAATAGATTCCTCATAAACAGGCATTCTACCAAATCTCAGTATTTTTGTATCATCGAGAACTTGTCTTATATTCCAATCATGATTGAAGGCTAATGTTACAGTTCTTGGAGTCATTATGTCTTTTACTGGCATCTCACGAAGAGCAAGCAAATTGTGAATGACGGTTTCCTCATCTTCCTCAAGTTCCCCTTCTTCCTCTCCTATATCTGCTAAGACATGTATTTCGTCTCTAGTTACTGACGCAGTCTCCTCCTTTGGCAATAGGCGCTTGAATAACAATAATGGTACAAAGAATGGTGTAAGCATTTTTGTCATGCCACTTAGAATATATCCTGCTGGTTGAGATAATTTCTTCCAATATGCTGCACCAATTGTTTTTGGAATGATTTCAGACAGGAAAAGAACTGCCAATGTGAGTATTATAGATGCTATTGTAAGGCTATCATCGCCCCATATACCAGCAACTTCTGCACCAACGCCAGCAGCACCCATCGTATGTGCTATGGTATTCAGTGTTAGTATAGCAGTCAAAGGTTTGACAGAGTCGTCTTCTTTCAGTTTGGCCCATCTTTTACCATTGCGTTCGCCAGATTTACTCATGATACTAACATGAGATGTAGACATTGAAAGAAGCACGGCTTCAAGCATTGAACATAGGAACGATACACCCAGCGCTAGGGATGCATAAATGATCAGCATTGTGTATTCTGCCATGGGGTTCAACGAACTCCTCGGGCAATCGGCCCGACTTGCCGTGGAAAGCATAGTTCTTGAGTCTTCGCTAGGCTCTCAGGCATAGCACTCATGTAGTTCATTGCATCCGAAGGGTCAGGTGACACCCTTGAATGGAGAGCATGTGCTAATCTGTGTAGCTTGGCCATATGCTAATGGCCCGCTGCATTTGGGGCATGTTGCAGGATGTTATCTCCCACCTGACATACAAGCAAGGTTTGAGCGCGCAAGAGGAAATAGAGTACTGATGGTTTCTGGCTCAGATGAGCACGGGACACCGATCACAGTAACCGCTGAAACATTAGGAATTACCCCGCAAGAAGTTGTTGATAAATATCATGAAATTAATACCAGGGCACTCTTAGACCTAGGTTGCAGTTGGGAGCCAAACATCGACCCTAGAGGTGTCGAGTTCGGTGGATCTCTATTCAATAGGACTAGCGATCCTGACCATTACAAAATAGTGTCCGAGAATTTCCTTTCCTTACTTGAGGCCGGACTATTTGAGAGAAAGGTAATGCAGCAGTATTACGAAATTAGACCAGATGGAGGAAGATTCCTACCTGATCGCTACGTAGAAGGAGAATGTCCAACCTGTGGCTATGATGAAGCACGTGGCGACCAATGTGATCAATGTGGAGTTACGTATGAGGCACACGAATTAAAGAATCCTAAATCTAAAATGAATCCTAAGGCCAAAATAGAAATTAGGGATACAGAGCACTTGTTTTATCGCTTAGATCTGTTTCAAGAAGCGCTCGAAGAACACGCATTAGAAAGACAGTCTGTATGGAAACCTAATGTTCGTGCCATGACAAAACAATGGCTTGACATGGGTCTGAGGCCAAGGGCTGTGACTAGAGATTTGGATTGGGGGATTCCTTTACCCATGGAAGGTGAAGACTGGAACGGTAAGTGCATTTATGTGTGGTTTGAAGCGGTTCAAGGTTACTATTCATGCGCTAAATTATGGTCCGAAAGATATGCAAATTCAGAAGATTGGGAAAAGTGGTGGAAAGTTTCCAGCGACGGAACTAAACCAAGACATCTGTATTTCCTTGGAAAGGACAATATTCCTTTCCACACTGTGATTTGGCCTGCCTTGATTATGGGATTAAATCACGCCAACAGCGGACTTAACCAAACAGTAAAACCTAGCCTACCGTCTCCCGGACAACTACATTTGGAAGATAACGTCCCTGCTATGGAATACCTGATGCTAGCTGGCGGTCAATTCTCAAAATCTCGTCGACATGCAGTATGGTTACCTTCATTCTTAGAAAGATTTGACCCCGATACCCTGCGCTACTATCTCTCAATAAATATGCCAGAAAACCATGATACTGATTTCAACTGGCCTGATTTCGTAGAGAAAATAAATTCAGAGTTGATTGCTGCCTATGGCAACTTTGTCCATCGAGTGCTAACATTAGGAGCTAGGTTACCTTCGAATAGGAAATTGCCGACCTTTGAAAATCTAAGTTATTGTGAAGAGGAAATGGGTAAATTGCAGGAGATTCATGCTCAAGTAACTTCAAGTTTGGAAAGACACCGATTCAAAGAAGCATTACGAAGCGTGATGTCTGCTGCACAACTTGGTAATCAGATGTTACAAGGAGCCACTCCATGGAAATTCTTGAATGATTTAGACGGAGAAGGTGCTGAAGAGTCTATGGCCAAACTCTCTTTTGGCTGGAGGTTATCCCGTTATCTTGCGATTTTGACTAACCCCTTCTTGCCATTTAGCGCCCAACGTTTGTGGTCGGCACTTGGTGAAACGGGCGAGGTGTCGCTTGCAAGTTGGGACTCAGCAATCGATTGGTCACAAGAATACAAATGGAATGATGCAGAGGCAAAACCACTATTCCAACGCTTAGATTTAGATGAAATCATCTCTCAAGAAAAATCATTGGCTGAGAATGATATACCAAAACCTAATGCTCCAGGGCATGGCGTAAAGGGTGGAAAAAAGAAGAACAAGGAAGTGAAAGAAATGCCAGAAGGGACAACATATCTAAATTTTGAAACATTTATGGAAGTTGAATTGAAAGTCGGGAAGATTACTGCAGTATCTGATCACGATAACGCTGACAAATTGTATGTTGTTTCAATCGATGACGGTACAGACGAGGGCAGAACTATCTGTGCTGGCCTAAAGGAATATTATACTGCAGATGAAATGACTGGTAAATCTGTTGTTTTTGTGGCTAACCTAAAACCTCGTAAACTCAGAGGAGTGATGAGCGAAGGAATGATTTTAGCGGCTGATGATGGCAATGGCGGCGTCAAATTAGTAACATTAGATGGCGAAATCGCACCTGGTTCACAAGTTAGATGATCACAGGCGTTCTCTAACTTCATCCATTACCTTACGAGAAAGTATTCGAGATTCTTCCTGAATTTTAGGTGCCATCTCTCTTATTTCATGAGCGGCGTCATCTGGTAAACCTCCAAGGTTGATGTCAACATTAAACAAAGCGCCTTTACATGCCGCACTAGCGAGTAAACCAGCCACGCCCACGTCCGAGACGGCATTTCCATTTCCTGTAGCTGCCAATTTTGGTAAGATTCGTAATAATTCTAGTGCTAATTGAGCCGTTTCAAATGGTTTTTCAGTAGCAGTAATTGTAGCATCTTTGATTGCATTACGCCTGGTTTTCTTTTGTTCATCAGTATCTTTGGGCAACCTATATGACGACATTACTTCATCAAATGCATCACTATCTTCATCGGCCAATTCTCCCGATCTAGTCATTATCTTAACAGATAATGCCATGGCTTCTTCTGAGATTCCCCAACCCTCACTCCATTTTTCTTTGCCTATTGTCAAATCACACACCATTATTGTAAGAGCTGATGCTTGACCAAGAGCAATTGCTGCGGCTGTACCACCTCCTGGAGTTGGTGAAGAAGATGCCAGTGCTGATTGGAAATCTCTAACAGTCATTTCCATCCAAGGAGTTTTCATTGTGCCACCTCCTTTTCCAAAGCCCATTCTATTATTCGATCATGTGGATTGAATGGAGAAAGGAAGTCAAGGCCAAGTCCTTCGATAGCAGCAGATACCAATAAATCCTCATTGCTACAATCTTCCTCAGCATACCATTTTCCTGATTCAATCATTGCAGATAGGGGCACTAAACCTACCAACTCAGAACCACAAGTCTCGACACCATGATCATTTACTATTGATTTTACAGCCTCATAGGCAATATGCATTGGAGTGATAGAAACATCCCGAAGATTCATCGAGACTTGTGAAATACCATGAGTTTCTAAAGAAAGGCCCATGCCTTGAACCATTGGTAACATTCCGGGTATTCGAGTTTTCCTACCATCATCTTGCTTAAGCAACCTTCCTGTAGTCCTAACTAATGAGCCTGCGAATTTGGCTGTTTTTGCATCTTTTTCTGCAACGTTAACATTGTAAGCAACTAAAATTTTCCTTGCACCGATAACCACTGCTCCAAACTTCGCTACATTTTCATTCCATTCTCTAGGTCCATAATCAGGAAGAAGAGGTCCTCCATTTTCCAAACGAGCCTTGAAACCTTCATATTGGCCCTTTCTGAGATCAGAAAGGAGTTCACGTTCAGGTGATGATGATGCAGCACCATACAAGAAAGTAGGCAGTAACAATTCATTTGATACACGCAATGCCAGTTCTCTTGCCAAATCTGCACACTCTTCCATCGTCACACCCTGTAAAGGCACAAATGGACAAACATCCACAGCGCCGATTCGAGGATGTTCACCTTCGTGGAGCCTCATATCGATATGTTCGTATGCAGCTTTAATGACCTCAAATGCTGCATCTGAAACTGCTTTGGGATCGCCAGCGATAGTTAAGACTGTTCGATTGTAGTCTTTGTCAGGTTCAACACCCAATACTCTCGCACCTTCTATTACGCCACCTGCGTTGGATATTGCATCTATAATGAGTTGATTTCTGCCCTCTGAAAAATTTGGAACGCATTCGACTATTCTTTTGGACATGAGATAACTGCCAATGTAGACAACTGATGAACATTTTCACCATACTAACCATACAATGCATCAGGAGAGGAAGAAATTCCGTTTGTCTCACGCTTCTTTTTGATTCTTTCAACAGCGAATTGCAAGTCTTCTTGTTTTACCTTTGAGCGGCCGTCGCGTATTGCTATCATTCCGGATTCGACAGTGGTTGCCTTTAGGTCTGCGCCACTGAAACCATCTGTTTGCTCAACTATTTTTGCAATATTTATTCGAGTAGTAGACATCTTTCCAAGATGGATGCTAAGAATTGTCTTACGTCCAACCTCATCTGGCAATGGGATCTCTATTACACGGTCAAATCTACCCGGGCGTAGAAGTGCATCATCTAAAATATCTGGACGATTTGTTGCTGCAATGATTTTTACATCTTCTAAAGCATCAAACCCGTCTAGTTCTGCTAATAATTGCATTAGTGTTCTTTGAACTTCGCGGTCTCCACTGGTTGCCGAATCAAGTCTCTTCGCACCTATAGCGTCAATCTCATCTAGGAAAATAATAGCCGGGGATTTATCCTTGGCTAGTGAAAATAATTCACGTACCATTCTGCCTCCTTCTCCAATGTATTTCTGAGCGAGTTCAGAACCGACCATTCTAATGAATGACGCGTTTGTTTGACTTGCAACGGCCTTAGCAAGCATAGTTTTTCCACACCCAGGTGGGCCAACTAGTAGAATTCCCTTTGGCGGTTGAATGCCAACTTTTCTGAATAGTTCAGGCTTTTCAAGAGGAAGTTCAATCGCTTCCCTAACTTGCAAAATTTGTTCGTCTAATCCTCCTACGGTTTCATATGAAACATTAGGATTCTCGACCATTTCAGCTCCAGAAACCATTGGGTCCCAAGCATCGTGTAGAATCTCAACTACGGAAAGGGTGTCTTGATTTAGTGCAACTCTTGTACCGGGGCGTAATTTATCACGGCTAAGCCTTTGATTTATTGACACCTGAAATACAGTACCGTTTGAAGAACGTACGATGGCTCTTTCATCATCAAGAACATCTTGTAAGTGTCCAACGATTAAAGGTGGATTCTTCAGAATTCTTACTTCTTCCTCTAATCTGTTTGCTCTTTTCTTTACTTTAGATAGATCATTTTCCAACTGAATACGCTCAGAAATTAATCTTTGGGCTTCGTCTTTTAGACGAGTATAATCCTGTTCTAGGATTTTGAGATCTTTATCCTCTTTCCCAAGGAGGGTGTTGGAACTCTTGTCTACCTCAGTGCCCATGTAATGTCGTGACGGCTGCCCTTATTCAAGTATCCGCGTCGAATGTTTCCATTTGTTTCACTTACGAAGGCTTGAAGAATTACCGATTGAACAAAGAAACAGGTGGGGTAATGGCGGACTGTGAACTGTGCGGGGCAATGAAGGTTAGTACAAGATCTGTGATTATGGGCAGAGCTGAAGTTCAAGCGTGTAAACGCTGTACTGAAAAACTTGGTCTAGAAGAAAAGAAAACTGCTCCAGGTTTAGCCAAATTAAATTCCAAAGCCACATCTGGTGGTTATGGTGGCATCGGTAAAAAAGGCAAAGACATAATGCTAAGAGGCGAAAAAGAACTTGCTTCTGATTTTTCGAAGAGAATTATTGATGCACGTAATAAACGCGGATGGGATAAACGTGAACTTGCTAGAAGAATGGCTGAAAAAGTCAATATCATCAATAATGCAGAATCTGGAAAGAGACCGACTGATGCAGTAATTCGAAAATTAGAGAGGACTCTTGATATTAGTTTGATGGTGGACGCTTCCCCTGATGAAAATCGACATGTCAATACTGGCCAAGCAAGAGGGTTAACACTAGGAGATTTCTTGCTAGGTGGAAAGGAATGAAGTCGAATTCCGAAATCCCTGTGCATGCGATATGGCTTGCACAAGATGATCCAAAGAAAAATACAGCAGTACGCTTGTCCAAACGAGGAGATTTGAAATTACACGAGAAGTTCAATCGATTACCTAGGCGCGGAATTATACTAGAACCGCTATGTGGTAAAGTACTGGGGCCAGAAGACCACTCTCTGTTATTGGAAGATGGCGGTTCACTAGTTGGTTTGGATTGTTCATGGGCCCAGATTGAAGATTCAGTAAGCCAAGTTATGAAACGTACGAAGTTGAAGGGAAGGATGCTTCCTCTGTTGCTAGCAGCAAACCCTGTTAATTGGGGCAAACCAAGTAAAATGACTACAGCAGAAGCACTGGCAGCCTCACTGTATTTGATTGGAAGAGAGGAACATGCTCGGAAACTTCTAGCTGCATTTAGGTGGGGCGAGCAATTTTTCATCCTAAATCGTGAACCTTTGGAGGCCTACAGGGAGGCTAAATCCTCCGCTGAATTGGTTGAATTGCAATTCGAATTTTTTGAAATAGATAGGTAATTAAAATCAGAGAGGTGGAATTATGGCAAAACGTCCGATTCATAGATTGAATGGAGATTCAACAACAATGGAAATGGATGAATTAGCAGAAGAATCAATTGTAACGATCTACAATGGTCAAGAAATTGTTGTCAGATTACTTGCAACACCAATTAACTTGGAGGATTTAGCAAGAGGACACATTATCTGTGAAGGACGTGGTAGCATCGAATCAATCGCAGTTGACGGGCTTACTGTTAGATTAAGCGGAAATATTACGCCTCGCCCAAATGAAGATTTGCTCACGGCTGCGTGCGGTGCTTGCACCTCTGGTGAAATTGAAATACCACTGAATCTAATTAAAAATACATTGAACTTGGAAGGTGACATTGGTAAAATGATGAACCAGATGAAAGAGAATCAACCACTTTTCAAACAAACAGGTGGGATTCATGCAGCTTCTATTTTCGATCAGACTGGTAAAATATTGCTTACTAGAGAAGATATTGGCAGACACAATGCATTCGATAAAGCCGTAGGAGCTGCAATGAAAGACGGAATTCAAGCCAAGATTATTGGTTTATCTGGAAGGATTGGATGGGAATTAGTAGCTAAGGCGGTGAGATCTGGAATTGAAATTATAGTTGCTGTAGGTGCAATTAGTTCGGCTGCAGAATCTTTGGCTAGGTCTACTGGGATGACCTTGGTAGGTTTTGCAACACGCGAAAGACCGGTCGTAATTGGTGATTTGAGCCGCATCATTGACAAGCCCTCGATTAACCGGGCGAATTATGTCGGGTAGGAAGGGTGTTTCTGCTACAACTCCTCCTGACAATAATCATTTGAAAATCGGTTCTAAAAAATCAATTGCAGCGGGTATCCCTGCTGCAACATCATCAATGATTCATGGAATCAAAAAAATGGGTGTTACCAAGACTATCAAAACACTGACTACGGTCAATCAGCCAAGTGGTTTTGATTGCCCAGGATGTGCTTGGCCTGATCCGAAACACGCAACGACATTCGAATTTTGTGAGAATGGTGCAAAGGCGGTTGCGGATGAAGCAATGAAAGGTAATGTAAATCCCAATTTTTTCTCAAAATATACAGTTCAGGAATTATCACAAAAGAGTGATTACTGGCTAAATAATCAAGGTAGAATTACAGATCCAATGATTTTGAGAAAAGGCGAAAACAGATACAAGCCAATTTCTTGGAACGATGCTTTTGAGTTAATCAATTCGAAAATCAAGCAATCATCAGACCCCAATAGATCTGTTTTCTATACTTCAGGAAGGACCTCGAATGAAGCGGCTTTCTTATACCAATTATTCGTTAGAACATTAGGGACAAATAACATGCCAGATTGTTCTAATATGTGCCATGAATCAAGTGGCAGAGGACTCGGCGAGGCAATAGGTATCGGTAAGGGTACAGTTACATTAGAAGACTTTAATCATTCAGAATTAATTCTTGTAATTGGACAGAATCCAGGTACTAATCATCCACGTATGCTCACTGCTTTGCGAGATGCAAAACGAAATGGTGCCAAGATAATTCATGTCAATCCATTACCAGAAACTGGTTTGGTGAGATTCAAGCATCCGCAAGACTACATGAAATTGTCATTTGGTAGCGAACAATTAGCAGATATGCATTTGCAAGTAAAAATCGGAGGAGATGCTGCACTATTTCATGGATTGATGAAAGTGCAATTAGAACTTGATGCTATTGATCATGAATTCATAAAAAATAGTACCGTTGGTTTTTCTGAATTAGTATCTTCAATAAAATCGACAAACTGGAATCAAATTGAACAGGATTCTGGCCTAACTAGATTCCAAATCGAAAAGGCAGGTAGAATTGTAGCAAAATCAAGTGCTTCGATTTCTTGTTGGGCTATGGGTCTTACGCAACACAAAAATGGAGTTGCAGTTATTCAAGAAGTTACCAATCTAATGTTGATGGGGGGCCACATAGGAAAACCCGGAGCCGGTTTGTGCCCTGTTAGAGGTCATTCAAACGTTCAAGGAGATCGAACTGTTGGAATATGGGAAAGGCCAAGTGAAGCTTTTCTTGAGCGACTCGATTCAGCATGTGGAATTACCAGTCCAAGAGAACACGGCGTAGATGTCGTTGAAGCGATTAAACAAATGAGAAAAGGTGATGTTGATTTGTTCATGTGCATGGGAGGAAATTTCATTTCCGCAACACCTGACACAGAATATACTGCTGAAGCAATATCGAAAGTAGGTCTTACAGTTCAAGTATCAACTAAATTAAACCGCTCACACCTTGTAACCGGAGATGAAGCATTGATCTTACCATGTTTGGGTAGAACAGAAATAGATGTCCAAAATTCTGTAGAACAATTCGTTACTGTTGAAAATTCAATGGGAATTGTCCATACTTCCAAAGGAGGACTAAAACCAGCAAGTATGAATCTGCGCAGTGAGCCTTGGATTGTAGCATCTCTTGCTTCAGTAACTCTTGATGATAATCGCAATTGGATGGATTTAGTCAATGACTATGACAAAATAAGGAGTTTAATGAGTAAAGCACTTGCTGGATTTGAAAATTATAATGAGAGAGTTCGCTCTGAAAATGGTTTTGCCCTTCCTAATCCGCCTCGAGATAGTCGTTCTTTCAATACTCCTGACAAAAAGGCTCACTTCATTACACACCAACTACCTGACGTCGAAATTGATGAAGATAAGTATGTAATGATGACAATAAGGTCACACGACCAATATAATACTACGATATATGACTTGCATGATCGTTATCGTGGTATACACGGTAATCGACGAATTATTCTCATGAACGCCAATGACATGGTAGACAGAGGATGGAAAACAAGGCACATTGTGGATATTGTTTCGCACTTTAACTCCGAAGAAAGGCGAAGTGATGGGTGGCAAGTAGTTGCATATGACATTCCAAGAGGCAATATAGCAACCTATTTCCCCGAAGCCAATGTATTAGTCCCTCTAGATTCAACTGCTCACAAATCCAATACTCCTACTTCGAAATGGATAGTATGTAGCCTCCTCGAACCTGGAATCTCAAGTTCCGAGGAGGAGTGACTTTGTCTAAAGGATACTTGGAATTTTTTTCTACCAACCCAAAGTACCGTAGGTTATGGGCTGCTAGTGTAATTTCACTATTGGGTGAATGGTTCAATACAATCGCCCTTTTCCTGCTAATTCTAGAATATTCAGGATCTCAGTTTCTGTTAGGAATATTATTCGCAGTACGAATGTTTTTGTTTGGCATTTCTCAACCAATAAACGGTTTATTGGCAGATAGATTGAATCGAAAAAGTTTGATGTTTTGGTCTAATGTACTTCAAATCGGACTGGCATTATCTTTCCTTTTAGTGGATGGAGAAGAAGACATGTGGTGGCTAATTACAGTTTCAGGAGTAATGATGCTACTACACGGCGTATATGTTACAGCAGAGCGCGCTGCAGTGCCGAATATTGTTGATGAAGATGATTTGATTACAGCAAATGCGATAGGAAGTGCTTCCTGGTCGACAGCTCTCTGTATGGGAGCAATGCTTGGTGGCATAGTTGTAAGTGAATGGGGTACTGATGCTGCATTCATTATCGATTCTCTAACATTCTTACTATCAGCAATAATTCTCATCCCATTAACTATCGATCAAAAAGTCGATGAAAGCATGAAAGGTCCAATATTTAGAACAGCCGCTAAAAACATCAAGATTGGCTGGAATAGGATTTACAATGACAAACAGTTACTGAGAATTGTATTTGCAAAATCTTCTTGGAATCTTGGTGGTGCCGGTATAGCCGGTGTTTTCCTCGTCCTTGCAGGTGCAGAAATATCCGGATATGGTGCAGCATTTGGATTTGGTTTATTCTTCTTCGCAAGAGGTATTGGTACAGGAATCGGACCACTTATCGCCAGATCTGTTTTCAAAGATAAGAACAAATGGCCATCTTTAATTGGAATCTTGGTTTCTACGAGTGGTATATTTTACCTACTTGTAGGATTAACTCTGGAATTATATTTACCTCTAACAGTATTATTGATTATAATTTCACATTCGGCAAGTGGAGGAAATTGGGTACTGTCAACTGTTCTAACCCAAAGTTGGGTGGAAGATGAAGTTAGAGGACGTGTATTCTCAATGGACATGCTAATTCTAGGTACTTCTGCAGCCCTATCTACAACTACTGCAGGTTATCTTGTCGAATATCATAATCTCAGTTTACAAACAGGCTTCATATCATTTTCAATATTAATGATACTTTGTGGTATAATATTCACACTATGGCGTCCAGACAATCATTCACAAATATCGTGAGTACATACTGGTGGAGTCCAGTATCTTCTGTCATCGGCATCGGGGTCGAAAGTATCGAGTTGTAGTGTACTTCCCGCTCCCTCTTGAATCGTTACAATGGAGGAGGTTGATGCTGGAAGATAGTCTTCTCCTGTCGAAAGAAGTGACAGTCTAATTGTATGCCCAGCCATAATTTCCGCATCTAAAGCAATAAATTCCATGTGAGCAGTTATTGTTTCAAAAATAGGAGTCCAAGCAGAGGATAACTCTTCCCCACCTTCGTGATATCTAAGATCCATAATTGCATGGCCGATGTGAATACAATTGTCACCATAGCAATCCTCCAACAATGCATATAGTTGGCCGCCGACCGTTGTTGTTGTTACTTCGACATGGAACCTAGGTAGACCCTGAATGTAGAGATCTTCTGTCAATGGTTCTGTTTCATATACAGGCCCAGTCGATGCATCAGGCAATACATTGGAACCTCCTGAAATTCTGCTCAAATCGCTACCTAATTCGAAGATAATCTCTTCAGTGTCACTAGCGGGATACCTATCTTCAGTTCTCCATGATCCTTGATTAGATTGAATTTCCACATGTAGTGCCGGTTCTCTTCCTTCGCCCTTAAGATACCAATCAAACCATTCTAACAAATCTTGCATCCAATCGAACCGAATCATTGATGGGAAAGCTTCTCCACCTCTACCGCCCATATCTGAGCGTTCGAACAATTGTATTGCCCTATCTGGATAATCATGGTCCCATTGTCCAAACAGTCCTTTGGCTTCTATGCCTCTATCCTTCAGTTTGTTGATAGTAGGTACTGCCATGTGAGGGTCTACATTCCAATCATGCATTCCTTGAATAAGATAAACGGAACCTCCGTAGTTATCTAGAACTCTATCTAAGAAATATCTCTCTTCCCAATAATCTCCAGCCACTTCTGAACCAAACATCCAAGCGGATACACCAGTTCCTGGACCTATGAGGTAATCAGGACAAAGATTGCCGTAGTCTTCTTCATCACCATCAAAACCATACGAACCGTAAACGCCATTGTGCATTATCGGAGCCCTTGCTTCTGCAGAACCATTTTTCCACATCAATTCTTTCACTCCAATAAGACCTGAAATCGGAACGATTGTTTTCAAATGCTCATTCCCGAACATTGCTGCTTGCCATGGTGTTGAACCATCATATGATTTCCCAATCATTGCGACGTTACCATTTGACCAATCTTGACTACCCAACCACGATACTGCTGCATCGTTACCCAATTGTTCAGCTGTACCCATCAAATCCATGCAATGATTTGACCTACCGGTACCTGTTACTGATACTTGAGCAAACGCATATCCATGAGGGAGAATTTGATCGATAATCATCTCACCAAGCCAACTACCAGGAACTTCAATTGTTGGAGTTTGTACGCTTGGTTCTTGGAAATATGGTCCAAATTCAGCAATTACAGGTACTTTCACACCTTCAGGAACAATCGGCCTCCAATAAGCGAGCGAAATCATTCCATTCGGAGCTGCTCCGCCTTCTTCAAGGGGTAACTCATATTCGACAAAGACATGAGTTGAATTCCATTCATTCGCCGTTTCAAGAATCTTGTGCGTGCCTTTTTCCATTACATAACTCCAGTTCTCGTTAGTGATGTAATCCAAATCGCCTCGATCCCATACGGGAACTCTGACGCCATAGTCTTCTTCGCCTGAAGAATTTAGGGAACTTATTACTTCACCAAAGGCGATTCCTAGCATCAAGAAGACTATTGCTATAGCAACTGTCGAACCTGCGACCACATTTAGGAGGTTGGAATCACGCTTGACTTCTGCCAACTCTGCATGGTATACCTCTTCCTCCATGATTACCCGTACTACTGGTACCTCATAGAAATGACGATTGATTACAATATTCAATAAGCCCCATCACTTGCGCTAGAATATGCCAACCGACATTGATGCGATGCGCACTTTTGTTGGTGAAGGCATACCAGAATATTTGCCAGAACACCCAGGGATATCACCTGAAGTCGACCATGCCCCCAAGAGGCGTCAGATCTTGAATAAATCCGAGAAAAAACTCGCTCTCAAGAATGCATTGAGGTACTTCCCCGAAAGTTTTCACGAAATTCTTGCGCCTGAGTTCGCTAAAGAATTGGAAGAGTACGGCAGGATATGGATGATGCGATACAGACCGACTGAATACGAAATGA
>TARA_B100001113_G_scaffold57643_3_pt1 | contig 29948 bp, 18 predicted proteins | sample TARA_B100001113 | Tara Oceans TARA_B100001113 (sample SAMEA2622402) | marine metagenome | biome: marine biome (ENVO:00000447); feature: deep chlorophyll maximum layer (ENVO:xxxxxxxx); material: "saline water (ENVO:00002010), including plankton (ENVO:xxxxxxxx)" | depth 50 m | reverse complement strand
ATCATAATTTGGATAATTACAGCAATCGCAAGCCCAAGACGTAAAGGTTCTATTACAGAACAAACTTCTGTTAATTATCCGACTATCGAATGTCCTGCATGTAATGCTGTAAATATGATTACTACCGATGAAAGACCAGTAAGAATACCCTGCATAGGATGTGGCAGAGTGTTGAAAATTGTAGAATAATCAAAGGTGACCATCAACAATTAGGCCGTCTAATGCACTACTAGCGTGTAATTTGGCCTCATCCGCATCACTTGGCCAGTTTTTACTTGCCAGGAACAATTGACTTGCGATATCTACATCAATTCCCGATACAATAGCACGATGCCAAATTAACTCCTCAAGTCGCATAGTGGAGATGCCTTCGATTCTTAGCGTAGGTAGAACTAATTCACTAATCGCAGAACTTCGCTCGTCCACATCCATCTTAGACCAACTCCTCGCCAACCTATTCAACATCATTTTTGAAAATCCGGGTATCATTCCCACCTCAGGATTTGCAACCTCTGGAAGAGGTATTATGTCGATTGAACCCTCCTTGTCTAAATGATCTCTTAAGAGTGACATTACAGGATCGTAATCTGAATCTATGCCACCTCTTAGCCAACTACCACAATAGGCCATTGGGCGTTGTTTGCGGACTCTAGTTCCATCGGGTGAGATAATTGCAGCAATTGCGGCACATATTGAGACGCATTCAGCAACACCATTGTGATCCTTTGTTGAACCTGAGAAAGTCACTGTAACCTCGCGCGGAACAATATGAATGTAGTTTTCACTAAACTCAAACTTACTCTGAGAATCGTGAGTTGGATCTATGTGTACAATCAAACCTTCAACATGTGGTAATTCATCCACATGATCTCGACTTACATTTCTCCTTGGAGGCAATACTCTTCTTCTGTAGTGTTTTGAATTATCAAGAAGAGCTGATTCCAATTGTGCAAGTGCGAGAACTCCTTCAAGGTCGGCTGGAGCCATTAATTGCACAACCTTTGCGCCTGAAATTATCTTTGCAACCTCATTCAAGTCGCCTTCTAAAGAGGCAAAAATTGAATTTTGCAACAAATTATTCATTTGGGCACCAAACTGTTTGAGACAGTTAGCGGTTATCAAGTTGAGGATAAATCACTCAACCATCAAACGAAGCTGGTCACGCTTGTATTTCCAATCCGAGGAAATGCGACCTTCGCTGATGTAATACTTTGCAAGTCTGCGAATCTTTGCTTCTGTAAGCTCAAGTGCTCTCTTGTTGTGAACGTCCTTGTGGTTTCCAGAACCTAAGTGATCGATGATTCCTACAGCCTTACGCATTAGGTTCATCATGTCTTCAGGATAAGATCCTCCAATGTCATTTTCGGATAATACTGCGGAAATTCTCTTTCCTAAAACTGAACGGACGTCAGGAACCGCATGCTGATCACGTAAAATTGTTCCAATAGATGCGGAGGAATGTCCTTCCTTACCTAATTTTACAATCAATTCTGTAACTTCTTTAGAATCTGTGTTAGCCCACTCTGGAAGTGATTCATTGTGTGGCTTTGTAGATCCGGATTTACCCTTCCTCTTAGCGTACATACGTGCCATAATCAAGTCTCCGAGCAAATCGCCGACCTATCACCCATTCTTAACCGCTACGCATGGCAATTGAATTGAATTTACAGCCTTTGATGCATTTTGGCAAGGCGGCCAGGAGTTCCCTGCCATTCCCATGCCGGAGCTGATGCACGGGCCAAACCAAGACACTGCGAGCCTTGCATAACTAAAACGTCCTCTCCTTTTCTAATCGTATTATCGAATGATTCGAGATTTACGAGGTTTACATCTCCCTTCCACTTGATATTTTCCTTCAGGCTGATTCTTTTGAGCGAATCACAAGATTCGAGGATGCCAACACATGCTTTCGCAAGTGAAAAACTGCCTCTTTCTGGAGCCCACATAGCAATTTGTTCATCATTCTTGAGAATCTTCCAGCGAGGGAATCTACCTCTAACTTTGATCCTATCTAGCCATTTATCATTCAAATGGTGAAATCTTGCAACTGAGCGGAAATTATCGATATTGATTCTTTCACCACTCCTCTTCTTGGACTGCATTTGTGATGCTACCGCATCACTTAGTCGGTCAAGTGCTTCGTGACTTGTTGCTGAAGAATCTTGTCTTGTGTCGATGACTTCAATGCTAGACGAATACTCTAATCCAGAATGATTGATTATTACTCTATACTTGTTTTTGGAAACTAATGAATCTAACATTCTTGTTACACGATTGATTTCATCTTGAGTCCAGTCACCAGTAACTGGAATGTCATAGTGTCCTGCAGGCCAAACTTCCTCCAGATCCCTAGGTACCAAACCCAGTGGTGAAGTAACCATCACCTCATGAGCAGAGGTGTGATTAATCGCTCTCCTAAACGCTTTGTGACTTCTTGAAGAAGAGTATGGTTTCCTAGCAGAACAAGGTAAGAGAATTAGAACATCATCTAATCCGCTAGGTGCTTCATATCTGTTGGAAATGAAATCAACCCAGTCGAGGATAACAGGGTCATCATGTGATTCGATGCTGTGGACTCTCAGAGCACTACCTGAGGAAACAACCTGAGAAAGAATACCCTCTGAAGACGAAATCAATTTGTCATGATTTCGCATATGTTCAACCAAACGAGGACTATTCAGTGACTGCGACTGTGCTAATTCTCTGAGACTATTTGTCGAGATTGCTGAATGAACATCAGCCAAAGCACCCATCCAATGCGAGTCGGAATTTTCTCCTTCAAGAGCAAATCTAGGACCATTCCAAGTTAGAACGGCACCATGTGCAGCAGCTTGCCTAGTACGTGTGGTATCAAACAAATCTATTCCAAACCACGATAGTACTGCGCAATTATCAGGGCCTCCAATTCCAGGAGCCCAAAGTAGTGCACCAGGGAATCGTTTTTTGATTACATGAATCGCTTCAACCAATCTCCCAGGACGATTAGCCAGTTGCAAAGCATCGCTTAGAATAACAACATGTGGGTTAAGTGAAGGATCTAAAAGTTCTTCATCGTGGTTTAGTGATTGCCAAGAAATAGAAAGCATCTCGCCTTTTGAGGCAACCTCTCCTGCATCTGCTTCATCTAATGATGGAGGAAGTACATGCCCGATTGATGCCTGTAATGTTGGCCCATTTTCGGAACTCTCCCATGGCGCAAATGGAGCACGTGAAATCAGTTTGATTGATCTTGGTATACCGCCATCGCTTGATGTTGTGAAAGGTGCCCACTTGACATCTATTGCATCATCTGTTACAACAAGGCCAGGAGTATGTGCAGATGGGGCCACTCTATCGCCTAGACCCCATAATCTAGACATCCGTTGGCGTGCTAGAACTGTGCGACCTAGGCCTGCCATGAATCAGACCGGGAGGTACGCTGGTCTTGAATGATTTGAAGGATGATGAGTTCACCGCACCGAGTATGGGAAGACCTGTGTTGTGGCTAGTAGCCGTACTATTGGTCTGCCCACTTGCCAGCTCAAGTCATTCTTTTAGTCAGGAAACCAAAATTGGCGAAGCTTGGTTTGATTGCGATGATTCATGGGCAAGTGTTCATGACGAAGAAGGAACTACATTGGTTAATGGAAGTGATTTCACAATTTCTCTCGACTCACAAAACCATACTTTCCACCTCGAGGATATTAACAAATGTCAATGGGTGATTCCAGTATCTGAAGAATTACCTGATTCTCTTCCTGCACCCTCTGATGCATTTTCCACTTTACAGACAATCGAATGTCTACAACCGTATCTCTCGCAATCAAATTGTGCTCCGACACTAGTTTCTGGAGATTTACTTAATGACAGTAAGGACGTTTTTGCAATAGAGGTTTTAGAGGGCCAGTTACTTGAATTGGGGCTGGAGGCATCTTCATCAGCAATCGATATCGAAGTTCATTTTCAGAATCAATCTAATCCTGAAAAACTGGACTTTGAGATAAGCCTTGCATTAAACACCTCGATAGGTCAATCTAATCTCTTACACATACCAATAACCGAAGATGGAAGGATTCTAGTCTCTGTCACAAGCCCGAATCCAAATTCATTTTGGATGATTGGCACAAAGTTGTATAACACAAATCAGAAATTACAATTGACTGCAATTGACACTATATCTGGAATAGGTCATGTTCCTTTTTCATTGGAATTGGGTGGAGACGAATCACTAATAATCACTAAATCTAACTCATTGCTGGAGAATGAAGAAATTGTTTTGAATTATCGTTATGCATATTCAGAGTCTTCATTATCAAACTGGTCCAATGCAACGGTAGGAGATAGAATTCATAGCATTGATGACATCGATTACATCGAATTCTATTGGGAATGTCATTGCGAGTGGACAGCCAGTATGGTAAAAGAATCACACTTCGATGCAAGTTGGGGAATGGATGCACCTGGATTCAAACCTCTTTCCGCTTCCAGTGATAACTCATCATACCCATTGATTGAGATGGATGGAAGTGCACAAGATGGAGAATTAACCCTTCACAAGGACGATTATCAGGACATTTTGCGGGTCGAAACCACTGGCTGGAATGAATCTGTTCACTTAATCGATGTTGTACTAGAGGGTGATATATACGACCTTCAAGTTACTATTTGGAATATGGATCAAGAAACATGGGACATTGTAGACCAAATTACAGCAACCTATTCAATGGACAAAATCAGAGTTTCTCTAGATGTTGGACTTGGAACACATTTCATACGTATTCAACACCTAAATGGTAGTGACGCATTAAACGAAAATGCAGAATCAGCGGAGTGGAAGATTCGTATCACTACAGCGGAATTAGAAGAAGGTGAAGAGCCATGGTTCCCTGCATCAGAGGCAGTAAAAGATGCCGCAGATGTCTTCTATTGGATGATTGGTGCAATACTGATACTTCCTTTCATCATATTTTACATCAATCTGAATAATAATCGTAAATTCGCAGAACAATTTGCACAAAAGAAAAATCGACTAAGATGGCTTAGTGCCAAACTGGATGAAGGCAGTTATTCGCCTACAGATCTTTCTCGTGCCTTGAAATCTGTCTCCTCCCTAGATTGGGAAGAGGCATTGGAAGTTTGGGGTGAAGTACAAGTTAGACATTACACAACTGGTATAGACATGGCAGTTTGGTCATTGGATGAGAGGTTGGGAGAAAATGGTTCATGGCCAATATTGATTGGATTGACTCCTCAAGATTGCGAATGGAGCGTTGCAGCCCTTAAATTCGAAGCTCATGAAGGTGGGCAATGGAGTGTGATAAAGGTAGAGCCAAAACTTCTGTCTCGTAACAATGAGATTTTCTTGGATACAATTCATGACAATACAAGATTGTTTATTCGAGTTGACTTACAAGGTAATGCAAAGTCCCTAGACATATACCTCTCAGGAATGGTTAACGGTGAGCCAATGGCAGCAAAACCTGCAAGTACAATTTATCGAGAAATATATTCTGAGGAGTAATCATCGACGACGATTTTCAGCATCTTCGATGATTTTTTCAACAATATCATCCTTACCGTTCAAACTTTCGCGAAGTCCTTCAAGCACCTTTCTTGTTGCCTTATCCAATTTCTTCGGCATGTGTAATTTACACAATACCACTACATCACCCCTACCAACTCCTCGGCCGGATGGAACACCTCTTGATGGAATTGTTATTGTGTCTCCAGAATTTGTACCTGCTGGAATTTTTATCTGCAAATCCTTGCCGTCTATATGTGGTAAGCTAACTGTATTACCAAGGGCTAAATCACTGTATCCAAGGGGAAGAGACATTATCAAATCCATACCATTTCTTTCGAACCATGGGTGTTCTTCCACAATTAACTCGATGAACAAATCACCTGCAATCCCTTTACCAAACGGAGCAGGTTGACCCTTGCCCCTCATACGTAGCCTTGTACCATCCTGGGCGCCTTTAGGAATGTTAAATCGTAAAACCTGCGATTCTGAAACCTTACCATCACCAGCACAAGTTTTACATCGACTTGTAAAGTTCCTACCTGAACCATTACATCGTTGACATGGACGTACAGAGTCCTGTACAAAGGGGCCAATTTGTTGTCTTATCCTTACTTGGCCTGCACCATTGCATTCTGAACACTCTGATGTCACTCCATCTTTCGCACCAGTGCCATTACAATCCTCACAAATTGAAGGTAAGTCGATTTCGATTTCGTCCTTTTCTCCGTTTAACACAGACTCCAAAGAAATCTCATGGCGAATTAGAATATCATTGCCTTGACTTTGAGCAGAACGTCTACGCCCTCCACCAAAAATATTGGAAAAGAAATCACCGCCCAGAATATCATCTAAATTGATATTGAATCCTTGGAAACCACCTGGGCCAAATGGTGAACCACCTGGAGCATTATGTCCAAAGCGATCGTAATTACGACGTTTTTCACTGTCGGAAAGAACAGCATATGCCTCTTGAATTTCCTTAAATTTTTCATCTGCATCAGGAGCATCATTCTTGTCCGGGTGATATTTCCTTGCTAGAGATCTGAAGGCTTTTTTCAGTTCCTTTTCGTCAGCATCTTTTGATACTTCGAGTACCTCGTAATAATCTCGCTTTTCTGACAAATTATCACCTCGGTTATTTGGTCGGGAGCGGTCGTGGTTATTCAGTACAACGCTAGAGATTGGCACCACAATTTATGCAAAATCTCTCACCGATAGGATTCGGTGTCGAACACACCTTACATGTGGGTTGGGGTGCAAATCCTGCATTTGAGGAGGTGTTTGTACTACGCTGTTGAACACCAAATGCCATTTCTTCTATTGAAATACCGCGTTGAACTGGAGCACTAATTTCATTTGTTTCTTCATCGATAGTTACCGATTCAGCACCTGCATCTGTAACCGAAATCATCTCCATTGGAACTAGTCTTTTTTCTTCGGATTCAACTGGCTGAATTGGAGCAATTGGGCGTTGAGCGATTACAGGGGCTTCTTGACTTCTCGCTAGAAGTGTTGCATTCTTTTTTGCATCTCGCTCTAATTTCCGATCCTTGCCCCATAAGGAAGAAAACCAATCTAGGAATGTATCCATCGGAGAGGGTTTACGAACAGCACCGACTGTTGAATTAACTCCTCCATCCTCAAATTGTTCATCCCCGGAAACTCTTGCTTGCGCCCTTCTGACATGTTCAGAATCAATCAACATCTCGACTTCTACCTCTGTTGCAATCTCCGTTTCAGTTGATGTTTTCATTCCCGCGACAGCGACTCCAACCTGCCCTTTTAGATTAGCTTGGGCCTCTGCTGAAAGTTGCGTATCCATTACAAAATCCTTCTCCCAGACTCCACTATCTTCTGCTTTGAAGTGAGTGCCTACCGATTTAATTGCGCGACTTCTCTGCCACTCATGGTCACGAACTATACGTGTTCGTCTGAATAATAGATAGCCAATACCGAATGCTCCAACATGTAACCCTATGTCTAGATTTGTTGACACAGACATCATGTCCCCCAAAGGAGTCACAATAAACCTCAAAGCATTCAACACCAATGCTGGCGTGAATAGCAAAATAAGTGAGGTAAGTTGCCTTGCCATCTAGACCTTCCTTTCTTTTTTCATCCATGAAGGTTTGTGCATTATGTACGGTCACTTGGTGCCTTACCATTCCGAACTAAACCATCAAACAAACCGATTGTAAAAGCGACATGAAGAATTATCAAGCAAAGAGGTACTCCAAGGATGGATGTGAGATTAGATTTTGTTATTGCATTAGCGACTCCTATCAACATTATGGCTACCCCATATGCTGCTGGAGCGAACCACCATTGTGGCAGAGCAAATATCAGAATTAGACCTAATATTGGAAGAATCTCACGAATATCAAATCTTTTTGGATGACGCAACAAAACTTTTGTTCTCCAAAAACCGTAACGATGACACATTTTCCACCACTTACCAAGTGTTGATCTTTTGTGCATGTAGACACATGAAACATCAGATCGCCAAAGCTGCCAATTTGCAGCGATTAATCTCATCGACAAGTCGCTATCTTGACTTGTTATGAATCTCTCATCCCAGCCACCTACTGATTTCAGAGCCTCTACATTGTGAAGGCAAAATGCAGGAACCTTAGTCCGTTCTCTACCCTTAAATTTCTTGAATTGACCACCTCCTGAACCAATTGGCGACGAAATGGCCCCCTCTATCCAGTTTGCAACCATTCCCGTTGAGTCCCCGGACTTCGTCAAGCAACCTATCGCTCCAATTCTTATACCCAACTTCGATTCCAATTCCAGCATATCTGTAACTCTCTTCTGAACATGATCTTCGTCAATCCAAGAGTGACCTATAATTTCAAAACAATGCGTGATCCCATCTCCAATGTGTTCTAAGGCTAAATTCCTAGCATTAGCAACTCGTTTTCCCGGATTATCAACCACTTTAATCGCATCACCAAAAGATGCGAGAACTTCTTTCGTAGAATCTGTGGAACCACCTTCCATCACCAAAATATCTACAGGCATAGTTTGTGCTAACAAACTATTGATACATCTAGCGATGAATTTTTCTTCATTCAGAACAGGTATCACTGCACAAACTCGAACCTGCATGTACTATCCTGTTTTGTACCTAAATGTCAAGGTTGGCCTGTTAAATTCTTTGACTATGATGTTCTGGGACGTTCATGCGCAGACTGAAACTCACTGGAATCGATGAGGGATATTCTGTCATAGTCTCAACAAAGTTAGTCGGTGCAGATGATCCAGAATTGGTATTAGATTCAATTTTGAAAATTTTCCCTGAATTTACATGTGGCCTACCCAAAAAGCAAAATTTCCCTACCGAACAAAATGATATTCTAGCATCGGAAGAGATTAGTTTGGAAACTTTTCTTGAGGTGATCCACAAACAATCAATATTGGATACTGCATTAGATTACATGTCCAAAAACTTGGATGCAAATGGAACAATTTTCCAAATTTCGAGACAAGCTGCGATGGCTGGAAAAGTGGCATTCCCATTGCTAGGCGATAACCCTCTAGGAGGGGTAATTACGGTTGAGATAGAAGGTGAGAATCTTGGAGATTGGCTTGAAGCAGCGACATGGCATAGTGGGAGAGAAAATATTCCTCGAAGAATAGGAGATGAATTCACGATGTATTCTGATGGTGAAGCTTCAACCTGGCACTAATGGCTTCTGCTATGTCACGATCTGGCCCCAACCAATTAACTTCATCTGGACCAACACACCACTTGACTTTGTCATGCACATGTAATTTCATTTCTCCGCTTTCAATGAAACACTCCATTACGTGCAACCTAACTACAACATCCCCGTGATCAAAAATCCATTCCCCAATCATATCTCCTGTCGAAACATCCAATTCTAATTCTTCATTGATCTCGCGAATCAAACATAGAGAAACATCCTCACCAGCTTCGAATTTACCGCCAGGAAATTCCCACCAACCTGCATGTTTTTCGCTTGGAGATCTTCGTGCTGCAAGGAATTTACCCTCCGAAATTATAGCTCCTGCTCCTACATCAAGACATGCTGGCCTAAGCATTCTATCTAAGCATTGTAAAACTAAGCCCTTAGCATCTGGTTGTTCAAGAGGAAGATGTAGAAAAAAGCATGGAGTTTTCCCATCTAGTTTGGAAAGTGTGTGGTACAATGTTTCATTGCAGATATATTCTCCAGCATCATCACTTATTTTTGGAGAATCAATCATCCCCTCAATATCCCAATCTTCAACCTTGATGGTAGAATAAATATCGCCTTTACCTGTAATATTACTATTTTTTATTAATCTACCTGAATTATCTGGAAGTCTAAAGTCGAGAACATCTCTCGCACGAGTTTCTATTCGTGGAAAAGATGATTTTTCTGCTAGTCCAATATGAATAATGGCTGCAAACTTTTCTGTGTCTAACATCTTGGAAACTGTCGTTGCACCATTATAATCTACAGGCAAAACTAGAGACCGGATCATGTGACCTCGTACATTTTCACCTGACACTGCTGAAGCAACAAGACCCGAAATGTTGGTTTCATGACCACCGAATGGCTCGAAGCCTGTAACTAGAATCGGGGCTCCCATGAATACGGTAGATAACATCACTTCCATGAGGATTTGCGTCGCCACATTGACAAGTGTCCTAGTGTTGGTCCTCACAATGCAAGAGTATGATGAGGATATTGAAGTCGTCGTACCTGTCGATGAGAATGAGATAGACTCTTTGGCATTAGGAAAGACACTTTGGACGGAAATAACTGCTGGAGTAGGGATTTGGGGGGCATTTCGTCCAGTTATTGCTGTCGTATTATCACTGATACCGTTCTTATATCTCGGACAACATTTCAATAGAAAACATCAGAGGGGATTTGATTGGTTCCTACTCCAAATTCCTCTAGCTTTTACTCTGGTACTATGGGTCTTACTCTATTTGTGGTCAATTTTCGATGCTTGGCGGGATGCTAGCGTAAATGTGGCAAAATCTTACGACCAAAGTTGATCTGAACACTTTAGTTCTCCACTAGCCATACCGGCAAGATCAGATTTATCATCATCATCAAATTCATCTGGTATACTACCTGAAAAGATGTTACCGATACTGCTACTTTCTATAGCCCAATACATAACTGAATCATCATTGTTAGAATGACCGGGGTGATCTGGATCTTCGTGAGGTATCGGTGATTGGTATACCAAATTCACCAAACCAAGTAAGTGGCCTGCTTCATGAACTGTAACTGCTCTTTCAATTTCATCAGCCGATGGTCGTCCTAGGAAATTAACAGAATCATCAATGGAATCTTTGAATACAGCAAGGGTCGAAGCATCAACAGCCACCCCAAGCACTGAATCGTCCTCATAGACGCCCTTTGGGAATAGGAAGTACCAATTTAGAGTACTAGACTCCATAGCATCATCTCCATGCTTCCACCTAGCATCTCTAACATCGTTAGCATTCCATACGTTGTCTTCAGAAAAATCAGTCTCTTCTGCTATGATTTGAATGCCATCGGGTTTTTCACAGACTTCCTTAATTCTTGATTTTACAAGATCCATGGCAATTGGATCGTATCCATTTTCATAAAGGAAATGAATTTTCATTTTCTCGAATTTATCATCTTGGAGACAAGCTAATGCAAGTCCTCCTGGAATACCTCGCTCTTCATCAAGAAGTTCATCACTACCGAAACAGCCTGATAATCCGGAGGAGATTAAGACAAATATCACAAATATAGTTCGCATTTTATCACCTAGAAATCTTCTGGAATTTGAGTTGGACTAAATAACTGACCTGGCCCAGAAACCTGTGATAGTTGATTCCTTGCAAGGTGTTCCCATGAACGCATCACTCCTAATGCATCACTTAGTAACATTTGTTCTTCTTCGAGAGTCACTCGTATCAATGTGTCAAGAATGTCCATACGATCCCTATCTACGAGAGAGAGTGCTTTGTCGAGGTCAAAACTTGCTTGGCTATCAATAGGCTTCGAATCAAGTGGCCAAGGCTCTGATAGATTCCCAGGTAAATCCGTGGTGTGTTCTTGCAACTGGATTAACAAGCGATTTGTCCATCTCGAAACAACCATGCTCGTTTCAAGAATAGGCATATTCAATTGATTCACCAAGTTGACTAACCTTTCTTGTAGTGTTACCATCGAATCTGTTCCACTCATGTGGTTACCCCCGAGAATTATTTCTGATTTTGAACCCACTGATGGCCGTAATGCGCCCATTGCTCCATAGTCCAACCTTCTGGCAGTCCAGTAGAAGGCAGAGGAGGACCTGGGTTAGCTACAGCCGGAGCTGCTGCTACAACTGGCGCAACAGGGGCAACAGGGACAACAGAGGCTGTTTGCGCTAAATTCTGAACATCTGGAACTATTTGTGGAACTGTCTTTCCACCCATGGTCTGGATTACTTCAGCGGTTTGGTCTGATTCGTCAACTTCTTCTCCCCTTCTGATTCTACGCATTTGAACCATAGTCCAAACAGCATAGGACATAGAGCATAATGCGATTAAATACATTATTACCGATAATTGTGAATCTGAAACTTGGTTAGCTAATGCAGTGCCGTCTCTTTCAATTTCTTCTTTGATTAAGAGAGGAGTAATCGAAATTCTTTCCTTCTCAACACCTGAATCTAAAAGAAGAATTCTGTGCTCTAACGTTTCATCAACTTCACCATCTGCCATAGCATCAAGGCTAACTTGGATAGTCTTGCCATTAGATACTTCAACTGTAGAAGTGGATATTGTTGCCCAATCGTCACCAGAGACTAACCTTTGGAGAACTAAGGTTACTGAACCAGAGGCTCCATTATTTCTGGCTTCAAGAGATAGAGAGACTGCCTCGCCAGGATTAGGAGTTGGATTCGACCATTCCCATGTGGTATCTGCAGCTCTCAAACTAATTTCTGGTCCTGTCAAAGCCAATGGCCAAGATGCAAGTGGCTCTTCAACAGTGTTTCCAATGCTATCGTACGGGTTACCTGATTCGTCTGAACCTGTCACCCATACATCAATTGTGTAAGACGGCAGTAGCATTGTTGCCCCACCATCTGTCAAATCAATGAAACCTGTCCAAAAGAACTGATCTTCAAATGGAGTTGTGTCCGGCAACGGAGAAGAACCTCTACTGATTTCTGCTTCTCCTGCACGCACGAGATAGTGAAGCACTGCTGGATCATCTAAGGAGAATCCCTGATCGTCTCGTGTCTCTAACATAACTTGCAATTCGTTTGCCATTGAGATTGGGATATCCGACCCTGGCTCGATACCTGCAAGGGAGATAGCATGGATAGTTGGGCGATCACTGTCTACAGCAAGACGAAGTCTTGGTTTGAAGGCAGATTCATCCACTGCTAGACCTGGCAAATCAACTAATTTAGCTCGTAAGTCAAGGTGACCACTTCTTACATCAGGGACTAGAATATCGATAGAGAAATATCCTCCTTCTCTGCTAGTTGTAGTCCATTCGCGTTCATAATCTCCAAGTGAGATTGTAAACGAACCAGGAGGAGCAGGAGTTTCATCTTCAGAAAATATTACTTTCCCACTGAAGCGAAGAGCTTGTCCTGCTCCAATGAGAGTTTCATCAAATTCTGGATTGTAATGGTTTGTACCATCCCTGAGTTGAATTGCCAAGATGTGCCCCGGTTGAGTATCAAATCTCAAGTCGTTGTCCAAACTCCACAAGTCGTTACCCAAACCTCCTTTGTGAATGTTACACGGAACGTCTTCCTCTAACCCACATGATTTATCTTCAATCCAAACTTTTGGAATGAAGTGTGATTCACCATTTGTATCCCATATTTCAGGGAAATTCCAAGTTAACTGGAACTTTATTGACACTAACATCCGAGAAATATTTGTTGGATCTAATGTGATAGTCGAATAGAGATTTGAAACCGCTAAACCGGTTCCTCCACTCTCCAGATACATCTCTGGAGATCCATCCGAATTACGAGAGATATAAGCATAAATCGAAGTTTCTGAATCATCGAAATCACCACCAAGTGCAAGATGAACGTACTCTACATCCCACCAACCATTGATATCTGAAACCATGAATGTAGCAGTGTATGGAATTCCTGGGTGCAATGGTGCCAAATCATCATGACCCATGATTGTGGAGTTATCAACATCCATTTCAGGCTCGAATTCTTCTCGAATCACGTACCATGATAGAGAATTGTCCCAATCAGGAATTACGTCGCCAGGCCTATCACCACAGAATTCACCAGATTCCATATCACATACAGGCGCTCCACCCATTGCGATTACGTTATTTTGCCCATCTTTTCCTTCAACATAAAACGCTACTTTGTCTCCATGTACTAGCATTGAATCATCAATCAAACCATTGAATACGTTAATTCCACCAGGGAGTATTTCAGGAGTAGTTAGAGTCTTTGAGCGATATTCAATCGGCTCTGGCAATCCGTTGAAGTTAGAATCGTCACATCGCTCATGTTCTCCCGGCTCACAACCAACCCAGTAGTGTAGATTAACAGTCTGCGGAGGATCTACTGAGTCTTGAATTATGATTTCAATAGCCTGACCACCAGGAGAAGGTGGCCCCTTATGCATCTCAGATGAGATTTCAGGACTCGCGAATAATACCAATGGTGCATTTCCATCAAAGATTAACTTGATTGTATTGTAACCTGGGTTAACGTATGTCGACCCATTTGCTAGGTTTACTGCTTCGACATAAAGTACCATTCCACCAGGCATAGATTCAATTGGAGAAGTGAATGTCATGTTGTACTGACCGAATCCAGGGTTACCCTCTGAATGGAGAATTACTGGATCACCGATTGGGTCACCGTCATAAGTTACGTTTTGTCCAACCACGCGTAGAGTAAATTCACCTGCTTGTGGAGAAAATGCTGACCCTTCAAAATTGATTCCTCCATTAATTGACAGATTAAATCCACCCCGGACCCAATCACCAGGGAATAACTCTCTTCCTGTTTCTTCCCAAACACGCATGCTATCAAGTTGAATATCATTTTCAACATTCAAAGAAAGGGTATCAGTGGTCCATGCGTTGACTTGAGGTCCTAGATCATCGCTCATCGAAACAATGGCTTCCATCTTTCTTTCATCATCCCAAGTCCAGTTGACACGCAAAGGCATTTTCACAGATACAATGCCTTCACTATCAATTGTTGAAGTACAATTTCCAACATCGAATTCAACGATACCGCCAGCATCCTCAACAACACTGCAAGTATCTCCTCTTAGCCAACGGAATGACGGATCAATACCGTGTGAGTTGTTTAATCCAATTGTTGCCTCCGTAACTCTGTCAACTAAATCACCATGAGCTAAACGGACTACTAAGTTCCTGTAAACGCCATCAGGAGCAACTAGGCCACCCTCTAGGCTCGCATCTAGAACACGTGAATTCAATCTGTATTCTATGTCAAGGTCGGTTAGTTTAACTCTACCAGGCGTATTTGCTTTTACTGCGATTGGAATTTCGACAGTACCAACGCCATTTTCAGGAATATGTTCATTGAAAGCATCAACCAGAGAGGGTGTCTCTGAAACTACACTACCAACTGGAGAATCATCCGATGCGACGACAGAACTTTCATTCAAGAATAATATCGACTTCCAATCCCATTCACCATCATCACCGACATCTAACTGTGGAGCATCAGGATAGCCTTCTTCGTACCAGAGAATGAAGGAATCTACTTTCGGTGTGGCCTTATCATCTGTGGTTGAAAGCATCACAGAGTAGAGTAATTCATTACCTGCTCCTTGCGTCGAGAATGAAACCTCGATATTGTTTTGCGCGCTTTCCCAAGAAGTACCGTTGTCATTTGAAACCATGACACTTATCGCCGTCGAACTTGGTTCATCAGCCATCCAAACCGCTCTTACTTTGCCCACATTTGTTCCAGTTGCAACTTTCTTGCTTGTCCAGTCACCAGAGATTTGGTAAGAAGTTGCATATTCCAGATTTATCCACCAAGACACTGCTGAAGAACCGATTAATTGCATCTTCCATACAAGTTCATTTCCTGGATGAGTAAAGTGAATTGTCTGGTTAGTCTTTACTGCTTCCCAGTGGGTACCGTTGTCGGCGCTAACCCAGTAATCAACCCTGTCACCTTGAGTGGGTGCTGACCAATGGTTCTTCACGTTGACAGCTAGAACATCATCTTCGGTAACAATCGTTTCACCTAACCAAGTGGTGGTTCCCGGAGCAGGAGTTGTTGGGTAGGAAATACCCATTCCAAATTCTCGATAGTATAGCGTTTTTGAATTCCAAGTTGAATATCCAGAATCAACCGTAATTATTCTCTCTCCGTCGTAATATAATCCAAGCCCCTTAGCAGTGATATCTCTAGTTCCTGTTTGGGGCACTAGTGAAGATGACGAACCAGATATTGCCCAAGCACTCAGTTGATCAGTGTCTTGGTAATAACTTCCTTTCATACAACGCATATAGAAGAAACCAGAGTGTACTACAAGGCCATGGACATTACTAGTAGTTTTACCACAAGCAGTATTTGCATTATCTCCTGATGAGAATGAATACTGTTCCTCACCACGAGTGAATTGTCCATTATCTCCAAATTCATATGATACAATCCTTCTTTGTTGCGAATGACTAATCCAAATCAAATCTGAATCTCGATCGTACGATATTCCACTGTATTCGCCATATTGGGGGGAAACATCGTATGAATCAACACATTTCCAAACCCAATCATCTGAGACATCTATTGCTAAAACTCTGAGGTACTGAATCGGATTTGAACTCGAATATGCGTATTTGTATGTTGAGAAAATCCCATAGAGCATTTCGTCATCAGTGATGGTCCAATCCTTGAAACCATATGCTTTGTAATATGTCGAAGTTGGATCTTGTGGAAGAGTGCAAGAGGATTCTCTCTGCAGATCAACCACTATATCTCGAGATACATTATTTGGGTGCATTCGAGTTACAACCTTGTCAAATTGTGTTCCAGTAAATGTTGACATGAATAACCAATCGTGGTTACGAAGAATCGCGCCTTGGCCTTGTGCCATGAAATTTGAACTTGTGACCTTGACCTGATTACTGAATCTAGATTCTGTTGAGTTGGAAGTATGAGGTTGGCGGACTGCGAAACTGCCGTTATCCAACCAAGCGTTAGAACCAGGTAATGATTCTTCATCCACTCCATGAGTAGAAGAATCGATATTGCTTGAATTAAATCCTAAACTAAGTTCCTCACTTCTTGAATCAACCAGGCTGGCAGTACCTTCCATCCATTCATCATAGGTATCGGTAGAAACCTGAGACCAACCCGTAGATGATGCACCTGACAGTGTTACTTGAACATCAAGAACTTCAGCGCCCTTAGGCATTGCAACTATACTTGTCTTATCCGCCCCCCCTTGGTACAATGCGATATTCTCAACGCTACCATCAGAGAAAGTGTAGATATGACGAGATGCCCCATTAGCTTCAGCCTCGCCAATGAATAACTCAGATAAAGGGCTCATTGGCGTTAAAACCAAGACGAAAACCATCAACGAGAGGGCGGCACGTGACGAAAATTTCTGTGACATACACAATTCACCCAAACTGCGGTGTACTCCATAGGCCTTGAACTAACCGGCGACAGGTCAGAAGCAGAAATCCCCCTTTAGGGGGAATTCTGATGTCTTCAGGAGGTGTTCCTACTGTCGTATCTTATCGGCGATGAATCGCCTCTTGTGCCGTCTTCTTCATCATCTTTGACTTCGAACCAATCCACTAACCAGTCACCATCAGTGTCCCAATTTAGCGGATCGCTACCCTCTGCAATGTGATCATCATCCAAATCTAGCAAATACCAACCATATTCATGTTCGCCTAAGTCAACAGCAGGTGCACGATTTGTGTTACCAACATAATACAAGTCCCAGTCATCAGTAGCATCTCCAGAGCATAGTAACATATCATCTCCGGGATCTAGGACAAGGAAATCTGTGTCCATATCATCGATTATCAAGACATAACTCTCATCATCGATATTTTTGCGATTCATTCCTAGATAGTTTGTGAGATCTTCCGTGGATTCACCTAATCCCAAAGTGAATGCTCTGAATTCCCACCATTCCGTTATTGGAGAGCCATTCCAAGTTTCACCAGAAAGACGCACTGAGTCGGGTGAATCCAGATTTGGATTCGCTACAGCATAAAATTCCATGAAATTAGTATATGCTGTGTACTCACACGTAGCACCGCTACAATCCCAGTTGCCATCTTGATCAGGGTCTTCGTTAGCGTCCAATGGATTAGTAGGATCGAAACTTGCCCAAGTCCATCCTAATGCAGGCCTAGACAGTGTCCCTGAATCTTGTGAAAGTGGACGACATGAAGCTGTTGTTGCTGCTATACATGGACCACCAGTAGCCGCATCTATCCATTGCACTTCTACTTGTAATCTCGAGGAATAGTTATCATTGCTCTCATTCCATCCCTTTTCATACTCATACCAATCAGGCAACATATCTCCATCGGTATCATTATCCATTGGATTTGTTCCGTATTTGAAGACTTCACGCCCATCTGATAAATTCCAATCTCTATCATGAGAGATTACAGCACCTAAATTTAGAACAGTGTTGAAAGTTACAGAATCTCCATCTGAATCGTTTGTATCTGGACGAGTCCCGTTAAGATATTCCATTTGATTGGTGAATGGTAAATCTCCTATGCCATTTTGGATTACACTTCCTGATGGCGTAAATTGCCGGTTCTCCCAGATTCCCTGAGCAGCAGGTGTGTCAAACGAAGTCCTGCCATACCAACCATCACTATCAGGGTCATAATTAACATCAAATGGATTGACTGGATTGGTAGACCAGTGATTTTGAGTCGTTGGATCAGGCAGCCCATAAACAGCATAACAGAATTCCCAACCATCATCAATTCCATCTTGGTCAGAATCTGAGTTTGTAGGGTCGGAGATTCCGAATAGAGTTCGGTTGAAGGTGTTAGGATCTTCTGAATTAATCATCATCATCCGTGATGCTGATATCGAATCCTTTCCAGTAAATGTGTTGAAAATTGCTCTTCTTGCTTCTGCATTTGTATATCCTTCATCGACATAAGCATCGATTGCATCATCACCGAAACCAATCAATCCTGAACCCGTGCTGAGTCGTTCTGCATATTTGCCATAAACTCTAGATTCATATTCGCGCTTATTGGTAAATTGCTCATCGAGTGAAATGTTACCATCACGGTCACAATCAACTGAATCCATATCGCTGTCTAACCATTGGTCAGAATCGATAAGAGGGTTCATTGACCAGCGATTATTTTCCAAGTCCCAACTTGTGAACCAATACTCAAATCCATCTATCATACCATCATCATCAGTATCTGCAATAGTAGGGTCAGTGATACTCATTAATGTGGAAATGAAGGTGGTGGGTATGCCTGTTGACTGCCACTCTGTGAATTGATCTAAGTGCCTCTTACCTCTCTGTCCTTTGTCCAGTATTATGGTGTATACTCTCTGAGCTTTTTGTGTTGGATCATTCAAATCTCCATCAATGTGCATAAGAGGAGCATCGAGTGGATGGTTTACGCCATTATTTGGATTAACAGTCGCTAATGAAAATTCTTGGGCATCTGTCATTGCATCATCATCTGCATCGAAAGAACCGTCACCTGCCACGAGTGGGTTTAGTGTCCAGGTCTGAGCAGTATCATTCCAAGTGGTAAACATTAGTTCTAAACCATCCAAGAAGCCATCAGAATCTGTATCTGGATTAGTTGGATCAGTTGTCCATCCAGAAACGTTAATCTGATCCTGAGAAACAAAAGAACCAAACGATTCTGTGTTAGTTATAGGAGCCCATTGTTGTAGAGTAAAACCATTGCCAACAGTCGTAACGTACCATTGCGGACTTGTGCGATTTGAATTAGTCTCTGAAAGGGCCGGGTCTATACTGTTGTATTCTTCCCAGTTACTCATTCCGTCATCATCAGAATCTGCCCATCTGTCTAAGGAGTTTAATGGATCTAATGACCATTGAGCGTCCAAAATTTGCCATCTAGCATACCATATTTCCCAACCGTCTGGCATACCATCTGAATCGCTATCCGCATCAGTTGGGTCGCCGGTTGTTGTACCGTCACCAAAATTAGATTCAGGAGAGCCCCAATCAGAGATATTTTGAAACAAATCAGTAGAGAAATTTTCTGGAATCATTTCACCATCGAGACTCATATTACCGTCAAACAAATTGTCACGTATATTGTATTCAAGCCAATTTACAAATGCTTCATTGTCCTCAATTACGCCATTATGGTTGATATCATATCCATCGCCATCTGGGTTTTCGAATGCATCACTGCCATTCAATGGATTAATCCCAACACGAGTAACATCCCATGTACATGCACCTCTAGCTTCCCAACCATCTGGTAGTCCGTCCCCATCTGAATCGACGTTGTTAGGGTCTGGTTCTGACCATAATGTTGCAGCCGCTTCGGTTTCTAGATGACTTTCCAAGAGATCACCAATCATTCCTGCATCTTTCACTAGAGACCATTGATATTCACATAAATTGCTGAGCCCATCACCGTCTGCATCCCAGTTAGCATCATCGGGATCAGTAGGGTCCATTGTCCAGTTGTTTGAGCCTGTAAAGCTGGAGCCAATCCACCTCCTGTTCTCCAATTCCCAACCGTCTGGCATACCGTCTCCGTCTGTATCTGGATTTGTAGCATCTGTATTTCCATCAACTCCAAGAGACTGAAGGTAAGTATCGTTAGCAGCCTGTCCTGCTGAATCATCACAAACATGTTCGAAGTCATATTGATTTGTGTAATGGCACCATAGAGGTGTTACTTCATGGAATAATCCGAAGTACTCTGCACCATCACCTACACCGTCTCCATCTGTATCTACTTCCCTTGGATCGGTTGCATTGTAACCATTAGATGTTGTTGCAGTATATCTGAATTCATCCAAATTTGTCCACAACCTTTCGTTGATTGGGTCATCGTCAAGATTGACACCATCTGCATCTGCATCAAGTAGAGCGTCCCATGGATCAGTCGGATCAAGTCCATATCGAACTTCCCAACCATCCAGCATTCCATCTGCATCAGAGTCGTTTGCCATAGGGTCCATCAGTTCCAAATTGGAAAATTTACCCGGTCCTATTCCTGTGAATATCTTGTCAATTCCGGCTACTTGATGCACAGCAATTGCTGAAATCATACCTGGAACCCACTCTTGGTTAGTCATACCATAAACCGCAGCGTAACCTCCATTCAAAGACCATAGCCCCCAACTGGATCCAATAAGTAGTTCATCACCTGTAGAGTAAATCGAATTCACGTCATTGGCTTGATCAATAGTTTCACCATCTACTCCTTGATGTTCGTAATCTCCACCATGGATTAAGAAGCCCGAGATTAGATCATAGCGATGTAGACCAGAAGGCGTTCCTATCCAAACAATTTGACTTGCACCTCCAGTTGGCCCGTCCGCCTCTAAGACATTCACGGTAGCAGGATTCTTGTTGACTTCTGCTCCAATCACTCTGAGATCTTCAATATCAGTCGCAACTTGAGTAGGTTCGGTAGAGAAGTAGAATCTCCAGTTAGGAGTTGCTTCATCCCTTGCAGTAGATGTTTCTACTGTCAATAAACCAACATCGGTTCCAATGAATAAGGTAAGAGGTCCTGATGAAACATCAACATGGACAATCGAGGTTGCTGTTGCATTCCCTGCATCCATTGCGTTGGAAATTCCATTACCGAGTGAATACTCAGTGACTGCGATTTGGTTTATTTGGAAGACTGAGCCGAATCCGCCGTATCCGAGTGCAACGACATACTCGTCTCCGCCTCCTGCTACTAATTGAGCTCCTGCTGTATATCTTCCAGGGAAATACTGCCACTGCACTATTTCATCCAATGTACCATCACCTAATCCAGATATCCAAACACCTTTTTCGGTAACCATAACAACATGTGATTCCAACATGATCATATCATGAAGGTCATGCCCTTGAGGCAAACTGTAATCGACTGAGGAATCATTTTCGAAATCAATAACTGTAACACCTAGTTTTGACCCAACCCAAAGATAACTTCCATCATCATACAAATCACGAATGTCATGATGTAGAACGGATATTTCGTCCGAATTTACTTCTGGCGTAAGCAGATATTCTGTGTAAGTTCCTTCTTTTGCTCCTAATTCTACGGAGCGCATTCCTGAACGGACCATATTACCATCATCAAGGTGGACAAAATACTCTTCAAGTGTAGATAATTGCTCACCTACCGCTAATGCTTCTTCAGAACGGGCGGCATCAACACTGATAATTCCGTCTCGATTAGCATCCCAGCCATCATTATCCAAATCCATAAGTGCGTTGGAACGATTTAGAGGGTCTAGGCCAAAGTGTATTTCCCAACCATCTGTAATTCCATCACCGCTTGATGGGAATAATCTTCGATGTTTTACACCGTCATAATTGAACCGATCACTGTCTTCTTCAATTGGGTTTGTTCCCAACCAGATATATTCGTCGATTATGTTTTCAGTACCATTTCTAGCACATGCTTCTAAAATATTTGTAAGCAGAGTAACATTGGCATTTTCACTAATAAACGGCCAATCACTAAGTATTGATGACTCTGGATTAGGAGCATAGCAACGCAAACCATCTATCTCATTTGTCCAATTTGAAGGGGCACCAAACATGTATTCTTCAGGAGAGGTTAGTAATTCATTTACTGTCAAAAAACCGTCTCTATTAACATCAAATCCATCATTATCTGGGTCTAAGTCCGCATCGCTGGCATTTAGAGGGTCAAATTCTTCACAAACATATCTCTGTTCTTCTTGATCGTAACCACCTAGTTTTTCACACATGTGTGCTTCAAACCCGTCCGGTAGACCGTCGCCATCAGTATCTGAAACTCTTGGATCAAGATACCATCTTTCTCCTGATTCATTGATAATTCCAGTCAATCCTCTAGTGAAACTAGGGTCGACACACTGGGCGGGGTAAGGCCAACAGTATTCTTCGGTCGCATTCAAACCATCCAAATCGATATCGATGTAAGCATCAGAAGCATCATCTCGATCTAGACCTTTCATGGCTACTGCTCGATTATCAGGAGAAGAGAAGTTTATCCAATCACTGAACAAATTTTCATGCACATCTGGGATTTTATCACCATCAGAATCGGTAGCAGGTGGCCTTTCACCGTCTGTTTTGTTAGGGTCGGTAGTACCTACATTTGAGATGGCTGGTAACTGAGATACAAAGAACAAACCTAGGACCACAAGAACTGTCATTAAAAGAGTTGATTGGGAGCGTCGCATCGTAATCACCCATGAGCGCGGTAGCACCCATGCAGACAGGAACTACTGAATCAGCCTTAATAGAGTGATGGAGCAATGTTCAGACTCGGATTACCTACGGTAATCCAAAATTTATTACAAAAACCGCACTTTTCTACTGTTTTCTAGGGGTGGGTTCAAGGGCTAAACGCGATGCCATCGGAGAGTTCAGCATGTCTCTAGCATTCACGCACCTTGGAACTGGAAGTCGCGGTAACGCAACTCTGGTTGAAAGTGGTGATGTTAAAATTCTAATCGATCAAGGATTTTCCGGAAAACAACTCGAAACTAGACTTGCAAGAATGGAAATTAAACCTGATGAAATTGATGCAATCGTCCTAACTCATCATCATGGTGATCATGGAGGAGGGGCAGCAATTGCAGAAAAAAGATGGGACATACCAATCTATTGCAACGATAGGACCGCTGCCGCTCTGAATTTAGACCTTCGAAATGTTCATCTTTTTGAAAGTCTCGAGGCACTGAGTTTTGCTGATGATTTCGCACTATTACCAGTTCCAGTCCCACATAGCGGAGCAGACAATGTTGCATTCATTGCAAGCCACAAGGGGGAAAGGGGTGCTGTGATTACGGACCTAGGTTCATGGACCGACGAATTGATCAATCATGTATCTGGTTGCCAACACATTTCAATCGAAGCAAATTATGACAACAATCGCCTGTGGAATGGTCCTTACCCCATGCGTTTGAAAGATAGAATTGCAGGGAGAGGTGGTCACCTTTCAAATGACCAAACTGGCCAATTTTTATCTCATGTAGTAGGCAAAGATACTAGGTCGATTGTATTGACACATTTGTCGGAGAAAAATAACGCTCCACATCTAGCAGAATCTACAGTTCTTTATCACCTAGACGAGGTATTTGAAGGTGATATTCAGATTTCTCTTCAAGACGGTCCTGAATTCACACACCACATAGGCCAAAGTGAAAGTGAACGAATTTCTCGAAGCGGCTTAACCCTTCGAGGATAAGCCCTGTAAGGGCTTGCAAGTAGTGAAACCCTAAGAGGGGGGTTGGTCCTCTCCTGCATAATGAGGTCTCGCCGCAAGTCCGATGCTGACCTCGCCGTGAGCGAAGTTATCGGAGTAGTGATGCTACTAGCGATGGTAATTACGATGATGGGGGGAGTCTTCATTTTCCTAACACCTTACGTTAATGATTTTCAGGACAATACCTCTTGGTCCAACGCAAATGGCATCGCTGAAAGGCTCGATGGAAGAATTGATGTTGTTGCAGGAGCTAGTGCAGATACAGGATTGCGAACAACTATCTCCACAACTACTAGTTCGATTAGGCCATTGATTAATGCTGAAGTATGGACTGTATCTGCAGATCTTACTGCTGATGACACAGTTACCGTAACCTACCTAAACCAGTCTAGTTTCAGTATTTTTTCCCAAAATGAAACCGCTGAAAAAGTACTGGTTTGGACACAAGATGGTGAACATGAAGTCGTATTCAACACAAGTAATGAGGAAGTAATAATTAATCACGAACTTAATGTCGCTGACATTTACATCGTCACTGTATTCAGCGATGAGAAAGCAATACACCGGCATGCTAAGATTCCACTTTCAGGCCTTCAAATTAACACCAAAGTCCAGAATGGTCAGCACTCTATCGCATTATTGAATGATGCTAGATATGACAAATTCTCGGACGAAACTTGGAGTGTATCTACACCTCCAAATTTGAATATTGAAGAATTATTTGACGGTACAATGCGAGCAAGTTTATCTCTTCGAGATGTAGATACTATCGGTTCTATGCCCGACGGGAATGATGCTAGATTCGACATCAGGTCGGCTGGACCAATCACACTATTCAGTGGTGATGCTTGGAATTTCAGATTTACCTTTGAGTCATCACTGGGCCCTACAATAACCCCGCAGATGAACGAAGGATGGCTGACAAATTACAACCTAAATCGTGCATCGGACACTCTAGATTTGCACAGAGGTATCAGCCCATGGCAAAGAGCTAGTGGTTTTGATGGATTAACTATCGATAAATCCGGTTCAGCAATCGACTTAGAAATTGATTTGCAACTAGTGGAGGTCAGCAGATGACGCCTTCTGGTATGAGGAGAGATGAGGATGCAGTAAGTGCTGCTGTAGCCACAGTTTTACTCTTTGGAGGTGTAATCTCAATCATAGGGATAATGTTACTTTCGCTAATGCCTATTATTCAAGAATTAGAAGGATCACTCAAACGCAATGACATGCAAGCTCAGATGGAAATCTTAGGTCATGAAGTTACTTTACTCACAGAATCAGGACTACCAGGGGACTCCTCGCAAGTTGAATTAATTCCAGTTGATGGTGAATTGCGCTGGGATAGAATGCGCGGTGGGATGTGGTATTCAGCATCATGGTATGAAGGAGATACATTCAGAATTCAAGGAGCATTGGACTTGGATAGAAATATCGAAGTTAGACATCCAGAAAGCAATGTCCAGGCAATTTGCTATGAGGATATGAGACTCGGTCCGGATAGACCATTCATATTTTCTCCTAGCGAAGAAAGTGATTCAATACTTGTAACACCAAAACACGGCCTTACAATACCGCTTGGACCAGTGTTAATTGAACAAGGCGGAAGTGAACATTCATTGTCAATAGGAGAAGTCATGAGATTGGATTCTTCTGAGCAAATTAAATCGAGTCATGATCTAATTGGACTGCAAATTTCCGGTGATTCAGGCTCATCGATGATCCCTCCCAGTAAAGCAACACCAGGTACAGGGAAAGGACAGCATTGGGCAATTCCATTGCCATCTGGTGAGACAACTATTGAACTCACAGCTGATGATGATTTACTAGTTCAATGGGAAACGCCTAATTCTAGCGGAAAAGAAGCTGTAATACAATCATCTGCAGTTAGAATTGCAAACTCATGGACGAAAACTGTAAACTTGTCTACTGATGGATTAGTTGAAATTATCACTGATGTAGATGCACACCTATTGATTACATTTGGAGAAAATGGTAGAACCTCACTACTAGGGGAAGAGGGTAATTACTTCTCTAAGCATTTCATTGCACCAGCACAATCTGGAAATTTGACATTTTCAAATCCTAATGAAAATGCTGCAACAATAACTTGGAAGAACGGAGGATTATCAGTCCCTGCTAACCAGACTATTAGTGTCGAATGGCCTCCCAACAACATCAATAATGCCTCAATAATCGAGTCAAGTGAAAATGTACTCATCCAATGGAGAAAAGGTACTGAAGGAATGAATCTGCTTCCAGCAATAGACACCGGCCAAGTCACTGGCCTAGAATTCATTGAGGACGGCTCGTCACAAATCATAAATTACACCTCGGAATTTGGTGATTACTCATCGAAACTTTCCATGGATGGAAACTCCGGTATAATCATGCTTGAAGACACAGGGGCAATGCGTTGTATCGCTATTGACCAAACTGCTTCAGGATGGATCTCAACCACATTGCCATGGGCATCTATGAGCGGTTTGACTGAAGGCCAAATTATCACATCATGGAGAGATGGTTCACATCCGGCGAGTATTGAAATAACTTTGATTGGAACTGAAGGTGATGCAACACATGCAAATCTCGCAACCGCATGGGCCTTCCACATTTCAAGACTGACATATGAATTCGATACTTCAATCACCGGCTTAGAAGTTGCATGGAGCGCTGGTGCAATAGTAACTAATCATCCAGAATTGGAACCTACAATTCTAGTTGGCCCGACCGATAGACAAGGACCAGGGCCAAGGTTTAGTGCCACTATACCATCAATGCACCCAACATCAACATCAGTCTCTGGTAGCGGAACCATGAACCTAGATATTCAGTTATCAATGAGAGAAAGCTTAGCCTCTACAACTGCTTATGATGTAAGAAGAGGTTGGGTTGGACCTTATGGTGATGCCATATCATCGTGGGCAAGTGATGGTCTTGATGCATCTGAAGATTGGATAGTTAATCCTGGACGCATTGATTTGTTGACAGACTATGTAGGCTGGGTTCCAGTCCCATCTTATGGTCCAAGTGAAGCCGTATGGCATACATCTGGTGAACCTATACAATTTAACTTACAAATTAGCAGTCTTGATGTTCAAATCTCGGAGGCAGTATCATGAGAGGGAGATTAGTTCGTGACCAATCTGGTGCTAGCACAGAACTTGGTTATATCTTCACTTTCCTTCTGGGAGTACTATTCCTCTCTATGTTCAGTGTGTGGGCTTTTGGCTTAGAAACATCTACACGTGAAAACTGGAATGATACCGCTGTCGACGTCAACATGGCAGACATCGCAGCAGCAGTTGAGAGAGCAGACCTTGCTAGTAGAGGGGATAGTAGTGTAAGTTATGCCGAAGTTGTTTCTTGGAGATTGACTGAAGCAGATGAATCTGAATTTATACTAACACTAGATGATGAAGGATTACACCTTGACCATTCTGAAAATAATTTAGACAGAGATGTCTCGATTTCAGCCACTGGTTCAGGAACTTATGATGGTAGAATCAACCTTTCAGGTACAACTGAAATTTGGGTAGTTTACGATGAGGGAGTGACTTATCTCACTACATCGAGACCTGATTTTTGATCAACGTCCCATAACAGCAGTGTGGACCATCATTTGCACTTCACGCATTCTTGTTTGTGCACCTAGTTCACGGAAAACTGAAAGAGCCCTTTGCAGATATTCCATTCTTCTCTGCCTATCTGGTGCAACTCCACCAAGTCTTGCAAGAAGTTCTCCAATTTGCATTCTCAAGTCATTAGCTTCAGAGATGATTAGTGCTTCACGATAGCGCTCCAGTGCTTCTTCGATACGACCACTATCCTGCAATACTTCACCTAGAAGAATCGAGACCTCAACTAATGCGAGAGGGTCTCCTGCCTCACCCATTGTTGAAAGTGCATCGGTGTAATGGTGAAGTGCAAGATCTGCATCTCCGGTTTTTGCATAATACCTACCAAGTACTGCTCTAGCCCTAGCATGCAATATCTTATCATCACTTGATTCAGACCTCTCGTAAGATGAAAGTGCATGATCTCTAGCACGGTCATGTTCTCCAAGATCCAATAATGAGCGAGCAAGTACTATTTGTGCAGGTATAAGTTCATCAGTTTCATTTCCTGACAAGATATTTTCAACTTCTGAATATGCTTCAAGGGCTTTGTTCTTGTCACCATTACGGCGTAAGATGTAGCCCATGTTATTGTACGACCTTGCTGCTCCGATTGCATCTCCTAACGAGATGAATATCTCTAACGCTTTCCTGTGCATTCCGAGGCTAGATTCTGAATCTCCTCGTTTCAAAGCGATGTCTGCAAGGTTGGAAAGAATATCAGCGATTACGTCTTCTAATCCCGCAGCCTCTGCAGGTGGCCTTGCTTGGCTAAATGCTTCTTCGGCTTCATCGAAACGTCCGAGTAGAGCCAGCACTTCACCTCGAAGCCTATCAATTCTACAAGCGCTTTCAGCACCTACTGATTTTGTATCAACCGATTCCAATAATCCCAACAATTCAATGTGGCCTTCCTTAATCAAATCTCGGCCCTGTTCTACGATAATGTTAGTAGCGTCTTCGTGCCTTGATGAGGAAATCAAATGATGAATAAGTTCCAAAGCGATTTGGCTGCTTGAGGACTGCTTTTGATACCAGGAAACTGCTTTGTTATGGAGTTCTTCTTTCGCTTGCTTCTCTAAACTCTGAAGCAAAAATTCTCTTATTAGATCGTGAACGTCATATGTATCTGAATCTGCATGTCTTGCCAGACCAGATTCGACAAGAGAATCCAATTCATCGACATTTAGGCCCTGTTCTGTTAATGCCTCGAGTTCAATTGGTTCACGGAATACTGAAAGGGCCCCGAGTAGTCTTTTTTGCTCACCAGATAATTTGGAGAAAATTTCGATATTTACATAGTTCTCTAGAGATTCATGGAATGCTCCTGCTGAAGCGCCGCGATTAATTAATTCTAAAACGAGAGGATGACCTCTACTGAGAGAGTGTATGTACAGCAACTTCTCTTGATTTAGATCATCAAAAGCAGAAAGCAATGACCTAGTAGACTCTTGGTCAAGTCCCTCAAGAGGTAGAACTAAAGATACAATTCTTCCATCTGCGTCCTTCAAGGGCACTACCTCTTTGAAAGAACGGGAGAAAATAACCAATCCAACATCACCTTCACATTCTACAAGTCCTCGAGAGATTGCTTGTATGGTTTGATGCAAGGTCTTGTCAGAAACTTTGTGATAGTCATCAATCACAATCAAGGCGGGCGAATTAGATAGTGAGTCAACGATTATTCCAGCCGCATCAGTTGATTTAGGAACCGGAGTTGCTGAAATGTAATCTGCCAGCATTGAATCTCCGATGTTTGACAACCAATCTGCTATACTCTCGAAGAATGCTCTACTACCATCCCAATCTTGACATCTGTGATACATCAAATTTCTCCGATGCATGAAAGATTCAATCACCTTGGCTGCCATTGAAGTTTTACCAATCCCTGCAATTCCTGGAATCATTAGTGTAGTTGACCTTGCTTCTAGAAGATTAACCATATTTTCAAGTTCAGTCGACCTACCGTAAAAATGTCTTAACCTTGGTAAATCTCCTAGGCTTGTTACAAGTTGTTTTTCAACATGCTTGGAAAGATCTCTCTCCACTAAATCAGCAGAAAGTGAGCGGGCATCTAACACCGCGTTATCATCTAAATATCGGATAACATCAACTGGGCGCATAGTAAATGGCAACTTGTCCTGAATCTCACCAAGTGTGGAAGAGATAGTATTACCTCCCGGTAAAATCGCTCTAAGTTGGAATTCACGTAGTCTCTTCCAAGTTTCCTCTGCTAGTTTCATACCGGGGTCTGTCAAGAAATATGCTTTCCTTTTCCGACTCACACCCTGGACGTGAGCTTGGCGCTCGATTAAGAGCCCCTGATCCTTTAATCCGGCTATTGCACGTGGAACATTTGATCTGGCGATTGCAACAGCATTTGCTATACCCATTTGAGATAAAGCAAAAGGAACTTCAACA
>TARA_B100001113_G_scaffold45255_2_pt1 | contig 32347 bp, 18 predicted proteins | sample TARA_B100001113 | Tara Oceans TARA_B100001113 (sample SAMEA2622402) | marine metagenome | biome: marine biome (ENVO:00000447); feature: deep chlorophyll maximum layer (ENVO:xxxxxxxx); material: "saline water (ENVO:00002010), including plankton (ENVO:xxxxxxxx)" | depth 50 m | reverse complement strand
ACGATTCATCGAGTTCGACGCAGATGAGCCATTGAAGACAACTGAGGATGACAAGACCGAGAGGTATACGCGCGATCCGGATCATCCTGGCTGGAAATGGGATGTCGAGGCCGCTGAATGGGTCCCCGATGAAGACGCATCCGAATAATCAGGAAGCGCTCGGGAAATACCAATCCTTTTCATTGAGACGAACATAGTTGTTGCTCATGTCACGTCCAAGCACCGCGCGACCTGGCGTGCAAATACGCATACTGCTCCATCTTCGAGACTATGCCGATTACCGCGATAGGGTCGAAGTCCCTTTCGCTCTTTCCCAGATGGGCATAGCCAACGCAGTTTCAATCGCCAGGTCGAACGTGCCCCGTGCCATCGGCTCACTCAAGGACTCGGGATATGTAATCGAACGCCAAGCACACATCACAGGCGTAACTAGGAAGCGAAAAGCGTATTTCCTCACTGATGAAGGAGTTTCTCTTTCTGACGAGGTTTGGTCGACGGTATCTGAGCGTATTGTGAAGGCAATACGTCCCGGAGGAAAGGTAGAGGAGATGAAAATAGGAGATATAGTCTCTCAATCTGAGATGGAACTCAGACACGTGGACATACTCCGTTACATGGATGATGATGCCACTATTGACCTAACCTCGCTCACACCCGGTCTAATTGAGAGGGATCTCACGAAGCACATTGAGAGGCAATTCGTCTCCTCTCTGGCCGATATGCCGAGAATTCGCCAATTTTTCGGGAGAGACTCGGAACTTGATAGAATCGCCCATATCCTCGACGAATCATCTACGACTGTCGTGATCCCCGGTATCGCCGGTATCGGAAAAACTGCTTTAGCAGTTAAGGTAGTGGAACGTTTCACCCATCGTAGAAATCTTCTATTCCACAGATGCCAGGAATGGGATGGCGCACGAGCTTTCCTCGAGGCTGTGGGTGAATGGCTTGGATTGTTAGGGCAGACTGCACTTTCTGACTACCTGCAAGGCGCTAAGGCCCCCAACCCTTCTATCTGTTCCAATCTCATCTTGGAGGGGCTCAAGTCCACTCCATCGCTTATCGTCATAGATGACGTGCACAAAATCGGGGATGAGGCACTCGTCTCGATACTCAGGTCCATTGCAGAGAGAATCGATGAAACAGAAGAGTCTGGAATGGTCCTCTTCACTAGGTCATTCAGGAAAGTAGTGCCTGAAACTGATTCAAAGGGCCAAATAATATCCAGTTATCTGAGGCTTGATGGTCTAGATCGAGATGCTAGCAGGATGCTATTGAGCTCAATGCCTTCCATAGATGACCCCGGATTCTCTCATATCTATGCCCTATCGAGGGGACACCCCTTGGTCCTTGAACTAATCAACAGGGGCAATCTAACAGACTCGGTCCACACAACACTCGAGGCATTTATTGAGAAAGAGATATTCAGCAGACTTTCATCTGAAGAAAAAACGATTCTCGGAGCGATATCCGTTTTCAGAGAGCCAATCCCTGCAGAGGCTTTGCCTGAACTTATCTCGGCTGAAGCAATTGATGGTCTAATTGAACGAGGTCTCGCCAGAAGGGCCAATCAAGACGAACTCGATGTCCATGACCTCGTGCGTGAATTCTCCACTCGTTCAATGGATGACCAAATTCAGAAAGATCTCCACAGGAGAGCTTCCGAGTGGTATGCGAGGAGCTCTATGACGACAGAAGATCGAATCGAACATCTCCACCACCTCAATCTAGCTGGCGATTGGGACGGTTTCTCTACTGTCCTCACGACTCATGGCCCAGAACTAGTAAGAGGGGGGCATACCGAATTGCTGGGCATTCTTCGATCCATGGAACACGATGGTCTAGATCCTTCAGTGGAATGTATGGTGCACGAGCTATCGGGGGAGATCCTCTTGATACAGGGTGTGTGGAACGAAGCCGAGAAGCAATTCGACTCAGCAGCGTCAATCGCAAGACGTATCAAAGATCCAGAGGCAATGTCGAGGATTCTCTCCAGTCAAGCAGATCTGGGAGTTAAGCGTGGGGCGTTAGATGATGCCCTTGAGATGCTGAGACAGGCACTCGGAATTCAGATCAATATGAACGATGCCAAGGGTGCTGCTGATTCCTACATCAGCATGGGTGCGATATTCCGTCAGAGACGTGATGACCGGAGGGCAAGAGAGGTTTACGAAAACGTTGAGGATATGCTCAAAATTGAGGATAATAACCTACTCACAGCAGCCCGGCTCAGACTCGCCGACGCATTCTTGGAGATTGGAGAAACCGAGAAAGCAAGAGAACATGCATTAGCCGTGCATGACCACACGCTCGAAGTCAATGACATGCAGTCTCATGCACGTTCAAGGGTGATATTGGGCAGGTACTATGCCCGTACGAAAGATCTCGAACTCTCACTTATTCACTACAATGCAGCTTTGGACACATTCTCCGAAGAGGCCAATCCAACTAGCGCGGTAGAAACCGAGATGCTATTGGGACAAGTGCTCATCGATGCAGGGAGAGTTTCCGAGGCTTCTGAACACTATCTGGATGCTCTTGCAATCGCACAGGCCAACGATTTCAGGTTATTCCAGGCCGAAATTCTTGCAAGATTGGGCAACATGGGGAATGATCGTTCAGAACGAGTCGCTTACTTGCAAAGATCGCTTACCGTATTCAAAGATCTCGGGGCCTTAAGCAGGATGAAAGAAATTCAAAACTCAGTTCACAGAGCTCTCATGGGAAGATAAAACCAAGTCTGAAGGAGCTTCTTGTCATCATCCAAGATGATGAACAAACTCTGGCCCGTTCTTCTTGGATATGGTCAAATCCCCGTCGAAATACTGGTCGATTCTGACTAGAACTTCGCTCTCTGCGATGTGAGGGGCGTTATTTTTTTCAGAGAGATGGCACAATGCGATTGATTTAGTGTTCTCACTAACGACTTCTTCGAGAATCTTTGCAGTTTGAAGATTCGACAGGTGCCCCCCTCTGCCGCTGATTCTTCGTTTTATCGATTCAGGGTAGGGCCCGGAAAGAAGGCGGGAGTGATCATAGTTAGCCTCGATTGAGATGTGTGCACATCTTTTCAGATGACTCTTCAACTCCTCAGTGGCCTCGCCAAGATCAGTTACATATGCAGCCCTTTCACCTTCTGAAGACACGATGAATGCAACATTGTCAGCATCATCATGTGGCACGGGAATAGGAATCACACTAAGATCATCTCCGAGCACCACTCGATCCAAATCGGCAAAAGTTCTGACATCCGATACAGGCTCCCACCCCATCCTAAGTGCAGTCTCAAGATTGCTGTGAAGGCGAGCCCCCCACGACTTGGAGGCCCTCATCGCGGATTTCGAATGATCTACGTGGTGGTGAGTAACTAAGATATGGTCAACATCGGAAGGCTCAATATCAGCCAGAATAAGCCGCTTCTCCATTTGCTTCATCGAAAAACCACAGTCAATCACTACAATCGCATCTTCCGATCTATATGCTGCAGAGTTGCCGCTGCTACCCGATCCGAGATGTGTGATTTCCAATGTCACAGAGCGGACGACGATAGGAGTACTCAATGAACAAATCTGTCAAAAACACGTCAATCAGCACTTCCAATCCACCATTACATCGTGCCGCCGTCCGAACACCGCTCCATCACCGTGATAAGCCATATTGAGAGGATAGTGGTTGGGGGAAGGCCATGAGGAGGAAGCAGACAGCCGCTTTCCTTGCCATTATCATGCTATCTAGCGTGCTCTTTCTCTCTCAAACTAGGCCACAAAGTCCAGTCGGATCAACAGACCCAGACGATGCTACTGGAGGGGCCCCCGTCGCGGTAGACACTGATGAAGATCAAATTCCCGATGTCCATGAAAGCGCATTCGCAGAGCCACTAGTCATATTTGACCCCCAGGGGGACGTCACAGTGCAAGGACTCAATCCGCTTGATTCTACAGACAATACTAGCGATGCAGATCGAGATGGCGCCACAGCTCTACAAGAATTCTGCTGGCCTTATTCTTTGGAGTCATGCTTTTCCACCAGGTTATCCCTCACAGGAAAGTCCCCTGAGGAAACTGAAAGTGGTTTTAGAGAGTATCTCGATCCCAGAAAAGCGGATACTGACGGGGACGGTCTACCTGATGGATTTGAGATAAGCATGTGCACTGATGGAGGTGCAGGTTACATAGATCAATCTTCCACCGCTTGGACGTGTCTCTATTTCGACCCTCTCGATCCGAGAGACTCCATAGAAGACCCTGATCAGTGCTTCGGTCTTCTTGAATGGGGCTGCGGAGATGGATTCGACTTCGATCGCGATGGAGACGTGGAGCCTGGGGAACGATTCACAAGTCCTGAAGAGTACAGATATTCCCAGCCAGATGGCTGGGTAGATGAGAGGGACGGGCTGTGGTGCCAAGGACCAATCCCCGGGATTGCTGATGGAGCATGTCAAACCTCCCAAGAAAGTGAAACAGGCATACCCGGATGGCTCGGAAGCGATCCTCGATATCCGGACTCAGACCACTATGTGATAGATGACGGCACCGCAACGCCACTCGCCGTACGTGGTGACGGAATATCTGATGGTTGGGAGTATCATTACGGTCTTGACCCGAGAAATGCCTCAGACGCCATAGTGGATCACGACATGGATGGTTGGGACTCGGATGGAGACGGTTATATCTCTCAAGATAGTTCAATTGCGACATCAAGGTGGGGCGAGGCATTCAGTAGCTATGAGGAGTACATGATCTCTATCGATGAGGGATTCTCCGTTAGACCAGGTCTACATTTGGCCTCCATGGAAAATCCCGAACAATCCTCTTTCTTAACAGAAATGTCCAATCCATCATTGGTCGATTCATCGATAGTCGTGGTCGAAGCAATCGATTCAGAAGGTATCGTTCTCATCGTCTCAAAATACGGAATTACAGTATTGGACCCACTCTCTGAATCGACTACAATTTACGAGGAATCAGTACAGGGAGAGATATCGGACGCTGAGGTAGCGACCCTATCAGACGGTTCGAAGGCAGTAGTGGTGTCCACTAACTTTGGAATCACAGCAATACCAATCTTGGAAGGGGCACTTGATTCCGAATCGGCTGCTTTCTTGGCCACAACGCCTCTTCTTTCGATAAGCCCGCTGCCTCCAATGGGCCCAGGTGCCATGATTTTATTCGGATCAGGCGGCTCTGCATTCAGCGTAGTTGTTAATTCAGACAATGGTGCTCTGGGTATTGACGGTTTAGAAAATATCGAGACTCTCGAGCAGGCATTGGCATCCAGAAATGCCACTGGAACCGTCGCTCTCCACGTTGTCAGGCAAGGGGAGCCACCAATGCTACTGGTCGGAACAGATACGGGCCTGATTCGATGGACTACAAGCGATCTGTCTGAAACGTTTGGATCGCCATTATGGGTGTACGATGGCGAAAATGCAGAATCATTCGTCGGGATAGCAGACCTCCTCAATACCTCGAAATCAGCTGTAGTAAATGTCCTCGAACTCGCAGGCATCTTGGATGCAAGCGGAAATATGGCGCAACTTACTGGTGTTTGGCTAGGTACCCCATCCGGGATCCACATCATCGATCTTGATGATCTTGTCACAGAACCCGCATACGCTATTTCGAATGACAGGATGTTCAATTCAGAATCATGGCTTTCAGGGGGCAATGATGTCCTGTCCATCGAGCAGATACCTGGAATGGTGTTAGTCGGATCAAGAGAGGGCATGTGGGCGTTGGAGGGAGATGGCAGCGGAGTACTTGGGATGATTGACCCCCCTGTGAAGATGAACGGCCCAATTTCTGATATCGAATCATGGATGTCTGGCGGTGAGAGATGGATATCTGCAGGACTTGAATCAGGACGCTACATGAACATCCTACCAATCGACCCCACTTCTACGGATTCCGATTTCGACGGGATGCCTGATGGCTGGGAGTTCTATCACGGATTGGACCCGACCAATCCCTTCGACGCGCCAAGGGATGCCGATCTCGACGGCTTCGATGTCGGAGGCCCATTCGGATTCCAGGCGCCTTGGACCAATCTAGACGAATATCGCTATATCTCGATATCTGAGAATGGGTCAAACGGAACTGATCCGAGACTCACTGATAGCGACGGGGATGGTCTGACCGACGGCCAAGAGTATTGGGGGTGGTTCTACGACTCAACGCCTTTCCAATGTCATTACCTTTCAACTGGTGGCCCCGGAATCCCTGAGCAGATCTGTGATGAGTCTGATGGTATACTTGCAAGGCAGGTGCATCTTTCAGGTTGGTTGAATTCAGGCTCAGGCGGCGGCGCAGACGTCCCTACCGACCCATCTAATCCCGATACCGACGGTGATGGGATGCCTGATGGCTGGGAGATCGAGAATCGGAGATGGATAGGCGATTCATATACGGGCGGGAACATATGGACATTGGACCCATTGGACCCGAGTGATGCGGACGAAGATGCAGATGGCGATGGACTGACCAACGGGTGCGAATATCGATGGTCTGTGTTGCTTGAAACCGTGAGAGAAAATGGTTTGGTGACTCATGGTGAATCAGCAGAAAGTGCGGCATCTTGGGTCGCTACAGATCCGAATCTGGTAGATTCAGATGGCGACACTCTTCCAGACGGATGGGAAGCTAGGTATGCATGCTCTTGGAATTTAGCCAATGCCGGAATCAACCCTCTCAATGGGAGTGACGCACTGGGGAATCCAGATGGTGATGGATATGATGTTGATGGGGATGGAATGCTCGCCCCTGAGGAGCAATTCGTGAATTGGCTAGAGTATCATCTAAGATCGGAAATACTCGTTGGAGGGTCATGGACATCAGTATTGGATCTCCCTGAAGGCTTCGATACCTGGATTTTTAATGCATCAGAACAAATTAGCGATCCACAGGCCTCATTCGGGGAATTGGCAAGTACAGAAGTCACGAGTCTCCTGGCCGGCATAACAGAACTCGATACCGGCTCCTCCGACCCCGTCTCCCCAGACTCCGACTCAGATGGTATGCCGGACGGATGGGAAGCATACCATGCAAGATGGTCGGTTTTCGATGAGCGTTGGACGCTCAATCCTGTAAATGGTAACGATGATGTCGGCGACCCGGACGGCGACGGACTCACTAACTGGGAGGAGTATAGCAGCATACCCGGGAATATGAGTGAGATCGACTCTCTTGTGACCTCTCCACAATTCTATCTCCTCAGCAATGGGGGAGACTGGATACCGACCCCATGGTTAACAGCCGACTCCATAATTTCCTTCGGAGAAGCAGCTAGGGCAATCAATCAAGATAGCCCTCTGACAGCGGATCCAAACAACCCCGATACCGATGGTGACGGCCTACTCGACGGGGTGGAGATGATATTCACCAAATGGAATTACGATGCTGACACATGGACCCTAAATCCACTTGTGCCTTCTGACGGGTATTTCGATTCGGATAGGGACGGATTAACTGACCTCGTAGAGCTTAATCTGACCAATACGAATCCTGCCAATGGTGCTCTCGCCCCTCCAGACGCACCCAGATTCCACGAGGAAGCGACCACATTAGACGCACTTGAGTCCATGAATCGAGTTTACAGAGTCTTATTCACAAAACAAGGTAGGGCGCATATTGCAATCTCCCAATTCAATGAGTGGCAATCAAGCGGACTCATGCGACCACTCCTAGAAGCGCTAATGGGCGTGTCTGACCCCAGCGAAGAAGACACCGACCGCGACGGGATGAGTGATGGTTACGAATATTGGTTCACAGAGTGGGATTTGGAGTCAAATGAATGGACGATCAATCCACTTACCTCCACGGACGTCGATAGGGATTCTGATGAGGATTCCTGGGACTGTAATGGCGACGGTCTGATATCACCCTCCGAGTCATTCGATAACCTCGCTGAATACGAGTCTAGAGTATACGGCAAGCTCCTCGCCATCGATACAATCCCCTCTGGCCTAGGTACAGTTTCCTACGGATCCGATGCGATTGCTGCACTCCAGTATGAGGCTGGCCTGTCAGAAAATGAGTCTATTGATGAGATGTACAATATATTTGCAACCAAGTCCGAAGAATCCTTCGAGAGGATGGGGCTGATCAACTCTTTCGACCCTGACAGTTTCAACCGCACTCTGTTGGGCATAAGCGACCCTACAAATGACGATTCAGACATGGACGGACTTCCCGATGGGTGGGAATATTGCTACTCTATTTTCGGACACTGGTTACCTCTCCCGGAGGGACAGCTTAGGTGGTCATTGAACCCACTAAATCCTCTGGATGGTGCTTATGATCCTGATTCCGATGGCTGGTACGATCGAACATCAGGCGATAGCCCGGCAGAACAAGGTGTATGGGTTGACCGTATATTCCAATCTGCCAACTTTTCCGAGCAAATCGGATTCGGCAATTCACCGCTACTATTTACGAACTCAATGGAATTCGGCAATGGCACACTTCCACTTTCCAATGATTCGGACTCCGATTCCGTATTGATGGAGCCCATCTTCGGAATCGATGGCTCAGTCTCTGACTATCTTCAAAATTACAATCTCTCCGATGGTCGCGAGATACTCAAGTATGGCACCAACGCTCTGGATAATGATACTGATGGGGATATGTTGCCCGATTATTATGAGTATCATATGGGTTGGAATGAGATGAATGACAATTGGTCCTCCCAGATGCAGATTGAAGTGGTCTGGCAACAGATATCATCCAATAGCTGGAAACCTGTGAATATCAACGGTGGCGCTATTTCGAGACCCATCTTGAATTGGACTTGGTTCACGCTTGATGCGACTGATGCATCGGATGTAGGCGGCGATGCCGACCGAGATGGAGATTATGATTGCGGAACAGGCGTTTGCCAATATGTCCCGTATACAAATTTCCAGGAATATTTCGGAATAGTCAATGCCACTCTTTCCTCGCCCGCGCTCGTCCGATCTGCACCCTTATTCGACTGTAGAGGCGATCCCGTTGAAGAGGGATGGCAGTTCAGGGAGGTGGTCCTCGGCCTATGTGGCCAGACATCATCGCTGTCTTCCAATTACTTCAGAATGAATCGAATCAGTATGAGTGATCGACTATATGCGCTGATTGTGGACGATAATGATGCTGACTATACCCAGATAGACACTAGCAATGACGAGGTCTTGCTCAGCGGTAATTGGACAGATTCCTACAACCGTTTTGCAGGAGATGAATTCCATCTCCCCAATATAGGCCTTGGAGAGTATTCGTACGGTTGGTGGCTGTTGGATTTCGATGGCGATTCAATAGCCGATGGAACAGATCCAACCAACTGGGATACCGATGGAGACTGGCTGAACGATCGTTTTGAGATTGCCGACGATTTGCTCGACGGTATCAGAGGAAATTCCGGATCTCCCATCAGATATGATGACAGATCTGTACCGTGAACGAGGAAGACGGCATGGATGAGAATATTCGAATTCCGGGAACCGATCAACCCGTCGGGGAAAGAATACTTTTCATTCATGAAAATATGGTCTCATTTGTCAAACAGTACAGCATGCCCGTAGTCGAGGTTGCACTGGTGCTTTCGAAGTACATCAGGATCATCAGCCTGGAACTCAAGAATATAGCCGAATCAGCCAATGAAGAACTGCCAGAACATCTGTTGAAACCAATGTCTTTGGAAGATGACATGCAGGCCCCGTTAATTGACACATTCCCATTGGATCGCCTGCTGGGCTCACTTGATGAAGATAGGATGGACATCCTCGATACGCTAATGCGCACGGCGATTAACTCCGTAGAAGCTCCATTTGCATCCGTGCTCGCACTACTCAGGGACTGGGAGAGATTGGTCAGAACTCAACTTTCTACATCTCGAAGTCCGGGCCATTTATTCAGCCCAATCGAACTCCCGGAGACATTCTAGGCTATCGGGTCGACCCTCTAGATACTATGCCATTCGATACCCACCAGGAGTCAATTATGGACCAGATGTAGATTAGAGGCCAAAGGACAATTGTGAGTATGAGCGGTAGTTGGAGTATGAACCACCAGGCGCCCTTCTTGTGCTGTCTGTTGAAATGCTGTCCGAGATAGAGGAATGGTATCATGGCAAGCAGCGTAGAGAAAACGGGTCGGAACGCACCCCATGGCCCAATGCCCCCGCTCAACTCGTTCCAGATTGCCTTTATCACACCCAGAGGAGTCGCTCTTCCAGGTCCTTTTGGGTCCAATGTGACTGCAAGCTCGCCGGATGCCATGAGGTGCGAGCCTAGCGACGCGACAAATATGTGATGCAACCTCGGGAGGCCAGACATGCAGATTCCACCCCCTAGTCGGAAGCGGCCGATATTAGTAACTGGATTCGAGCCATTCGACGGTATGGATGCCAATCATTCGTGGGATATTGCAAGAGCAATAGCCAAAGAAATGGGCGATGAGGAGGCCACATGCAAACTACTTCCCGTTGACGAGGAAGGGTCAAAGATTGCTTCACGGGCAATCAAATTAGGAGAATATTCGGGTGTTCTTCATCTTGGTATAGCGATGGACAGGGAGAGGGTTTGCATAGAGATCGAGGCCAAGAACAAATATGACGTCGGTAGAATCGACAATTCGGGCCGAATTTTGACTATGGAAAAAATAGTTCATGGAGCTCCAGATAATATTGCCACAACGTTGAGTAGACATGTTATCGACGAATGCATCGAGGAGTCAGAAGATCTAGCCCTGAGTTCTGAATGTGGCGGATATATCTGCAATGAGACTTATTTCAGGTCATTGAATTCCGTATTGGAATCGGATATGCACGTGGAGAAAAGACCTCTTCCAGTTCTTTTCATACACCTTCCATCGACTGAATTGGTGCCTCTTGACCGCCAGATCAAGGCTGTTTCAGATATCGCAGAAGCAATATCGGCACCTCCTTCGATGTTGGTGGTGGGGGCGCTTTTACGAGATTCATTGGGGCGAATACTATCTTGTAGGAGGCCCCTTGAAGATCAATGGTCCGGATGGTGGGAATTTCCCGGCGGAAAGGTATCGAAAGGAGAGACCCTCATGGAGGCCGTATCTAGAGAAGTTAACGAAGAACTCGGAATCCACATAACGCCCGGACAAGAGGTAGCAAGGGAATTCTACAGATACGAGGATCGTTCTGTGGATCTGAGAATAATTGATTGTGGTGTGATAGACCCCGATTCAATAACGCTTATCGAACACGATGAATCCGTTTGGCTAGATAGGGAGAATCTCAATGAGGTAAAGTGGCTTCCGGCCGACACTCCGATTATTGAAGACTGGATAGCCAATGGTCTTCCCTGATTATAATCTCCGAGTATCTATCCACTCTGTTGAACTTCCGTCCTCGTTCATCGCAAGATCGTCACCAGGCCGTCTGGGGACGCTGTCTCTGCCGGGGTGGTCAGTCAGATTCGTAAGATAGCCATCGAGATCATTTTGCTTTATGGTGATGTCAATCGTCCCTCCGAGTGGGGACTCATCGACTACGAAGGAGCATTTACCTGCCGCTGCAGCTTGTCTGGAGAGCGAGAATGTCGAGATTTCACCATCAGAATTCAAGGTCATCGCATCGAGGGCAGTGTCCAGGATTCTGTGATTACGAGCCTCTTCTATCATTGTGCCCAAACTCTCGACATTCGAAACAAGCCTCACCGAGGATGAATTAGTGGGAAATGACCCCCTCTCCGGCATATTCTCCGGAGACCAGTCAGGGAACATCTTTCGAACTGCATCAAGAACCAAATCGGGACGCTCATGATTCAACAGGGTGGTCGCGACAACAATTTCCATTGATACCCCCATGTGCTAGTCATACATCACACCTATGCGAGGACAGGTGACATTCATGTCGAAAGTTGCAGGCCGACTACTATGGCCGGACGATCCTTTCCAATCATGCTCGGGCTCCTCCTCACCCCGACCATCATCCTTCTTGTTCTCAGAATGTCTCTTCCAGTCGTCGACTCAATATTGGTTTCCGATAGAAATGTGCTCATCGGAATCCATGCCTTTGCTGCCTTAATTGGTCTAATTCTCGCAGGCAGAGGCACTAAAAACAAAGATCATGAATTTCTAAGATCAGGTGCTATAGATCGATTAAGTCGAACATATGAGCTTGAAGACGGCGGCCTCTGGTCTCGCGCAGATGAGGCTCTGGCCCGACTAGAACGTCGAAACAGCAAGAAGAAAGCGATCCAGATGTCTGGCGGGGTTGCCAGCATTAATGCGGAGTCACGAGAGCTAGATCTCGGCGATGAAGAACCGGGAGATATACGCGTATCTGGTGTAGAGGTGTCAAAAGACACTGGAGGCAAACAAAATTCATTGGAATCTGAAAAGAAACCTGCAACTCAACGAAAATCAAGAGGAATTTCGGCATGGCTCGATAGAAGAGCTGAGAGAGTGGCCAGGAAACGACTTGAGAAAATAAGATCAAAACAGTCTGAAAATAGTATGGCGGCTACAGCCACTTGCAAAACATGCGGTGCCACATCGCCCTACGGTAGTTCTTACTGCACTACTTGCGGGTCTTTGCTGTAACGCCTGCGTCGGATTGAAAGAGGCCTCCCGCGAGGCATCGCTGGGAATGCTGCATGGCGAAGAGGGACTACTACGATGTCCTAGGCCTCGATAGGGGTGCCAGCGAGGATGAAATCAAGAAGGCTTTCAGGTCTCTTGCAAGGAAGTATCATCCAGACAAAAATCCTGATGACGAGCAGTCAGAAGCCATGTTCAAGGAAGTCCAGGAGGCATATGCCATCCTCTCGAATCCGGATGAACGTAGGAAGTACGATCGTTTCGGGCACAACCGACCAGGTGGCAGCCCATTTGGGCCAGGTGGATTCCAAGGGGTAGATATCAACATAGACGATTTGTTCGGCGGGGGCTTTGACAGCATCTTCAGTACATTATTCGGAGGCCGACAGACTCGTAGAAATCAGAGGGGTTCCGATCTCCTGTACCGCCACCAGATATCGTTCCAAGATGCATTCACCGGCACCGAAGCGGAAATAGAAATCGAAGTCATGTCTTCTTGCGAGGATTGTTCAGGCACCGGCGCATCCAGTCCAGGCGACGTTAAAGAATGCTCAACATGCGAGGGGCACGGACGTCTAAGGAGGATGCAACGAGTAGGCCCATTCACTCAGCAGGTCGTCTCCGATTGCCCTGCTTGCAACGGCGACGGCAAGACCATATCAAATCCCTGTGAGAAATGTCGGGGCGAAGGTCGACTCAATAAAAACCGGAGAGTTCGATTCACTGTACCGGCAGGAATAGATTCCGGTACTAGGCTCCGTATGAGTGGATACGGGGAAGCATCCAGGGATTCTAGGGGCGCCACCGGCCATCTCTATATTGAAGTAAAGCATGATGAACATCCTTGGTTCGAGCGCGATGGCGCAGATCTTCTAATGGCGCTTCCAGTCAATTATTCGAATATTGTCTTGGGATGTGAATTAGAGATACCCCACTTAGACGACAACCCACTCAAAATAAAAATTCCAAGCGGGTCCATGCCTGGCGACACCATCACAGTCAAGGGCCGAGGTTTTCCAAATTCAAGGCGAAGAGGACAACGTGGAGATGTCACAATAGTCCTGAGGCTCAAGTCGACCCCTCGTCTTTCTCGGGCTGCAAAGAAGGCGCTGGAAGATCTGAGAAGCCATATAGACGACGGCGCGACTCCAGAAGAATCAGCTAGGGATGAGGCTAAGCAGAGAAGAAAGTAGGCGGACAGAGTCACTCCCATCTGAGGGCTTTTCGTGGAACAATTGCTACGGGTTCGCCCTTCACCCGACCAGTCACTTCTACTTCGATCATTTCTGGAACGGGCGCGACTTGAATCGAAATCATAACACACTCTCCTCCTTGTAAATCTCCAATTAGTATCTCATCGCCATGGAACTTCCATCCGCCATCTACCTCATGAATTTCAGATCGAGGGCCATGTGGGAATGAAAGCCTTAGACAAGCCATTTTCCAAACAGCGTTCGAGGCCATCCCGAAACTAATGGCCCCCTTCTCACTATCATCAATCCAGAGCCCAATATCACCCAGGGGGGTGGAGGTAGAAATATTTGCAACTTCTCGGTTCACAAGACCTTTCTCAACAATGAAACCTGCACGTGCAGAGATTAAACCAGACCCTTCTACAGATTCCAGGGCTGCCTTTAGATCGCTATCGGAGAAACCCGTTTCCAGCTTGTTTCTTATCGAGTCTATCTTTTCTTGATTTATTGTATGTTCTTCATTCCCGCCAAAGATCTTGGACACTATTTCTTTCCTCATCATCAGCACAACCAGAAAAGCAGGCGTAAGTAGGAATACGCCTGCAAAAATATAGTAGGGCCTAGCCTCTGATGAAAGATCAACATAGGCTCCAAGATCTTCTTCAGGAGGGCTATTTGCGGAGATTATGAATGAATAAGCCCCTTCTTGGCCCGAGCCCTGTTCGATTCTAATGGCATGCATGCCCTTTGGAAGAAGCATCTGAGAACCATTTGTTGAATTCATGATCGAGTAATCAGCCTCGCCCCGCAACTCCTGAATCTGAATATTCGCCCCGCCCATCTCAGGATCACTTCGTATCATAGTTCCATTGTCTGATTCAATAGATACCAGGTATATGTCGATTGGATCTATGTTAGATACATCCCCTTGTAGACGAAGCATGGATGATGAGTAAGCCCCTTGATCTGAGATAACAGTCCACATTGGCCACAGAGCCGACTCTTCAGAATTATTTGGAAGTCGATTGGGGGCGTCGCCCATGAATGCACGCTTATCCGCCTGAACCGATCCAGAAAAATCAGAAGACTCAGACTCAAGCATGACCTGTATTCCCCATCCACCTTCAACAGACGAACCGATACGAATTTCTAGAGAAATCGACTCATGAGACGTCACACCTGACAAATACCCCATTTTCTCCGAGATGCTGCCATCAAGAAGATGTTCATAAATTTCAATCGACTCCTCCTCGCCATTACCCGCAAGTGAGGAGATTTCGAATTCCACTCCTCCTGCTGCGGGCACAATGAATGAATCAAAGTCCCCAGGAAAATGGAAAAGCCCCCTAGCATAAGATGAGAAAGAATTCGTAGTCATTCTCTGATTTGCATGATGCGACTCCCCTCCCCCGTCCTCGTCGGAAGCTATCAATTCGACAGAATAAACCGAATTACGCCTATCTTGCTCTGTTGCTGACAAAACCATCCACGCTTCTTCATCACTAGAGGCGCTGACTGTGATTCTGGGATGCGCGTGAAGCCCGTCGCTCGAGATAGACGCGCTCCTACTGACCATTTCTCTACTGCCGTCTGTCCTTTCTTTCCACATTTCAACTAGAAAAGGAGCTTCTGAGAGTATTGAATCTACCAATGCAACCCCATTGCTGACGAGTAGCCATGCATCTGAATCGCCACCTGAATCAAACCACCCTGACATCTTCATAGTTGGCAACATGTGAGTTTCACACAAGCCATCTAGGCAAACGTCTGATGAAGGAATTGAGTTAATCCCGTCCTGATATCCAGATGATCCATTTACATCTGTATGCTCATGGATGAAACCATCTTCCGATGTGAGGACAATAATGGATGCAGAACCCGTTGCACCGGACTCTTCGTCGATGCTGTATGTTAGTCGACCACTAGCATTCCCCGACCACGATAATTCATCTTCGAATACGACTTGATCAGAACCTGAGACTTGCAGAGAGAATCCAGAACATGGTCCATCTTCGCATTCAATCGTAATATGGGTCGGTCCAAATGCCTCGATTTCAAGAAGGCTAGAATCGCTACCCTGAGCGGCAGAAAGAGGTACAAGACAAAGAATCGCCACTACGAAATAAATCGCTGATCGTACGCTTTGCATGACTCCTCGACAAGCCCCTCACCTTAGAATCCTTCAAGCAGATGGTACTGCGGCCACGCTCATGGCCGACGAGGCTGCACTCGGCAGAACAGTCGAAGTGCGGGAAAGATTTGCTCGAATATTTGCATTGGGCGACAGGAAGAAACCATCTGCAAGAACACCTGCACTGGTTCTTGTGGATGGCGATTCTGAGATGGACTCAAGAATAGCGCCTTTTCGCCTCACTAGAGACTCAACCACCGTACCATCGACATTGAAATTCAGAACCAGGGGCAAGCTCTGCCCCCCATTTGAGAGAGAGATTGTGTGGGAGGCTTCCGAGGGTCTATCCCTGCCACCGACATTGGATGATTCTGATGGGGGAACCTTGCCATCCGGAGAAGCGTTTCTACCTGTGTCGCTACAGTCGATTTCTCACGACCCCCGCCTCTCAGATCTTACTGTAGAACCGTCTATAATCTGCTTAATCGATGCGCCTCAGCTAGTCAATGACGATATTCGTATGATCGGGGCAATAGATGCGTTACGTAGAAGATTCCCTTCCTCTTTGATTTGGGCCCCTGGCATTGCAGGGCCCGATAATTGCGCTCTTCTTGCTTGGATGGGTATTGATCTGATGGACCTTTCAAGATCGAGGAGGGCGCACTCGAGCGGAGTGTTACTCTCTGCCTTCGGCCCCAGAATGCGTGATTCGGACATAGATGATGGAGACTCATGGGATCATCAGATTTCCATATGGAAGGATGCTCTGAGTGAGACAAGAATGGCTATTCGAGAAGGCAGTATAAGGCAACTCGCTGAGGCTGTAAGTCTCTCAAGTCCTAGATCAGTCCAGAGGATGAGGCGTCATGATGCACATGTTTCGGAGGTGGCGATTAACGATCCAGGACAGGCTGGCCTAGCGTCTACATCCGAACCTGGTAGAGTATGGGATTGTTCTTCGCGGACATCGAGAGACGACCCGATGATTAGACACTGGCACCATTCAATCGGCAGCAGATGGACTCCAATGCCTCATCAATCCGAAATAGCAGTGTTGCTGCCCTGCTCGGCAACGAAGCCCTACAGAAGATCTCCCAGCCATAGGAAATTCAGAGACGCTATAGCAAGCCGCGCAGTTTCTGAGATAATGGTCACGGCCCCACTTGGATTAGTGCCAAGGGAATTGGAGGTCCTTTGGCCTGCTTCCTCGTATGACATACCTGTAACCGGAGAGTGGGATATGGACGAGCTTCAAATCATCAGGAAGATGGTATCTGATGTCGTTTCACGTTCGGGTTTTGACACTATAATCAACCATTCAGGAGTTGATTTAATGATTGAAGGATGCGATGTAATCGATACTAGGATGGGCGATAGTGCCGGTTCTCAAGAGTCTCTAAAACGACTTTCAGAAGAGGTTCAATCTGCTACCAAAGCAGCGAATGTCCTTGAGCCCAAGAGAGGCGTCGCACTACTCGAGTCTTTCCGATCCATCTCAAAACATCTCTACGAGGACGATGCATGGCTCGATGGTGCAAAGGTGTCCGGAAGAGCTCCAAATTACAGAATCACCCTAGAAGGCGATCAAATTGCGGTGTGGGACAGCTCAAAGGGAAGGTTTGCATTCTCGAAGTCCGTACTACCCATACTCCTTGAAAACAATACACTACCCATCGTCGATCTTGTAGAAGACCATGTATGGACCGGCGACCTGTTCACTTCGAATGTTGCAAGCCTCACGGGATCTCCCCGTGTTGGCGACGAGATACTTGTTTTACAGGCAGGCGTCCTCAGAGGTTCTGCTAGAGCAGTGGCCCCTTCATGGGAGTGGCCGGCGGCACCGGGCGCACTCGCTCGTGCCAGACACAGACTCTAGACTGCTGCGTAGCGGTTAAAGAGGGGCAGCAGGCCGCCTGCAAACTGAGGTTAGCGCGTATGGCGAGGATGCACAGCGGAGGCAAGGGTCAGAGCGGGTCTTCAAGACCATTTGTGGAAAGCCCTCCTGAATGGTCTGAGACTGATAAGAAGACTATCGAGGAACTCGTACTCAAGTACGCTGGAGAGGGACGTTCAACTTCCGAGATAGGGATAGTGTTGAGAGACCAACATGCGATTCCTGATGTCAAATTAGCAACTGGGGAGAGGATATCTGCGATTTTGAACCGCAATGAAATGGCGCCCCAATATCCAGAGGATATGATGAACCTCATGAGGCAGGCTCAGAGAATCATAGACCATCTTGAGGCCGGTAATCGTAAGGATATCCACAATCGAAGACAATTAGAACTCACGGAGTCAAGGCTACGCCGGCTCGCTAAGTACTACAGGGAATCCGGAAGAATATCCTCTGATTGGACATACAAGCGCGATCAGCTCAGATTGATGGTCGAGTAGATAGGCCCAGCTCAATCGAGTCGGAGCGTAGCGAAGCATCCTGAGCAAGAAGTTCGGAATGGACGCAGTTCACTGTGCACCACATTGGGCGTCATACAACTTGGACATGTTATTGTCGGCAACGACCTGCCATCAACTCCTCTGTTTTTGCTTTTGGGCGACACGAGAGCCACCGGAAAAACTCCGATAAGGCCAGCCGCTCCGACACCCAGCACGAGAGGAAGATCAAATCCACCCACATACACGATAAAAGAAAGGATGCCGAATAGAGCTGCAGTAGCAACTGCAGGCGCTCTTATTCTGGACCTGGTCAAATAAAGTGAAAGCCCCGCTGTGATCGACATCACAAGAACAAGGATCAACGCTGACACCAACGGACTCCCTGCGGGAGATGAAGGCGGAGTATAGGAAACCGAGAATATCAAGTCTGGATCAAGATCGGAGTCCTCGAATGATATAGTCTCCAGGAAAACCCATCTCCGGTGCTCAACGTCCAAATCCCCCCCGGAAACCGCTCCAAATCCTGCTAGAGCAGATGTCCTTAGCCCTGCATCGAGATCTATCTTTGTGAACCAATCGCTCTTACCCGGTTGAATGAATGTGCGCACAAGATATTCAGATTGGCCTTGTATTCCAGGGGTGTAGCGAGCCTCCAAGACGATCGTCACAGGTTCGGATGAGAACGCACGTGTCGCTCCAAAGTCGATCATTATGTCTCTCTGCGATAGATCCACAAGATCCGAACCCACCATCGATTCGATATCTATTCCGAGTCCTGTTGACATGAATGACCTGATATTCGAGGATGATGTTTGGAGATGCCCTGTGAGTGCTGCCACTTCAGCATCATCAACACGGCCGTTATGCTCCTCGCCTTTGGAAAGAGAGTCCTCGTAGGAATCCAGATTCTTCCACCATGATGACCCTTCTAGGGTGTTGTTGCCTATGTTGTCAAGTCCCCATCGAATCCACTGAGACATAGCCCCGTCAACGGTTATTTCCACATCACGATCTACGATTGAGGCTGTAGCGCGTCCACTTATCTTCACATCTAACTTGGTACCCGAGTCACGCTTCGGCTCCTTTTCAGGATACCAGTCCCCCGTGCCCCCGTCGCTGTCGATATCAACCTCGTAGGTCCGTACCGATTCTAGAGTCGCCCCGGGGTGCGGGCTAACTCTGAATGTAACCTGGATACCCCCTCCATCGTACGATTCGGGCCATTGCCATACGAATACGAGTCGAACCCCATTTTCAGTTTCAGTCACAACTGGGCTGGTTGTGAGTTGTTGAGAACCAACTGTAGTGGACCCAGAGCTTCGCTTGTTCCAGATGTCTATCCCATAATGCGTATCGATCTCGACAGGGAAATACGCGATTCCATCATTGGAAGAAGATTCTTCCATCTCTGCAGTGCCTAGAGGGAACTTCGCCAGCATTCCTGCATCCGTGGTGTCCCCCCAGAAGAATCGAATCCCTGCATCGTCCCCCGGTGCCGAGAAAGAAAGCGATTGAACTTCAAGCGTGAATCTAATTTGGTCACCCTCGGAGATTGTGCCTGAAGAAACCTGGACCGGGACAGAAAGAATTCCATTCGTGACCAGTAGGCCCGGGCCTGATGACCCGGAGTAGTATGTGCCGCCTATGTTGACTCCAACAGTCGCATTAAACTGGAGTCCTGTCGCTCCTTGAATTTCATATGGGATATCAAAAGTCCATTCTGAGCTGGGATAGTTTCCTTCCACACTCCATGTAGTGCTCCACTTCCCAATTTCTATGGCACCCAGTACCGAGGGAGTGACCACTGCCGAATGCCTATCTTCAAGATCGGAGGAGAATGCGGTTAGGCCACCAGATTGGGCCTCTCCAATGAGGAACATCCGGAAACCGTCTTGTTCGCAACATGAGCCATCTTCCTCAACTGCAGAAGTAACCATTACAGGGGCCAGAAGAAGGAGAAAAACAAGAGAGACTGACCTCGCATATCCGCCACCCATGACAACTCGCCTACCTGAACCCGGCTTGAATCCGCCGATGCATTATGCTGATTAGGGCCTATCTGTGAAGCCAAAGCAATCTTCGAGAACTCGAAGACCACTCCTCTACGCGGGCAAATCCCTTCCGCTCTAGTTGCACAACTTCACCGATTTTCAGATTAGCGTCTTCAACCAAGCAATTCATGATGTTCAATTCGCTTTCATTTGCCATTACAAGTTCGCAAGTAACGGACGAATCGGGACTCAACCAATGAATAATCGGTCTGTCATCATCTCTTTCTGTTGAGCCAATCTCGAAGATTCCTTCGATTGATTCTACATTTGCAAGCTCTTTCAGCCTGAATGAGTTCGTCAAATCCTCCTTCTCGATTATCACTGCCCCGGATGTAAGTGAAATCTTCCTCATACCTGCTTTTTCATCATCTGGATGGAAAGGTAAAACGATTTCGTGCGGCACCTCGCCCTGAATTTCAATATTCGCCGGATCAGAGACCAATGATATCCTTCTAGAGGTGCTATCGATTGATGCAGCATTTGATGCCTCGATGGACTCCATCGCAACAGCCACGTCCTTCTGAGTTACACCCATATCCACCCAGAAAGACCTGAGTGCTGCCGGATTGAACCCTTTCCTCCTCATAGATCTAAGCGTGGGGACCCTCGGATCATCCCATCCACCGTACATTCTGCTTTCGATACCGCGACGAATCTCGCTCGTCGAGAATGATCCAGATCCATGGATGCTCACCCTGCCCCAGTAGAGGGTTTCTGGATATTTCCACCCCAAGTGGTCGTACAGAAGTTTCTGCTTTCGTGTCGAATCCATCAGATCCTTGCCACGGATGATGTGCGTCACGCCCTGTTCATGATCCTCTATCGCGCTTTGAAAATCAAGCAGGGGCCATGCAAGATACGAATTCCCCACCATGGGGTGGGCTTCATGCTGAATCCTCCATGCTGGCCAGTCTCTCAGGGCTGGATTGGGAAGACTCATGTCCGTTAGAACTCTGACAACAGCATCACCGGGGGAGAACCTTCCATCAAGCATTTTTTCCCATGCTTCGATATTCTCTTCCACGGTTCTACCTCTGTGAGGGCAGGCTTTCTTCGAGACTCTGAGAGCTCGGAATTCTTCCGCAGAACACTCACATACGTATCCCGCACCTTTTCGTATCATCTCTTCTGCGTATCTGATATACACGGGCATTCTTTCACTTGCCCTCACTATTATGTCCGGCTTACTGCCTGTGAGCCATTCATAATCTTCGATAATCCACTCATAGGCATCCTTCAATGGCGGTTTTACAACCGTATCAGTATCGTCAAAACGAAGAACCATTTTCCCATCATGCATCGATGCGTATTCGTGATTTATTACTACACCTCTAGCATGACCTATGGAAAGGGGCCCATTCGGATTAGGAGCGAAACGAAGAACGACACCAGCGGAGAGGTTGTCGAGAGGCTTCAGCCCCTCCCTCTTCGTCTGCTTAGTCCTCTGAACCGCTTCTGGGTCGATATTCTCAATCAGGGCGCGTACCGATGCAGCACCCTCTGAATGAATCAGAGAGTTGGCCTGTAATACCTCGTCTTTTACGATAGACGACAACTCCTTTGCCCTTGAGCGGAGATCCTGCCGTTCTGCAAGCAGCCTACCGAGGGTAGACCCTATTTGCCCAGCACCATCATACTCCAGTGCATTCTGAAGCGCGTATTTCCTCACAGTGAGGATAGTCTCCTCGTCCCAAGCGTCGCCCATGCCTTACCTCGCCCCCTCCTCTGAGAAGGATGAATTCAATGGTTGCTGAATCAAGGCCCCCTTTGAAGTCCTTATTGGAACTGGGCCATTGTGCCGTTCAGACCAGATTCGAGATACGGTCGACCAAGTCCATCTGAGATTGGTATTCGGCGTATCTCCAGAGGTAAGTATTCGTATTGCATCCACCGTTTTCGAATCCGAGGGATATCCCGAACCCACATTGAACCCCACCTCTTCACTAATCTCTGAAATTCTCGAATCTCGCATCACTTTGGCGAGAATCGAAGCAGCTCCCGTGGATGCGCATATCCCATCCATTCCTATCTCGCTCTTCACTTGGAGCCCAGGTCGAAGTTCAGATATTTTCTTACGCATTATTTTCGAAAAGTTACTCGGGTCATTGCCAAGAAGATCAACATGCACCCATCCCGTAGAGTCATAATCAGAGACTTCCAGAATCGCCTGAACAAACCTCTCGATTTCGATGGAGTTGAGGCTCTTAACTGCCCGCTCTTCATCAATGGACTTGGCACTTATCGGAATTCTGCAGACACGCCAATCACGTTTCTTAGACTCCCTCAATATCGATGACTCAACCTCAGTTCTTTTCTTCGAACTCATTATCTTGGAGTCCTTTGCGCCTATACTTTCCAGATGTAGCAAGTCTCCAGATGGTATGCATATCGACGATACTACCAACGGGCCAATCGCAGGGCCCCTCCCCGCCTCATCGACTCCAATTACCACAGAACTCATTCCATCAGATCCTTGATAAGATTCTCAACAGAATCAGAAGAGGGCAGAGAGCCACGTTGCACGGGGGCTTTATCGTTCGAGGGCAAATCATCAATTTCCTCCATCACGTCATCGACGATTCCTTTGTCCAATGCTAGATTGGAACGTGCAATCTCTTCTCTGTTATGAGTTATTTTTTCTTCTTCAGTTCGCTTGAAACCACTTGAAAACTCCTCTGCTGTTATCGTTGAACTAAATTTCTCAGAGGTGCTATTTTCGATTTTATTTCGTTTCAATGTCCTTCTAAGCTGAAATAGCCCTCCGATACTGAGCAAGGAAATCAGAACTAAGAATGTTGATTGTAGCAATCCCATATCTATCGAACTAGAACCATCCCCGCTCCCTGCAATGAAGTCTTCAGAGAACGTACACGCGGCATTAATCAATTCTGAAGGATTGCCAGCCGGAGATGCCGACACTTCCATACGAACCGATCCGTCATTCGAATCTGACCAGCCGCCAATATCTGCAGACTCGCCAGGGAGTATCGGCCCGATTCGAATAGAGCGCTCATTATTCATCGACGAGTCTACGATGACGCCATGTTCTCCGCTTCTGTCCAGATCAATTGAGAGATCGACGTAGTCGGATTCCATGCCTATATTCGATATGACGACTGCCAGCAATAATTTGCCTTCGTCATCCGTCGTACAGGAGGTACTGCCCGAGATCACGATTTCCGCCTCAGATCGAATTCCGATGATGATGCTCTCGGAGCCGATTATGAGTCCTTGAGTCATGAGTCGAATCTCAATCCCCAGATCATCATTGGCAGGAGAACCACTTCCAATCTCCATGGCCAAAGTGATCTTACTCTCTTCTCCACCTTCGATTTCTAGCGTTTGGATGCCATTTATTCCCATCCACCCCGGAGCCCCTTCCACATTTACGGAGTATGCCGTTCGACCCTCACCATTATTTCGTATTGTCACATCAAGGCTACATTCATCCCCGGGTTCCACGTAAGAGCAATCATCTGAATCAACCTCCATGGAGCCGGATATTCGTGTTGAAATCATCGCGCCCACTTGAACCGATTCAGTATAACTCCCGCCAGAAGGAGCAACTCTAATTTCAAAATCAAAAAAACCAGAAGAATCGTCTGAAGATGCAAGTTGAATCCTCACAGTTACGCCTCCCCATGGCTCCACGCCTGTCGTCAATGACGAGTCTAGCAATATCGCACCCCAGCCATTTTGTGAGATGATACCGGCACCCACGTCCGTGGAGATGTCTCCTTGACCTACGATGCCAACATCGATGTTATCGACCCCATTTCCTTTGTTCAAGATCCCCACTTCCAGTATTGCAATAGAACCCGGGGGCATGGATAGCGATTCTCCGCCGGAGGTTATGCCCGCGTCTCTGGTGCGGCCAACTTCGAGGCCAAAAGACCACTGATCGCTACCACCAACTTCATCGAGCACAGTCACGGTTGCATAGTGTACTGATTTCCATTCTGGTGCGAAAGGCCCTGGATCAGGTGCGTGAACCAATGCTGAAATTGAAACTCCAACATCACTATCGATACTGATCACCCTTGCACCCGGCTGTACAGTTGGGTCGCTCCATTCCCAGCCCCATCCCTCTGGCAGATTGATATCCAATAAAGCGGAACGAGACAACTCGCCATAATTACGTACGAAGATTGTGATCCCTATGGATGATCCAGGCTGAATTCCGTAGGTTCCCCCCGGTATGTTATCAAGACGAACCTTGGGCCTTGAATCCGATCGAGGTGGGTCGAAATCCACCATGCTTTCTACTGCTCTCTGTGATACATTCTCGAGATATGCGGCTGTATTCTGATCGATAGTAAGGGGTCTGTCAGAATCATCGCAGACCTCATCCAATAGGGACAATAATATGGTGCATGATACCAAGTAAGATCCTTCTTCTGACGCATTAACCCCATCGCTCTCGTAAAGTCTTGCAAACTGGGAGTTTGCACTCAATGGATCGGAGCCAGATTCCAATACGTCTCGATAAACCATATCATACGCTTCATCCGCAGGTATCGCAAACTGAATGCCCGTTGAAGAACCTCCCATCAAAGACATCGAACCATTCTCAATTGCTTGATTCATGGCTTGAAAGCTTCCATGTGTTATGGGTCGTGATGAGTCTCCCCTCATGTGCGCCCAAGGAATCAACAACACCGGATCGCTAGGCATGCCCCCTGCGATCGAAGATATGTCCGTCATCGAACTGGAAAGTGAGCCAAATCCTGCCGATGCCGGGTGTTTGGAGATTTCAGTCGCTTCCGGTTGAAGGAGCAAATAGTCTGATTGCGTCGAAAGAACCTCTTGCCACGGGCTGAGCCCTTCCATGTAGAATGCAAGATGCCCGGTCATGCCCAGGCTTTCCCCCGTTATGGCCTCAATGCTGCTTTCGATAACTCGTGATTCTATGATCTCCTGAAATATTGCAGACATGCTCTCTGTCTGTCTGTCCCCCATCAAGACGATATCGAAACTACTCGATACATCACCATCTGGAGCCTCAGCCTGCACCCCTCCGAGGGGAGCGCTAGAGATGACGAGCATCAGTACTGCTAGGAGACTCCTCACACAACTGGCGTACAGCGCAGTGATATGAGTATCACCCGTGGATGTTGCATTTTGGCCATCATGCAAGAGGGTCGGGAAGCAACTTTGTGAGGGCACGTACGTCGAACTCCCCCGCATGTACTGGGACCCTCAGCCCGAATACTGATGATATGGAGGGGTCAATCTCGCCGAACGAGCCTATCTCCTGCCCTTTTATCTTCACGACCGCAACTCTCCCCGCAAGCCATGGGCCATATCCAGGAGCTCCCTCGGATAGTGCAATTTCACTTTCATTCGAACCCAAATCACGAAGGAGGGAGAGAGCATATCCCTTTGCTGATGTGAATCCGGCATTCCTTTCAGCGCATGCCCATGCTACGGAGGTCGAGTTATGATGGTCTACGACTATCGCACCAAGTTCGAAGATTCGATGCGGCAACTCGTGGTGTCTATTCGCCGCAAGAACTGACAGCAGCGAAGGAAGAACGCTCTGCCTCAGTATCCCATGCTCTCGTGTAATCGGATTCTTGATTCGAGTCACAGCGCCTCCAGCATCCAAACGAACTGACTTGAAGTCGCGTGCCTCACTTGTCAGAGTGAGTGTCTGCACCTCGTGAACTCCCAGTGCGCGGATTGATTGACGGATTCTTCTTTCCATGGACGCCCCCTCAAGAGGAGAGCCGGGGAGATTCATCTCGGAGTCTTGCGCGGGAAGCTGATCGAGACCCATTCCTATTGCGATATCTTCGACGACATCTACGGGATGGAGTATGTCGAATCTCCACGATGGCATTTCGATAAGATAGCCCGGCACATTCTCATGTTCGCCGTCCCATCTCGAGCCTCCTGATGCCGAGCCCATATTTTCCCTGCCGATCAGATTCCCTCCCATTCTGGATATTGACGCGCCAACCGCTTCATGACCAGGGTCTTCTCCAAGTATCATCGATACCAGTGTGGTTGGTACAAGATGCTGTACTGGTTCCATATCGATACTCCATGTCGAACCATCGTATTGGGTGACCTCAACTGATTCAATGGCCCCACCTCTTTCCGAGAGTGACAGTGCAATGAGCCGCATTGCTGCGATACACGCACGTCTATCCCATCCCGTGACGTCGATCAGGAAGTCTGTTGTTCCGGTAGTCACTGTAGTTGCAACCCCGTTTATCACCGGCGGGAAAGATATGACCCTGCCCTCGGAATCTGTAATCAGCGGATATCCTTCTGAAGGCTCGACAAGATGCGAGTATTCCCTTCCCTTGGGATGCGATTCAAGAATTTCTACAAGAGTCATTTTTTCCTCTACACCAAGTGGCGTAAATGATGAAGATCCATCATCTGAGGTTACACTGAAAGGCCCCTTTATGTTGTTCAGATCATGAACACCTATGGACACTGCACGCCTACGTCTCCCGAGTGTTGTGTGCAATTTCTCCTGATGATCCATCAGGGATTGGACAAATCGATCACGCTGCGCCTCGGATGAACCCTGGTCGACTCCTCGCACTATCGCTGCAAATACATGCGGCCTAACGCTTTCCATGGTTGGATTGACAACCATTCTTTCCATTCCTTTCGTCACTTGTAGCGAACAAGGCGTCGTAACGCCCCCAAGGAATGATCTGGCAGCGCGAGCCATTGTTTCATGAGAAAGTAAATCCGGTCTATCGGGGAATATTTCGATTTCTACCTCCTCGGAGTCACATCTTTCGACAACAACGCCTATTTGCGAAAGTCGGTCGCTCCAAGAAGCAGCATCATGGGTGTAATCATTAGATTTCTGAACATCTTCAAGAAGAGAATGTTGGAAGGTGACTGTAGGAATTTCAATCCCTCCTCGTCCATGTTGGCAAAGGACGTTCTAAACCCGCCAGCCTGAGCCCTGTTTGCATGGCAGTCCCATGATCAATCGCTCTAAGATTGGATCTATTCACCTCAGAAAAAGACGTCACGCCCATTTCCCTCAAGATGCCCCTTATCTCGCCATCAACCATTTCAGGCCCCCCCTCCAGACCAGGGGACACCACGACGTCTATACCGGCACATTTTGAAATCACAATCGTATCTGCTGAGACCGCTCCTTCTAGTTGAATCATGATCGAACGACCCCCTGCCGCCAATCCCGACTTCTTACTGGCCATCCCTATTCTGGGAAGTGCAATCGTGGCCCCTGCTCCATCCAGACTCGCGGCATCCACTAGAACCCCGTCAAGATTGAGATCGACACATCTGCGAGATAGCTCTTCGACCCTGTCGACACGGTCGGCGAGCAAAACAAGTGATCCCGGGTCCATTCTACTTCTTATTGAGACTATTATGGAATCTAATTCAGCATCATTGAGCCGGGGAAGGTCATCGAGATTAACAATGACTCCAAGACACTTCAAAGACTCCTTTTCGAGCTTGGCAAGGGTGGCGTCTCCAACCATGAGCAGGTCCCCAGATTCAGGAACGCCTCTGACAATACACGGGCCAATGCCGCTAGAATCATCAAGAATCGGGATCCAAGGTCTTTCCAGAACCAGCTCGTGGCTTTCTTCTCTCGACCCCCTCACATGAATTCCGGTTTGAACATCGACGCACGAGTCGATACGACCAGATCCAGACCCAACGACCCCGATACCTGAGAAACTCCCTCCCCTGCTGACAGATGGATGATTATCCGCGACCAGGCTGTCGCCTGCGTTTAGTACAAGAGATCCATCCGGGATTTCAATCCCCAATGATGACATCAGATCCAGAGCATCCTTGGGCATATTTTCGGAACCTCTTCCGGACACTACTCCTCGAGGGATGCTACCACAATCTCCGCAGATTACTATCTGCCCACCAGTCATCCCTATACCTGGGTTGTCTCCTGATGAGCCGATTATTATCACCGTCCCCCCAGACATACCGGAACCAGCATTTGAACCCGAATCCCCTCGAATTAGAAGTGTGCCGCCAGACATTCTAGCTCCAGCGTTATCGTCGCTAGATCCGTGAATCACTATCGAGCCCCCGGTCATTTTGAAACCTGCACGCGAGCCAGCATCTTTCTCCACGACCAACCTGCCCGAGGACATCCATCCGCCCGCCATCGATGCAACGGATCCCTGCACGGTTGCAGTCCCCCCGCGATTCATCAGCCCGGCGCCTTCTCCGAGATTGCCAAGGAGCAGTGATCGTGACTCATCTGGAAGTAGGCTAAGGGCACCTATCTCGCCGTTTTTCGGCTTCTCGTCACCTTCTCTTCCCCATCCTATGCGTACAAGTAAATCACGCTCAATAGCCTGAACAAGCATCCTGTCCAAATCGCGATTCAGCTTCTCACTTCTATCGGACGCCATCGACTCCCTCGACCCGTCCCCTGCGTGGCATGTCTTGAGCATGACGGGATGTAGGCGATATAATGCCGCTAATCGCCCAATCTTGATATCCCTCCGAAGGTAGTGGGTGTCATGTCCTCGGTGAGAGTGGCCATCAACGGCTTCGGAACGATAGGAAAGCGCGTGGCTAGAGCAGTACAGGCCCAGCCAGATATGAGTGTCTCTGGAGTCACGAAAACAGGCCCAAGTCACGGCTGCGGTCTCGCACAGAGACTCAACCTCCCTTTGTATTGCACAAGTGATGACCAAGAGGACATTGCAGCCTTCCAGAAAGGGGGCTATCACGCAGAGGGCGGTCTGAGTGATTTGCTGGCTAATTCTGATATCGTGATAGACTGTGCGCCTGGGAAAATGGGGCATGCTAATCATCAGAAGTATGCCGATGCTGGAATTAAGCACATTTTCCAAGGAGGGGAGAAGCACAGCCTTACCGGGCTGAGTTATACTTCTTCTGCGAACCACAGTGAGAACATCGATGCCGATGGCACCAGGGTCGTTTCATGCAACACAACAGGTCTTGCAAGAACTCTAGTTCCACTGAGGGATGCCACTGGAGAACTATCGGTGGAATGCACCATGATTCGCCGCGCAGCAGATCCGGGCGACTCCAAGAAGGGGCCAATTAACGCGATAGCCCCCGTTCTGAAAGTTCCGAGCCATCACGGTCCCGATTTGATGACTGTGGCAGGAGGAATCGGAATTACCAGCCTTGCAGTAGCTGTGCCCACTACGATAATGCATGTTCATTCGATCGTTGTCGAACTTCCGGACGGCCATGGGATGACTACTGATAGCGTTCTCGACCTATGGGCCAAAACCCCTCGCGTGATTTCCATGTCTGGATCTAGTGATAAGATCCCATCCACCGCAGAAGTGATGGAGATGGCACGAGATATCGGCCGCCCGTGGGGCGATTTACATGAGATATTCGTGTGGACTGATGGTGTAAGTTTGGATGGCAATACATTGAGATATTTCCAGGCCATACATCAGGAGAGTGACGTAATTCCCGAGAATATTGATGCCGTTCGTGCCCTCATGGGCATGGAGCACGATTGGAGGGCCTCGGTTGAGATTACCGATTCTTCGATTGCGGCCTCTTTGGTTTGATGCCAATAATGCCCATTCTCCCTGAAGGGTGAAAAGTCTGACCGCGACCCACGCTAGAGTATGATGGGCCGTTCACGAGCACGAGCGATGATTTTAATCATCATTGTAGCATCCCATACGACGGCCTCCGCAACTGCAAATTCGTATGCTCAGACATACGAAGATGACAACTCGAATAGCGGCTACATCGCCCCTCCTTCGCCATCAATGGCTTCCGTGGAGTTACTACTCCCATCGAATTTGATTCATGGCCCCTACGGCGCATACGATCCACTTCTGGATGCTCCAAACACATATTCGCTGATCGAGAGAATGGAATTTGACGGACTAGTGATTATTCAATCGACCTCAACGGATCTAAGAAATATGATCGAGGTCGTAGTTGCATCGGGAGGAATATTCCAGGATTTCTATCCCGATCATGCCGCTATATTCTCTATCATGCAAGGGCCGGAGGGAATCAGCACGATTGAATCGCTGTCCATGGAGCAATCAATACGATGGGTGGAGCCCCTTCCGATTTCTTGGAGGATAGACCCCTCCCTTGTAGATGGCCAGAGGTCACTTTTGGATATCGATATCCACCTAACTAGGAACATAGAGCCGGCCCAACTCAAATCCATGGAGGAGTCACTACTCCAGTTCACATACGCACCTGGGTCTGATATCAGATGCGATGATAGGCTCTGTCAAGCCAAGTCAATCGATTCTCTCGTGATAGCAAGACTGCTTCTAGATGGCCGTGTAATGCATATTTCCGAGGGCGCTAGCATAGTGACCCATGATGCAGACTCGAGGTCGATAATGGGCCTTTCTCCTGTTTCTTCCGTCCCTCCCTTGGATTATGACGGTTCGGGGGAGATAGTATCGATAACGGATACCGGTATCGATGAAGATCACCCATCAATAGAAGATAACATCAGAGCTGTCTACAATCAGTTCGGCCCAGATAATTCAGCATCGGACACAAATTCTGGCCACGGCACCCACGTTACGGGAATCATCGTGGGAAATGCCTCCGATGATGATCAGACTCTGGGCATAGCGCCTGCTGCAGAAGTCAATTTCTATCAAATTGAGTACGATACTTCCGGCCTTCTAGCCCGCTGGGGGACAATATACAGCATGTTCTTCCACTCGTTGAACAATCAGGCTAGGACCCATTCCAATGCATGGGGGAGTGTGAATCAACCAGGCGAATACACCACGGACTCAAATTCAGCGGACTCGTTTATTGTAGATCAGCCATCGTATCTAGCAGTCTTCGCTTCTGGGGACCTTGGTTCCACACAGGGAGCAACCACCACGCCGCCTGGCACTGCAAAGAATGTACTCACAGTAGGGGCTTCCACTCAAGGTTCGGGGGGAGGACAGTCTCCAAGCTCACCTTCATCAAATAATTCGGGCGGGACTCTCGACGGGCGAATAAAACCAGATCTAGTGGCTCCCGGTGGCGAGATATGCTCTGCACGCGCACAGGAAGCCACAGCAGTCTCCGGCCAATCCTGCTCCGATGCGTTACATGGCGATTCTACGACCCCCCTCTATTTCTCGGACAGCGGATCATCCATGGCAACCGGAACTGCCACAGGTGCAGCCTTGCTCGTGAGACAGCATCTCAGAGAGGACCTTGGAATATCTGAACCAGATGCATCCCTTGTCAAGGCAATTCTAATCAATGGGGCGTCTGATCTAGGCCAACCAGACATACCGAACTCCAATGAGGGCTGGGGCCAGATCGACCTCATGAGAACTTTGAACCCTGTATCGGCTGATGGAACTGCCCTCAATACACTCATGGATTACGGCCATGAACTTAGACCCGGGGAAGCACTCGTACAGCTTGTCGATGTTCAACAGGGACCTCTCGACATCACCCTCTCGTGGACAGATCCGGAGGGTTCGGTAAACGCTCCGGATAGTGCCTCGAGATTGATCAACGATCTTAATCTGATGGTGACAAGCCCGAGCGGCGTCCAATACGCTGGAAACGCCTTCTCACAAGGGTTCAGCATCCCGTCTACTACTGCGGACCATCTGAATAATGTCGAGAGATTGCGTTTGGAAGATGCTGAGAGCGGCATATGGGTGGTTGAGGTCAGGGACATCGCAGGAGTCACTCAGAACGATTACTCACTGGTGATCACTGCCGATGCACAATGGGTGGATCACGCGGATTTCACAGTATTGGACGACTCGCTGAGGATCAATGACGACGTGATATTCGAGGGGGAACAACTCCTGATACAGATGAAATGGCGTAATCAGGGAAATATTCTCAGCGAATCCTACAGCGTTGAGATATTCGATATAACTGAACAGGAGACCATAGCCACAAATGCCAGGCCACGCCTCTCGCCGGGGGGGACTGAGACATGGGCTGTACAGCATGCATTCCAATCTGTTGGCACGCATCTGCTTGAACTGAGAATCGATGTCGGCGCCGACGTGGTAGAGTCGAATGACGAGACTACAGGGGTGAACAATAATATCGCTCAATTAG
>TARA_B100001113_G_scaffold232005_1_pt1 | contig 32381 bp, 37 predicted proteins | sample TARA_B100001113 | Tara Oceans TARA_B100001113 (sample SAMEA2622402) | marine metagenome | biome: marine biome (ENVO:00000447); feature: deep chlorophyll maximum layer (ENVO:xxxxxxxx); material: "saline water (ENVO:00002010), including plankton (ENVO:xxxxxxxx)" | depth 50 m | reverse complement strand
TCCATAAAAATTCCATCATATGCTTGATATATTAATGACTGTTTAATAGATCTTATTATTCTGGAGGTTTTAATATTGAGTATGCCGCAAAAAATGCCCAAATACCACCTAATACCGCAAACGGCCATTCTCCAGTAATGTACGCTCTTACAGTAAGTAATGATTCACCAATTAACATTAGTAGGAGGTAAGTCAACGAACGACTCGATACAACCCCTCTGGATTCTGAAGAGAAGGCGACTAAAACTAAAACCATACCTAAATATGCTCCCATCATCGTAATATCCATTCTAATACCAGACTCTTGAATCGTCGGTTACATATAGATATAACTGAATAAATTTATTCGTGCAAAACTTAGGATTTATTGGGTAGGCGTGGGGAGGCCAATTTCTTCCATAATGGAGGTATCAAACAAGGCCACCAACAGGCATAATACCCCGCAGGTAATTCCGGAGCATCTGGATGCGGCTGTAATTTCCAAAATGGAGTACTGGCCTTTAAGTGGTGGTCAGAATGACGAGTTAATTCTAATAATGACCACCGAGACCAACGTGCTTCGGTATTCCATGAATGCATTTGTGTTTGACGTTCATCAATTTGCCTCCTTAAACCCCAATGTCTGATGTAATTGACATATTCTAATGTTAGTATAGCTATAATGGATGCTAAGAACCATCCGAATACAATACTTGGGCCATTTGAAAACAAGAAGAATAACAACAGAGTTAGAAAAATTTGTAAGAATAGGCCCTGATATGATGGATTATTTAACCCATATCTACCTTTTCGTTGGTGTACATTTACTGAGGAAATGAATTGACCTGGTATTGTATGCAACCAAAAACTCCAGAGATTTTCTTCTTCTCTTGCACTTGCAGAATCTTTTTCTGTTGCAACCCATTTATGATGGTTATGATTATGTTCAGTAGTGAAATGAGGATAATGTACACTAAAAAGTAGGAAACGAGCAAGAAACCATCCTGGACTCTTAGGTTTCTTGTGTCCTAATTCATGCGCTGTTACTATGGCAGATGCACCAGAAACTAATCCAGTTGATAATGCAGCTGTTATTAACCATCTATTTATTTCTAATTGTTGACTGGAAAAATAAAAGAATGTACCTATGACTACTATATGCATTAATCCATGAACCCATAATAGAATTTCAAAAGGTAATCCAGATTCTCTTGGAGGACGGGGTTGTGATGATTTACCAAATAGAATATCCAAAAAAGGACAAATGACCCATATAAATATAACTCCCATAGATGTGAAGATCCCTCCTAACATATTCCCAATAATTACTAATACGGGGCTAATTAGTCCTAATAGATGAACAATCCATGGCTCAGGCTTGAGTTCTCTGTGCGTATCCACAGTTCCGCGAAAGTAACAAATGACTTAGCAGTTATGTAAATTATATCATATCCAGACATCATTATCCGCAGTTAAGTCACTTTCTTTATTACCTGTATTTTTCGTCCCTTTGGGTTCTATCAACATAACAAGACATTCTGATTCGGCTGATGGCATATGATCTACTCCTTTAGGAACGACATATAATTCTCCTTTATCTAGAAAAACTGTCGAATCAATGAAATGAATACACATTCTACCTTCTATTACGAAAAAAAGTTCATCTGTTTTTTCGTGATTATGCCATAGGAAATCACCTTTTATTTTGACAATTTTAATTTGATAATCATTCATTTCAGAAATTACTCTCGGAGACCAATATTCCAATAAATTTGAAAATTTTTCTATTAAATTAATTTTTTCCATTACCATTCACCCTTATGATGATAATATGTGAAAGTTTAGTAGATATAATTTTATTTATTGTCATGATAGGTTTTAATTTTTTTAAATATATAACGTGAGAAAAAAAGAGAGAATATTAAGAATAACACCGGAAAATAAGTCGGAAAATTTGGATTTGTGGCAAAAATCCAAGTGATTATAAGTATAAAAATGCCATAAACCGCTCTAAAAATAGAATAAAACAGAAATGACCGTAATAATGGATTCTTAAATAGACTTGAGTCTTTCCAGCTAGCTTCCATAACCAATGCAAGTTACAGGAGTAAATGGTCTTAACGGTTAGAACTACTCAGTATCTTCTTTTTCCTTTAATAGTCCTCTAGACTCTGCAAAATCTCCAAGAGATTCTAATCTCTTTAACCAACCTTTTGCTTCAGCAGTTTTACCGGTTTTAACCATCCATACACCTCCGAAGAATGTATCCCAAAGTCCTAGTCCATTTGAACGTCTTTTATACATCGTATAGTCGATTAATGGAGGTAGGACGAGTAAAAGACCTATTATTCTGAATATCGTCCCTACAGTTGAGTCTCCCATGGAAAGTTCACTCATTACAACTAGGATAGCAAAAGAGGATATCAAAACAAATGTTGTTGTTAACCCTTTGATTGTAAGGTAAGGCCATAATGGATTTTCTCCTCTAGTATTCACATATCTAGTTCTACTTACCCAGTTCCCTATTGAGCGATTGGTATAAGCTGGCAATACGGCTAAATTTCCGAGAGTTAATAACATACCTAAAATGATAAAGTAAGTAGTATCAGTACCACCGCCAAAACCCTGTAATCCAAGTATTGGTATTGACCACCCATAACTTACGGCAAAATCTACGATTCTCCTCGTTCTTTTTTGCAATTTGGTGGCATTTTCAAAACCCACTGGTAGGGTTTTTGGAGCTCTAATTTTCTTCTCTTTTACTGGACGAGTTTTTTTGGGCTTTTTCTCTCTCCTCTCTCTCCTACTTTTTTTAGCAACTTTTACTGGTTCTGGTTCTACTACTGAAGCAGTTACAGGTGCAGGAGATACATCTGCTTTATCTTCAGTTTGAATTTTTTCTGCCTTTTCAAGTAAACCCATATCAATCACTCACCATATAATTCTCCCATTCTAGAGAAAATCTCAAAATCAGGAGAATTAACAAAATCGTTTATTGTATCTTCAGGAAGATCTCCAAGGACGTTATTTATCATTTGAAAGAATTTACTTCTTTCATCATTTGTAGAAGATACTGAATCTTTACCAACCTTTTCAAATAAGGCAAAGTTTTCTGATGCAATAAAAGTATTTATGAATTCCTCTGGGGCATCACCAAGAAGATTATTTACGATATTAAAGAAGGTTACGAATTCATCTTTGGAGGTATCGAGTTCTAATACTGCTTCAACGAACTCATTAAAATCAACTGTACCTGAATTATCTTTATCAGCTGCTGTAAAGAATTTTCTTAATTCAGATTTACTAAAATTAGTCAGTTTTTCAGAAGATATATTCGTAACCTCAGAAACTTTGGAAATAAAATCAGAATCATTCATGGATTCAAGAAATTCGTTAAAATTCATAGACTCATCTTTATCAGGAATCGAAATTAGCTCTACTGTAGGTTTTATTGAGCGCATTTCCTGTTGTTGTTTTTTCCTCAAAACTATAATTTCTTTATCTAACTCTGAACCAAATCTATCTTGGAATCTATCCAATAATGTTCCGACTTCTCCTTTAGCTAATCGATCAATATGGCCATACATACTTTGACGGTTCTCAATTCTTACTGATGGATCGGTAGCTTTCCTTTTCGCCCATATTGTCTTAAAATCAGTATTTGTTTGTTGATGTGTGGTTGTACCCAGAGCATCGGCTACATCCAAAAGGCTTTGATCTACTAAATCTAGAGTTTCATCAATTTGATTGTCTGTAAATGTTGGTGGAGGAGGAGGGGGCATTGATATGCCTGGAGGCAATGGAGGAAACGTAAAATTCTTCATTTGTTCTTCAATATCTTCGTCTCCAGACATTGGCACCACGAGTTCCTGTACAAATGTGCATTATTGAAGGTTCTCCGAGTATGAGTTGAATAACAGCAAAATTAGCTTACAACTTCAGCCCAACCTTTCAAAGTGAGGAACATCGAAAGCGATTCGTTAACTTGCACAACCTCTCCTTTACTTCCACTGATTTCGATACCATTCAGAGATGCCGTAGCATCATCAACAATAAATTTTAACTTTGTCATTTTTTCACCTTTGAATACAATAGTTTCTGAAAGTGGATCAAATTTTTTAGAGTAGTATGGATTTAACCGTTTTAAAGGAAAATCTGTAACTCTCAAACCACATTTACCATGTAAACTTCCGACATGCCTTATTACTCTCTTGACATCCACAGTTACGGCTTCATCGGTTTCTCCTGCATTACCTAAGATGACTGATGAGTCTCCTTTTACAAGTTCCCAAAATAATGGTGTCAATCCTTCTCCAAAAACTAATAGACTACTATCATTATTTAATCTTTTAATACGATTTCCATCTACTGATAAATCTGCAAGTTGTACAATCTTTTTTCTGATAGTTTTTGCTGTTAAATTTTTTAATTTATTATCTGAAAAATTATTTCTAGATACTAAAATATTTGTAAAATTATCTAACAACTCTTTATTTTTTGACTTTTCATTTGAAATATTCATTAATTTCTCTACTACAGTTTGTATGCCATTTTGTACTCTATTTTTCCATCGACTATCAGGTCCAGCAAGAGTTGTTCTTACATCAATCCCTTCACCTCTAATATGGTTCACTAATTCTCTTCTAGCATTAGAATCTAGATGAAATAATTTAGGATCTCTGACATGTATATGAAAACCCCTATGTCCAGAAAATGATGTTTGAATATACTCTTCTCTAAAACCAAATTCAGGTTGTAAAAAATCTTCCCACAAACTCCATGCTTGTTCTTGAATAAGGTTAATCATAGTAGGAAAATCCCTATCTGAAACTCCAGGCAGATGATCTCCATCTAAGTCAAAAATTAAATCCGCACCTAACCATTCCTTATCTATCATTTTTCGTTCTGAAGGGTATCTGTAATATGCAGTACTATGAAAACAAGAATGCGGAGCACGCGATTGTAAATACTTCAAAAGTTCTGATTTATCTAAGAAACCTCGATGCCTCTCAGGTGGCCTACTACCCCACGGGATAAACATCCATTCTCTTGATTTTAGTCTTGGAGGAGTCCAAAGTTTATGAAGATTCAGAGATGCATAATAATCGGAAAATCTGAGTGCATGCCTACTCCATCCCTCCGCCATAAGTGTCACAAGGGATAGTAGGGAATTAAGTTTTCAATTATTTTAACAATAAACCGGAGGTATCTTTGCCTTCCGTAGAAGATTCTGCACCTGTAAATTCTACATATGCTTCATATGAGACAAATTTGTCATCTAAGACAATTGCCTCTGCAAAGGTAAGAGGTTTTCCGGTAATTGCACATATTGGTCCTAACTGCCCAGTGGCAGTGGATAATTTATTTGCGTCTGGCATATATTTGGCAGGAAGTAATCATTATTTACTCTTGCTAAAATATATCTTATATTACACATGTTCATATTCTATAACCAAACGCGAGGTACATGACTGATAATATATTAGAATACAGGATTGGTCATTCTCCAGATCCAGATGATGCTTTCATGTTCTATGCGCTAACCAAAGGTAACATGGAAACAGATAATAGGAAATATGAACACGTACTTTTAGACATAGAGACATTAAATAAACATGCTCAAAAAGGAGAATATGAAGTTTCAGCAGTCAGTATTCATTCATATCCACTCATATCCGACAGATATCATCTTATGAACTGTGGTGCTTCTATGGGTGAAGGTTATGGTCCGATGTTAATATCAAAAGAAATAATATCTATAGAGGAAGCAAAAAAGAAGAAGATAGCTATTCCGGGCCTAGGTACTAGTGCATACTTAGCATTAAGACTAGCATGGGGAGAAGTAGATTTTGAAATTGTACCATTCGACGAAATAATGCCAAGAGTACTAAGTGGCGAATTCGAAGTTGGACTGATAATTCATGAAGGTCAAGTTACTTGGAAAGATGAAGGAGTTCACTTAATACAGGATTTAGGGGTCTGGTGGAATAAAAAGACTGGTTTGCCACTACCATTAGGTGGCAATATTGTGAGAAAAGATTTAGGAATTCAAGAGTGTGAAAAAATAACTGAAGATGTCAAAAATAGTATAATATGGTCTATTGAAAATCCTGAGTCTTCTTTGGAATTTGCCAAAAAATGGGGCAGGGGTATAGACGATGAAACCAATAAAAAATTTGTACAAATGTATGTAAATAAAAGAACTATAGATTACGGTATTGAAGGCAGAGAAGCAATACGTGAATTTCTTAGACAGGGTATAGAAATAGGTTTAGTAAGGGAAGATTTAGATGTTAAAAGTATAACTTTTGTAGGTTCCGGTGAATAGGATGAATGTAGATAAACCAGAAATAAGTGAGTTCGAATCAGTTGATCCTGCACCTCCAAGTAATGAAAAGGATATATCCAGATTAAGGAATACATTAGTCGATGAAGATGAAAAAATGTTTCAAAGGATGAGAGCATTATTTGCCCTCAGAGGAATTGGGGGAGTAGATTCCGTAGAAGCATTAGCGGCAGCATTCAGTTCTAATTCAGCATTATTGAAACATGAGATTGCTTATGTTATGGGCCAAATGCAAGATAATAATGCTGTACCCTATTTAATACAAAGATTGGAAGATGTCGATGAAGATTTGATGGTCAGACACGAGGCGGCAGAAGCTTTAGGTGCCATAGGAGATAGAATTGCGCTGACTACACTAGAAAAATTTGTTAATGATCCAGAACCCGTTATTTCAGAATCATGCGAGGTTGCTTTAGACCTACTTGATTGGGTGGCTAGTAAGAAATTAGAATATGTAGATTAGTCAAAAGTAAGCCATGTTGGGCCAGTGGATAAGCCACATACTTCAGACAAGAATAATTCTAGCCCTTTAATGCCATCATTATCAAGTAAATTACTCACTTCTTCTACAAAATACTCTGTTATTCTTTCGCCTTCAAAACCTAATTTATCAGATGATTTTGAAATTACATCATTCCTGAATTTTTCATCCCTTTTAAATTTCTTATATTGGTTCACCATATCCATTTGAGCCATTTTCAGCATTTCCAAAGGAGAATCTTTTCTTGCTGCAAAGACGCCAAAAACCATTGGTAAATTCGTTAGTTTTGTCCATTCAGCACCTAAATCAAGACGGATAAGATCTGGATTTTCCCGAGCTGCAACTAAAGCCCTATCTCCAATTAACAATGCACCGTCACATTTAGAAAGCATATGGTTTATGTCTGGTCCTGAATCGTAAAATTTAGGATCAAGCTCTCTTTTTGATAGAATCCATTTCATCAGTGCTACAGATGTAGAAGAATCTGAAGGTAGTGCAATATCTCTCATATCCTCGATAGGTCGAGAGCCAAATAATAATACAGAGCCTACTTCACCATTGCTTACAATAGCTAAATCTGGTAATAGTAATAATTCTTGAGAATGTTTTGCATAATCAGCAGTAGGTATGGGTGCACATAGGCAATCTTTTCTCAGAAGATGGCCAGTTAACCATGAAGGAGGGGCGGGCAATATTTCCCACTTTTTATCCAACGAGGTGAATATAGGATCACAGTTTGAAAAAGCTACTCTTCCTAAAACATTCTGCCATGACATAAAATCCCTTTCTAATTACTTATCGGCATTACTATCGATTTTTTAGTAATAATCTCATAGTGTTCAAAGTTTGTATATATTGAATTTCGTTTAATGGGAATCTGACCTGTTGAAATAATTAATTTGGCTAGTTCTTTCTTGTCATAATCAAGCCTGGTTTTACTACCGGCCTCATGCATTATCTCTTCATTACCTACTGTACCATCAATGTCATCTGCACCAGAATTAATACATAGTGAAGCCACATAATCACCAATATTCATACGGTATGCCTTAATGTGCGGAATATTATCTAACATTATTCTAGATATTGCAATAACACGTATTATTTCACTAGTAGTGGCTAACTGAGCCTCGGGTAATCTTGTTTTGTCAGGAAGGAAGGGATAGGGTACAAAACATTGAAAACCAGATGTCTTATCTTGTTGAATTCTTAGTTTGTGTAAATGCATTAAGCGTTCTTCGACAGTTTCAATAGTACCGAAAAGCATTGTACAGTTAGAAGGAATGCCCAAGGAATGTGCTAACCCATGAATTTCTAGATATTCAGAAGAGTTTTCTTTTCCTCTACAAATTCTATCACGAACAGTATCAACAAGTATTTCGGCGCCGCCACCCGGAATCGAGTTAAGTCCAGACTTTTTTAATAATTTAAGAGTCTCAAGTACACTAATCCCAGAGCGGTTTGCAATATGTTTGATTTCTACAGCAGTCAATGATTTCACATGAATATGAGGGTAAAAATATTTTATCTTTCTATAAAGTTCTGTATAATGATCTATTGTCCATTGAGGATGAAGTCCCCCCACAGAATGGACTTCATCAATAGATTCAGCAAATGGTTTGATTCTATGTATTACCTCATCCACTGATAGATCATAAGCATCGGAATGTCTAGGGCCTTTCCTGAAAGCACAGAATCTACAGGCCAAAACACATATGTTCGTAGTATTGACATGAAGGTTTTCATTGAAAAAGATATTATCATCGAATCTAGATTGTTTGATAAGGTTAGCAAATGAACACAAAGCAGATAAATTAGGAGTATTATACAATTTTAATCCATCGGATAAACTAATTCTCCCTCCATCCTTTAGAATTTCAAGGCAATACATCATAAAATCATCATTTTGTATAGAATTGGGAATGTTCATATTCTTGAGGCGATTTCGCCATGCATTATTATCTGTTGAAGGCAATCCCAAGATACTCTCCTCAAGCCTCGTAAGATACCTGATGATTTGAATGTGCGTCTAAAAAATTAATCAAAAAATTGGAAACCATCAATAGCCTTTAGCACAACGTCCGGTATAAGTGAGCACATGCCGTTTAATATGGATATAACTGAATTAGAAGAAATGGCATTGAGATGTAGAATCAATATAATTAGAATGATACATGAAGCTCAATCAGGACATCCGGGAGGATCTTTGTCGGCTATTGATATGATTGTAGGATTATATGGTACTGTTTTGAATATAAATCCTTCAGATACAAATTGGGAAGATAGAGATCGATTTATAATGAGTAAAGGGCATGCCAGTCCTGCAGTTTATTCTATTTTATATGAGTTTGATATTATCAATGAACAAGATTTCATGTCCTTCAGAAAATTAGGTTCTGTATGCCAAGGCCATGTTGATATGAAATGGACAGATGGAGTTGATTTCTCTGCGGGAAGTTTGGGTATGGGACTATCGTTTGGGCTAGGGTGCTCATTAGCTGCTAAATTAGATAATAGTAACAGGAGAATTTGGGTGATGATAGGTGATGGGGAAACTCAAGAAGGGCAATTATGGGAAGCAATAATGGCAGCAAATTTTCACTCAAGTAATAATTTAAAGTTAATAATCGATAGAAATCAAATACAAAATGACGATTTTGTGTCTAAACAAATGGAAGTAGGTAATCTAAGTAGTAAAATTGAATCATTCGGATGGGATGTTAGAGAGATAGATGGGCATAATATGAATGAAATCTGTGATGCAATTAATTGGGCTAATAATGGCAGTGAAGGACCTATGGCAATAATTGCCAATACAATAAAAGGAAAAGGAGTATCATATATGGAAAATAATCCATCATTCCATGGAAAAGCCCCAAATGACGAAGAGTTTCAGATTGCTATGGAGGAATTGTCGTGAGTGCACCATCTGGAGGAGGGGCCTCAAGAGATGGTTATGGTAGTGCGTTGTTGAAGTTAGCCAGTAATCCCAATATAGTAGTTTTAGAAGCAGATTTAGGTAAATCGACTAAATCTTGTCATTTTAGATCTGAATATCCCGATAGGACATTTTCATTGGGAATTGCTGAACAAAATATGATGTTGGTAGCAGCTGGACTGGCTTCATCGGGCAAAATTCCTATGGCCAGTACCTTTGCTATTTTCACTGAAAGAGGATTCGAGCAAGTCAGAAATGGTATTGCCAGGCCATGCTTAAAGGTTCATATTTGTGGAAGCCATGGTGGAATACACACTGGAAGTGATGGAAGTAGTGCACAATCAATAGAAGATTTAGCGATATATCGAACTTTACCGAATATGACAATTATTCATCCTGCAGATGATATCTCTGCAGAAGAGCTAACCATGCAAGTAGTACAATTGGAAGGTCCTTCCTATATGAGAACTATCAGAAACAAGGTTTCACGATCTTATACAAATGAAACGAAAAATAATTTGAAGATTGGTAAAGGAAATTTACTCAAAGAAGGGGATGATGTCGTAATAATTAGTTGTGGAGTAATGGTTTCAAAATCAATTGAAGCCAGTAATATTTTGAAAAAGGAAGGAATTAATGCAGCAGTAATAGATATGCATACTATAAAACCATTAGATGAAGTATTAATAGATGTATGGAGTAAAAGATGTGGATGCATAGTTACTGCAGAAGATCATTCCATTATAGGGGGATTAGGTAGTGCTGTAGCAGAACATAATTCGCGAAATAACCTAGTTCCTGTAGAAATGGTCGGAGTAAAGGACATATTTGGTGAAAGTGGAGATTCGGAAGAATTATTAGAAAAAATGTCAATGAGTACATTAGATATAGTCAAAGCGGCTAAGAAGAGTGTAAGCCGTAAATGAATTAGAATGACCCTAACATGCGTTCATTTGATGAAGGATATGTCATGAGAGTGTATCGTATGGATGACACAGAGCTAATGAAGAAGCTCCTAGATGGCACTCTTGATCCTGTTGAATTAGAAAATAATCCACATCTTTATGTTCTTGCCGAAAGAATTTATGGGAGAGAAGCATTAGAAGAAATGGGCATAATGGGTCCCAAAATTGATGCTTATGGTATTACTGAAGAAAAAACTACAATCGTTTCTGATGTTGAAATTCCAGAATTTCTACCTGACATGAATTCTATAATCAAGGAACAAGGTAAGATAATTAAGAAAAGAAGAAAGATGGTATTATTCATAGGCTTTTCTGGATTATTAACCATAATAACAAATATTTACCTTGGCATGGGAGAGATACTGTGTTCACTAGGCGTTGCTAATATGAAAGAAATATGTGTTGAAGGTAAAACACAAGTTGTCTGGCTAAAAGCGACATCATGGGATGGATTACATGAAATAGATACATGGATAGAACCAAGAAGTTTAGAAATATTTGATATTTCGCTGATAATTATATTTTCCTTAATGTTTTTAATAGGAATTTTCTTCAAGAAGAAAGTTAATACATCCTAGAAAGATGATGCTTCTTGGTAGTTAATTTTCCTGTAATTATACATGATATTGGATTTTTATATGGTTTATTACATTCTCCCAATAACGTCATTCCTGTGTTTCTTTCCAATAATTCAGCATCTGCATCATTTCCATCAAATGGAAATTCATATACAATTCCTTCATTAATCGGCTCACTAAAAGATATTTTACCATCTAAAATAGTAGATTTAGGTAATGGTAAAATCATATCGTCAAATAATTTATTTGCTCTATTTGTTAATATTTCGGAGATTGATTCTAGAGCAGAATATATGTGAGGAACTAGATTATCTAAGGGAATTATTTCTTTACCCCCGGTTCTCAAAGAAATTATACATTGATTTTTGGAAATATCCTTGGGTCCGATTTCTAATCTTATTGGTACTCCTTTTATTTCCCAATGATAATGTTTGTTTCCAGGTCGTATATTTCTATCGTCAATTTTAGTCCTTAAACCACTATTTTCCAATTCTTTTTTAATATTAGTAGAATATATAATTACATCGTCGGAAATATGAGTCGCTATAGGCATTATAATTACCTGAATGGGAGATACTGCAGGAGGAAGTATCAAACCTGAGTCATCACCATGTAAGCCAACAATAGCTCCCAAAAGCCGTTCCGACATCCCAAATGTAGTTTGATGACAAAATTTAGTTTTCCCATTTTCATCCTCATAGGATAAATCAAATGATTTAGCCCATTGGTCTCTGTAGTGGTGATAAGTAGCTACTTGTAATGTTCGACCATTTGGCATAACAACATCTGCAGCAGTGGTATACCATGCACCAGGGAATGTATCCCACAAAGGTCTTTTTGATATTATATTAGGAAGGCATAATTTACTTAATATATTTTGAACTATATAAGCATCTTCTTGTATCTGTAATGTAGCACTTTCTTCATCTTTATGTACAGTATGTGCTTCAAAGAAATGTATTTCCCTTACCCTGATAAATGATCTAGTTTGTTTGGTTTCATATCTGAAAGTATTTACTATTTGATATGTTTTCAAAGGCAAATCAGCATGACTTCTTATCCATAAAGAGAACATATTATACATAGGAGTCTCAGAGGTAGGCCTAAGGAACATTGGAATATCTAATTTATTTTCTCCTCCATGTTTGACCCAGTAAACCTCCTTTTTGAAACCAGCATCTTCCTCCTCGAGTCTTAATTCAGATGGGTCGACACCAGCATCTCTTGCCGCTTTTAACTTGGCAACTAATTTATTTTCTTTTTCTAATAAATCTTCAGGTACTAGTAAGGGAAATCTGTATTCATTATGGTCGGTTCTTTCCATTTCAGCACGTGTAATAGAATCTATCAAAGACATTGCTTTCCAGCCATAAGGTTTCCATACATCCATGCCTTTAATTGGGTATCTCTTATCGACTAAATCAGCAATTTCAACGATTGCTGGATACCAAGAATTGAACTCCGATTTAGCCGGAATACCTCTCTTAGCCTTTCCTTGGTCTTTCATAAGAAATACTGAGAAGTGATACAGTTTTGAATGTAATGGAATAAAACCTATCAAGAACTCAATATAACTGATTCTATGGCTTCGCATAATTCTTTGTAATCCTTCAAATTCTTTACCGAACCATCTTTATCAATGATTCTAGCTCTTGGGTAGTTAGAATCATTAATTTGTTCTTTGATATTTCCAATTACAGCATCTAAATTATATCTTGAGATTTGGTTGATTGATTTTTCTATAAGAAAATCTTCTTTTACATTAGATTCCAATTTAAATCCAATTCTTGTGCAATTACCTACCAAAGGCATCAATTCGGCAATATGTTTTGGCCCTTGAGTCAAAGTAATTTCCCAATCTCCTTGTTCACTGGCTCTCTTTCCTTTCTCGGGTTCTGTGAAGTAATCTAATACTGCAGCAGCATGAATCCATGCATCTGGTTTTATTTCTTCTGAAGCCAAATTTATAGATTGATGTAACATTTCTTGTGGACTGCCGGCTAATCGGATATCAGGTAAATTGAAATTTGGTCTTTCACTAGTTTTTCCTACTATACAAATTACATCATGGCCATTACGGTACAAATATTCTGATATAATCCATCCAGTCTTCCCCGATGATGCATTTTGTATGGCTCTCACAGAATCTATTGGAGCTCTATTAGCACCCAAAGTGATAGCAATTTTTTTACGATTAGGTAGAGAACTATTAATTATATTAGAAGCTCTGGCTACTATATCTACGGGATTGAGTTGTTTTATTTTACCCTCTTTTACAGAATCTGTTAAGACAAAACAATTCTCATAATTTAATTTTTCAATTAATTCGGTAGTAACTGGATCGTCAAATAAATCTAAATGCATAGATGGTATGAATAGTGTGGGTGTTGATTTAGATCTTGCAGCAGAAAGCGCCATCATTATTGGAGAATCCAGGATTCCATAAACATGCTTAGATATAGTATTTCTTGTGGCTGGGGCTACCAATACAAGATCGAAGTCTTCTAGTTGGGACATTTCATAATTCCAACTGCTATTTACTTCTGAATTAGATGCCCAAGATATTGCTAGGGGAGTTATTATTTTTTCAGCTTCTTTAGACATTAATATTGTTAGTTTCGCTCCATATCGTCTCAATTCCCTAGAAACTTTAATTGATTCAGTAGCTGCTATACCTCCTGTAATTGCGAATAAGATATGCTTATCTTTCAGAGATTCTCCCTTGATAGATACGCCAGTATCTTTAACCATGCTATTCGGAATAGGATATACTTCAAGAGGTCGTCGCTAAATAAGCATAATTAGTAAAATGATATACTGTCATGGTTTTTCTAATGTAATGGCTATTCCCATCCCTCCGCCAATGCACATAGATGCTATTGCTCGTTCACCATTTGTTCTATTTAATATAGAAGCGGCTTTACCTATTATTCTAATTCCAGAAGCCCCTAAAGGATGTCCTATAGCAAGAGAACCACCATCGATATTGACTTTGTCAATATTAATTCCTAATTCATTTATTACAGCTATACTTTGAGAAGAAAAGGCTTCGTTTAGTTCAAAAATATCTATATCTTCAATAGACCATTTTGCCCTTTTGAGTGCCATTCTAGAGGCTTCTACTGGACCTATACCCATAATTTCAGGATCACAACCTGTAACGGCTCCAGAAACTATTCTTGCAATAGGAGTTAAGTTATTTCTTATCGCAAAATTCTCACTACAAACAATCATGAATGATGCGCCGTCAGTCAGAGGAGAGGCAGTAGCTGCCGTAATTGAAGTATTAGCCCCAAGAACAGGTGATAGTTTAGACATTGACTCTAATGTAGTACTACTTCGTATGCACCCGTCTTCAATAATATCTTCTTTTGAATTATTTATTGTAACAATTTCTTCATTTAAAAATCCAGATTCTCTGGCAAAATTTGCTTTTTTATGAGAAAGAAGTGCGAAATTCTCCTGCTCACTTCTAGAAATTTTCCATAAATTAGCTATATTTTCTGCTGTTTCAACCATTCCGATGTATGCTTGAGGGAATATTAATTCTAATTCCGGACTAGGGCTCCAATTGAAACCTCTTCTCTTAATACGACTCATGGATTCGACTCCGCCACACAGAAAACATTCTCCCCATCCAACTTCTATGTTAGCAGAAGCAGATAAAACTGCTTGCATTGAAGAACCACATAATCTGTTGAAGGTTACACCAGGAACACTATTTGGTAAGCCACCAATATATGATATAATACGACCTATGTTGTATCCTTGTTCTCCTTCAGGATATGCACATCCAACTAGTATATCATCGACTAGCTCAGGCGATATATTATTTCGTTTTAGAATAGTTTTAGCCAAATAGCCAGCCATTTCATCAGGCCTTACATTGGATAATTTTCCCTTATGTGCTCTATGAAATGGTGATCGAAGCCAATCAACTATTACCGCCTTCATGATATTGCGAAGAGATGGTAATGAATAATATTCACTGTTTAAGTCAGCAGAGATGTTAGTATACCGAGAGGTTCATGAAAGAAATGCAACTGGGCATGTATGATATGATTAGAGAATGTCAAAATCACGGATATTATGCAGATGATCATTTGTGCCCAGCATGTAATGCAGAAGGGAAATTTATCATGAGGACTGGTGAACGAAACAGTATGGCGAGAAGATTAGCTCTGATACTGAGACACGCACCCGAAAAATTTGATCTAGAAATGGATATAAATGGGTGGGTAGATATAAAAGACATAATCAGACAATTCAAAAAACGGGATGAAAAGAGGTATCATTGGTTAAGACCTCATCATTTCAATGCGATTGCAGAAACTGATCCAAAAGGAAGGTATGAAGTAAGGGGGATAATGATAAGGGCTACTTATGGACATACTTTAGAAATTGAACTAGATTTACCTACAGATAATATACCAGATGCATTATACTTTCCTTGCGATCCAGAACATACTGATAATCTGTTAGAAGTTGGACTGACGCCAGGTAATAGAGCACATGTTCATCTATCTGCATCAATTAGATCAGCAGCTGAAGCTGGAAAGGTGCATTTTTCGCTACCCACAATTCTTGAAGTTGATACTGCCCGTATGGTGGCTTCCGGGGAAATGATATGGCATGCAGGAGTTACAGTTTATCTAACTGAAAAAGTCGAAGGTGAATACTTATCAGTAATAGAAAATAATCATCCACAGTATGTTCTAGCCAGAGCAAAATGGGAAGATGAAGAAGAATAATTAGTATTCTCCACAAAGAAGACAGAATTTTAATTCTGAATCTATTTCGCCATTGCACTTAGAGCAGGTTAAAGAATTATTTTGTTTTGGAGTTAATTCCTGTCTTTCATTATTGCGAACAGGCGTTTCTCTTTGAACAAAAGGTGACTCAATTACATCATCAATTGTTTCTAATAATTCTCTAAAGAAAATTGTTTCTGATAGTGCGGCATCTATTCTTAAAATTCTTCTTTTTTTCTCTTGTGGATCTTCAATACTCTCTGCTTCTGATAGTTGAGATTGTAACCATCTTTGAAATTTTACAATGTCACCAGATTCACTCATAATACTCCCAAGCAATCATGTAACATTAAGTTGTCCAATAACAGCATTCAATGTAAGTATTGAATACTCTCACCTCTTCCACCAATTTGTGAGTACCAAAGGTAGAATAGTAATTAAACTTGGAGGGGGTTTAATAACAAATAAAAATAAAGTAAAAACCTTGGATAAAGATGCGATCAATAAAGTATGTAAAGTAATAAAAATTTTAATTGAAGAAAAATATAATATTATTATTGTACATGGTGCAGGTTCTTATGGCCACATATTATCAAAAGAAATGAAAATTTCGGAAGGAATTAATCACGATATCAATGATAAACAGATTAAAGCTGTTAAACAAATAAGAGAAGATATGAGAGAATTGAATAATGAAGTTATAGATTCATTGAAAAGAGTTAATTTAAATTCAACGGGATTTCCACCTTCTATTTGGGCTAAGAATATCGGGAAAGAATTTATCGGAGATATAAGTATATTTGAAAAAAAATTGGGCGAAATAATTCCAATCTGTTTTGGAGACGTAGTGGAGAGAGATGATGAAAAAGAATTTGGCATATTATCTGGGGATGATTTAATGTATAGACTTTCTATAGAAATACCAGATGTAAATTTTACAATTTTTCTCTTAGGGGATGTTGATGGTGTAATGGACAAACCACCAGATAATTCTGATGCCGAATTAGTTCCTATTTGGAATAGTAATGATTCTATTAGAACTTCACATAATTCAGAAGTTGATGTTACAGGAGGGATGGATTTGAAATTGATGAGAGCATCAGAAATAGCGAAAAAAATTGACAATGTCTGGTTTCTTAATGGCGATAGACCAGAAAGAATCTTACAACTTGTTAGGACAGGTTCTACAATAGGGACTAAGATTAAACCACAATAACGATGGATTATAGGCAAGTTACTACTGCGACATTTGAAATATATGTCGGACGCTATTAAGCATTTGGAAAAACATGACCCCGAACAATCAGAAATGATGGAAGAAATGTGCTTATTAGTTGATAAAGAAGATAATGTGATTGGCACCATGAGCAAACTTGATTGTCATTTTGGAGAAGGACACAGACATCGGGCATTTAGTGTTGTAATCGTCAATAATAAGGGAGAAATGCTGGTTCAACAGCGTTCAAATGAAAAAATAACTTTTCCAGGAGTTTGGGCAAACGCATGTTGCAGTCATCCTTTGGATTTAGATAATGAAAATATTGAGAACGACAGTGGAGTAATTAATGCAGCTAGAAGGAAATTAGAACATGAATTAGGAATTTCCATGTCTATAACGGAAAATTGGGATTTTAATTTATTAGGACGATTTGAATATCAATGTAGATGGGATAATGATTGGATTGAAAAAGAAATAGATCATGTTCTACTAGTTCAATATGATGTCAGTTTAAACATTAATGAAAATGAAATTGAAACTGTCAAGTGGTTAGATGAAAATCAACTTTTGAGTATGATGCAAAGGAAAGGGGAATGGGCTAACGAATATATTGCGCCTTGGTTCTTGATGATATGGAAACATTTTTTGAAACAAAATTATCCCAATATCGATAGTATAATTAGCATGGAAAATAAAGAAATTATAGATTGCGGTCAATTGTATTTAGATAAAGAAAAACCTGGAAGCGGTTTGATGGATGCCTTAAAAGAACACAAAAGTAAGGTAGAACAAGAAATTATGTTTAGTTTAAGTAAAATGGAACAAAAGAGATTACATGGTGCTATGACTCATCTTTTCTCAGGTGGAGGTAAAAGATTAAGGGCAATTTTACCAAGACTAGTTGGAGAAGCAATCGGAAATGCTAACAATGGTCATTACACATTGGGAGCATGTATTGAAATAATTCATAACTTCACTCTTGTTCATGACGATATCATAGATCAAGACCCTATTAGAAGAGGTCTAGATGCCGTTCACGTAGCTTATGACGATGCCACTGCTATTAATGCAGGTGATGCTATGCTAGCAGTAGGATTCGAAATTCTTGCTGAATCATCTGAAATATCTGGAGAGAATCTCCGATACTTAGTAAGAGCAATCGGTGAAATGGTTAGAAGAGTTGCCGAAGGGCAACAAGAGGATATAGAGTTTGAAAATAGAAAACATGTTTCAGAGGAAGAATATATCGCAATGATTGCAGGTAAGACGAGTGCTATGTTTGAGACTTGTGCTAGAACTGGAGCTATATTATCTAATGCTCCTCAGGATGTAGTTTTGAATATGGCTAAATGGGGATTAAATCTAGGATTATGTTTCCAATTAATGGATGATCTAATAGATATCACGGGAGACACGAAAACCTTAGGAAAACCTGCAGGATCTGATATTATTCAAGGTAAGAGAACATTGATTGCGATTCATGCAATGGATAGTAATACTAATTTATATAATTTTAATAGAGTTTTTGGGAATGGACCATGTAGTGAAGAAGAATTAGATGCTGCTATAGAAGATCTTCATAGGTCTGGTTCTATCGAATATGCAAAGAAAAGAGCGATGTATCATCATTCAATTGCTCATGAATGTCTAAATAATCTAAAAAGTTGTCCAGAAGTAGATGTTTTAAGAGAATTGACAGATTTCCAACTAATTAGGATTAATTAAAAAATATATTAATCCATATATTGTGCTTCACCGGGGAGCTCAGTTTTCAAACCTTTTCGCTCTCTAATTTCAACAACTACTTTATTGAATAGTTCCCTAGGCAAATGAACATAGCCAGCATTTTCTGTGTTCCAAACTGCCCTACCTTGACTTGCTGCTCTGACACTGTTAGAAAAACCGAAAGATTCAGCAACTGGCATTTTGCCTATTACACTAGCTGTTCCTCCCTCGACCGGCATATCCTCAATTATTCCTCTACGTTTGTTAAGTTCACTCGTGACTCCTCCGATAACATCATTTGGAGCGTCAATACGGATATTTTGCATTGGCTCAAATATGACTGAGCGAGCTCTAATTAGGGCTCCTTTCATAGAATTTCTGACAGCCGGGATAGTCTGAGCAGGGCCTCTATGTATCGCATCTTCGTGTAGTTTAGCATCAACTAATCTTACCATTACTCCCATCAATGGTTCTTCAGCTACTGGTCCTTTCTTACAACAATCAATAAAACCTTCAATAATTAACTCTCTAGTTTCATGAAGATTTTGTATTCCTTTAGTATCATTCACCAAAACATTTGTTCCATGTATTGCATATATTTTACGCATTAAATCCTTATCCATGCCAAATTCAGCAAATTTATTCCCAACCTCTTTGGCGTCTTTAGTTCTAATTGCTCCTTCTTTACCAAAATCTCCATCGCGTAAACCTTGAATAACATTCTCAGGAAGTGGTTCAACCTCAATGTAAAACCTATTATGACGATTTGGAGACTTACCTTCAAATGGACGACCATTATTATTTCCTTCAATTGATTCCCTGTACACGACAATAGGTTCACTAACTTTCACTTTAATTCCTTGTTCTTCTTCAATTCTGTATGTTGTAATTTCCAAATGTAGTTCGCCCATACCTGCCAATAATGCCTCCCCTGTTTCTGCATTAGTAGAAACCTGTAGTGAGGCATCTGCTTTGGCCAAGCTTCTTAATGCGTCAATAAATTTTGGTAAATCTTTCATCGACTGAGGCTCGACTGCAACTGTAACGACAGGTTCTGAATAGTGGCGAATTGGTTCGAAACCCGTATCATCTTTATTGCGTGTTATAGTAACTCCTGCAGCGGCACTTTTTATTCCAGTTAATGCTGCTATATTTCCAGCAGAAACTTCTGAAACCGCTATCCTATCGCCTCCAACCATCATACTAACTTGCTGTACTCTTTCTGCCTTACCAGCACCAAGTGCCCAAACGGATTCTCCATGTTTAATAGATCCTGAATATACCCTTCCTACAGCAACCTCTCCAGCATGTGGATCCATCCAAATCTTTACTATCATCAGTGATAATGGTCCTGAGGAATCGCAGTTAATCATTGATTTAGCGAACTCTGAATCTAAATCACCCTGCCATATATTGGGTATTCTATATTCCTGTGCTACTAATGGCGATGGTAGTTTATCTACTGCCATATCCAACAGAACCCTATGTACTGGAGCCAATTTTGCAAGTTCTTTTTGTTTATCATTTTTACAATAATCCATAACTTGTGTCATATTTATCCCACTCTTCACCATATAAGGAATGGACATTCCCCAATTATAGTAAGCCGAGCCAAATGCAACAGTCCCCTTAGAAACGTCTACCTGCCAGGATTTGGCTAACTCCTCTGTTGGAGCAAATGTAGAGATTAATTTGTTAACTTTGATGATTATTTTCTGAAATCTAGACATCATTTCTTCACCATCAATTTGGAGTTCGTTTATTAATCGATCCACCTTGTTTATGAATAATACAGGCCTTACTTTTTCCTTGAGTGCTTGTCTAACGACTGTTTCTGTTTGAGGCATGGTACCTTCAACAGCACAGGCCAAAATGATACATCCATCTACTGCCCTCATTGCACGAGTAACGTCTCCACCAAAGTCTACGTGGCCAGGAGTATCAATTAGATTGATTAAATAATCAGAACCATCTACCTCGTGCACCATAGATGCACTAGCAGCATTAATAGTAATTCCACGAGCACTTTCTTGATCATCAAAATCCAAAACTCTAGATTTTCCTGCCAAATCTTCTGACATCATTCCGGCTCCGGCAATAAGATTATCTGATAAGGTGGTTTTACCATGATCTATGTGGGCAGCAATTGCTAAATTTCGAATATTTTCCCTTGTATGCATTACTTCTACTGCACGTTCAATATTATCTTCTTTACGACCCATATTATGACCTCAATTGTTTCGTCGACCTGCCTAAGGTTGATAAATACGATTGTAAAGAACAATAAATGAAGCAAGGTAGAGTAGTTAAGTCTCTTAACCAAATCATCTAGCAGAGGACGCTATTCTTTCTACTTCATCTCTCTTTCCTACGGAGTATGAACTAACGTCACCCTGCGCGGCCTTCGTGATTTCAGAAACGATACCTTCAGTTAGTGATTTTTTACTTTTTGCAGTTGCAGAAGCACAGCCAACAGAAAGATTTCTTAGGGCAATATCAATACGCCTCATCGGAGAAGAATCTACTGCTTTAGGTTGACTAACAGCACCCATTTTTATTCTTGTTATCTCTTCACATGGTGCTGCTTCTTTAATGGCATCGATAAAATTCTGTAAAGGATTAGCCCCTGTTTTTTCATTAATAGAATCTAATGCATTTTCAAAGGCTTTGGCGCAATGTTGTTTTTTTCCTGAGAATTTTCCAGAACGCATTAAATTATTGATAAATCTTTCAATGATAGAAAGATTAGCTTTTCCAAAATATTCATTTGCATGTCTACCTCCAGAATGTGGAGTACCTATAGTTTGTAAATTGATATATGGAGCTAAGCCTGGATCCTCACAAATAACATCGGTAGCATCCCATTTTCCAAAAACCATTGTCCCAATTCCTGCAATAGGATCTTGAGTTACTTTTTCTTCTTGTTCTTCTTCAGTCATTATGACACCTACCTTACTGGTTTCTCTTTTCGTCCTCTTACCATCTCATCGAGAGAAACACCGTTTACTTTGATTACTTTAAATCTTACACCAGGTAAATCACCGTAAGATCTACCTTTACTTCCTCCAATTCCTTCTACTAAGACTTCATCATGCTCATCAATAAACGAAATTGCACCATCTCCTGGAGCAAAAGCTGTCAGTTTATTACCTGTTCTTATTAAACTAATTTTTACTGCCTTTCTTATAGCAGAGTTAGGCTGTTTCGCTTCGAAGCCAACTTTTTCTATTACAATTCCCTTGGCTTGGGTACTACCTTTCAAAGGATCGTGTTTCAAGACTCCTCCAGAACGTCTCTTGAATTGTCGATTTCGGAATTGTCGTTCCTTCCACCTATATTTCTTACGATCACTCTTCATTTTCGAACCAGAAAATAATCCACGACCCAACTATAACCCTCTAAATGATGTCTCGGCGACCCACCTTTGGTATAAGAAATGAGAGGCTTAAGTCAATTGATATTGACATAAAATGTCATTGTTATTGCTAACATTCAAACAGATTGAGCAGTTGGTAAGCTATATGTCATTCCGGGACTTGCTTCATGATGTTGAAAAAGTTGAAGAAAGAACTAGTGTAATTAATGAAATGTTGGAATATTCTGTTGGTAAAGGAAATCCTCCTCTTTTATTCACTAATATTACCGAATCAGACGGACATAAGGCCGCTGTTAACGTGTTAACGAGAGAGAGGATATGTAGTACCTTTGACATTACCCCTGGAGAGTTGATTGATACAATGGCCTGGGCAATGAAGAATCCTTCTGAACCAATAATAATTGAGAAAGATGAAGCCCCAGTTATGAGTAATACTCAGAAACAAGTAAATCTAGAAATTATTCCAATTCCTTGGCACTACAAAGAAGATAAAGGAAGATATCAATCAGCATCAGTAATTATAGCAGAATATGGAGGAATTAGAAATATGTCATTCCATAGACAATATTTGAGAGATAAAAATCATACTGTGTCAAGATTTGTTCCAAGACATCTGCGTACCATGATGGAAGGAGCACAAGAAAATGGAGATGAAGTATCAATAGCAGTTGTCAATGCTCCTGATCCGGTTGTTCTTTTGGCTGCAGCAATGTCATTCAATGAACCGTTAGATGAATTGAGAGTAGCAGCTTCATTGCATCAAAAATTACATGGAAAGCCTCTAACTCTTGTTAGATTAAATAATGGAATAGCCGTTCCGGCAAATGCTGAATACGCTATGGAGGCAAGAATAACACTCGAATTTGATGATGAAGGACCATATGTAGATATTACAGGAACAGTAGATGGAGTTAGACAAGAACCAGTAATAGAATATGATGCAGTACATCATAGAAATGAACCAATATTCCATGCCTTGATTCAAGCAGAAGTAGAGCACAGAACTTTGATGGGTATGCCAAGAGCTCCGACAATAAAAGCCGCCGTTTCAGCAGTTGTTCCATGTACCGACGTTTACTTGACTGATGGTGGTTGTGGTTGGTTATCTTCGGTTGTACAAATAGAACCACAAAAAGAAGGCGATGGGGTTAAAGCAATACATGCGGCATTAAATGGTCATAAATCTATGAAACAAGTTATTGTGGTAGATAAAGACATAGATACCTCAAATCCTACAAGAGTAGAATGGGCGTTAATGACTCGATGGCAGCCCGATAAAGATACAGTAATACTTTCCAATCAAAAAGGATCAAGTCTTGATCCAAGTAGATCCAAGGAAGGTTTGACCAGTAAAATTGGAATGGATGCTACACTTCCACCAGGTACAGATAAAGCAGAGTATGAATCGGTTTTGTGATTTCATTATGAGCCAAGATAAAATAAATATAAAAAAAAATTTACAGCATCCCAGACGAAGTTTGGGGAATAGACATAGAAGTCAGGCAGAGAAATTTTTGAATTTAGGATTGGATCAGAATAACGTGATGTGGGCAGAACAAAATGCAAAACAGGCTATACTATATGACTTTACAAATCCCGATAACTGGCATCTATTAGTTAAAATAAAGATGATAAATAAAGATGATTTAGGGATTAAATTAATTCTCGAGGATTTATTCAATATTTTGGGAAGAGATAAGGTACTGCTAGAACAGTTACATAACATCAATCTAATTCAATCAGGCATTAAGTTGCTAGAAGCTGCATTCAAAATTGATCCTTTGGATCCTGATATATGGTGGTTAAATATTAAAAATAATAATAAAGAAATTGAGATATTTAGAGAAAGATTGAAACTTTTAGATATTAGAGATCCTAGGGCGAATATTCTATTTTCAAGAAGAATTGAAAGATTAAAAAAAGCTGGTTATGAAAATTTATTCCTTGAATTAAGTAAATATCTGTTATCACAAAACTCTTCAAATTATGAATTATGGATAGAGTTAGGAAAATTACATGAAAGGAGAGAAGAATTTGATCAAGCTTGGTTTTGTTATGATCAGGCTCAAACTCATTTCCCCAAATCCAAATCTAGAGAATTATTTAAATCCAGAATGGAAGATAAATTAGAAGGGCGGAAGAGTAAACCTTGGAAAATTCCAAAGATATCTCAAAGAGTTGATTTCCTAAAAAAAATGGAACAAATTTCAAATTCAATAATTGAGGTTGAAGAAGTAGAATTGATAACACAAAAAATCGGGTTAAAAGAAAAAGTAAAATTAATGATAGCACAAGATAGGATATCAGAGGCATTTTTTATGACAAGGAGATTGGCTGCCGAGGGAGATAAAGAAGCATTGATATTAGTAGAAGAAATTTTGGAGTTAATGAATAATGAAAAATAAATTTGTAGTAGTTTGGACAACTACTAAAGGTGAGCAAAATGATTGTTGGCTGATGGTTTTAAACAAAATAAGAGGATGGGAATTGCCCGGAGGAATAATAGAAGATGGAGAAAGAATAGATGAAGCGGCTTTGAGAGAATTGTTTGAAGAAACAGGACTTTTGGGTATTGCTAAATCATACAATGATTCATTGATAGAGGACGGATATGTAGTATGGGTTGAAGTTGATGTTGAGCCGAGTCATTTATCGTGGTTATCCAATGATCCGGCAATAGAAGAAGTAGGATGGTGCATAGAAATACCAGAGAGAATAGGGTGGAGTATTGAAGAGATAAATAGTGTAAAAAATTACGATTGGAGAGCCGCTAAGAGTTTTCTATCTTGAATTTCAGGTAATCTATCGATGAGAATATCTTTCCATTCCTTTATTCCTAGAGCTTCCGAAGCATCAACAATCAAACCAATATCATTTCTTTCTGGTCCTGATAAATCTTGAAATAATATCTGAATTAAATCTTCTACTACTAATTTGATATCAATTGGATTAGAGGGAATTGTAGAAACGCCAGGTTTTTCTCTTGGTTTGGCATTTTTAATATGAAAATCCATATTTGGAGCGTTTTTATCTACATTATCCAAAGCCATATCGAGCCATTCTAAACTACTAACTAAAAATTCAGGAGCCATTGAGGTTTTTGAAAAAATAGTGCGAGCTAACCATGCGTGCCTCATTGCTGGTTCATAATCTTCCATTTTTGCAAGTATTCTAGAAGTTTCTAAACGTGATAGAGCGACAATCTCATCAGGAAAATTAGTTTCCAGAGAAATTTCTGAATGAGTGGCTAAAGACATCATAAATTCATTTTTATTTAGGTGCCATGAAGCAAGATTTAGTAAAGCAATTCCGTGTATAGATGACTGTGGATTAATAGCATTTAACCTATCGACACACCATCTTAATTCATTACCTATTTCACCTTCATCAATAGCTCCAATTAATGCTCTTTCCATTCTTATTCTAGCTTCATAATAATGATTTCTTTCGGATATACTCCTGGAGCGAGACAATAATTCTTCTGATAATTGTAAGGCATTAGGTGTATTTCCTTCTTTTAAAAGACGCTGGAATACTAAAAAATCTCCCATTAAAGGAGAAACGTCCTCAGATTTAGACATATTATCACTGTGATCCAAAAGCAACTACTAATTCTTCATATTTTTCTCTTAGAGAATCCTCTTTTTCGATAAGTAGTTTTAAATGATTTTCTATATTTGATTTAGATTGTGATAATTCTTCAAATAATTCGTTTCTATCACTTACTTCGAGTAGTAGATTTCCAACAGATTTGTACACAGTTTTTTCTGGACTTTGTGATTTTAAGGATTCCATAGTAAGCGAATATTCAGAAATTTGTGAAGAAAGGGTTTGTATTTGACCTCTAATAATTTGTAATTCTTGTACAATTTTTTGTAATTCCGCAGTATTATTCTCTTCGATTGAAAATCACCTCTCCTTTTCCACAGCCTCAAGTATTTGTTCAGATGCTATAAGCCCTCTCATTATTGTATTCCATCTGGCCCGTAAGTCTACAAAACTATCTGCGGACTCATTAATGATTATGATTCCGTCTTTGTTTTCAAAAAACGCTTCTGTAGTCAAACTTGCAGATAAAGAATCAGCAAAGGATGATTTAATTTTCAGACTTAAAGATAAAGTCTCATTCTTCTGAATCTTCATCTAAAGCTCTCTCAGAAAGTTCCTTTTCATAATCTAATGCTGCTTGTTGTGCAATTATTGTCATATCAGTTGCAGTCGCACCTTCTACAGACCTTCTAATTATTCTAGAATTAGCATCTGTTGCCCTTGTGTAGGGTTCCCAAACACCTCCAGTGAATTTATGAGAACATTTTTTGCATTCCCAAATTCCTGAAACTTGTCTTGACACCTTAGGATATTGACATACAGGGCAGGTATATTTCTTTGATCTTTTGGCTATTACAGCGCCCACACGACGGCGGACACTAACACCATATCTTGCCCCGAAACGTGCAGTAGCTCCAGCTTTTTGTGTTCTCTTTGCCATTTTAATCACCTAATACAGATTTAACTAATTTTCTGAGTTCCGAAGATTTAATTTTGGCCCTCTCCATTATTTCCGCGAATTCATCCGCCGAGAATATCCCCTTTAGACCCTTCTGAAGTGAATGCACATGATTATCATCTCCTAAGGTGATATGAATTCGTTCATCGCCACCTAATTCTTCTTGTGCATTTGCATCATAAACAAATCTATTTCCGACTTTATGATAAGAGCACATTATTGGTATTTTAGAAACAATTAGAGGATAATTTTCTCCTACTTCGAATTTTTCACAAGGCACAATTGCAGTTTTTAGTGCTGCTATAGCAGCCAAACCAAATGCATCGAATAAGTTACCATCGTCGGAAATTGCAAACAAATCTAAAATTACCTGCCATGCCTTTTCGCCGGGAATAATACATAAACTATTCACATCTATACAACCGGATTCCCTTATTCCTCTATCAACAACTCTTCCTAATTCTATGGATTCAGCGCTTGGTGGCCCAGCTTCCCAATTCCTGCCTGCTACTGGTCTAACTTCAGCACCACACATCAAACCTCCTTCATTTGGCCTATCTGGATAAGGTGTCATTAATTGAAATTTAACACCAGCATAAACGATTGTATCTCCCATTATTACTTTTGCAGAACCTTCAGCACGGTCTAAAACATCTACTTCAAGAGATATGTCTCTACCATCCCATCTGCCTCTACCATCAATTCTCTGATCGTTTGATGCTAATTCACTCAAATGGGCACGCAAAAGTTTTGATACCATAGGAATTGTCATCAATTAACACCTCCTTTTCTTAAAGCTTCGACCATTATCTTGTGAATATCGGTAGCGGCTTGTATATTGTAATCCCAGGCAGTTTGAAATTCTTCAGGAGAAAGGTCGCCATCCATTTGCAGGAATACTAATTCACCAGAATTAGGTAATACGCCCATCGGAAGGTCTGCTTCTCCATAATTATCTTCTTCTTTATTCAAATCACACACAACTACATCGTTAACTTTTCCTGAAGCAACAGAAACAACCAAATCAGTCATCGGAATTCCAGCATCTGCTAATGCTACAGATGCGGCAGTTAACCCGACGCATCTAGTTCCTGCCTCAGCACATAAAACTTCAATTTCAACACGAATTTTGGATCTAGGATATAATTCTAACAAAACTACACTTTCTAATGCATCAGCGGTTACTTTACTAATTTCCCTACTTCGGCGATTGAAGCCTGGCCTAATCCTATCAGATGTTGAAAATGGAGCCATATTATATCTAACGTCTAAAACGGCTCTATCCTGCCTCTGTATTTTCCTCGGATGCGCTTCCATTGGACCATATATTGCTACCACAACATCATTAGTACCCCAAGTCATACGACAAGATCCGTCAGCTACTGGAATTACGCCAGTTTCAATTGTAATCGGACGTACTTGAGTAGCAGTTCTTCCATCCATCCTTAAACCATTTTCATCAATCATTTGAATGTCTCCATATCCACCCATTATATATTACCTCCATCACTTAATACTTTATAATTCTCTGAGAGATTGTTAAGTCTGTTTCTTGCTTTGATAATTCCTGAAACTTCACCATCAATCCATATACGACCGTTATCTGTAGTTATTATCCTACAATCTGATTCTTCTTTAATTTCTCTTAATATGTTATTACTATTTTTAGACAAATGTCCTATAAAATGAGGATCAATTTCATCAATACTACCAGTTTTAATTTTTCTAAGTCCCATTCCCTTCATGGTTACGACACTAGAATGTGTTTCCTCGACTTCTTGTACTCTACATAGAATTGCTTCTCCAATATCCAGAACTTGTCGCGTAGAACCAAATGATGCTTTGGATGGACCGAGACTCATGGGAAGTATTGCATTAAATGGTGCACCTATATCAATAAACCAAATATTGTTTGTACAACCTTCTACAAATCCTATAACTAAATCACTAGGTCTCGGAGTATAAGTTGTATGTAATGGTTCTATACTTAGAACATTATCATCTATCATTAATTTACCATTCTTTGTTGCCAAAAGAGTATTATTTTTTATTAATACTCCATGACCTGCTTCAAATCTCCCAGATTGGCCAAGTTTATCTCCTGGCACTACTATTTGAGAGTCTTGCGGACCGTCCGCATCACTGTTACCACTCATGTTATCAGGCCGCGCGACTAGCCTAGACTTCATAACCTTGATGAAAGTAAAAAGTTCAAAAATATCAAACCAGTTCCTTTACATCGGCTTCAGAAGACCTTTGAGAGACTCTACTAATAATTTCATTTTTCATTCCTCCTGCCACCTCAATCACACAAACCCATGAACCATCACTAATCCATTCTTCTTTGGTTATAATTCCTCTTAATAATTGGTTTACTCCTCCGTAGTCTTTTCCAGGTATTCTAAACGCTAGTTTAACAGTAATGAATTGTAAAGGTATTAGTGGCTTAAGTACTTTTACAGCCTTTTGTACTTGTTTTTCCACAGAGAGAAATGGGTCCACAGAAAACCGTGCTTCGTTTAATGCATTTTCTATTCGAGTTGCAGGATGAGGGAGTCTAGTTTTTGGGTCGGTTGCAGTTGACGATATTTCATTAATTATTTTCTTTTTCTTTTCATTGATTATTTTCTTCCTTTGGTCAGTTGTCAATTGTATTGATCCATTCTTAAGTATTTTTTCTACGCACTCAGAGAGATTAGTGCTTCCAAAGGTATTAATCAGTGCATCTGAAGTTGGTCTATCACCTGCACGTGCGTCAGACCAAATTTCCTCAGTAGCAAGTAAATCGGATAAATCCACAGAAGAGGGATTGTTTTTCCATTTCTGTACTAAATCGGGGTCAACAAGTATTTCGTACCTAGAACCTCCTTTATCCCAGCGAGCCAATACAGCATCATCTAAACTGACCATTATGAATTACACAAGAGTGATTGCCTTTAAGTAATCTTAGTAAATTAAATCAAGAAACCTTAGAGAGGTGCTTAAGAGTCTCTTCATGATTTAATTTTTTATATCCTTTAGCATCTACAATAGAAATCTCTACAGTATCATGATTTAGACTATCTTCTAGTGATTCTTGCAGGGCTTCTAGTCCTAATTTGATAGCAGCGTTCATAGTCATTCCGGATTTCCATGATTTCTCAAAACTATCTATTACCGTGGACCTTCCTCTTCCTATTGCTCCTGCATGATAGGATTGGTATGCGCCGGATGGATCAGTCTCAAAGAGATGTGATCCTTCTTGATCTACACCTGCTATTAGAAGAGCTGTTCCAAAAGGTCTTGCTCCTCCATATTGTGTAAAAGATTGTTTATAGTCGCACATTTTCTTTACTAAAGTTATCATTGATATTGGGCTACCATAGGTCATCCTATTGATTTGGCATTGAATACGTGCTTTATCCACTAATTGTCTGGCATCTGCAACAAGTCCAGAAGTGGTCATTCCAATGTGATCATCGATTTGATACATTTTTTCTATTGAATCAGTAATTACTAATTTATTTGATATTCTTTTATCGACAATTAATATTACTCCATCCTTGTACTTCAGACCAACTGTTGTTGTTCCTCTTTTTACTGATTCTCTGGCATATTCTACTTGGTAAAGACGACCGTCTGGTGAGAATGTCGAAACACCATGATCGTATCCGCGTCCACTGGGCTGCATGACTATCAGTTGTTTGCCACAACCCTCTCTTATCAATCTTAGTTGTAAAGAGTCCCATAAAGCGAGGCATTCATGTCTAATGCCACACTCGGATTAATATGAAAGTTGGAGTTCTTAATTCAGGAGGGAAGGATTCAGCTTATTCTTCATGGTGGGCTCAAATGCAGGGATGGGAAGTTGTTGCATTAATAACTGTAAAAATTGAAGAGGATGATTCAATGATGTTTCAACTACAAGGAACCCATATTTCTGCGTATCAATCCATTTCAATGAATATACCTTGGCTACCTGTAAAATCTAAAGGAGTAGTAGAGTTAGAAATAAATGATTTGAAAAGAGCCTTAGAAGGTAAAAATAATAACATGAAAATATTTGAAGAAATTTGGCCGAAAGAAATTTCAAGGCCAAAAAATATACAAATTATAGACGGAAAGATAGAAATTGACGCCTTGATAACTGGCGCACTTAGATCGGATTATCAAAAAACTAGAATTGAAAGAATGTGTAACGAAATTGGAATCAAATCATTCTGCCCTTTGTGGCACAAGAATTCTGAAGAGCATATGAAATCATTGATAAATCATGGTTTTGAAATTAAATTTGTATCAGTTTCTTGTGAGGGTTTAGATTCCTCATGGCTAGGTGAATCATTAACATCTGAAAGATTAGAAAAGTTGATTTTACTTTCTAAGAAATATAGATTTAATCTTGATGGAGAAGGGGGGGAGTTTGAGACAATAACTGTCAACGGACCTCATATGGAAAAAAGAATAAATTGTTTTGGAACACCAACATTTGTCTCGGGAAGAGGAGTATGGGATATAGAATCGATGAATATCGAACAAGGCTAAACCTCAAACACTTTGTTGGGTTCGCCATAATCGAGAGTTATGCCGGTATCGCCACTAGACTATCGTTATGGAAGAGAGGAAGCGAAACAAATTTGGTCTCGAGAAGGACGTCATGCAAGACAATTAGAAGTTGAAAGAGCATTGATTTGGGCCCATTCTAAATTAGGGAGAGTGAGTCCAGAACATTACGATATTATTGCCGATATTGCTGATCCCGGTATTGTTACAGCTGATAGAGTAGATGAGATAGAATTGGAAACAAGACATGATATTATGGCACTAACGAAAGCCATGGCCGAAGCTGCAGGTGAGGCTGGTTGGTGTATCCACCTTGGGGCTACAAGTAATGATATTGTAGATTCTGCAGTTGCCCTTCAAATTAAAGATAGTATAAAAATACAAGTTGAGACTTTATCCAATTTAACACTGACACTATGCGACATAGCTGAAAGAGAAAGAAATACAGTGATGATTGGAAGGACGCACGGACAAGCAGCTGTTCCAATAACATTTGGACTAAAAGTTGCAGTTTGGGTAGACGAAATGAGAAGACATCTGGAGAGATTAAAAGAATTAACGCCTAGAGCAACTACGGGGAAATTTCTTGGTGCTGTAGGTACAGGTGCTGCTCAAGGGGAGAATGCGTTTCAATTACAAGAATTAATTATGGGAAATCTAGGATTACAAACTCCAATGGCTACAACACAAGTTGTTGGAAGAGATAGGTACATAGAATGGGTTGGTTGGATGGCAAATTTAGCTACCAGTGTAGAAAAAATATTACAAGAGATAAGAAATTTACAAAGAAGTGAAATATCAGAAGTGGCAGAATATTTCGATGTAGAAAAACAAGTAGGATCCTCAACAATGGCGCACAAAAAAAATCCAATAACAGCAGAAAATGCTTGTGGACTTGCTAGAATAGTACGTTCAATGATTATTCCGTCATATGAAAATGCATTATTGTGGCATGAAAGAGATTTGGCTAATTCTTC
>TARA_B100001113_G_scaffold261050_1_pt1 | contig 32787 bp, 25 predicted proteins | sample TARA_B100001113 | Tara Oceans TARA_B100001113 (sample SAMEA2622402) | marine metagenome | biome: marine biome (ENVO:00000447); feature: deep chlorophyll maximum layer (ENVO:xxxxxxxx); material: "saline water (ENVO:00002010), including plankton (ENVO:xxxxxxxx)" | depth 50 m | reverse complement strand
GTGACCTAAGAGGGTCACATCGGGGAATATCCTAAATCAGCCTCGTAGGAACTCTGTCACATGGCTGCGGGTGCCGCTCGGGTTGTTCACCCAATTTCTAGGGCTTCCCCTCCGTGGTCAGCGCTAGTGATAGCGCTCCTCTTCCTTTCCGCTGCATCTCCAACAATTCTCGCAAGTGCTGAGCAGAGGGTCGCCTCTGATGATTTCCAAATTCTTGACGACCTAGATGCAGTTTTGTCAATGGATCGAGCAATAAAATCCGATTCACAGGCCATGGATGAAGCTGGTGATGCTCTAGATCTGGTTAGGGATTCAATTAGGGAAAGTGACGAGTTATCCCCGATTCATGGGACAGGTGATTTGCTGAATGGCCTCAGTGAAATTGAAACAACACCTCCCGAGGTAATCCATCCACGCCCGTATCAAATCCTAACCGATCCCAATGAACCACTTCCTGGCGAAGTGAGAAACATATGGTCCACCATACTCAACATCACAGACTATGCTATTTGGGTGGAGTATGAAGACCAAAATGGAGACATACGTCAAACAATCGAGCTCGTCACATTTACAGATTCGCTCCTTTCGTTAATATTCAACAATGGCGATCCGTTGTTGCATCCGATGGATGTAGATGGGGATGGGAATGATGATATTCAGGTTGGATTGACCCTTGAATTTGATTTCAACGGTGGCTGGGGGTTGAGTGGAGATAGACTTTGGATTAAGCCAACAATCCAGTTTCAGGTTGATGTAATCGACGAGCAAGCCCCTGAAGACCCCGCATGGGCGAATCTTGAAAGCATGGAGGTATCTTTGGTCAAAGCCTTCGCCTATTCAGATACATTAGGACTCAATCAGGGTGAGAGTTACGTTTGGATTATCGATTCGGCTTTCACTCAACCACCACGTCAATTTACTCTAGATGTGGGAATAGAGAGAATATTCCTCGACATATCTGATGCAGGTGCAGAATTTCTGGCAGCAATCACCTTCGGAATATTCGATCCCAATGGTAACGTCGATGACTCCGGAATTTCTATTGCTTCTCTGGCTGCTCCATACGTGATTTCAATAAATAATCCAGTAGAAGATCAGTGCCCTGATAGATATGACCCCGTGGAACTCAGCACTCTTACATCGATGGAGATTTCCTGTGGCGTAAGGGCAGGTTTTGGCTACATCCATTATTCTCCGCCGGATCAGAGCGAACGTGAGATATGGGAAGTTGCGTACATCGATCTGGGCATCCACCCAGAGGGCCAAGAACTCGTCATCCCAAGAGAGGTTTCCGTAACGATTCGTACGGATTCTTCTCTCGCCTCAGGTGCCGGTGGTGTAGGCGAGCGCAGTCTGAGTACTTTGGAATACTACGCTGATCGAGGAGCAGACATTCATCTTCACTTTCACGAGGACAGAGTAAATGTGCCCGAAGATCGTGCAGACGGAGATTTCGGGAACTCCACAGATTCATTGGGTTGGCTGAGAGGCATGCCATCAGGTTCGCTATCACCCCAGGAGATAGATCGAGTCTTCACCATGCTTGGTTCGAGATCGAGTCCAGAGTTACCAGGATCACAACCCGATCGTCTTGGATTAATCATAGCAGTCAAGAATTTCTCAAGAGATAGTTCCCCCAATGAAGATAATGACAACCTCCCAATCAATCCAGCATACCCCCCAAAATCCATGATACTGTTTAGGTCAGTGAGTAAAATTGAATCTCTCGAATACGACTCTTGGCTCACCAGAGGCGGGGTGATAACCGATCACCAGAGAATTTCAATTCAAACAGGAGCGATTCCAACTGCATTGATTGTGTACGGAGATTTCAACATTGGAGGCAATGAAGAAGGCAACGACGTTTCTTTTGGTAACAATCAGAATCTAGACTTTCTTTCTAGAATTCTCGATGCAGCGCTGGTGAATCTAGTGGATGTGTTCTTAGAGACCGCTTTGATAATCAACTCAATTCCTACAATCCTGGTTGATGTCTTGAGCGGCGGGGTCGAGTTCTCTCCAGACGGCGGGGGACAGAATCTACATCTTGAGATTACAGATGATTTCCGAACTACCAGGGTTGCCGACATACTCTCCTCTGTGAAGCTGGCCATCGGCTCACACGACCATATGGAGTTTGAGGCCTCTGACCATTTGATTCTCTCAAGAGATCGTGGATCAGCACTGGTGTTGGGCAACGACGGGCTCATTGAACCTCTTGTACCCATTGCAGCCTCCATCGCATTCTCAGGATTGGAAGCAGTACACGTAACCTACGATCCGGCCACGGAGGAGCGAACCTTCCAAATGAAATCAAGAAATAGTGGTGCACTCAAATTCCTGTATCTCGATCACTACGGCAGCGATCTCTCCAACGCTTCTGTCCAAAGCCTCCGTATTTCGGATCTTCCAAATGTGATAGATTTGACAATCGACTCTGATTCTTCTTCATATGTTGCTGATCAGGATATAGACTCATTCCAGTATCATGCCTCCAACGGAACACAACGACAAGCAGTCAGGATTCTGGGAATCCCCGACTCTTTCAATGCTGATTTTGGAGATATCATTTCATGGAACACTCAAGGGGCGATCTCTTCAATAGAGGCGCAGATAACCAACTCTGAAGAACCTGAGATAATGGACGGAAATCATTTCCTCTATACCCATGACTCTGAAAATGAGGTTTCTACACTTTCCACAAGGATATCTGGATTGAACAGCATTTCATGGTCTCCCGCGAACAATCCAGGAGCATTCGGTAGTGTGGGCAGGAGTACTGCTAGAATCACTACAGCGGAGCCTGTGCCTTTCGGGATAGCCGTGGACCACGTGCCTGTCATAGGCCAGAATAATGCACTCACAGCAACGATTCTGCTTGATCCGCTACCCTCGGATGTATCTCTTCAGATCCCCGGGAACTCAAGCGATGATGTTGGAATCGATATACCCGTCCTAGACCGCACAAAAGGTGTATCAGGCCTCGCATTCTTTTTGGGCGGGTTCACAGATATTGGTCAGTCAGTCAATCGTCTTCTTGCCTCTGCAACTTCTGAACTCACGACAGGAGCTGAAGGCGCTAGTTCTTCGTTCAACTATGGAATTGAACTGGAATCGGATTCAAACTTTGACCTCGTCGTACAAGCAGAACAGGGCGAAAAGCCGGAAGTCGAGCCTCCTTGGGTACATGGAATTGCAATACACGCACCTACTCAGGGGCTTTCCTCAGGATTTTCATTGAAGGTTTGGATACCTAATCTTCCTCCCTCTATAGACATTGAGATGGAAAGAAGGGTGATTGAAGATGGTTCTCAATGGACGGTGGCCGTCGATGCGAATGGATGGCTGCCTGGAGCAGAGTCGATGATTATTGCAACAGATTCCATACAAGGAATGGATGCTTTCGTGACTCTCCATGGCCTTCCCATAGGTGTTAGTTCAGACATCGATCTTGAGATGGTATTCGATGTAACAGAGACCACCGGCAGTATTTCCGAGATAGATGCTGTTGCTAGGTATGCCGCCTCATTCCCTCTTTCTAGCATTCACGCTGAGTTGTTAGATCGAAATGTAGGTGCACGGTCCGAGATTCTCATCAACGACGTTCCTAGTAGAGTCAATCTTGACGCCAGTCTTGGAACAGCAATTAGCATTAACATGGACGTTCCAACCCAATATCAGGATTCACAAGGAAGATCGGTTGACTCAATGATGATTCAACAGATGCAGTGGTTCGATGGTGAATGGCGTCCTGCGACGGTGTTCCTTAAGGACGTACCCGGAACAATCGCGTTATCAACAGAACCGGGGAGGACATTTGACATAACGAAGAGCCTCGCCTTCCAAGGTATCGCACAACTCGACTTTGCATCAAGTACTTCTGGCATGTCGATGTTCATCGAGGCCCAGGGAGAAGCGATCAACCAAAGAGGCGACGTCCTGATGTTGGCTCAAGGTATGGCCGACAGACTCTCAATAAAACCCACGGAAGACTTTGGACTAGCGGTGAAATCTTCTGGAGATGGTGTTGAAGTTCTTTACATGAGGATATCAAATGTTCCAGCTGCTCCCCCTGTGGTATTGGAGGATATGGAGATCCTTTGTCAAGACATAAAAAGTGCAACAATAGAAGTACACAATCTAATTTCTCAATTTGGATACTTCGAGATTTCTGATGTCCAAGGGGGCAGGATCGTTGCCTCCGCCCGAGCGCACGCGATTTTTGACGATGATCGTAGGATAGACCTTCGAGGTGTTTTACTCGATGCCCAGTTTACCAATGGAATTCCCACGGGGACAACCTTCGGCGTAAATGGCATGGCCTCTGACCTTTCAATCATAAACAGCATTCCCGGAATCGATGGCTCAACAACACACATAGTCATTCCCGAACCCCTAACATCTGGACTCACAACAGCGGTAATGACCATCATTGGAGGGATACAGTCGTGACCGACTCTCGAAGATTCCCCGACATCAACACAACAGATGTAGATGAAGAAGTGGCCGATGAAATCTTTGAGTCCATTGAAGAAGTTCTGGAACGTGTACATCCAGTGAGAGTGATTTTCTCGAGCCTGGTAATACTCATCGTGACTATCCTTCTTCTGGGAAGTTCCCTCTGGGTAATTCCCTACGACGGGGTCACTGCAGATGTCATCTATCGACAATCCGGGGGCGGGCATATTGTGCTACTCGAATTAGATAATCGAGGTTCTAGAGCGATGGAAGACATCGAGATGTCGATAAGGATGGTAGATGACGTTGGTATCGAAATTGGAAGAACCGATTTTGCATGGGATAAACTCGGTGCCCATACCTCAATTGCACATGATGACCTAGAACTCATCATTGACGGCGCTTCTGTCTGGGAGAATTACACAATTGAGATAGATTTGGAATATTATGCGTACGACGGAGATAGAAAGACTGAGAGATGGACCCATGACGTGGGCCAATGGACTTCTGAGTACCACATCAATGTCGGACAATTCACAATCTTCTGAATTTTGAACTGACTACCCATACTCTCATAGAGAGCCAGAAGGCCCTAGGTGCATATGAAGAAGAGGGGTGCACTGCTCATGGCAGCACTTCTGACAACGATGATGTGGGGATCAATAGATTTCGATAATCAAGACACTCTTTCGGATGAATATCAAATCAAGCAAATCGATTTCTCCGGGCCTTCGAGGATTGCAGACATCAACGAGCCGGTTACATTCGTTGGTGTCGAAAGAGGCAGATCTATGAGCGCAAATACGCCGATTGGAATGTACACCCTGGCTGGATTCATACCATCTCAGACCATTGATTCTGAGTTCACTCAATCAAGGAAAGACCTGGCAATGCTACTAATCGACGATGCGACCGGTATGTGGGACGCCAGAATGACTATTGAGGAAATACCGGGTTTGGAAATAAGAACAGCCGTCCCTCCATCTGGTTTCTTGGTCCAAGGTGATGAGAAGGCTCTCGAACAAGTAGCCCTTTTGCCCTTGATAGCGGCATCTCACCCTGTACCTCTAGGCTTGTTAATACACCCCTCAATCGAACCAACGAAGGAAACTATTGGAGTGGAGATACTTGGTTGGAGCACACTCGACGCAGGCAGAACGGATAACTCAGAACCTCTTGGATTCGGGGACCTCAACAATCTTGATTTAGCGGGTTTCACAAACAGCGGTATCGTTGAGAATGGTCGCAGATGGGGGTCAATCGATTACGAATCAATCTCTTCTGTGGCAGAAAATCCTGCTGTAGCATGGATTGCTCCCCTCTCTCAACTTGTACTCACCAATGATGAAGTGAGAGACCACACCGAATCTGAAGAAGTAGAGACGTGGTTCTCCACTGTACTCGATGGTTCTGGACAGAGAATCGCTGTAGGAGACTCTGGCATTGACCATGACCACGGCGATTTCGGTTCAAGAATCGTCTCTAGAACATCAGTAACCCCCGGGGACAGTTCCACAGCAGATGGCTCTGGACACGGTACGCACGTAGCTTGTACGGCTGTGGGGTCCGGATTCAGAAGCTCTGGACAGTATGCTGGAGTGGCCCCAGAGGCGGAAATCGTCTTCCAAGCAATGGAGGATGATGACTCTGGTGGCTTGTACAGCTATGGAATAGACACTATGCTCTCTCAGGCATACAACAATGGAGCACGTTTCCATACCAACAGTTGGGGCTCGGGTTCTGGTTACAACACGTACACAACATCGGCAGAGGATGCCGATGACCGGATTAGCACCTGGGATCAATATTGGACGTATGAAGGAATGTCAGTCTTTTTTTCAGCTGGGAACGAAGGCAATAGCGGAATCTCACCACCAGCCACAGCAAAAAATGTAGTCACAGTTGGGGCACATCAGAATAGATATGGGGGGTCCCCGGATGCGATGTACCCATACAGCAGTGAGGGCCCAACTGATGACGGGAGAATCAAACCAGATGTGATTGCCCCCGGCATGTACGTTCGATCATGCGAGGCCCAAGAATCCGGTGGGTCCAATGATCTCGGACAGTGGTATGAAGAATTCAGCGGGACATCAATGGCAACTCCAGCAGCAGCGGGAGCCTCAGTTCTGATCAGACAATACCTCATGGAAATAGCGGAAAGGCCTGCTCCACAGGCATCGCTCATCAAAGCCATGCTCATTCTCGGTGCAGAAGATATCGGCGCACCAAATATCCCCAATAATGTGGAGGGATGGGGGAGAATAGACCTATCAAACAGCCTGATTCCAGAATCTGACATTGGAATATTCGTTGATGACCGTCATAGGCTGAAAAGCGGTGAAATTGATGAGTATTCGTTCGAAGTTACTCGTGCCGGGGAGCCATTGAAGGTAGTCCTTGCATGGTCAGATTATCCTGGGTCCACCTCTTCTTCAGATCAACTTCGTAATGACCTAGATCTCGAGGTTATTTCCCCAGAAGGCACATCCGTCTATCTTGGGAATGTCTTCTCACAGGGCCACTCAGTGACTGGGGGTCAGGCAGATTCCGTGAATAATGTTGAAGCAGTGTTGGTTGAATCAGCAGGACTCGGTGTGTGGACTGTCAGGGTAAGCGATGTGTATCACGCAGGAGCACGACAATATCAGCCATACTCTATTGCACTCAGGGGTGTAAATGTGAATGATTTGACACCAGATCCTGCTGTTGATGCTGAGAGCTTCACACTTTCAACCCCAATCCCACAGGTTGGGGAGACAGTTACATTCGGCGTCACCATTGCGAATCTCGGTGCAGGATCAGTACCATCCGTCTCAATCTCTGCATCTTCCCCAGGACAACCACTTGGAGTACAAACAATAAGCATGGCCCCCGGTGAAGCCGTACCTCTGGAATGGCAATGGACCCCAACAGCATCGGGTATACGTCAAATTTCTATTGAGATAGACCCTACCGACCAGGTCGAAGAATCATCGGAACAAAACAATCTACTCACAATTCCAATTGAAGTCAGTGAGCCAGGTATCAGAGTTGAAACGGACAATTCAAATCCAATAATGACCGTCCCGAGTGGTTCTACAACATTACAGATAGCTCTCATCAACACAGCATTATTTCCTACTAACGCCTCGATATCCGCATCGAATATTGTTAGGATGTCGGATGGTGCCATTGTGCCATGGTACAGCTCTTTTTCTCAGACCGAAATCGATTTGAATGCTTCAGAGGAAAAGCAGCTATCATTCGCATTAGCGCATCCAAACCCTCCTGAACCAGGAGTTTACAGAGTCATAATAACAGGTATAGACGAAGTGAATGACGTTACTAGCGAGCTCATTCTGAAGTTGACCGTATCTTCATTTCCCGCTGTGGAACTTAGAGTCCCAGGGGGAACTCTTGCCGTTGATGCTTTTGTACCATCAAGTGCTTCTCTGCAATTGACAAACGAAGGAAATGGACCACAGACCTACGATTTGGCTTTAGAGGCACCCGCTGGATGGAGAGCAACCCTGGACAATCTCGGAACGTTTGTAGATTCAACACATGGCTCAACGGGGACTTTGACACAAGGAGACTATCGTTCCATTGATATCACCCTCAAACCACCGTCTGTAGTCGTAACTGCTGGAACACTAATGAGCGCGCAGCTGACCATTTCTGCCCGCACAACAACTGACTCTTGGGTAGAAGAGATTCCGTTGATCGTCGCTGCATCAGATAAGATTAGGCTAACACCAGATTCAGAAGGCATAGATGAACAAGTCAGGCCAGACGCTAGACACGAGGTCCCCGTGCAAATTGTAAACGAGGGCAATCGAGAGATTACACTCACACCTCAGATAATTTCCCTTCCGGGAGGCTGGTCCAGTCTCTCTTCAACTCAAACCATCACAATTGACAAGTCTTCCACTTCGATTTGGGACCTGGCTCTCGAAGGCAATGGTCGCGCAGTCGGAGGACTTGTAAAAGTTAGATTTCTAACTCAAGACGGCAACGCCTTCCTGTGGAATCGAACAATAGACGTAACTTCGGGCGCGCAGCCTGTCGTTTCCTTTTCGACAATAGTATCTGCAGACGGCTCCTCATCTACAAGTCCGCTTGGCTTAGGCGCTCTGCCAGTTGGTACACAGTTCGATCTTTCTTGGAATATAGCAAATCAAGGGCTTGGGGCATGGTCTCCAGTTGCCGAACTAACGGCCCAAGATGATGGTTGGTCCAGTCTCTGTTCGCCTGTAGGCGCCATACAACCAGGCACTTCTTCCACAGTTTGGTGTTCTGTGACAATTCCTGAGACGCAACAGGGAGGATCAGAAGCCACATTGACCCTGAGACTAGAAGATGGAGGGCTAGTAGCAATCGATACTGTATCGCTGCTGGTTAAGAAGACATCCAGAATGGAATGGTCTTTCCAAGGCAATATGCCCACAATCAACACAGGAGACACCGCACAGATAACTCTGGATGTGGAGAATCTTGGCAACTCGCCGATAAACAGCAAGATCCAGGTGGATGCACCGTCGGGATGGTCCCACACAATAATGGGAGATTCGATCCTATCCCTATCACCGGGAGAATCTAGATCGATACAATTCGAGATCACAGTTGGTACGACAAGGGGACCATTTGTTGTCGATCTTCAAGGCGGTTCGACCATCGAAGGGTCATCCTATGAGCTACCTCTCCAAGTTCGTACCTCCGAATCAGGGGGCATATCTCTGTTGACTATACTCATCGGCCTTGTCATAGTTGTTGCTATTGGCATATTCACCACCATGAGATTCAGATCGACAAACGAGAGCGAAAGTAAACTATTTTCAAAAGATGAGATAGAAGACAGAACAGCTGCGATTAGTTGGGCAAAGGCTGCAATAAACGCAGGTGAGTCTGAGGAGTCTGTTTCAATGCAATTACAATCCACAGGTTGGTCCGCATCTCAATCCAAGGCAGTAATCGATTTGTCCAAAAAATGATTTCGGATTATACCGATTGACTCATGTTTTGAGACGCGGAGCGCACTGAGGGCCGAAGCCCTTAGAGAGGTTAGGACCGGCAATTAGTGTCTATGAGGCCCCGTTCCGTCAGCGTAGTCGCGGCGCTCATGTTTATCGCGGCACTCGCTCCAACCGTCTCCGCGGATGTAGATCCACAGCTTTCGACCCCTGATTCCGAGAAGCCTGCAACGACAAGTGACCCGGCGATTTATGAGATCACAATAAGGAACAATGGGGATGATGACATGACATACTCACTCTCGACCCAACAGGGGGCGGGATGCAATGGATTTACGTCAACCGTCGACTCTCCAACTGGTAGCGTTAATTCAAACAGCGACGAACTTGTGGACCTTGAGGTTCAGGTGGATGACACAGCATCAGGAGAATGCGAGACGACATTGACAATCCAAGCAGCGGGAGGGACGCCCCCGCCGCAATCGGATTCACTCACAGTCACTACAACAGCCGAGGACGGAGGCCTATATTCCGTCGTCTTGACAACCGGTACTCTGACGAAAGAATACGACTTAGAGGGGGATTCAATCGATTGGGTCGTCAACGTTGAAAATAACGGAGATCAACAGGCAAACATACAACTCACGGTCGAGAATGATAGCGGGTGCGATTCAGATGACGATACAGTTTCCGCCTCGGTTGACCCTGCCACGGTCAATCTGAATTCAGGCGACAATGAAGACGTTGACTTCCAGATAACCCTAGATGACGAGAGTGAGACTGAGGCCGGAGAGCACTGCTTCATTCTGAGAGCCACAGTCACCAATGATCCAACCAATGGGGCTGAAGACAACCTCACACTTACAGGGGTAGTGCCTCAAATCAGAACATGTGATGAAGCACTTGATTGGTCATTCGCAAATTTACAACCCGGCCAGAGAAGCTCACCGAACAACTTCGAAGTCACGAATACAGGCAACACTGCGTGGACCGCTGCAGTACAAGCACAAAGTGTGGGAGGAGAAGACATATCGGGCTGGGTTTCCTTCGACTCCCCCACAAGCAAACTTCTCGCTGAACCGAACAACAATGGAGACACCTTCACATTCGGATTTGACATCACGCCAGACTCATCCGTGGAATCCGGGTCGAGTGTCGATATCAGAATAATGGCAAAGGCAGGCTCCTCAGTTGGCTGTGAGGCCACAGTTACCATAAAAGTCGGACAGATACATTCTGGAGATATTTCCGCCAACACTGGATCAGTATCGAATGTAGAACCCGGGAGCCAGCCACAGGTTACAATATACCTTGAGAATACTGGAAATGGCGCCGATACGTTCACGCTCGCAACAGAACCACTACCATCTGGGTGGAGCGTATCGTTTTCACCCCCATCCCACAGCCTCAATGCCGCACAGACCTCGCAGAATCAGGGCTCCTCAACTGCAGTTATTTCAGTTCCAGATGACGCACTAGCAGGATCAACCCAAGTGGTTTTCAAAGTAACAGGGGGAGGTGGTTCAGGAACCCTCGACACTGTAGCCTTGAATGTGAATGTCAATCAAAGACATGAGGTCACAATAGACTTTGTCTCAACTGCACAAAATGGCCGTACAGATCAAATCGTCAGGTTTCCATTCATTGTTTCTAATCAAGGAAATGTAGAAGACACAATCAAACTCCAAGTATGTAATCCCGGAGACCAAACAGGTTGCAATTCTCCTCAATGGACTGCTTCCTATTCTGACTCGAATGGCAACGGACTCAATCAGGTGCAACTCAGTCCGGGCCAATCTCGAAGCCTCTTCCTAGACGTCAATGTCGAGGGGGAAGAAAACGCAGACTCTGCCAGAATCCTAGCCAGAGCTGCGGTTTTTGGAGCAGATGCAGATGCAGAAGAGACAGTAACGGTAACTGTTTCAAACTACAATTACACATTTGAGATATCTCCTGTAAATCCCGGTTTAACGCCCGGACAACTTGATTTAACGCTCCCCCCTGGCGGTGAATCCATACTTTCATTCTTCGTGGATAACACCGGAGATTATCCTGCTGGTGATGATCTAGTAATCGATATCTCTGGTCTCGAGGCTCTTGTTGTCAGGACAATAAGCATTCAGGGGAATACCATAACCGCTCCAGTTCCAGTTCAACCCGGGGATAGGATTCAAGTCGATGTTAGGATGGAAGTAGTCCAGGGATCTGCTAATGGACTAAATGGTCTTATGCAGGTCAGTGCATACAGTGCCCTTAACCCCAATGAGGACTCTTCAATCGACATAGCAGTCGAAATTAGAACCATCCATGATCTTAGGCTGACTATTGAAGAACCAACTAAGCAGACAACAGAATACCCCGACAAAGGCGAATATTCCTTTTTTGTAACCAACAATGGAAATATTGACGAAGACGTAGTCATCATCCCAACCGAATCTCTGCGAGGGTGGTCCGTTGATATCGTGCCTGACGATTTTGAATTAGAGCCTGGCCAAACGATGGAGATTAAGGTGAGCACACTCCCACCAGCCGACCTGATATCTGATGATGAGTACAGATTCACAATAGTTGTACAGCCAAAGGGTCTACCTGCAGCGGGACAACCGTTGGACCTGATTACCGCCACAGAGCTCCCAGCCGGATTCTTGGCTCTATCGGAGGATGCTGAACAGGTAATTGTCATCGTACTCATAGCAGTCGGTGTGGCGACGGTGGCCGTTCTTGCACTCCGATCAAAGCGTGAAAGTAAGCGAATTCTTGAGGCTCTTGGCGAAGATCGGAGGGCCTGATTGATCCATTCTGATTGGATGGGTTTATTGGGCATTTTCTGGTGGGAAGGTCCGTTGACCCCCCGTGGGTCTGTGGTGGTGCGGATGGATACCGTTACGGAGGCCTATCTTGCGTTCGCCATAATGACGCTTGTTGGCATCGGATTTCCTGTAGGAGCATTCATCGCTTCATACTTCCTCAGGCCCATCGAAGATCCCAACAATCGCTCCAAAGTAAGATCAATATTATTGCCAGGATATGAGCGAGATCATTCGCTGTATCCACGAGCCGCTTCGACATACGAATGTGGAGCAGAGCCTTTGGGCGAGGCACACATAAACTTCCATTTCCAATATTATTGGTACGCCATCATTTTCTTGGTATTCGATATTGCCTTCATGTTTCTTGCATTTGGGGGGATCATCGTGATTGATTCGACCCTCTCTCAATCCGATGTAATTGCGGGCTTAGCAACTATGTCTGTTTTTGTCTTGCTCATGAGCCTCGGAGTTTGGCACGTCTTCCGTAAAAGAGGCAGGATATACATTTGAGGTGTTGATGTATGGCGGACGGAGATCAGAACTTCTCAATTTTCAACAGTAGGATACTGGTGGACACAGTCGGCCATGTAACTGATGAGGCACTCAAAGCTTCGAGAATAAAAGACGTGATAGGAATCTTAGCAGGACGACTTTTCAACTGGGGCCAAAGAAAATCACTCTTCCCCCTCCATCTTGGAATAAAGTGCTGTGCACTTGAGATGGCCGCTGCAGGAGCAAGTCGATTCGATGCTGAGCGTTTTGGTGTCTTCTTCCGTTCAAGTCCACGACAGTGTGACGTGTTATTGGTTAACGGCCCCGTCAGCAAGAAGTTCGCTGATCCCCTGGTCCGACTTTGGGAGCAGATGCCTGAACCGAAGTGGTGTATAGCCATGGGGGAATGTGCGATTTCAGGTGGCCCGTACTTCCAGTCTTACAATATTCTCGAGGGGGTCGACACAGTAATTCCCGTCGACGTATACATCCCTGGTTGCCCACCAAGGCCAGAGGCACTTATCGACGGGTTTGCCAAGCTCCGACAGAAAATAATCCGTATCGGAGCGATTCCAAGTGAAGGACGTTCTGAAATCGATGTCCCGCTTATTCTTGGTGATGATTGAAAGAGGCGATTAGATGGGTAAAAGGGTAAGGGCCGAGGATCAAAACGAAGCTGCTATGCAGCTCGTAAATTCTCTCACATCCGTAGAAGGAGTCACCGGAGACGTTCTCTCAAGAACTAGTGGGACTCAGACTCGGAATATCGCTCACTTTCAATGTGAGCCATCTTCCTGGAGAGAGGTTGCTGAGAAGATGAAGTACGATCACGACATCGATCATTGCTCCATGATAACAGGTATACATTGGCCTGATTCCTCAGACAAGAACTGGGAAGTCATCTATCATTTTCTAAGAACTGGGGTAACGAATCCAGCCATTACGGATGACGGGTCTTCAATTATACCAAATATCACAGAACCCAAGAAGTTGAGTGGAAAAGAAGTCCCATTAGAAATTCAGGTGAATGTAGCGATATCTGAAACACGAACACCCTCTGTACCCTCGGTCCAAGACATATGGGTTGGTGCTGATTGGAATGAGAAGGAGACCTGGGATCTCGTCGGGATCGATTTTGATGGCCATGAGGGCATGCGGAGAGTGCTGAATCCTCATGAAACTCCGCCAGGTTATCATCCTCTGCAGAAACAACACAAACTTCGGTATCATGGGTTTGAGGAAATGTACGACGATGCTCAGGGGTTCATGCGCAAAGCTCCTGATTCAGGACGGGTCAAGTGAGGGGTGTATCTATGGCAGAAATGTGGATTTCAATGGGCCCCCAACATCCGATGACACATGGTCTTTGGACATTGAAGGTTAAGGTAGACGGCGAAACTGTAGTTGACACCGAACCTGATCTCGGATACATCCATCGCGGTGTCGAGAAGATATGCGAGGCTCGTGACTTTACTCAAATCACTACCTATTGCGACCGACTCTGCTATGCGAGTGCAAATACGTGGTCTCACGCCTACATTTATGCTGCTGAGGACCTCCTCGAGGTAGAGGTGCCGGAGAGGGCAGAATATATCCGATTGATTGCGGTGGAACTCCAGAGAATCGCAAGCCATTTGATGTGGCTTGGTGCTTATGGGCCTGATATTGGAAACCTATCGATCATGGTCTGGTGTCTTAGAGAACGAGAGATGATGATGGATCTCCTTCAGGAACTGGGCGGATCAAGGATGCACTACAACTTCCCAAGAATAGGGGGAGTGAAGCGAGATCTTCCCTATGGCTTTGCACAACGTGCTAGAGCCAAATTAGACCTTTTCAAGCAGAGAATTCAGGAATATGAATCGCTCTTCGATGAGAGTACAGTCTTCCTCGTGCGAACTCAAGGTGTCGGATACACAAAAGCCGAAGAGATGGTTAACCACGGAGTAACCGGTCCAAATGTTAGAGCTGCAGGAGTCGACTATGACGTACGCTGGGCCCATCCATATTCGGTGTACTCTGAGTTAGATTGGGCTCCTGCCGTCGAGAGGTCGTCAGTCAAGGGTGCTGATTGCTATGATCGTTACAGAGTGCGAGTAACTGAAATGGTAGAATCAGCGAACATGGTTCTCGAGGCAATTGACAGAATTCCCGGCGGTTCTGAAACCCACCACGAACCAGGCGATCCTGCAATTCTCGCGAAGGCACCATCCAGAGCGCCGGAGGGAACATTCGGCTCACATCATTTTGAAGATAGCAGAGGAGAGTCAATGTTTCACCTTGTAGGAGGTGGAGACGGCCGGGGCAAAAATCCCTATCGGGTTTCCATACGTTCTCCCATGTTCATCACGCTACCTTATGCATCGAAATGCATGATTGGATACAAGGTTGCAGACATCCCTGCGATCATGGGGTCTTTCGACCCCTGCATCGGAGAGACAGATAGGTGAGGGAGATATATGGCAAGTAGCGATTGGCTAAACATCAGGGGATGGATGGACTCTATTATTGGATGGACTCTCGACAAGACCCACGATATAATGCCCTCATCGGACATAGGACTCGGACCTTTGGGCTCCATAAATCTACAAGAGTCGTTTTCCTCGATTCAACCCGGCCTTCATCTTTTCATATTCACATCCGTGATGTGTACAGTAGTTTTTGCTACCATGATGATAACACTCATCGTAGTTCCCTACATCGAGAGGAAATTCATTGGTAGATTAATGGACAGACTCGGGAATACGATGAGTGCGAGAAGTCTTTGGGTTGGTGAGGGAGGCGTAACTGCAGGAGAATGGTGGAAATCCCTTCCTTTCGGGCTCGGTGCACCACTTGGCATGGTTAATCGTGCACTCAACAAAAATTTTGGAAATGATCACCACACTGAGTCGGTTACCAGAGTTGGCGATCGAGGATATCATGGAATCTGGTTTCTGCTTCCTGGCTTCGTGGCGGCTGTAGCCGATTTCGTAAAATTCAACACAAAGGCGCATATTGTCCCCGATAAGGCTGACCGCTTAGTTTTCGAGGTCGCACCAGTGATAATTATCTCAACCACTGTGATGGTCTATGCATTCATCCCTTTCGGCCCCCACATTTGGGCGGCAAATCCGGAACTATCGCTTGTCTTCATGATGGCGATATTTGGCGTCGCACCCTTGGGCGTCTTCTTCGCTGGATGGGCTTCAAACAACAAATACACCCTGATCGGCGGGATGCGCTCGGCCGCTCAATTGACGGCTTACGAAATCCCATTGCTAGTTACAGTGCTCGGTATCGCTGTTTTGAGTGGCTCATTCAATATCATCGAGATCGTTGATTTCCAGGTTCAATCATCAGATACATGGAATATTTTTCTGATGCCTCTTGGTGCAGTACTTTTCATCGTTACAATGATTGCAGAAGTAGAACGCATACCTTTTGACATGCCCGAAGCGGAAGCAGAGCTTGTTGAGGGGTGGTGGACAGAATATGGAGGCATCCGCTGGGGTCTGATGTTTGCTGTTGAGATGATGCGTGCTTATGCAGCATGCATCCTTTTTGCATTATTCTTCCTTGGTGGTTGGGAACTTCCATTCCAGGACACGCTCATCGGACTCCCACTAATAGGGGGGCTGTTTGCAATATTCGCAAAGATGACTCCCGGCATCGCCATCCTACTCATCAAAGCATATGCGATGTTCGCGCTCTTTGTCTGGGTGCGTGCCTCTCTTCATAGAATAAGGACAGACCAGATATTGGAGTTCGGTTGGAGGTACCTTCTGCCTCTTTCAATGCTCAATCTCGGCCTTGCAATGGTCATGAGAGTTGCATTCTGGGACGGAGCTTGGCCATTCTGGCTAGCCCCTGTTGTAACTTTAGGAAGCCTCCTCATATTCGTTGTTCTGGCTATCGATGAGGATAAAGAGGCATTACAGAGCTCAAACAGAATATACCACACACAGACGCTGGACAAAGCATATCCAGGCAGGAGGGAATAAACAATGGAGCATTATGATTTCAGAAGTGGGCACCCACATGCCCAACCTAATTTCAGGAATCTGGTAATCCGTCCTATGTGGATAACTCTGAAGACGGCACTTAGGACAATACCCTTCGTAGGGCGTCTACCATTCCTTCACAATGATTACCACAACAAGAGAGTCAACATGGCAGACGGATTCACTGAGAGAAGAGTTGGATCAGATCACGTTTCGATGAAGTGGGCGGATTCTGACTCCTATGCTGCAGATCGTGAAGCAACCGATGTGATGCCCTTTGTAGAGAGGCCTGTCACAGTCATGTATCCCTACGAGCGACTTGAAGACCTTGAGCCATGGCTCTTCGTCCCCGGTGCTTACAATGGTCGAATTGGAATCATATGGGAAACATGCACTGCATGCAAAGCATGTGTGCGCGCATGCCCCAATGATTGCCTACACATGACCACAGAGACGAGAGTTAATGTTCTAGACACAGCAAAAGAAGGGGATGAATGGCACGGATATGGCAGTGATATTGAGGTCGGAGGATATGCCGCTCTCCCAAGAAGCAACAATAGCGACGTAGAAAACTTTGATCTCATAAATGACCATGCTGCTGCCCCTCAGGAGTATGATTTCGCTGAGGTGATCGATCTCACCGGCTCCACTGCCACAATAAAATGGCCTAACGGTGGCGGGGTCGAGAACATCCCTGTTACGGATTTGAAGCCTGCTGAACAGGACATAGTTTCTGGTCGGATTGATATTGGCAGATGCATGTTCTGCGGACTTTGTGCAGAGGCTTGTCCATTCGAGTCATTCTTCATGACGAATGAATATGATGGGATGTCCGGATATAGCCGACAAGATCTCTGGTTCGACGCGGACAGGACCCGAGTCCTCCCCTCTGTCCACAAGGAGAGAGTGGACATGGAGCTCGAGAAGAGAGCTAAGAAAGAGAAGATCAAGCGAGAGAAAAAGGCAGCGAAGGCAGCCAAGGCCTCAGGAGCTTGATCAGATGTTCAGCCCCGAAGAAGTAGTCTTCCTCCTATTTTCCGCGATAGCAATCGCAGGCGCAATTGGTTGCGTTTATGCCCGACGGGTTGCCCACTCACTCCTCTCCCTTATGATGACCTTCCTAGCCGTATCCGGCGTCTTCATACTTGCTGAGGCTGAGATGCTGGCTGCTATACAGATACTGGTATATCTTGGATCAGTCATGTTGGTCGTCCAATTTGGAGTAATGCTCACTCGACGTCAGATACAGGAGGGAGACATTGAATGAGAGCACTGGGCTTCCTAGCAAGGATCGGAGTGGCGGCGCTAGTACTCGTACTACTGACTGAAACTATGGCATTTGATGGATGGTCAGAGACATCTCAACCACCAACCACCTCGTCTTTCGCTATTGCCATCTTAGATGACTGGAATATGATGACAGTTGTCCTAGGCCTTCTTCTTAGCATGGCAATGATCGGCGCTTCATATCTCGTTAGAGACGAGAGATTGGCCAACCTTACTTGGGATCTCGGACAGGATGTAGAAACTCCTGAGATCGGACTTCCTCCCGCCGCTTCAAGACCTTTGTCTTCCAAAGGATTTACCGATGCCAATGGGGGTGAAGAGGAATGATCGACCCATCCTGGGTCGCTGGACTAGCAGCCATCCTATTTGGTATCGGATTGATTGGAACGTTCTCTAGGAAGAATGGTATCGTAGTACTCATGTGTATCGAACTCATGCTAAATGCCGCGAATCTCAACTTCGTAGCCGGCGCTCTAAATACAGGTGGAGTAGAGGGATGGGTCTACACAGCAGTTGCCATAGCCATAGCTGCGGCCGAAGTTGCCATCGGACTTGCAATTCTTCTCTCGCTGTACAGTACACAGGAGACAATATCTCTCGATGAAGCTACTTTGTTGAGGAATTGAGGTTAGATAATATGGGCGATAATCATCAACAGGAATGGGAACTGCTCCTCCCTGTGTTGCCTGCCTTGCTTGTCGTCCCGGTACTGGCGATACTGGGGATAGAACCATTGGACATAGGCTTCGCTGCAATCCTTGCTCCACTTCTCATGTTTCCGATCGTACTGCTAGTAGGGCAGATTTGGAATGGAAATGAGATATGGGTTGGGAAACTCAAGGAAGGTGGAATCCTTGCCCTCGGATCATTAGCCATATCCCTCACAGCAGCTTTCTGGATGATCGTCCATTTCCTTGGTCTTCATGAGAAGAAAGTTCACGGCGACTCAATAACCTGGCTGAATTTTGATGTCCTTAGCCACGACGGAACACAATGGAGTGTAGATGCCGGATTCACCAACATATCATTCGGGATTTGGCTTGATTCAGTCAGCATCATGTTGTTATTCGTAGCGACTTTCCTCTGCTTCCTAATTTGTTGGTTTGCCATAGGATACATGACAACAGATGACATAAATTCCAATCGAAATCATCGATTTTTCGCGGAGTTCATCCTATTCAGCATGGGTATGTTTGGAATGGTCCTAGCAGATAGCTTCCTTTGGTTATTCATATTCTGGGAGATCATGGGGCTATGTTCCTACCTTCTAATCGGATTCTACTATTGGAAGGAAAGCGCCGCCGCCGCTGCAAAGAAGGCCTTCATGACAACTAGAGTCGGAGATGTATTCCTTATGGTTGGTTTATTGATGCTTTACGACATTTACGGATCTCTCGACTTTGCAGTCGTTTTCGATGATCCGTCAACTGGTGTTGGCGGAAGGATTGTCGAGGCGTCGAAACTACAACCTGCATTGCTAATGTTGTTCATTGGTTGTGTGGGGAAATCTGCGCAGTTCCCTTTGCATGTTTGGCTGCCCGATGCAATGGAAGGACCGACTCCCGTATCAGCACTCATCCACGCGGCCACTATGGTAAATGCAGGTCTCTATCTGGTTGCCCGGATGGTTCCATTTGTCGACGTATATCATCACGGTGTTCCGGGCATGGAAGAACTCGGTCTAATCGTTGCATGGATCGGCGGTATTACTGCATTCATGGCTGCCTCCATAGCATTCGTCCAGAACGATATCAAGAAAGTACTGGCTTACTCAACTATGAGTCAATTAGCCTACATATTCCTAGGTTTGGGGTCTGCTCTATACTTGCTTGCAGCTGACCATCATCATGCAGGATACTTCGTTCTAGGTGGTGCTTTGTTCCATCTTTTCAATCACGCAATGGCAAAGGCGATGCTCTTCATGGGCAGTGGCTCTGTGATTCATGAAGTACACCATGCTCATCATGACCTACACCATCATGGACACGACGACGATCACGATGAGGAGTTCGATCCACAGGATATGCGCAACATGGGCGGCTTAGCCTCCAAGATGCCAGTTACTTCAATTGCAATGATGCTTGGAAGCATGTCCATAATTGGGATCCCCCTCGTGGGTGGATTCTGGTCGAAAGAGGCAATAATCGCTGAAACATGGCTCGGTGCGCTAGAATACGAGCCACTCTTGCTAGGCCCTGCGATACTTGCCGTCATGACTGCAGGTATGACCGGCTTCTACATGACAAGGATGTGGATGATGACCTTTGCAGGCCAGCCCAAACACGAAGCGTCTGAGCATGTCCACGAGTCTACTCCTTGGATCAAAACCCCCCTCGTCACGCTCTCCATAGTTACTGCAACAACCGGCGCTCTCCTTGCATTCATGCACGTGGGAGAATTCCTGAGTGGTGAGAAAGCAGGATTTCACTTAGGCGTAATCGATGCACTAAAGCACACCTTCTTTCCAGAAAAACAGGCTTTGATGTTGGTAGGATACATTACAATCGCATTATCCTCTTTGGTAGGCCCAATCATCGCCATGAAGGTCCACGGTGGCAAACTTGCTGATGGCCAGTCAGCCAACAGAGCAGTCGCGTGGCTAGTGGATTTATCTTCAGTATTCAGACCCATGGAGGTCTCAGGTATGGCCAACAGCAAACTTGCAGACTCACTGCAAAATCGCCTTCACTTCGATGATCTATACGAATGGGCTATCTCCAAGACAATCGCGCCCATGTCCGTTTTCTCCGCGTGGTTCGACGCAAATGTAATTGATGGAATAGTGAAGCTCGTCGAGAGGACTAGTGTTAGCGGATCTACATGGATTCGGACATACACCACAGGAAGTACGCGCGACTACGTCCTTATGGCCGCAATTGGAGCCCTATCCATATTCGCACTTATTGTGGGGGTGAATCAGTGACTTTCACAGACCCTCTCAGCATCATAACTCTCGTACCACTCCTTTCAGGGCTTTTACTTCTCATCCTCCCCAATATTCTGCCCCGGGACACATCTCTTCGTATGCAGAGTTCAGTTAGGAACGTTGCAATAGGCCTTTCGACAGCTATTTTTGCTCTTACGACTTTGATATTCCTCGGTACCATCGGCCAAATAGACTGGCTGTCGATTGGTATGGGTTCCTTTGTGCTAGAAACAGAAGACCCAGTTTGGCTTATCGAATCTATCGGGGTAACCTGGCACCTCGGGGCCGATGCTCTTTCTTTCCCCATGATTTGGTTGACCACTCTCCTGATACCGATTTCGATGCTTGTTCAATGGGATGTGGAACGAAGTCATCGCTTCCATGCACTCCTGCTCGTCATGGAAGGGGCCCTCGTAGGCGTATTCGTTTCTTTGGACCTATTCGTATTCTATGTGTTCTGGGAGTTAACTCTGGTACCCATGTTTTTCCTGATTATGCTATGGGGGGGAGAAGATAGAAAGTATGCTTCTATGAAGTTCTTCATCTACACCTTCACAGCGAGCGTTCTGATGCTTGTTGGAATTCTTGTGATGTATTTCAATACAGCAGATTCGGTATTCTCCGGGAGCCTAACAGGTCATCATTTCAATCTGGTCGAGATGACTGAACAGGCAAGGATAAGCGGTTTGATTGCAAGCGAAGGGCTCAGACACCTAGTCTGGTTGCTCCTATTGATCGGTTTCGCCACCAAGATGCCAAGCGTCCCCGTTCACACTTGGCTTCCAGATGCGCACGTCCAGGCTCCAACTGCAGGATCTATGCTTCTGGCCGGAGTGATGCTCAAGATGGGCGCTTACGGGTTCCTCAGAGTCGCAGTTGCTATGTTCCCTGAATCCACCCTGACATTCGTCCCGCTTCTCGTATTTCTTGGCATGGCCAGCCTCGTCTATGGGGCTGTTGTCTGTCTCGGCCAGACAAATCTCAAGAGAATGGTTGCCTACTCATCCGTTTCACACATGGGACTTATCTTCCTAGGAATAGCTACCATGCAACCTATAGGTTTTGCAGGAGCGCTGTTCATGATGTTCGCACATGGAATAATCAGCCCACTTTTATTCGCCGTGGCTGGTTCTTTCAAGCACCACTATCATACTCTGGAGATAGGCTCAATGAGGGGTATCGCACATCACTCACCCTTCCTCGCTGGCCACATGATGCTAGGCTGGATGGGAAGCCTAGGCCTCCCACTTCTCGCTGGCTTTGTCGCTGAGGTGGCCATCATGATAGCATTCTGGATGACCTTCGGATGGTGGGTTCTGCTTCCTGCGGTCACCTTGATATTCACTGCCTTGTACTATCTGACCTCAATGCAAAAATTAATTTTCGAATCCAATGATCCTCACCAAGGTCTGCTTCCTGACACACTGCACGGCGAAGAACCAAGAGATGTAACCTGGCATGAGAATGTTGGAATGTTCATCCTTGGTGCATTGACAATCCTATTCGGGATCATGCCGTTCATCTTCTGGGATATGATGTCAGTTTGGAGTACTGAATTCATCGAGACATACCTCATACACGCAATGAATGCCTTGGAGGCGTTACCATGATTCTCTCTCTAGACGAATCTCAGGCCCTCGCCCCGGAACTGATCATAGTTGCTGGCATCATCTTAGCAATAATCGTCCCGAATCTCGGAGATGCCAGGGTCAGAATACCTCTAACATCCGTACGCGTCCCCATCTTGTGGGGCGGCAGAAGATTCGAATTGACTTCTGACCCGCGAGCGCCAGGCGTGTTGGCATCAACCTCCCTTGCAATTGCTTGCCTGCTCTCAGGCTCAGCAATCGAATCCGCTGATGGCATGAGTATCTCTGGAGTAATCCAAGTCACAGGATTTAGTCGATTCATGTCAATGGTATTCACTGCTGCGCTGACAATAACTGCAATAGCATCCATTTACAGGATACCTTCTACACGATTATCCCCTGAAGATATCATCGACCCGAACGACTCTATTGAGAGTAGTTTGATGGATAACAGGAGACAGGTCGACCTCCACTTACTCCTCCTCATGGTTGCACTTGGAATGAGCCTCATGGCCCTCTCTAGCGATCTCTTTTTCCTCATCGTATGCCTAGAATTAGCATCTATGGCTTCCTACGTGTTAGTTGGTTTTCACAAGGAGACAGAAGTCGGAGGAGAAGCTGGCGCCAAGTACTTCATCGTCGGATCTATTGCTTCTGCCACTGGAATATACGGCATGTCGCTGCTATACATCTGGTCCGGAAGCCTGGACTTCGATACCCTAGCAGAAAGCTGGTCATCCATGGGAGAACTCGACCCCTTAGCCGGTATAGGTGTCGGCCTCATGCTAGTCGCATTCGGATTCAAGGTTAGCGCAGCCCCATTCCATCTAGCTGCGCCAGATGCCTATTCAGGTACAAATGCCCCTATCGCAGGAATGCTTGCAACCGCATCAAAGGCAATGGGATTCGTGGCCATGATGCGAGTTCTGGTTGGTTTCGCTGGTCCGAATGGCGGCATCATTGCGTGGAGCCTCGCGCTTGCCATACTTGCAGTGATTACGATGACATGGGGAAATTTAGCAGCACTCTCCTCTGAAAACCCGAAGAGAATGCTTGCATACTCCAGTGTCGCTCATGCAGGCTACATGCTAGCAGCGCTTGCAGCATTGGGTTCAGGATTAGCCGAATCGGATACCCAGGACATGCTCCAAATGGCAATTGTGTTCCACCTCGCGGTCCTCGTTTTATTCAAACTCGGAGCATTTCTAGTCCTTACCTTGATTGAGATAGATGGCGGGGGTAACAAGATATCCGATCTTCACGGGCTAGCCAAAAGAGACCCCATTATTGCAACATCAATGTTCGTATTCATGCTCTCGTTGGCAGGAATACCCCCTCTTTCTGGATTTCTCTCAAAGTTCCTCATGATTAACGGACTTATCACCACTACCAGCGGAACGGGCGCCGTAGATGCAGATGGAGTCATCCCTTGGTTGCAATCAGTAGATCCATTCTTCCTACTTGCCATCGCAATTGTTCTGAATAGTGCACTTTCGCTATTCTATTATCTGAGAATCGGTCTAGTTATGTTCTTCGAGAAACCAGAAAATGACTTGCCTCTTCCACCAGCACTTGGCCTCAGAGCCCTCGTTTTGGCTTCTATGATTTTTACAGTTCTCTTTGGAATAGGACCTGCCAGCCAGTGGTTCCTCGCTCTGCTTGAAACCGCAATATCTTCATTCTAGGATTGCTGAAAATACAGTGTGCCAAAACATGACTATTTTATCGATAGGAGGAATTTCGAGCCGTGAACGGAATCCTCCTCATGAATATTGGGACTCCTGACGAGCCTTCTGTTAGGTCTGTCAGGAAGTATCTACGACAGTTCCTTCTGGATCCAGATGTCATTGATATCCCCGCTCCCCTAAGGCATCTTCTCGTGCGAGGAATAATTCTTCCAGTGAGACCAAGAAAAATCGCACCTAGCTATTCTAGCATATGGATGGAAGAGGGTGCTCCATTGAGGGTTTATTCTGAGCGAATGGCCGATGGACTGAGGATGCGAATGGCCGACGCAGAGTGCGAAGTAGGGATGAGATATGGAAATCCAAGCATCAGGGATGCGCTGGAAAGATTGAGATCTAAGGGAGTAGAGAAGCTGCTTCTAGCCCCACTGTTCCCACACCATGCACAGGCAACTACAGAATCATCACTCAAAGAAGCCTTTAGACAGCTCAACAAGATGGGATGGCAACCTGATATATTCCAGCTCACTCACTTTGAGGACGATCCATCGTTTATTGATCCTCTGAGCGAATCAATCCGACCATATATGACCGAAGGCGCACATCTACTATTTTCGTATCACGGACTGCCCGTCTCACATGTCAAAAGAACAGATAAAACAGGATCACATTGCCAAATCAAGGGTTCTTGCTGTTCAATCAAAAGTGGTGCTAATTCGATGTGTTACGCTCACCATTGCAACATGACCACGAATGCCGTGGTAGAGAAACTTGGATTATCAGAATCAGATTGGTCTATCAGCTATCAGAGTAAATTAGGGCCGACCAAATGGCTCACACCCTCTACTCTTTCGATGGTTGAGATACTAGCCAAGAAGGTGGATAAACTAGTAATCGTATCGCCCGCCTTCGTTGCGGACGGACTCGAGACCCTAGAAGAGTTGGATGTTGAGGTACGCAATCATTTCGTAGAGAACGGAGGCAAGGAAATGACCGTAGTAAGCTGTCTGAATGATGATCCAGGCTGGCTCGACGGCCTCGAAAAACTTGTTAGAAACGCGTTTCTGAATCCAATGATTCTAGACTAGGGATTCTCAAAATGAATATGGTACCTACCGCGGCTAACAGTAGAGTCGTAGATTTCGAGATATCCGGTGCATCATCTGGTATTGCGATAAGAACGGCAAATAAAACGAAAATCCACATGGTTCCTAAGATAATCGGCTTGCTTCTTTTTGGAATCCCGTTCCCTTCTCTGTAGTTCTTTACATGCTCTCCAAACATTTTGTTGTTGATGATCCAATCATAGAATCTCTGACTGGACTTTGCGAAACATGCAGCAGCTAGAATCATGAGGGGCGTAGTGGGAAGCCCTGGGACTGGTATTCCGACGAGCCCTACAATCATTGAAATCAAACCAATAACAAACCATAATCCTCTATTCAGAGGAGATCTATCAAGATCAACTAGGTGAATATCCGTCTTGAGGTCATCAGATAAGATGGTCAACTAAAAGCCCCATGCTAATTATCCACGCTATACATCTTAAAAATTTATCAACTCTATTTTAGATTTGATTGAAGCCTTAGCAATACGCATGGTACATCTATCTGGACCTTCACGACTACTGGTAGGTTCACATAGGCAACCCTCGACGCAAAAGCATGGCACGTCGCGCAGAACGAGTCGATTCTGAGCTTCTGGCCCGCCTGGAATCAGGTGGAAGCGACAGAATTAGAGTTCCTTTACCAAATAGGAAAATCAACGAGATGTTCGCAATAGCCGATCAAATACTAGGTGGGAGAAGGGTTACAGCAGTCTGCGAAGATGGCGAGTCAAGATTAGCAAGAATACCTGGGAAGATGCGCAGACGCCAATGGGTGCGTGAAGGAGATCTGATTGTCGTTCAACCGTGGGATTTTCAGGACTCAAAGGCAGATGTCAGAAGCAGATACACCAAGACTCAGTCAATTTACCTATCTAGGAAAGGAGTCCTCCCGGAGATTGTTGACCTATTCGGATACTCTGATGATGATATAACTGCGATGGACGAAGGCGACATGGAATATGACGACCAGCCAACAGAAGATCGATCCAAGACCGATGAGAAGATCTCTCCCGAAGAGATTGAAATCGAAGAGGACGTAATAGTTGAGCAAACACCTGAATCTCCTGCAACTCGTGATGAAGATGACATTGACTCTTTCTTCGGATGAAGCCGTATGTCTTCTCTTGAGTTGTCTGCTATACTTCTCCCGGCATTCTTCGCTGGGTTGGTCGCTATCTTTGCAACTGTAGTAATTGAGAGAGGCGGCGGCGCTCTAGGTGGAATAATCACACTACCCACTACTATAGTACCTGCCAGCATAGGAATATGGGGGGGTGTGAGCGGGATTGAACCCTTCACAAATGCAATGTCTATGGTTCCTATTGGCATGCTTCTCAATGTTGTATTCTTGGGCTTGTGGAGGATTCTACCCTCAATCCTAAGAACGAAGATGAACGGTAGGAATCTTGTGTTTTCAGTTTCCATGGTTTCAATCTTCACATGGGCTTTCTTTGCAGGAATATCCACATATACGGTTGAAGTGATATCTGATGACATAGGGCCGGGTATTATTGGTCTAATCGCAACATCCGCGGCTATAGTAATCGGCGTCTCCGCGGTGCAAACGAATCCACCCGCGCCTCCAGGAATGAACAGAGTTGGACCCCTCACCCTCATTCTTAGGGGTCTCGCCGCTGGGTCTGCCATTGCTGCTTCAGTGTGGATCGCTGGTCTTGGCCTCCCATTCATATCTGGAATGGTGTCGGTCTTCCCTGCTATCTTCCTCACTACAATGGTATCCTTGTGGATATCTCAGGGAGCAGACGTTCCCGTCGGAGCAACGGGCCCAATGATGCTCGGTTCTGCTTCAGTTTCCATTTACGCTCTTCTTTGTATACCTTTATTCCCAACTCTCGGCCCTTGGTGGGGATCCTTCCTTTCATGGGTATTTGCAGTGGGGTTGTACAGCTTACCAGCGGGATTCTGGACATGGCGAACCCTTGATGATGGTCTTAATGGAGCGTATGCCTGATGGGACGCGTACCTGACGAGGAGTGGGACAACCACATTGAAGCACTTCAAAGATCAGCCACCCAACACCAATGGATGGATGAACCTCGTTACAAACGACTCTTCCGCGATATCGAGGATCGAATATCAGGAGTACTCGGAGGGGGCGAATATGAATGGGCAGATCGACGAGTTTTCGACAGTGTATTCGATCAAAGCACCCTCCTTGCATTGCACAAATTGATGCAGGGTGGTGAGATAGAAACATTAGATTTCCCCATTGCAAGGGGTAAGGAAGCACATGTCTTCCATGCGACAACAACAAATGGCCCGGCCGCAGTAAAAATATTCCACACCACCAATGCAGTTTTCAAATCCTTATCCAAGTATATCGATGGAGATCCCCGTTTCAGTGGCCTCAAAAGACGACATAGAGAACTGGTCAATATCTGGGTCAGGAAAGAACTGAGAAATCTTCGTCGTTGTAGAAAAAATGGGATTCCTGTGCCCATGCCTCGTGCAAATCTCAGAAATGTCCTAGTTATGGACCTCGTAGGGGAAGTGAATTCCCCTGCTCCTCGGTTGAAGGATGTGAGTATTGATAATGTACGGGAGGTTTTTGATAAATTGCTAACATATATCGCAGTATTGTGGCAAAATGCTACGCTAGTGCATTCCGATTTCAGCGAATTCAATGTACTGTGGTACGAAGAATCCCCTTGGATAATTGACGTAGGCCAAGCAGTAGTTGAACAACACCCATCTTCCAAGGAGTTCCTGGTCAGAGATGTGACGAGAATAGTTGAGTGGGCGAATCGGAGTGGATTGACTGTAGATACTGCAGAATCTCTCTTAAGAGTGATTGAAGATCCAGCGCCAAATCTTGAACCCCTTCCTGGATTGGATTGAAGAAGGGCCTATCGGATGGGTTGTCATGGAGCCACTAACGAGGGTACCCAAGGAACGAATTGCAGTCCTTATTGGGAAGGGCGGAGCGACTCGTAAAATGATCGAAGATGCTGCTGGGGTGAAGATACACATTGATTCTGAGACTGGAGAGGTCTCTGCATCATGGCCCGAAGATGCCGATCCAGTTCATAGAATCAAACTACCAGACATAATCAGAGCCATAGGGAGGGGATTGGCCCCGAACAGAGCAGTCCGGTTAATTTCTGATGATACCTTTCTCCGTATGTACGACATCAGGGAATGGGTTGGCCGACGAGGCAACCATACACGAAGAATGAGGAGTAGATTGATCGGAAGAGACGGTAAAATCAGGACTCTGATAGAAGGCTTTAGCGGCACCGAGATTGCAATTCATGGCTCAACCGTTGTAGTGATTGGAGACGAGGCAGGACTCATGATGGCCTGTACAGCGATAGAGGGGCTTTTGGATGGCGCCGAGCACAGCACCATCATCAGAGGTATGGAGAGAGATGGTAGGAGGCGACGCATAGAAGACAGGAGTCTAGAAAGCTATCAGGTGAGAGAATCGGTGGCAAATGATCAGTCTGGCTTTGAAGATTTAGTGCCAGGTCTCTTGGATGCTCGAAATCGGCGAAATCGACGTTTCAAAAACTCACAAGTCGACATGGAAGACAAATCGCAGATTGATGATATGATAGGCCTAGAAGAGGATGAAAGCGTCGTATACTCGGAAGAGTGACAAGGAAAAATTCTCCATGCGCCGATGACCTCAAGGAGATGGTGCGATTCGCAATCCTCGTGAACCCCCTCGAGACCCTCTATGATTACGAGCGCTGGGCAATACGTATCTTATTGGTAGTAATGATACTATTCGGTATCGGTATGGCTGGACATTTCTTTGATATAGAGAATCCACTATCTGAGGCGGTGTACACGTATTTCCTTGACTCTATCCTGAATGAGTCGAGCGGAGATAGTGGTTACAATTACGTCAACACCGCCTCATATGGAATCGGCCTAGCACTATTCGTGGTATCATTATCTGGGTTGCTTAGGGTTGTTGGTATCGATGGCTCCGATGCAATGCTCATCGCGCTCCTCCCGTGGGTATTGTGGGCCCCTCTTGGAGAGGTCATAGAAGACGCAGGCCTGTTCAGCAGTTCGTTCGCTCCATGGTTCGTAAGCCCAGGCGTCCATTTTCAGACAGCGGCGTGGGTCATCCTAGCCGGTCTAATCGGCTACTATGTATCGAATGGTAAAACCGAAACAGAGACCGAGAAGAATGCTGCCACAAGACATTTTTCTGCGTTTCTCATAGCCGCGCAGGCCTCCATATATGGGATGAGCGTCCTAAGCAGCGACAACGTCGAGATTCTATCCGATGCATATGATCGAGAGGTAATGCTCATAATCGCGATTTTTGGAGTAACAGCCCCGTATTGGCTTGCAGGCTCATATGTTGAGCGCTTCGACCACATCCATCGAATCGTGTATTCTACTGGAGTAGGTGGATCGATCGTCCTCTTCGGGATGCTCGCTGGGTTTGCCATAGGAAGAGAAACATCTGAGATGACTGCATGGCCGATAGTAATCGTATTCCTAGTCCCAATCCTTGTTTGCTATGCCCTGTATTCATTCGGCAAGGATGATGCTGAGGAATCCATCAATCTGGGATACACTCCAGGAGTACTTCCCGCTGGAGTAACCGAGAGCGATTATCTTGCATCTAAGACTCCCTTAAGAGAAAAAATCGATGAACTCAGGAAAAAAGCAGTCCTTGCAAGTCCTGCAGTGCTTCTTCCCGTCGGCGGCCAGATAGGAGATGGCATCGCTACATGGATTGGAATTGATTACTTCGGTTACACAGAAAAGCATGTAATTAGCTCAATGGTTACCGACGTTCTGGATACTTCTCTAACGTTCACGGTACTGAAAGTCGGCATCGCCGGCGTCATTTGCTGGTTCTATTCACAAGCAGTGTTCGAATACAGGCAACAGCATCTTCGAGTTCTCATCGCATTGTGCCTAATGGTGGTGGGTATGGCACCTGCCCTCAGGAATGTGTTTAGGCTCACTCTAGGTGTTTAGGCATAATTCAAACATTCAAACGCAACACCACACCAAGCAAGGATATGAACGCACAAGCAGACGATGGATTACCCTTCGAACCAGAGATGTTGGACCGTCTTGCAGAGGTTTCAATAAGGGTCGGTCTGAACCTACAACCTGCACAAGACCTGATTATTACAGCACCGGTGGAAGCTCTCCCGCTCGTCAGAAGATTAGCCGGCGAGGCATACAGAAATGGAGCCGGTATCGTAACAACCATACTTTCTGACGACGATCTGGCCCTGGCCCGATACGAACATGCATCTGATGATAGCTTGGACAGAGCGCCGGATTGGATGTTCAAGGCTATGGCAGAGGCATTTGACAACAACACCGCAAGACTCGCGATATCAGCAGCTAACCCTCTCCTACTCGCTGGTCAAGACCCTTCTAGAGTTGCCAGGGCCGGAAAGTCAATGTCACTAGCTGCAAAACCTGCTATGGAGAGAATTACGAACTTCTCCACCAATTGGAACATAGTGTCTTATCCGGGCCTCGCATGGGCCAAGCAAGTTTTTCCAGGGAAGGAAGACGATGAGGCAGTCGCTGCTCTGGCCGAGGCCATATTCTCAATATCTAGGATCGACAATGAAGATCCTATAGCAGCATGGAAGTTACATCAAGAGACCCTAACAAGAAGGCAAGAATGGCTGAATGAGCAAAATTTCCACTCCCTCCACTACAAAGCTCCGGGGACGGATCTTACAATAGGCCTAGCAGAAGGACACGAGTGGAAGGGCGGGGCAAGCACAGCTAAGAATGGTATCGAATGTACCCCGAATATTCCTACCGAGGAGGTTTTTACTACACCCCATTCGGAGCGCGTTGAGGGCATTGCGAGGGCTTCCAAACCACTGGTATACAGGGGCACGCTCATCGAGGGGATAGAGGTAAGGTTTGAGGCTGGGAAGATTGTCGAGGCTAGAGCAGAAAAGGGACAAGAAGTATTCCTAAATTTACTTGACACGGATGACGGTGCAAGGAAACTCGGGGAAGTCGCACTAGTCCCTCACTCCTCTCCAATAAGCGCCTCAGGGCTTCTTTTCTTCAACACACTGTATGATGAGAACGCATCATGCCACATCGCACTTGGTCAGTGCTATTCCAAATGCTTCAGAGGAGATATAGGCGATAATCCTGAATCCGTTTCCAAGGCAGGCGGAAATACGTCCAACATTCATGTCGATTGGATGATTGGATCAGGAGAAATGGACATCGATGGAATATCAAAGGACGGTAACAGGGTACCAGTTATGCGAAGTGGAGAATGGGCATACGAGTAGTCGAATGCTCAAACCCCGCCCATCGATTCAGCGATCAAATCACTCATATTTTCATGTTCGTGATAGGCTTTGTGACCAGCTATGAAGCCACCTGCATCACGCTTGGAGCCAATGAACTCCTCTCCACACAATGGACAGAAAACACGTACAATCTCAGCCTCTACATAGGTGCCATCTTCACGGACCAATGTAACAAACACCCCTATGTCGTCTTCAGTGTACTTCCGATTACCTTCTGAGCGGTCAGCCATGTCCTGCGAGACGAGGTCTGGTGTGTGAATCCTTCGGGGCATTCAAGTTCACAAGCCTCTCCACATGGCCATATGGCCAAGTTGCCGACACGAGTCAATCGCGGCGATGAGGCTTGGATATCGCGTTTTGAGTGTAATTCTGCACTCATCAAGGACCTCCGTGAGAGAATAGATGCAGCCAGGCAGGGCGGCAGCGAACGTGCTGTTTCACTCCATCGAGGGAGAGGTAAGCGCCTGCCCAGAGAAAGAATAGCAGAGATATGCGATCCGGGTACCCCCTTCCTCGAGCTCTCCTCGCTTGCTGCAGACGGTCTCTACGATGGCCGAGCATATTCAGCAGGTATCATCACAGGAATAGGCATGGTGAACGGGCGAGAATGCCTATTTGTGGCGAATGATGCCACTGTAAAAGGCGGGTCGTACTACCCGATGACTGTCAAGAAACATGTTCGAGCGCAAGAGATAGCTGAGTCAAATGGCCTTCCTTGTATATATCTGGTCGATTCCGGCGGAGCCTTTCTTCCCATGCAGGATGAAGTATTTCCCGATAGGGACCACTTTGGCAGAATTTTTCGAAATCAAGCCATTCTCTCAAGCAAAGGAATACCTCAGATAGCCGCTGTACTCGGCTCTTGCACCGCTGGAGGGGCATACATTCCAGCAATGAGCGACGAATCGATTATAGTGAAGGGAAATGGTACAATCTTCCTCGCTGGGCCACCACTCGTCAAAGCCGCTACTGGCGAGGAAGTTAGCTCCGAGAATCTGGGCGGGGCCGATTTACACACTCGTGAATCTGGAGTAGCTGACCATTATGCCGAGGATGAAGACGAGGCACTTTACATGGTGAGAAATATCGTCGAGCACCTCAATATAGAGCCAAAAAAGCGCCTAGACGCCCGTCCTGTCGAACCTCCTGCATACGACGCAGAAGACATACTCGGCATTATCCCCAAAGACAATCGCACCCCCTT
>TARA_B100001113_G_scaffold69795_2_pt1 | contig 34049 bp, 27 predicted proteins | sample TARA_B100001113 | Tara Oceans TARA_B100001113 (sample SAMEA2622402) | marine metagenome | biome: marine biome (ENVO:00000447); feature: deep chlorophyll maximum layer (ENVO:xxxxxxxx); material: "saline water (ENVO:00002010), including plankton (ENVO:xxxxxxxx)" | depth 50 m | reverse complement strand
TGCTCGGGAATCATTATTTGATGACAGTAGAAGTTGATGATAACGGAGGATTAGTTATGGCGTCAAGTCAGCAAGAATTGGTGTTTATTGGGGCAATCCTCAGCATCGCTCTTGGATTTTTCGCACTTCGGCTAATTCGAAAAAATAAGAAGTTAAGTTGGAATGAATCCATTGCCGGTCATTTGATTGCCTTGATGTTCATCTGTAAGGGGATTCAAAATGCTGCTACAGGTTATTTTGCGCAATCGTTTGAAAGGTTCGCAACGGAAGGAGATCTGTCTTGGCAATTTTGGGGGCAATTGACAGGTATGATGGATTATGCGTTTGGGTCCAGTATTATCATGATCAGTTTACTCTACCCAGTCCCACTTTTGAGAAACGAAAAACAATTGAAGATAGGAGCAACCATCATCATTAGTTTGTTTGTCGTGCTTCGCACATTACTGGACTTAACCGGAAATGGTTGGACTGGTCTCCATCTTTTTGGTGCACTGTACATTTTTGCAGGGGTGTTTTGGGGTTCTGTGTACATTAAATTCAGATTAATTGAGAAGGCAGAACGAAACAAATCTACAATGAACATTGCGATTGTCTGTGGCCTTCTACTTACTCTTCAAATGGGACACATCTGGATGCTATGGCCGGGATTGTTTCTCCAATCCGATTACTTCTATTTTGTAGATTTAGGTGGCGGTCCAGTAACCTCTCTGCTCTTTGATTATATTTGGCTTGCAGGTTATACATTCTGTATTGCAGTTGGACTCTCCATGTTGGCAATCGAGGTTTATCAAGCCATCAACGGTAATTCAAGTATTCTCCTTTACATCATTCTCCCATACTTTGTGTTAGGGACGATTGGGCATGCAGTTCTCTCATCAAGTGATTTAGCAGCTTTTGGATTTTTAGATCAAGATACGGAAATCAAAGAGTTATGGAAAACGTTCACAACTCAGATGCATTTCACGATTCTTCGGTCACTTATTGCAATGTATATTCTTCTAAAGTATGGATTTTTTGATGTCAATGAAGAGACTAGACCAACTGCAAAATTGATGACGATTATCCTCATTGTTGTTGCCACCTCGGCCGTCCTCGAGCTCGTTCAATCCATTATCCCCATAAATCAAATGCTTACTGCAGCGCTACTTGGTATCATAATCGCTTTTGGAATCGGATGGGAAGAACGATCATTCGATGGATTGGTGGCAAATCCTGCAAATATCCGAGATTATATTGACAAGAAGTGGTTTCCAACGGTTGCATTGCCTGATGGTTTCCTCAAAAAGTTGGATTATTCCTTCTTGATTTTTATCATGATATGCTTTTTGGTCTCCTTTATAGTGTGGCAGACGGATGGCTTGTATGAGTTGATGTTGAAAAGAGGGGGTGGTTCAGTATGAGGAACAACGAAAATGTCCTCAAGGACCTATTTAATGACTCTAGGTCGAAGCGAAATCTCTCAATTTTCTATGCCTTTGGGATGGCCTTACTGATTTACCAAGCTGCGGTTTTTCATGTATTCAAGATCGATGAAATCGAATCCAAACACGATATTGATTCGTTTGAACTAAATTTCGTCGAAAGCTCTGAAAGTGCTGAAGAATCGAGAACTGTAGATGATGGTGAACGTGAGGTTGTCACATACGATGTTTCTGAATCGATGTTCCAAAGCAATAACGGTATGGGCTTACTGCTCATCAATGTTGCATACGGAGAAACGTCTGGCGAAATAGCAGACCCTTGCGACACGGTTACGGTCGATTTGGTTCCCAATCAAGTTCCTGCGGATTGGAACAATGCTGCAAATGTATTGACAGGAACAAGCGACAATTGCGAATCGATATCGTTGCAATTGATGGTTTTCCCAGAATATTCGGGTTCTACAACAACGGTCGAAGGGGGGACCCAACAGCAATGGATACAGGCTTGGACCAACCTAGAATATGGGAACGGGGAATTTGAATTGGGTATTGAAGTCAACGTAAACGCTCCTATCACTTCAGGGATACCAACGGTCCAAGACTCCGATGAGGAGGTAACCATAACGTGGGAAGCAGTCTTCTTCGAGGTATCGGTAACTCAAACCTGAGAGATTTCATCATCAGCAAGAGGTGGAAGGCCTTGCTTTGCTCGCACGTAGTCAGTGTAATTACCATAATACACCTTGATTTTACCACTTTCAATTTCCCAAATTCGATTGACGACTTGGTCGAGGAACCACCGGTCGTGAGAAACGGTGATAAGTGAGCCTTCGTATCCAATGAGAGCTTCTTCAAGTGTCTCTTTGGATTCCATGTCCAAGTGATTGGTAGGCTCATCCATCAGCAACAGATTGTTGTCCTCAAGCAAAAGCTTGAGCAATGCTACACGTGCTCGTTCACCGCCAGAGAGTTGCTTGAGTTTTGTTCCAACTTGATCACTAGAAAACTGGAATCGTCCCAATGCTGCACGGATGTCACCGTATTGGTAATCTGGACGCAATTTCTGAATTTGTTCAACCGGATTGAGCTCAAAGTCGAGTGTTGCATGGTCTTGATGGAAGTAGCCAATGACCGTACCCGGGGAGACATCGATTTTACCTGAATCGAGTTTCAATTCGTTATTGATTATCTTCAACAAAGTTGTTTTTCCTTGCCCGTTTCCACCTACAATTCCAATCCGGTCGCCTTTGCGGACCTCAAGTGTTTGGTTGTCAAGAACGGGTCGTTCAAGACCTTCGAAGGTTTTTGTAGCATCAACAAGTTCCAAGACATCCATGCTTGCTTTGTCAATTGCATCCAATGTGAGAACCAGTGGCTTTCGCTTCTTTGGTACACGTGATTTCAGTGCTTTTAGTTCCTGTTGCATACGTGTAATCATCTTGTGTTTTGCTGAGATCGATTTATCATATTTATTGGCACGTTTCATTTGCTGAATTGCGCCGGTCGTGGATTGGATCTTCTTCTCCAGATTGCCAATTCGCTCATTGAGGGCCTGTTCACTGGCCACTTTCTGAACAATGAACTGACTGTAATTACCTTTCCAGGGCCAAGCACGAAGGTTATCCACTTCGACAATTCTATTGCAGACTTGGTCAAGGAAATATCGGTCGTGCGAAACAATGAGCTGTGCTCCTTTGAACTCTTTCAAAAACACCTCCAGCCACTCTGTAGTCTGAATGTCAAGGTGGTTGGTTGGTTCGTCCAGGAACATAACATCGATTCCTGAAAGTCCAACCAGTTGGCGGGCAAGAGCGAGTTTTGCTTTCTCTCCACCAGAGAGTTGGGCAACAGGCATTTCCATTGGGTGTTTGTCAAGTCCAAGTCGCTCAAGAATTCCCTTAGCAATGCCTGCGACATTCCCTCCGCCAGAAGATGCGAGTGTTTGTTGAAGTTCGGAGTAGCGTTCCATGACAGGCTCCCAATCGCCTTCGTAAAATGCTGGATCAATCATCTGGGCTTCAATGGAGGCGATCTCATCTTCCAACTCTTGGAATTGTCGACCCTTTCGCCCAAGTTCCTCCTCGATGGTGGAATCAGATTCAATATCTCGAATTTGGGTGAGGTACGCGATTCGTATTCCTGGAGCGAAATCAATGTCTCCAACATCCTGCTCTTGTTCGCTGATTGTATTGAGCAGTGTTGTCTTTCCTGCACCGTTGTGACCTACGATTCCAATTCGGTCACCATCGTTTACGATGAGGTTGATGTCTTGCAAAACATCGGTAGGTCCGAAACTTCTGTCTACGCCTTCAACGGTAATGAGTTCACGAACCATAGTGGGTCACCAAAGTGAGCCCATCGATTGGGATTGAAAACCCAATCGGTTGATTTTCGCTCAATTGATGGCAGCAATGGATTCTTCGTGACGAGCCAGAAGGTTTCGCAACTTGACCTTCATGGACGGTGTCAACAAGTCATTGTCGGTCGTCCACTCTTCGTGATCGAGGATGATGGTTGCGGGGACTTCATATCCCTTCCATGTTGGTGCTTGCATAGCATTCGCTTTGAGTTCGGAGAGCATCCAGTCTCGAGTGGATTGTCGTGAGCACAATTCTTCGTTACTACCAGATGCATCCACACCTGCAGACTTCAATGCAGCCTTCATTGCCTCGAGGTTCGGGTGAACGATGAGGTAGGTCTTGAGCATGTTTCGTCCATCGAGAGCTGCTTGTTCAACCAGTGGTGAGAGTTTAACGTTCTCTTCAAGTGGAGCAGGAGAGACGTACTTTCCGTTCTCAAGTTTGAACTGGCTCTTGACACGGCCAGTAATCGAGAGGTAACCATCTGCAGACAACTTGCCAAGGTCGCCTGTTCGGAAGGTTCCTGGTTCCATGATGACTTCCTTAGTCGCTTCTTCATTGTTCCAGTAGCCGAGCATGACGTTTGGTCCAGTAACGATGATCTCCCCTTCATCCGGACGGTCAGGGTCGTCCCATGCATCTGTGTCGATGGTGACCTTGACACCGTTGGCAACTCGACCAACACATCGCAGTTTGGAAGTGCCTGGTCCGGACCATCCGTTTGCAGCAACCAGTGGTGAGGTTTCTGTCAGGCCATAGCCTTCGTAGCAACTGAATCCGACCATCTGGATGAACTCAGCAACATCGGGAGAGAGAGCAGCGGCACCAGACATACAGAATCGAATGTTCCCACCAAATCGGGCGCGAACCTTGCTCCAAACCAACTTGTCGTACAACTTGTCAAAGAAGCCCTTTGCAGGAACTGCATCGCACTCTACGCCAGCCTTGGCGATTCGCTTCGCAGCAGATTTCTTTGCCTTTCCAATGAGGACTTTCTTCAGACCGGTCGCAGCTTCAAATTGGGAATTGACTCGGTCGTAGAACTTGTTCCAAACACGAGGTACTGCGAGGAGTACTGCTGGCTTGATCTCGATGCACTCGTCAGCAATCTTTGTCAAGTCTGAGATGAGGTTGATGTGTACGCCACATCGAATCATCCAGTGGAGGTCAAACGTGCTGCCGAAGGAGTGTGCCCACGGAAGGAAAGCAGCGTTTTTATCGCCAACATAAATCTTGAATGCGGATTGGACACAAAGGATGTTGGAGAGTGTGTTCCAGTTGGTCAACATAACTCCCTTTGGATTTCCTGTTGTTCCCGATGTGTAAATCAACGTGTTGAGTGCGAATGGATCGTCAGCAACATCGATAGGTGCTTCACTTGCACGTCCAGAGGCAACAAACTCAGACCAGTTGTGAACGGCAACACCTTCTGGAGGAAGTTCGTTTGCAGGTTCTCCTCCAAGCAAGAGCACACCACAGTTAGGCCATGCTGATGCATCGTCTGGCAGATTTGCAACCAACTTGTCAAGAACTTCTGTATCTGCTACCGCAATGAGAGATGGTGTTGAGTCGTTGAGGATGTATGCCCATTCGGAACCGTGTTGATGCGTATACATTGCAGTGTATGCGGCTCCAAGTGCATTTGCTCCGTAGGAAAGGGCTGCCCATTCCACTGAGTTGTTGAGAATCATGGCAACTCGGTCGCCTGCGCCAACGCCAATGTCACGAAGTTGCTTTCCAACTGCGGTAGAGAGTTCTCCAAATTCTTGGTAGGTGAGGTGGACACGGGACATTCCAGGCGCTGGAATGTAACCAAAACATGGGTTGTTACTGAATCGCTCAGCACTTGTCATGAGCATCTGATAGAGAGTTCGGGGGTCATCTCCTTCTGGCTTTACCCACTGGCGGTCGTTTGGCTGTTGTTCCCACGCAAGTTGTTGTTGCATGACCCCCGGTGTGCATTGCTACACTTAATTTCATCCCCGACTTTACATGGTCACGGAATTTTTGAGGTCGCGTTGGCCCTCCAATCTGCGCCCCCGTTACGGTTTGCTAGAGGTGATGCTGGGCTAGGATGCCACATAGCATCAATATCAACATCGTTGAGTACTGACTGTGCACGCTTCTTGGCGTAATTACCAACGCCAACAACGGAATCAATTCCCATAATGTTGACCACGGATTCAAGGTGTCGATCGCAAGCTTTCAACACTGGCTCGATGATTGATTTCGGAAGATCAACAGGTGTTACGTTACGTCCTGTTTCTGCAAGGATAAGCAATGGGCAGTGATTGACCACGAAGATGTTGGAGAAGATTGCTTCTGTAGAACCATAATGGTCCGATAACATGGACCAAAATCGTGTTCCTGAAACCTCTTGGCGTTCCATAGAAAGCCCTTCAATTGGGCGTTTAGGATGGGCTCCTTCTGGTGTCACTACTTGGCGTTCCTCAATTTTGAGAATATCTCGAGCCATCGCAGTTGCACCAAATGGGACTCCCGTCTGAGCCATTCCATAGGGGCCGGGATTCATTCCCAGCAACAGTGTTTTTGCTCCAAAACCGCTCCATTTGTCAAGGAATTGCTCATGATAAGCCCATGCATAATCGAGAGGATTGGTCACATGCGCTACCGATTTATGCCTGAGTATACGACCTGTTCCACGATTACAATCTTCTGAGAGCCGTAATGCTGCGTCTTTCAATTGTTCAGAAATGGACTCTACCACGGCAGTTCCACTCCAGTATACTCAAAGAATCGCCCGGTTTTCTCAGTTTCTTGAACGTTAATGAGTTCAATTAATCCTCGAACAGAATCCGAGACAGGTACTGGTGCTCGTTCGCCTCCCATGTCTGTCTTGGCCCATCCTGGATGGTAAGCAGTTACAGTGATGTTGTCTTTCTGACCTTCAACAGCAAGGACTTTACTGATCATGTTCAACCCAGTCTTACTTGTTCTGTATGCATAGGACCTTCCACTCATGCAGTCTTCAATCGACCCCATGAGGCTAGAAATGTTGGCTACTTTCGTCAATGTTGGTCCTTGCAAGAGTGGCCAAAGAGCTTGACTAACTCGCAATGGTCCAATGGTGTTAACGTTCATGACTTCGAGTGAGATCTCTGGATCGACCTCATCTAGGGATTGCCAACGTCCATCCATTTGTCCTGCATTATTGACCAATACATCGATATGATTTGTGATGGTCTTGACCTGTTCTGCAAATTGGTTGACAGAATCGCTTGAACTGACATCCAATGAGAATACGGTCAACTCCTCATGGTGAATCGGCATCGAGTCGATATGTCGTACGCCAGCGATAATTTGATTGCCACTCGCAAGCAATTGCTTAACAAATTCTAGTCCAAGGCCACGATTTGCACCGGTAATCACCCATGTCGCCATAGTTGAACGCCATCGTTCGGCTTCAAGGAGGTTACTTGTCTCCAAGTACGGATAGTATCGTCGTATTCGGTTCTATCTTTGCAGTTTCAAAGATTTGTTCCAGTGACGGAGCAGTCTCTTTTCGTTTGAGTCTCGCTCGTGCTGAGATGAGATTCCATGCTGATTTCTTACCAATACCTGGTATTGCATCGAGTTGCTTTTCGGTCACCGAATTGATGTCTAAACCTACCTCGACACCAGTAATTGAACGAGCACCATGGCCAGTAATCATGATGTCTGAAGATGATTCAAGTGGAATGTGATACGGGACTCCAATAAGGATTGGATATGCTCCAATTTGACGTCCGAACGTCAATCCCGCACGTCCATGAACGCTGTTACCAGTATGCTCCTCCGTGAGGTGAACCGGCAACCTTGTTCGACCATCATGCGTTTCCCAATGTACGTCACGAAGGACGTGCCCGAGCGGAAACAATTCTTGTAGTAACGGTGTATCAATGTCTTCACGAACTGCAGATTTGAACTGCTTAAATTCCGATTGCGGAATCTCTTGGAATCCTTCCCCTTCCACTTGTCGGATGTTGATTCGACGTAACAACAGGCCTTCGTTTCGTAATTCTCGAAGGAGGTTGAGATTCATGTCATAGGTTTCTGGTCGTTCACCATTTAGTCCTGCAATGAAATTAAGCCCCGGAAGCAACTTTGGAAGCCCTCTCTCGCCACGTTCTCGTCCGTATTGATTGATGAGTCGAAGTGCAGTTTTCAACTGCTGAGCATCACAATTCAACCAATTCGCCGCATGGACACTTGGATCAGCAGACTCCAATCCAAACGATAGAACAGCACCATCAGAAAGCGTCTCGACGAGTGTCTTGGTGATCTCGGTTGAAGGTTCGATGTTTTCTGCAATAATCGAAGGGTTTCCGTTATCTGTATGGAGAATACCGAGCCTGTCGTCTTCTCGCAACCCGTGAAGTAACTGTGCGATTGGTTCGGGATTTGGTATGGGATATTCTAGATCTTTTACGCCTTCAGCCATGTATGTGTATGTGTCCGTCATTCCACCAAGTCGAACATGTTGAACACCTGAATCATGAGCAAGTTGGACTTCTCGAATGATGTCTTCAGGTGTTCGCCATATTGGTATCCCTTTTTTGGGTTCAATGCAAAATTTACAACCGCGTTTGAATCGTACACAGCCTTGGTAGACTTCGACTTCGTAGGTGAGCGGTCCTTTGTTCTCATCCGTTCCAAGGTCAGGATGATGTGTAACGGCTTTGCTCTTTGCTCCGAGTTGAGCCCATGTTGTCCATTCCTCAGCGTTCCGTCGTTGATGCTTCCAGGTCCCATTCTTGAGGAATTGGTTTAACGTTGCATCAGTGTCCTGAACTGCAAGGAACAGATTGGAACGTAGGGGCAGCCATCCTTGTTGTTTCCAGCCCCGCACCGCCCATCCTCCGAAGAGTGCAGGAATGTTGCTAGGAAGAAGTCGAATTAACTCGGTTGACTCCTTTCTTGAGATTGGCGTTCCACGAATGTATCGGCCAGGAACAACTGCACCCGCAATGCAGACAAATCCATCAGTAGAACGAAGAAGATCTTCCCGTTCTTGTTGTGAGGTTAATCGCCATTGATCAATGGTCATGTAGGTGTAATCGATCATGTGTTGTTCGAGGACACCACATACGTATCGAATATGAAAACCGACATACGGTGGAACACCAAAGGCTGCAGGTTCATCCTCATAGCCGTCAAGGATCAACCATCCCGGTCTTTCCTCTTCAACCATGCTCATCCTCTCGACTTCCACCACATAGCATTATGTCTCCAATTGATGGAGGCGGCGAGAATTTGGACCAAGCAACTCAACGTCGTCGCTTTTTCTTTCCTTTTTCCTCAGAAATCGCCTTGAGTTCACGAGAAGACTTGCCGCCCTGTGGCTTTTTCTTTCCACCACTTTGGGAGATGTCGACCTTGATTCGTCGGCCATTGATTTCGTTTCCATTCAGTGCTTTGACAACAGCATCGCCCTTGTCTTTCTCATTGATGAAGACGAAAGCGAATCCTTTGGGCTTTCCAGCTTTGTCGGTAGCAAGAGCAATTTCATTGATGGTGGCATGATCGCCAAAGAAGGCAGTAATTGCTTTCTCATCAGTATCGAATGGTAGATTACCTACGTAGAGTTTCAAGCCCTTCGATGGCCCCTTAGTTCGCTTTTCTTTGTTGTCCGCATCACGAACACCAATTCGCCGTCCATGCAGTTTGTGTCCATCGAGTTCCTTGATAGCCGCATCCGCATTTGCCTTTTCGGAGTAGGTGACGAACCCAAAACCACGGGAGGCTCCAGAATCATCGGTCATAACAATACAATCTGTCATGTCACCGTGCTTGCCAAACAATTCCCGCAATTTTTCGGTATCGACTTCTCGAGGAAGACCTCCCACAAAGAGACGGCAACCCGGTGCTGCTCTCTGTCCACGTCCTCGGCCTTGACCTTGGCCTTCAAATCTGAAGTATGTGCGCTCTCGTCCATCTTCACGAACATCGGCAGCAATGTAGGTTGCACGTCCAGATGATCCATGTGCGAAGAGTTGTTCAGCCTCCTTGCCCCAGCGCTTGCCCGAGAGATTCAGGGCCGATGCGCCTTGTTCAAGTTCCGCCCAGCCCGCTCCAAAGTTGTCTGCGAGAGCACGATAACCCTCGTATTCACACGTTGGGCAGGCTACATTCCAATCTCCATTGACAAGCGCTTCAAGTGTGTCACCGCATGATGGGCAGATGGCATGGAGAACACCACAATCTTCTCGCTCTCTGAAATCAAGACGAACAACAGGTTGAACCTCGGTAACAACCGCTCGAGCCACATCTCGACGACGGACAGCGTCAGCAACAGTGTGAAGGAATCGATCGACGATTCGTGTTACATGAAAGTGACCTTGGAGTTGGTTAGGAAGAACATCTCCGCTCTTGCCTTCGACGACCAAAATACGTGCTTCTCCACCCTTTTCTTGCAACTTTTCAAATTGACAAAGTACCGTATCTCCGATTTCTATGTTCACAATCGATTTCGATGCTTCGACAGTGATACATCCGTTTTCGATACGTGTATGACCGGTTGTTGTTGCAACGATTCGGTCATCAATTGTGGTTGTTCCATCGCCGGCTTCAAGTTCGCCAACGATTCCAATATCTGTTCCTGGGGTGACGAGGCTCGTCGTCATATTTTCAACTCGCTGCACAGTCCAAGGATGACTCGATGTCTTGTGCTGTTTTGATGCGAGCGATGCTCCCTTTTCAACCCCTCACATGGGTCTGCATCAATTCTTCTTCTCAAGTCGATAGCATCGAATGCGTGTCATTGCTTTGTTTTTCGAGTGATGTGCATAAGCTGGAGGAAGGCGAAAATCATCCTGATAAATCGAATGCAAATCGTATCCATGCTCATGCGCTAGGGGAAGCAAGTGCTCTGCATCAATGCTATGAATGAAATGAACCAACGGAATTTCCATTGCAAAAATAGTTTCGAAAAACATTCGATCCGCACGTTGGGTCTGGACACCCCATGGTGGGTTCATGATTACCATGTCAACTTGCGACTCAAGGTTGAGGGCACTGCCATCTATTCGTTGTTCGAGAATTGTACACATTGATGCTCCATCAACATCTTCAACGTTCATTCTCAAAGTATCTAACGTAACAGAATCGCATTCGACCATGGTAACATGCTGCGCACCAAGAAACGCTGCACCGATTCCTAAAACCCCATTCCCTGCTCCCAAATCGAGAACGTGTTTTCCATCGAACCCATCTCCGAGTCCAATCTTGGTCAACCATGCCGCTGCAAGGTTTCCTTCTGTCGAATATTGTTCAAGTTCAACGGAATGACAGGGATGTGGAGTCAACGAAGAGAGTCGCATCGCCAGATGCCGTTGACGCATGCCTTCACCAACGACGTTGCTGGTTGTTAAATTGCTGATTGTTGAATTGTTGTTGCTGTTGCATTTGTGCAGCATATTGGGCTTGTTGCATTGCTTGCTGGTTGCTCATCATGATCGCAATTTGTCGAATTTGTTCAGCCTCCATGCGAAGTCGCTGAATCAATTGTTCACCGGGTTGTTGGTTGCCACAAAAGCGGCAAAACCGCATTCCATCGTGTAGGGATTGTCCACATGTTACACAGAATGCCATTGTCTCACCTAAAATTGCCTATCCTTCTTCCAATTTGAACCTTTCATTCTACAGAAGTGAGTTCCATAAACACAGGCCATGTTTCGAATTCAACGGCTGCAGCTCGTTCGTTGATTGAATCCCATCGCGGGTCGTCAACCATATCACTCGGTTCAACACCGTTTGCAATTAATTCGGTAACAAGGGCTCTGAATTCAACCTCAATTTCTGATTTTGGCTCTTCGGCAACAGGTGGTAGAGCCTCTTCTGTAGGTTCTGTTTCGTGGGCAACAGAAGGTAGAGGAACCTCAGTGACTTCCAATTCTTCTCCTGCTGCTTGCATTTCTTCAAACCCATCCGTCGTTGCTTTGGTTATGGCATCACTTACGGATTGAGGTCCTTCAGATTGATTTGCTTCTACGGTTGGAAGGGGTACAGAGTCAGGTTGTTCAATCGTGACTTCATCAACATCAACAATTTTCGCTGTTTGTTCTGAGGAGGGAGTGATTGGATCTTCTTGCATGACTGGTTCAGGAGTTGCTGGTTCAGCAGCCCTTCCAACGCCGAGAATCTCTGCTTGTTGGCGAGCGAGTTCAGCGGCTTGTCGTCGTGGAAGGCTGACGAAGCACTTGTTTGGAATTGAAGTTGGAGGGAACGGAAGATAGTATCGCTCGATGGCAGGTAAACTTGGATGCCGGAAACAAATCATCGTTATATTTTCGAACGCTCGTTGCGCAGGAACATCAACAGAAAACGGTACGGGCTGGATAGAAACCGAACCCCGAATCCATTGTTCTGATGTAATCATATGCTGCATCCATGGTCCCAAGTCAGATGTTGCCAAATCAAGAAATTCAAACGAAGCATCACGGGGGTTTAGGCCTTGTTCCTCAAGAAGTCCTGCTTCTGCACGTGGGCGATGAAAGACCCCGATGACGGGTTGACCGTGTTCGACCATATCGCCATGCATTTCCAGAATTTTCCGCTCCTTGCGTGGGCAAATCAACATGACTTGCATTCGCATTGCATCAGCATCGAAGATATCCTGCCAGCGTTCCTTACCTTCAGAAAGGAGTCCATCAATGGTTGTCCCAGGAATCATTGCTGTTATGCCCATGTGCTCACTATCCCGATGAAGAAGAGGAAGGATTTATGTCTACTGATGCAAGCATGTTGTTGAAAAGTGCTAATTCTGCAAGCAAGACAACTCCACCGGCGGCCCCTCTGATTGTGTTGTGAGATAATGCTCGAAACACGACGGTTCCATCTTCGACAGATTGAACTTGAACAGTGGTCGTCATTCCTGCAGAAAGATCGATTGATGGTTTGACTATATCTAGAGTTTGTCCGTTCCACAAGTGTTGATTTCGATCGGGTTCAGTATCAATGAGTTGCATTGCATACTCGGGTTGGCTTGGTAAGGGATTATGAACCTGTGATGTCGACAATGTCGCTATGACTGCAGAATAGGTTGGCGAGCCTTTGAGATGAACTTCAACATTGACTAGATGACCGTCTTGCTCGTCAACACGTTTGCATTCAACATCCCAAGAGACTCCAGATACGTCGAGAATCTTTTCCGCCTCTTCGATAATTTTCTCGGCTTCTCCATCAATTTCCTTTCCTATTGCATTTGCTTTCTCGTCAGGATTGTGCAGTAGTTTCCAACCAGCTCCCGAAAGTGCTTGTTCACTTCGAACAACAACGCTGTCAATCTCGTACCTCTGGTGCAGGAGTGAAAGGGGATGGAGGACCGGAATCAATGTACAATTCGTTGCACAGGCGTGCATGGATTTGTTTGATGAAGGTTGAACAAGAGCGTCTGGATTCACATCGGCAACAACCAACGGTACATCTGGATTCATTCTGTAGGCGCTGGCATTTGAAAAGACATTCAGTCCTGATTCGACGAGATTTCTCTCAATTCTCAGAGCAGGTTTACTTGGTAATGCACTGAAAATAATTTTGACGCCAAGTTGAGAGAGTTCTTCTGCCAGGGTATTGCTGTTTATGTCGCTGACGAGAATGTCCGAGTTGTTGATAAACTCAGGTCGTTGTTGATCAAGATTCCACGCTAAATCTCGAAGACCGATGCCAGCAGATTGCCCTGCAACTGCGACCAGTTCAAACCATGGATGATTCGAAAGACGTTGCTGCATTCGTTGTGAAACAAGTCCTGAGGCCCCAAGGATGGCGACCCGTACCCTTGGCATGATTGTGAGTTGGGCTTGAGCAATTTAGTCCCTTGCTTTGGGAAATTGAATCAAAGCATATCTTCAAGTGCTTCACATCCAACGGGGATGTATGGAGAACAACTCTATCATCGAAGCCTTTGCCCACTGTGACGGCCCTTGTGGCGTCTATGACCCTGCCAGTGCACGTGTTGCAGCAGAAGCCGTGCAATCAATGACCAAGAAAATGGTCGCACTCAGCACTGGAGACGCTGACAAGTCCTCTGCGTCTTACATCAACACAATGAGCCGATATGCTGCAATCAAAGAAGAAGAAGCACAAACCTGCAAAGACGAATTGCTTGTTCTATGGACTGATTTCTTCAAGCCTCAACATCTTGAAGCAAACCCAGACCTCCACACCACCTTCTGGATGGCTGCAAAACTTTGCTCCGCTTGTAAGGTTGAAGTTTCCGAACAACACGCTCAAGAATTGATGGATGCAGTTGAAGAGATACACAACATGTTCTGGAACACGAAGGGACGAGACGTCTCCTGGGTACGCGCAAGTTGAGGCGATTCATTGGGATCAATAGCTGTGGTCGTGAACGGCGACAGCATGTGGCCGACATTCAAAGACGGCGATTCCATTGCAGTGCTTCCCTATGAAGGCCAACAACTGGAACTAAACGACATTTTGGTATTTACAGATCCAAGAGATGCCTCACGCATTTGCGTTAAGCGATTGAAGCGAATTGAATCAGGAGGTTTGTTTGTTGAAGGCGATAATCCAGACCCAACCGCTTCAACAGATTCACACAATTACGGTCTCATCGATGAGCGATTAATTATTGGAATAAAACGCTAATTTCCCTTGACCAAGTTCCTCTTCAACAGGTTTTGGGAACAACTTTCGAATAAGGAGTTTCCTAAGAATCGAGGAACCATCACGTAAGGATCCCAATTTTGCTTCACCAAGTCGCGCTCCATACGAGACAGGGATGTTTGACAAAGGAATTCCAGAAATGGCACACTGGGCATACATTTCTGCTTCGATTTCAAAATCGATACTATTGAGATTCATTCGAAGTAAAGCGTTGCGATGAAAGAACCAGTACCCACTGCATACATCGTGTATCTCCAACCCATGAAGAAGGACTGCTGACCACGTGAGTAGATGATTTCCAACCCAATTGGTTGGAGACATCGCATCGTTTGTCATAGACGAATTCAATCTGTTCCCTACGATGACTCCTCCTTGATAGGGTTCATCTAACATAGCAAGCATGTCATTGGGATCGTAGGTTTGGTCAGCATCAAACATCACCAGAGCATCGTATTTGTTTTTGATTGCATAATTGAACCCGAAACGAACTGCTTCTCCCTTGCCATGATTTGGTTGGATCAAGACATTGCAACCAGCGGCTAAGCCAATCTCTCTGGATAAGTCCGTACTGTTTCCATCAACAATTACGATGTCTGATGTCCATCCCCTTTCTTCAATCGATTCTATTGGTATCGTTCTCAATACCGCTTCCAACCCCTCTGCTTCATTGAGCACAGGGAGGAGAATCATCAACCGTTTCACATTTACCGCTTGACATGGACGTTTTTCATGCCTTCGCATCAATTCCTCGTTTCAATTCGATATGATGAATTCTTAACCCTGTGGAGTCAACAATTTCAGAACTTCTTCCCGAAAATCCTAGCGGATTTATCCATGATGTTCCATCATCATTCAGTTCGAACGTTATGTCCAGTGTTTGGTTGAGTTGAACATTGATACATTGTTGGTTCCACCCTGCTTTATTTTCAAAGGTAAACGGTTGAGTATTTGCGATTATTTCATACGATTCAAAATCACCAATTTGTTCGTAGATGATGCATACGTTGTACATCCCAACAAATTCCACTTCATTGACAACATTCTCCCAAACAAAAGTTCCTCTCTGTTGGAGAATGATTCGTTGTTCCCCACGGTCGAGTGGGTCATAAAAGCGATGATTTCTCCAAGGGTCGAGTTCTAGGACGCATCCTTTTTTCTCTCCACATTCCGTTGAATCTAGGGCTGCGTTGGAGAACACCCGTGAAGGAGACGGTTCATCCCACAGTTTCCAATATCGTGCGCCTTGGAACGATTGCTCCATGCTCCAATAAGGAGACGGTCCAAGAATCAAAGCGACAGTACCAATCGGACTTGAGATTGCATATCCAATATCGAGTTGGCGTAGTGTTTGTACATCATCGATTCGTAAAGCCGTAGTGGCCTCGGATTGGATGTTCTCTTCCAACGTCAACAATCCAAGAGTAGGTATGCTACTTGTTCTGATCCCAGGTTCAAATGCATAACTATGACCCCAATGGATGTTTTCTGTGTATACGAATTTGTCAGGAGGATTGGTTTCAAGGTATTCTCTTAACTCCATGTCGCCTTGGGTTACAGCATGAAGTTCATCGTGATTTGATAGGTTTACGAGTAGGCCTACACTCATGATTGCACCGAGCATGAGAGCGACAAGAAATACAGTTGAGTAAATTGGGCGAATGAAAGGATCCATCTCTAAACCAAACCAAGAACTGTTCTCATCAACAGTTGTGAATGAGGTTGATCGGCTAGCAAGCAGACCAACAATGATGGCTAGTGGTACATGGTATGCGTGCAGGGCCATGGAGTAGAGGGTGTATGAAAGGAGGCTCAAGACCTGAATGTTTGCAAGCCCCTCTATAAGATGAACAAATGAAAGCAACCACAATGTCATAAACCATGTTGAAAGCAAACGAATTTCTTGGCTCTTTCGACCGATGTAAACAGAAAAACCTGCAAAGAAAATGAGTGGACCGTTGTACATGAGCATGGGTTTTCCTCCCTGCCATCCATATTCAGCGAAAACGGGTTCACTCAGCATGCGAGGAGCAAAAAAGATCAGAGCAATCACAAACATCGAACTGATGATGATGATTGATGTTAGAAAAATAGGTTTCCGTTGAGCCTTTTCATCATCTGAAAGGCGTTCACGATTCAGGATTGATGCGAGAAGAAGTGCTGCGAGGTAAATCGCACCCGTGGGGTGAATCAGGACTGCACAAATTGAGAGGAAAACAAATGCAAGAATGTGGTAACGCAGGGATTGCTGGATCGGTCGGAGTACAATCAATAGGCCTGCAATCAAGCCCAGTTGGCTCGCTACGGTAGGATATCCTGAATCAAACACCTTTGCAAACAACGCAAACGATGAGCCCATTGCAAGAACGCTTGACCCACCTGCACCCAAGCGATCCATACTGCCCCATATTCCCAATAAAATCGCAAACAATGAGAGGTGGCCGAGGACAAGAATCCCATGCTCAATTGGTGTTCCTGTCAGTTGGGTTACCCAAGCTAACACCGTAGGGAGCGCAGGAGGATAGGTCCAGATTCCGGAGTTTGGTGATTGAACTTCAAAACTTCCCGTATGGCCAACATTGCTCGCCAACGTACTAAACCCAATCCAATCAACCCCGAAGGGTCGGTCAAACATCAGGATTGGAACAAGTGTGAGCAAACAAAAACATCCAGCAGCTATTTGCAGAACCGGATTTCGGTTGGCTTGGAACCATTGTTGCGCAGCAACTTCCTGCTCAATTTCAGGTTCAGTCTCACTCAAAACAATGCCATGAATTGCGGCTTCCATTTTTTGCCATTGCGTATAGGTGGTTCGTTCAACATGGACTTTCCGAAATAAGAATGCAATGGAGAAGGCATTCACTAAGAGGATGAGAACCGATAGATTCGTCACGCTCCACCATTGTGATATGAATAACAACCCAGAGATGCCATACAGAGCAAGAAGGCCAATTGGAAAACAAAGCAATGCTTTTCGAAACGTATCTGCTGAAGCATCAAGGATTCTCAACAAGGCGAGACCTGGGGCAATTGTTGGAAGAAGAACCACCAAGACCACCTCCCACATACAACCTTGCTCGTTCATGCACCACATCAAGTTCATGCATGAACTCTTAGAGGTGAATCTCTTCTCCACATCATGTGGGGTTGTTCGGACCTAGCGGGTACTGACCAAAATCAGTTTCACCCCATCGTCCAGTTACCGGAGACGTATTGGGTGTTGAATCTCCAAAAACCTCAGAGCAATTGGAATCAGCATTTTGAATATACTGTTGGCCGATACGATGAAGATCGAAAAGGGATGTACACACAAGCCTTGTTTGGTGGAGAACGAACCATCCACGTCGGCCTTGACATCGGTGGTCCGGCGCAAACTCCAATCTATGCATTCGAAGATGGGACAATCCACAGTTTTGCCGATAACGATGAAGACGGTTCATATGGGCCTACCATCATCACCCAACACACAGTAACGATTGATGGCGTTGACAAAACACTGTGGGTACTTCATGGACACCTTTCACGAGAATCACTGACGTCTCTCGAAGCTGGTGCTCGTATCAAAAAAGGTGAACAAATTGCATGCATGGGGGAGGAGCATGAAAACGGTGGTTGGCCACCACACGTGCATATTCAATTGTCGTTTGAAGAGCCTTCAGGACCAGATTTGCAAGGAGTTGTATCTCCAAAAAACCGAGAAGATGCTCTCCTCCGTTATCCTGACCCAAGGAATATTTTAGGGGACTTATACTGAAGCAGCGTCGGTAAGGTATGCCTTTAATGCTTGAATGGGACGAATTGCAGATGGTTCTTTTCCATGCACCAATGCAAGTGCAATCGTCAGCCAATCCATAACGATGCAATGATGCAAAAGGACTTCAAGCAATGAACTACCTTCGCCATGAATTCTCCAGGCATAGTTTGTAGGGGTATGTTCAATCATCCAATCGATACGTTTGCTTACTCGCTTTTGCATACCATCCCATGTAAGGAACAAGGTCGCTTGGTCTTCTCTCGCAGGATCTGCATCATCTGAAACACCGCCCCACGCGACGATTTCATTGTGATTCATTTCAGGAACAATACCGATTCGTGCAAATCGGCCAGAGTTTTCGTTGACCTGGTTCTTGAAGCGAATGAGGGCGGGTTGCAATTCAGTAGGTCCGAGCAATGAGATTGGATGATCCTTCAATGCCATCGCCAGTTCCAGTAAGGGTATACCAGATGATTTACGGAAATCGTTGGATTGAGAAGCATATTCAAGGCGAACAAGCATCGCTTCTCGCTCATCTTCAGGTTGGGACGAAAGGAATCCAAGATGTTCGACGAGGGCAAGTTGGCGGGAGAAAAGATGGCCAAACGCAGTGCGGGGTGGCTGACCTCCAACAGATGGGATGAGGTGGCATGTCTCATACAATTCACACAATCCAGCAAGGATGCCGCCGGATGCAATGACAACAGCAGTTGCGCCTTGTTTGAGAGCAGATTCTGTGGCAGCCAGAGTCTCCTCAGTATTGCCACTGTGGGAGGTTGCGATGATGAGCCAATCCGGAGTCCACCATGATGGTAGTTGGTATCCTCTGTGAACAATCACGGGTTTTGAACCGGATGAATCGGAGAGTCTTGCTAGAAAATCACCACCAGCTGCAGAACCTCCCATTCCGAAACAAAGCGCGCCTTTCCATTGCGTCTCCTTAACATCATGTAGCCATGGGAGATGTTCTTCATTGACAACAGAGAAGCCTTTCTCGATGTCTGAAACAAAGGATTCTACGAAGCCAATCATGCCTTCTGAATCCAATTGTTGGCACAGGGCATCGATATCCAAGGTTTCATCGGCCATAGTCCGATGTAAAGTTAGCCCTTCATATGGGCTCCTATCAATCCAAGTGGTCGAGGGCCATATCATGGAGGGCAAGGAACTCACCATCAAGTCGAGCGAGACGAAGTTGAGAGCCACCATCAAAATCCCATGGTAACCGAACTGAAGTCATCTGCCATGTGGAAGGGTCGAGGAACTCCGCAGCCGAATCGTCGCGATTCAATATATCGACGACCAGGTGATCTTTCATTTGAGAAAGGACGGTTGCGCCTTCGAGATCTCTCCAAGTCGCACCAGTGCGTTCCTGACGCGTAATTCGTTCCATAATAGCTCCATCCTTGCTCCAAGAACTTGGCCTCCATAATTCACCTCGCCACTTAACAACATCTCCCAAATCATAACCAGGTTTTCTGTACAAAAGCGTCAAACGAGTGACATCTACACCGTCCTTACGACCGACGGTGGAGTTGGTTTCAGTAACTTGACCACCCCATGTTTCCGTTAAATGCCGACCCCATGCTCGTGCTAATCCCTTTGACCCCATGATGACATCATATCCGCCTGTAACAGGGCCTTCATTCGTGATGAAAAACATTGGATCATCGCTTAGATTTTCAATAACATCATCGAGGCTTCCTCGCAATTTATTCAATTCAACTTCTTCAAGTCGTCGTCCGGTTGAGCGAAGTTGAACCGTTGCCTCAAAGTAATTTCCAGCACGTCGGGTACAGGTCAGACAAACGCCGTTCGAACGTCGAGCACGCATTGTGTGTTCTTCTGTGTACAGAAGATCATCGACAACTCCTTCCATCTGCATGTGAAGTAGCGTATGTCGATCGGAAACGATTTGTGGCTCAAAACCAAGGCCAATCTCTTCCGCCCGTTCATGGAATGCTACATTTCGTTGAATCAATTCATCCCACAGTGTATCTTCTGGAATGTTGACCCATCGTCCTTGAATGTCGATGAGGCCACAACGAGCACATTGTGTGAAATTTGTATTTTCTGGCACGTTTGCCAACTTAGTTCGCTTTCGAGTGCAAGCTTCACACATTTTGTCCGTGAAGAGTGGTGGTTCACTGCCACATACCAGACAAAATTCGCCCCCCAGTCCTCGATCCATTGGAATCATTCCTGTTCTTCACTTGCCGGGCTCGTAATCACTATACTGTTCGGTTTAGAGTCCTTAATTTTGCCTTCAACCGCTTCGATTCGTTGTTGTAGGTCGTTGCTTCTTGAGAACACTGTCCACGTCCATATTCCAATGGCAATGAGCATACCGAGGTAAGCCACTGCAAGATACGTCATACCTTCTGCCATTGTTCACACCTTATCCAATGCTTCTTGAAGACTTTCTAGACGTTGCTCAAGAGATGTGATTCTCATGCTCATGAGGACATGGCCGATGATAAAAACGGTAAATGAGATTGCTCCAATGAGGAGGATAACAGCCATCTCGCCGTTTAAACTGCCACTATCTCCTCCTCCGACGACAGGACCAGGATGGCGTATTTGCCAAAGCCGGGTTGCGACATATGTGACTGGAACAAGAACAAAACCAAACAGACCAAACGTGGAAAAGGTATCTCTTGTCTCTACTCCATCGGGTTGAGATTGCCGTCCGAGGACTAAGAAGAGGGCAAGGAAGGTGAGCAATCCAAAGGTGTTCAATCGAACATCCGTCCAATCCCAAGGAACTCCCCATTCAGCAGATCCCCAAACCATCCCGCTCCAGATGGTCATCAAGCCAGTGGCGAGGCCAGCTTCTGCACCTGCAACATGCATTCTCCAACCAAGGTTTGAACGCTTGAAAAACCACAATGCCGAACCAACAAAAAGGATTCCAAAAGCAATAAATGCAGCCCAAGCCGCCGGGACGTGCCAATAGAATATTCGTTGCGCATCAGGTGATTCAAATGCGTTGATGGAGACACTAGGTGCCTTCAGCAATGCAAGCATGAGCGTGGTTCCAATACCCACAAACCCGAGCAGAAGTATCGATTCTGCTAATCGATTGCCCATGAGTTCCCCACCTTGCCTCTTGTTTTCAACAATTGCATTCACAACAGGTTCGAATCGGTAATCCATTGGACAAGAAGAGCGAAGGGGAGAATCAGTATGGGTGTCAGGATTCGAATGAAAGCAGCCCGAGGTCTTGCAAGCCTTGAGGTTGCCAACTCCATGGCACGAACGATGGCCATTGTTGCAGAGGTAAGCAGACCTCCAATGAGTATCAATTCTATCGAAAGTTCACTATCAAAACCTAATTGTGTCAATGCTGTCAACCCAGACCCAATAACAAGAGCATGAACATAGGAGTTGGGGATGCCCTGTCGATGAGCCTTCCACCAATCCAACGCTTTCTGCTCGTGCAACATCGAAATCATAGAATCTCCAACGAGGCCTGCGGCGAAAGCGGCACTAAGAAACAGTCCAGAGGCTTGAATGACGGATGAATCAACAGCGGATGAATCGACAAGAGCCAAAAGAATTCCGAGTGTCAAAAGGCCCGCAATGCCATTGTTGGCAACGGTTGAAAGCGTTCGTTGATTGAGCGTGAAACTTGTTCTGAACGAAACATTTCCTTTGGCTTGCAAGGTTTTGATATCCTCATGGTGAGTTGTTGCCTTTTCTGCAGATTCATTGGCAACAAGTTTGTTTTCGTGGAACATATGCGTCGCGCATGTATTGAAATCAGCATGATGGCTTGCAAGTAGAATTGCATTACCTCGCTGCTGTAACTTGTGGAGATCTTCCAGCAACATTGCACGCGATGCTTTGTCCAAACCAGCAGCAGGTTCATCCAACAACAAGATACGTGGTTGAGAGCCAACAAAACCGGGCAGTATGCCGGCAAGCATCGCTACTTTACGTCGCTGGCCTCCAGAAAGATGAGCGACTAGGTCGTGCTTACGGTGCGCTAGATTGTATCGCTTGAGCCATGGGTCAATTTCGATCCGTCCACCACTAATGTCGAGAGCATTATGGATATGTTCCTCAACTCGCTGACTGCCTATACAGCCGTCCGACTGCAAGGTCAAACCAAATGCTCTTTCAGGTCGTTTCGACCTTCCATTGGAATCGATGAGGAGGTTGCTGTGATGTGAAACTTCTCCTGTTTCAAGCGGTAACAGTCCTGCAGCCGTTTCGATGATGGTTGATTTTCCGGCACCATTCTTGTCGCTGAGAAGGACGATTTGCCCCTCTTCCAATTGAAGATGAAGGTCCTTCAACACTACAGAAGAACCGCGACGCACGGTTACGTCGTTGAGTGACAAGAGCACTTCGCTCATGAACCACCCAAAACTCTCACATGAATGAATCCTACGTCAGGACAAGACCCATAGTTGACCGAAGAGTGGGAGGAACATGGGGCAGTTGTATCTCACAACATTTGGTGCCTCTGAATGGGTAATTCTCGTCCTCTGGTTCATTGCTGTAGTAGCGCCCATCGCCTATTCATTCCGTAACCAAACACCCATTGCACTCGGAATCTCAGTTGGATTGCTTTTGGGCTACATCGTCCAATATTCCTTTGTCGTTCTGGTTTCCTATGGACTGGAACTACGATTCGTTTGGTTTGATTTTTGGTTGATACCGAATCGTCTTGACTCTGCAGGCCATCTTCCAACGTTGTTCACGGCAGGGTTCCTTCATAGTATGAACGACGTGACTCACGTTCTTGGTAATGTTTTGGTCATTGCAATGGTAGGAATTCCTCTCGAACAACGCCTCGGTACAAAGCGGTTTACTGCAATATATGTTGCAGGACTTCTTGGTGGTTCTATCGCTTGGGTTCTCTTCAACAGTGGTTCAGACACGCCTTCTTGGGGCGCATCTGGTGCAGCATATGGTCTTCTAGGAGCATATCTTTCCGGATGGCCGAAAGACGAAATTCCATTTCCGTTGATCCTTATTCGTCCTTGGCCAGTTACCATTATCGCTCTCTTTTACTTTGGTTTTGAGTTGATTCGCGCTTTCAATGCAGTTGGATTGGGTGGCTATTCAACGGTTGCTCACATGGCCCACATTGGTGGATTTGTTCTTGCATATGCTCTTCTTCCACTCGTTGCAAAAGGAGGTCCATATCCCATGGGAGTTGTCGATGGTGGTCCAAAGGGATTCGGAAATTCGAGAGCAGGGTTTGAACAAATGAAGGCATCTATGGTTGATCTGTCTTCGCTTGATGACCCTTGGACTGAACTTGGACTAGAGATGCCCAAGAACTTGCGGGAACCGTTCAGAAAGCTACTGAACGCAGGTGATGAGGCGGAAACACGGATTGCTTGGATGGAACACATCGCAGAAGTTGGTGAATGCCCCCTCTGTCTTGCACCTCTAGGGATGGTTGAACGCAAGACAGGACCTCAAATTCAATGTTCGAAAGAACCAAAACATTTGTCGTGGCCAAAACACGGTTAACCATTGAATTCAATGAACGTTGGAGCGATAGCATCAAAATATATCGATTTGTCGTAAGGTATGGCGATTATGCAAGGAAGACCATCATTCTCCAATCCAAGGCAGGCGATGTTCTTGGTTTTGCTCATGCTTTTATTGCCGTTGGCTTCACAAACTCAAGCATTTTCTTACGTTCCAGATGCTCAAGAACCAACGCACTCCGCTCCAATTCTTGTCGAAGACCTTCCTCCTCTCGTTTGTGGAGATGATCTTTGCGATCGCCCCCTGCGTTTGTTTGACCGTGAAGGAAGAGTTGCCAACATGGACTACGGTTGGTGGCAATCATTCGGCCCCGACCTCGATTGGAATGGAATGGATGACCGCCTTCAGAGAATATTAGGAGGTCTTGACTCAATATCACCAACAGCGATTATTGGGCCTGATGGTCGTAAAACTGTAGCGATTGTTGTTGATTATGCATGGTTCCCAACAGATCACGAAACCGAAGAACTGGTATCGATACTTGATGAACACGGCTGGATTGGAACCAAGGAGGGAGCCTTCTTTGAGGTCATTCCAAGCATTGATGCCGTTGCAGTCGATAAAGTTCCAGTCTCAGCTTTGATGGATATCTATCATCTGGACGGCGTCGTTGTTGTCGAGATGCAGAATGTCATGGTTCCGAACAACGACGTGGCCTCTCGTGCAGCCCTCGCTCGTCCATCGGACGATTACTCAAACACTGCACACGAACAAGGATACACCGGTTCAGGAGTCATCATTGCAGTTCTTGATACGGGTGTTGATAATGAACACCGCTCCCTCAATGATTTCGACGATGTCGACGATGCTCCGGATGAAGATCCAACTTCATATTCGGATCAAAAATGGATCGCTGGGTACGATGCGACCGCCCAAACACCTGATGAATCGGGCAACACTGACCCTGATGATGGGAATGGACACGGCACTCACGTCGCTGGCTCTGCCCTTGGTACAGGGGATGCCTCACGATTGCACATGGGGACTGCCCCTGGAGCGGGGTTAATCGACATCAAAGTTCTCACAGATGGTGGAGGCACAAACTCTCAATTCAGTCTCCGAGGCTTGCAATGGATGATCAACAACGTTGACACGGATTGGGGCGTGAATTCAACATTCAGAGGAATTCAGATTGCTTCGATGTCCTACGGTTCCGTTGGCGGTGGGCCATTGTTCCCGGGTGACCAGGGTGACAACGGTACGTCAGCAGAAGCCAATTTAGTGAACCAAGCCTCCAACGCTGGAATTGTGTGTATTGTTGCCATTGGAAACGATGGAACGAACCGTGTTCCGTCTCCTGGAAGCGCAGATGGTGCAATTACAATCGGGTCGGTCGATGATAATAATACAGTGATTCGAGGTGATGATATTTTGTCCGATTTCTCGAATTACGGGCCTCGCCCATCGGACAATGACGATGATGACTTTGACGAGGAGAAACCTGATATTACGTCCTATGGGTCGAACATCATCTCCGCAACATATGCAACTTCGTTGCCGATTCCTGGGGCAGGTGTTAACTTGGCAGACACAGGATATGATTCCAAATCGGGTACAAGCATGGCGACTCCAATCGCTTCAGGTGTCGTTGCTTTGATGCTGGAAGCCGATCCGAACCTAACCCCCGATGAAGTGAGGGACATTCTTCGAACATCCTCGGAACCAAGAGGTGATCCTGCTGACGAATCAATTTCTCGTTGGAATGCGACGTTTGGTTACGGAATCATCGATGCCTCATGCGCAATTGCATTCATTGAGGGAGCTATTTGTGACAACGGTCTTCGAGCAAGTACGAGCGATGTGAACGTAAGTTTCCCAGTCAATGGAACATGGGTTATGGCCGATACGTTCACTCGAATTTCAGGTGATGTCAACACAACTGAAGTCGCCTACGACAAAGTAGAGATTTACCTTGAACAACATTTCCCATTTGTCGATAAGAACAGAGACGGTAAGCACGACAGGCCTCCTGAAATGCGAATGGATTGGACTGAAGTCAACGGTTCATCTGACTATTGGTTCTATGACTTGGAGTTGAAAGACTCCTGGGTGTTGTATGAAGATGATGACCCCGATAAGATAACCAATGACAAACACCTGGCCTTGTATGCAATAGCGAGTGACGCAGATGGAAATCAATCAAACCCAGCAGTTCGGACATTCAAAATATCGAGAACAGAAATAAGCTTAGTCAGCCCACTTTCTAGAACTCTCCTTTCTGGAACGGTTGAGGTTACTGGGGAAGTTGAAGGCGTTGAGCATGATCGGATTGAATACAAAATTGACGATGGTGAATGGCAAACAGGAGTATTCCTCACAGAACATGACGGAGTAGGCGAGGATGGACCTGATACATGGTCCTTCGATTGGGATACCACCGAAGCCGATGACGGATATCGTGAATTCTTCGTTCGTATGGTAAATCAATCTGGGTTTGAAACCCAAACAATTTCAAGAAGTTATACGATTGACAACATCCCACCAGCCCCCTCTTTTAGATTCCAAGGCGATGTCGAAGTTTTCGATCAAAAATTACCTGCAGAATCTGCTTATGCAGGTAGTCTCCTCGAGGTGAATTTTGATGTTTACAATGCTGGGGATAAGGATGCCACAGATATTTACGTCCGTCTAACTGCTCCGGGTGAAGAATCTGAAACATACCCTTCTCAGGGTGTCATACCCTCTCTTGAAAAAGGAGAATCTGTAGGTGTGACCCTGTTCTGGCAGGCTAGTGTTGCAGGATTGCACGACGTAAAAATCGAACTCGATCCAAACGGTGCACAAGGAGATCCAGAACCAGAGGACAACATTCTCACCTTCCCATTCGAAATCCTCGAACGGCCGAACCAACCAGTCTTGAGATATCTTCCTGGTTCGGTAACAACAGTGCCCAATGTTCCACTCGTTGACGAGGATTATACAATCAGTATTCGAGTTGACAATCTTGGACAGTCGAATGCAGTTTCGCTCGATATGGTACTTGAGTATCAAATTCCCGGAACCTCGGGTTGGCAACTCATTGGAGATAAACAAATCAGTTTCATCCCAGGGGCAACCGTTGAATCAGGATTCCAGTCAGCTAAATTTACGCACAGCAACAGCAACATCGGAGCGGTTCACTACCGAGCAACATTAACCGGTGACGGTGTTGAAAGCGAATATAGCCAGCATACGTTTGCAGTGGCTGTCAGCGATGTATCTTCTGGGCAAGGTTCTGCCACGCTTTCTCTTGCGGATAATGAATATCCTATCGGATTTGCAGGTATTGAGTCATCCAGCCTGATTTTTACGACCATTGACGGAGAACTTCACGTACGCTCCCTGACGAAGGATTTGCGTCTCCAAACCGATACTCTCATCGATCAAAATTGGGGAGGCGAACTTGATGTCCTTGTCCGCAACGATGGATTGGTCCATGCAGCTTGGACCAGTAGGACTCAATCTCAGCAAGGATATTTCCTGAATGATGTTGCAATGACTTCAATCTCTGTGACTGGGCAAATGTTACCGATTCATCACCATCTTACGGGGTTGAAGATTTCAGAAGGAGAATACTGGGGTCTCGATCTTGCTCAAGAAGATGAGACCGTTGTTCTCTCCGGTTACTTTAGGAATATTTCAACAGGTGGCTCATGGTCCGATTTGACATCGATTTTCAGTATTTACTCCGAGTCGCCTGATGTTGGACAAAACTGGTCTACAATGCGTACGCACATTCCAGTGATTGATATCCACCCTGATGATGGAGATCAACTATCAACACTTCTTCTTGATGGTACATTGCACGTCCTCTACCAAGAGATACGTGATGACGTATCGGGTATAGAACGAACTGGCCTCATGTATTCTAGAGGAGATTTGGATGAATCGCAATGGAGTTATCAAACTTCAATTGGCGATGAAGCGCAATCAGCACAACTTGGCGTACTTTCAAGCGGCGGAAATGATTACTTCTTTGCGGCATGGGTTGAAGGGACTGCGGTTGATACCAACATCGCCGTTCTTGTGACTGAAGGTGATTGGTCTGAGAGCGTGCAACGAACGAGCGCTCCTGGCGCAACAACACTTCTGTTCAATCAACGTGATGATTTCATTGAAGTGTTGTACAATGAGATCACGGTTCGTGGCGAAGTTGCTCGATACGGGATTTTGAAGGTCGATGGCGAAACTCCGATTGTTGGTCTTGCAAACATCGTATCTGAAAAGAAGAGTTTACTCGGCTACAGCATGAACGCCCAAGATGGGATCATGTTCACTGTCTCACCAACAGGTCGTTTCTCAATGCAGAAATTCCTCATGGATTCAGGTCAAGAGAAACCAGAACCGAAATCCTTCCTCGACCAATTCCTCGAACCCTTGCCGGGGTCAGATGAGATGAAAACAAGGATTTTCCTCGGTATCGTTTCTGTATTATTCCTCATTTTTGTTCTTGTCGTTGTAAGTCTCCGATCAAGTCGAAGGAAAGAAGAATCATTCGAAGTTGATGACGATGAGGAAGATGAAGTTGCGATTCTTATTCAGGTTCAAGAAGATGAAGTAGAGGAAGAACTGGTAGCATCGGTACCGATTAGTGTCCCGCTCGAACTTGAAGATGAAGGACCTACTCTGGCAGAAGAATTGGAGGCGAAAACCAGTGCTGGGGAAGGAAATGCCCGACTCAATCGACGCATGAAGCGAAAGCAAAAGCGAGAGATTGCAGAAATCGTTTCAAAAGGGCTTCCACCGTTACCTACTCCAACGCCAATTCTTAATCTGCCTGAGGCAGAACTTGCACCCCCTCTCCCTGAACTCGATCCGGTTGCTCTTCCCCCATTAGGTGAACTTCCTCCACTACGGCGTCAAGCGACGTGTCCGTCATGCCAGGCAAACTTCCCAGTTACTGATATCACACGTGCTCAAGTCACGTGCCCTATCTGTTCGGAGCAGTTCAGTCTTTGAGGTGTAAATATGTGTGGAATATTTGGCTACGTAGGGAATAGAAACGCTTCTTCTCTGCTTGTCAAAGGTTTATTGCGGCTTGAATATCGTGGCTACGACTCGAGCGGAATTGTCGTAAAGAACGGTCAATTGCAATCCTACAAAGACATAGGTAAAATTTCAGACATGGCATCCTCTTTGCCGAATTTCAAAGGATCGATGGGCATCGCACACACTCGTTGGGCGACACATGGGGGTGTAACCAAGGAAAACGCCCACCCGCATCTCAGCAATGATGGAAAGGTCGCCATTGTCCACAATGGTATTCTTCAGAATTCGGATATTCTTCGCAAAAGATTGACCAAATTAGGGATTGAATTGAATTCTGAAACGGATTCTGAGGTGTTTTCTCATTTTATTTCAATCGAATTGAATCAAGGCAAAGAACCACTCGAAGCTCTTCAAAACGTACTTTCGATGACTCGGGGAACTTGGGGCCTTTGTGTACTGTTCTTGGAACACGATTTTGTCTTGTGTGCTCGAAATGGTTCCCCCCTCATCATTGGGCGAGGCAAGAATGAAATGTTCATCTCAAGCGACCCTCACGCAATTCGAGAGCATACGGATCAATTGGTAACGTTGGAGGATGGTCAAATTGCTAAGCTTACTTCCAATGATTTTCAAGTGATGGAAACGGATGGTAAAAAGGTCAAATCGAGCATCCTGAGACTTGAAGAAGAATGGGGTGAAAGTGAACTTGGTGATTATCCGCATTACATGCTTAAAGAGATACATGAGCAATCTCAATCGCTTCAGCATTGTCTTTCAGGTCGATTACGTCATGGAGAAGGATCTGCTTTGCTTGGAGGACTCCAAATCCGGCCACAAGCACTGGCACAGCTGCCACATGTTCGATTGATCGGTTGTGGAACAGCTCTTCACGCCGCCCAAATTGGTCAGATTCTCATCGAAGAATGGGCTCGAATTCCAGCAGTGTCACATGTGGCAAGTGAATTCAACGCAAATGATCCTGTGATTAATCCTAAGGCGCTCCATCTTGCGATTTCTCAATCTGGAGAGACCGCAGATACATTGTCTGCTGTGAAGGAGATTCAACGCAAGGGGGCTGATGTATATGGTATTGTAAACGTAGTAGGTTCCACTATCGCTCGTCAGTGTGGGAAAGGTGTATACATTCATTCTGGACCAGAGCAGTCGGTCGCTTCGACCAAAGCGTTCACAAATATGGTTGGAGCATTGGCATTGTTTTCTTTACAACTCGGTCGAAGCCGCCATCTCTCGAAAACAAAGGGGAAATTGATTGGTAAAGAGATGCGAAAACTCCCGGAAAAAATCCGAACCTATCTTTCCAATCCAGGGCCTATTCAGGATGCAGTCGACTTGGTAACTCAAGCAAAAAGTGTCCTGTTTTTAGGTCGAGGTATTTCTTCTCCCGTGGCATCCGAGGGAGCTCTCAAACTCATGGAAATTGCATACATACCTTGTCTTGCATATCCAGCAGGTGAAATGAAGCACGGTCCTATTGCATTGATTGAAGAAGATTATCCTGTCGTAGTTATTGCACCGAACGATGGTGTTCAAGATCGAACATTGAATGCGATACATGAATGTAAGGCGCGTGGAGCCAGAATTATTCTCATTCATGAAGAAGGTGACCCGATAGCAGAGATTGGTGACGTTAGCATTCCAATTCCCTCAACAATTCCAATGTTGACTCCCCTTCTAAGTGTCTTACCAACCCAATTGATTGCGTATCAGGCTGCTCTCGATCTTGGAAACGATGTCGATCGTCCAAGAAATCTAGCGAAATCGGTTACAGTTGAGTAATCAAAGAACTGTAAATCGTTGCTCTTCCTGTTTCCAATTGAAGGGTTTGTACCCCAATGCGTGCCGGGTGTGTCGCATTTTGATGATGCCCAACTTTCGTTGAACGTCGTCTTCTTTACGATCCATGACCAAATGAATGACCCCATCTGAAAGGTAATCTTCGACCCCGTATTCTCCAAACTGGCGATGGTTCTCACCTGTCATTTCACAGATGAAGAACGATGTCAATTCAAGACGTCGTACCGCCTCGAAGAGTCTGAAGATTTCATCTCTTGGGTTTTCCATCTTTGTTAGGGTAAAGAACGCACCAAGTGAGTCAAAGACCAGCAATTCAAACCCAATGGACTTCCTGTAATTCGTAAGTTGTTTGATTAGTTGTCCCATCCAATCGACCCGATTCGTCATGCCTTGTTCATCGAGTTGAACTCGCAAATCGGACAAGTCAATAATTGCAATTCGATTGCGGACGCGAGCATCATCGACGTTCATACCCATGTTGGACATGTGCGCACGAAGAGAGTCCTTTCCTTGTTCGAGCGTAACGTAAATTCCACTGGTTTCACCGTAAAGAACGGCGTTGTAAAGCATTGAGAATGTCACACTGGATTTCATTGCACCCGACGCACCTGCAACGATACAGATGTGACCTTTTGGTATACCGCCTTGCATATTTTCGTCAAGTCCTTCTACGTGAGTTGGAATCCTTTCCATGATGTCCATAACTTCGCCCCGCTTTGAGGAAGACCATTCAACACTTGAAATTCACCCCCAATTTGATTGAAAAATCTGATGAGGTTTCAACTCTACGGGGTTGTATGCGCATCCTACTTGCATCAGCCTCGGAGCGTCGCGGAGCAATCCTTAGGGGTCTATTTCCACATATCGAGCAGCGCCCTCTTAACGATGTTGATGAAACTATACCTGCCGATGTTCTTTCTCAGCAGGTCCTAACGGTTGCTTCTCGTAAAGCCGCTGCAGTGCAATTGGATGCATCATTTGACGTCCATATCGTTGCAGATACGCTTGTTGAAGATCCCGATGATGAACTCCAGGCCCTTGGTAAACCAGAATCAAAGGAACAAGCGACATCGATGCTTCTTCGATTACGGGGCCGTCGACACAAAGTCTGGTCCGCAACGATGGTGCATGCCTCAAATGGATGGCAATCAAGTGTTGAGCGCGCCATTGTTGAGATTGATGATTTTTCAGATGATGTGCTTGTTGAACTGATTGAATCCAATTCATGGCTTGGAAAAGCTGGAGGTTACGATTTGGCGGGAGTAATGGGTCAACATGCCAAACTTATCGAGGGTTCAGAATATACAGTGCTTGGATTCACACAAGCTTCCTTGAACCTGTTGACAGATCTTCAATCGTTGTTTTCGATGAGTCGGTCATAGAACATTGGCATACGGTGCCAGTTGTCGACTGGGAAGATTGTGTGTTTGATGAAAAGGACCGCCAGTAAGATGGAAGCCAAACTCTGTGTAGCCACCCAAGCCAAGACAGGTGCGTAATTTTCTTCAAGCAAGATCGAGCCATCGAATAACGTCCAAGTCATGAGTGCACCAGATCCCAAGAAGAGTATCACAAGGTGCCAATGCGTTACCCGAGTAGAGGGGGAGTAATGGAGGTGGTCCTCATGGAGATAGATCGCAAAACCTGAGATGATAAAGAAACATGGGTACGTAATTAACAACCAATGTGTGGGTTGAATATTCGCTAGTCCTTCATGTCCTGTCCATATTGGAGCAATGGATACAACAGCGAGGAGAGGCAAAAGAAGGTATCCAATGAGAATGAAGGTTGAGTGCGGCTTTGCAAATGTACCCGTCGAGAATCTGAGTATTTTGAGTGGATTCAACATGAAGAAGACATTGAGTAATAGAACAGCAAACCAGATGTCAATCAAATCTTCTGAAACAACCTCACGCACTCTAAGGAAACTTACGATCACATAACCGATTCCTAGGGTAATCAGAATCAAAAAGCGAATCGGCAACGTTGCTGGATTTGTTGCATTCCAACCCAGTCGTCGATTAAAGTGAGAAAGTAGCGTTGTTGTAATCATCATGTTGCAAAAGACGGCAACGATGAAGGCTATACCAAATTCGATCATGCCAGTGACTTCACGCATAAACCATGCTCCACAAATGAACAATGCACAGAAGACGAGTACAAGACCTGGCGCATAGGAAAATATTCCAACTTCTCCTGCACTGTTTTTTTGTTTGACAATTTCGATTGCGGAGGCGGTCAAGGTTAGAAGGGCCAAACTCATCAGAATGATTCCTATTCCTGACAACTCAATGAAGAGGGACCATTTTCCTGAGTAGATTCCAATGTGGATGAACACTTGCCCCAATCCATTCAACTGTAGGAAATGACGCATTGTGGTTTTTTCGAACGATGGTATGTTGTATACAAGAGGAAATGTATCGAATCCTATGCCTGCCAAAATCCCCATGACCGGACCCAACGCAAAGAGTGTGATGAGGACATAATTCATCAATGACAATCGTTCGTCATCCTCAAACAATTCATAGGGGGAGAAAAATGTCAACCAGGCGAGAAGGAATGCAAGAGCAATGAAGAAAAACATCGATGAAGTGAACAGTTCAAGATATGAACCTACAAATCGTTCTCTGTTCTGCATATGTCTACCTCAGCTCACATTCAGAATCCGTGTAAGTCCGAGTTCATGTTTTTCGATATCAACCACTACATCTGCACCAGGAATCATGAGTAATTTGTCTTCAGCATCAAGGGCAAATACAGCGACCCCAGTTTGTTCACACATGACTCGGAGTTCCCTTCGGCATGCTTGTTGATGAGATTCCATGTGCACAAGTGTTCGCAGATCAACGATGACCGTATCGCCTTGAATCACGCGCTGAGCAATGCCTCTAGTGTGGATTCGATGTTTTTCATCTGGTTTGACATAGCGTAACGCCCGTGTTGGACGCAATGACTTGGTAATCCGGTGACTTGAAAGGTCATGAAACGGTTCTCCATCAGGTGTAACCGGGCCATTCCAATCTTCGATATGAATTGAATCAGAATTCGCTAAAACAGCCTCTTTTACAACGATTTCAGGCACTCCAACAGGCTCATTGGTGAGCGTTGGGGCGGAAGGCCTCGTCGTTGCTTGTGGTTGTCGTTGAGCAACGCCAGCGTCAGGGTCTGGAAGTCCAAAGAAGTGCCACAAATTCCCCATGCCATCACAAGTCCAAATCATCCAGTAGGCTGGAGAGATTCGTGTTCGGAGCAGTTGGTGTAGTCATTGAAGGTGTCGGTTGTGGGGCAGGGGTAGGTGCTTGATTTGCAGCAAGATATTGTTCACCATAATACGCCCATTGCTCCATAGTCCAGCCAGTAGGCAACCCTGTTGCAGGCAAAGGTGGTCCCTGATTAACAATGGCCTGTTCGACGACAGGTTGGATTGCTGCAACTGGAGTAGGCTGTTGCGCCATTGGTTGCTCATAAGCAGGCATTTCAGAGTCGGAGTAACTCGGTAATGGTGTTGCGTCCCACGCCTTATTGGATTCTGTTTCTAGCAATTCAGGTGCAGACCGACGTGTAATGAGCAAGAAGGAGGCCAGAACGATTACCAAC
>TARA_B100001113_G_scaffold145066_1_pt1 | contig 34274 bp, 29 predicted proteins | sample TARA_B100001113 | Tara Oceans TARA_B100001113 (sample SAMEA2622402) | marine metagenome | biome: marine biome (ENVO:00000447); feature: deep chlorophyll maximum layer (ENVO:xxxxxxxx); material: "saline water (ENVO:00002010), including plankton (ENVO:xxxxxxxx)" | depth 50 m | reverse complement strand
CTCGGAGTCAAGGAAACACTCGAAAGTACGCCACATTTCAGAGTCAATGGAATTTTGTTTTCAAGTCCGAATGGGAACGAGGTTCGAGTTCCATTGCCTGAGGAGGATGTCGCTCGACTGGAAGCTGGATATGCTCTTCCCCGTCAACAATTTGATCATTTATTGTTCGATCGAGTCCAAGACCTGGTCCGACAAAAGGGGGGTTCCGTGATCCAAGGCGCGTCTGTAAAAGACATGCTCTACAACAATGGCGATGATCCTGGTGAAGGTACTGGAGCAAAGCGAAAAGCGACTGGTGTGCGGTTAACGGTTGGTGGCAGAAATGGGGATGTGATGGAATTCCACGCTCCCGCAATCGTCGGCGCAGGCGGATACCTCTGCCCTGTTGCAACCTCGCTCGTCGTCGATACCTACAACGAAAAAATGGTTGACAAAAAGCACTACTGTGGTGGATATCGCGAATACTGGGATGGCGTCAAAGGATGTGAAGGGAACATTGGCGACATTGAAATTCACTTCGTTGATACGATCATTCCCGGATATTTTTGGATCTTCCCAATTGGTGAAGGGAGGGTTAATGTTGGCTGTGGGATGGTTATGCATTTAATGGATAAACAGTCAAAGAAATTGAGAGCACTCCAAGAAGATATTATTTCCAATCATCCGCAGTTCAGGGAGCGTTTCGAACATGCAACGATGGTCAAAGGCAGCTCCAGGGGATGGCAACTTCCGTTCGGATCTCCACGAAAGAAACAGAAATTGCAACCTCGAAGAATGGCCATGAATGGGGCTTGGCTGGTCGGTGACGCCGCGAGTCTCATCGATCCATTTTCGGGAGAAGGCGTTGGTAATGCCCTTGTCACTGGCGAGATTGCAGCACGCCATATCATCGAAGGGCGGTCGCCCGAAGAATACCAAGAAGAAGTCTGGTCTACACTGGGTGCTGAACTAAAGAACAGTTACCGGATGCAATCGCTCAGTCGAAAATCATGGTTGCTCAACTGGTTTGTTGGCAAGGCTGGTCGTAAGCCTCAGTTGCAAGAAATGATGACCGAAATGATTGCAAGCAAGGAAGCCCAAGAAAATCTTCACTCTCCATGGTTCATGTTCAAGACCTTGATGTTCTAAGGGTGCATCATGGGGACAAGCCTTGAAGGCATCAAAGCCGTCTTTCTGGACCTTGACGGAACGATTTACTTAGGCGGCAAACTCATTGATGGAGCCTTGGAATTTCTTAATCGGTGTGATGAGCAAGGCGTTCAGCGGTACTTTTTATCCAACAATTCTTCGCGTAGTGTTGAACAGTACGTCAAGAAGTTGGAAAGAATGGGGATTCCAGCAACTGCAGATGATGTTCTCCTATCAACGCACGACTGTATCGCTTGGCTCAAACAACAAAACATTACGCAAACCTATTGCGTTGGAACTGAAGGAATGTGTCAAATGTTGGAAGATGAGGGAATTACAACACGTTCACAGGAACCACAGTACGTTGTGCTTGGATACGATACTGAAACAACATATGAACGACTGGAAACTGCGAGTTTGTACCTCCATGCAGGCGTTCCGTTGATGGCTTCTCATCCCGACATGGTTTGTCCTTCCCCGAATGGTGGCCTTCCAGATGTTGGGGCATTTCTCGCATTGTTCAAAGCAACTACAGGTGTTGAGCCAACACATATCTCAGGAAAGCCAAACGCTGGCATGATTCTGCATAAGATCGAAGCATTAGGTCTTCGGCCTGAAGAATGCGCAATGGTGGGCGACCGTCTCTACACCGATATTGCAATGGCAAATCGAGCGAAATGCATGGGGATTTTGGTACTCTCAGGAGAAGCGAAACAAGCCGATGTTGAGGCTCTTCCAGAAGGCGTTGAACAACAACCAACGCTCATTGTTTCTTCAGTTGACGCACTACTTAGGTGATGGAGTGGGACTCAAAAACCGTTGGAAGCTTTGGCGGAAAAGGAAGTTAATTTTCCCACCCGATGAAATTCATCAGGCTGGGGAAAACGCAGAATTACGTTTGGAAAAACTTTGCAGAGCAGCAGGCAAAAACAACAATTGGGCAGTTTACCCTTCCGTCCGCATACCTGATCCTGATGGGGGTCGCCGTGAGATCGATTTAATTCTCGTATCTGGGACTACTGTCTTGATTGTTGAACAAAAACACTGGTCTGGCCGGTTTGAAGTCTTTGAAGATGGTGAGTTTTTACAGCATCGAAACAAAGGTGGAGCCCATAGTCACGCCACGGTTGCACATAGAATTGCTCGAAAAGCTCGGCTGTTAGAAGAGATTCACCGACAGCGATTTCCTGAAAATGAGATGTCATTTCATGTCCTTGTTGCTATGACTCACCCACGCCTTGAATGGCCTGAGACATTCCCAGAACTTCCTGCTGAGATGATCAATGAACGACAATTGTTGGACAGAATCCAATCCACAGGAGGTTCCCCTGAAGATAATGATTTCGAAGACACAATGGCTGGGTTTGGAACGTGGGATGAAATTCATATGCACGGGGGTTTGAAACTTAAGGGCGATTTACTCAACCTCGGTCTAGGTTCTGGAGTCGAAGAGTGGGATGGAACCCGACAAGGTGACCTGAGGGTGCATGTTGAACATCCTCGAGGAGTCCTCACCCTGTTACGGACGTCCATGAGTAAAGTTCGGCTCAGTGATGATTCTGGAAGGAATATCGAATTGAAATGCAAGGATGGTCCGAACGCAAAAATGCATGTTGTCGGAAAGACAACCGCTGAAGAAGTGGATTGGATGATGATTGATTCAATACATGCGTCTCGACGACCAAAGGAGTGGGGATGATGGCTGAGCCTTGGATTGAAGCAATTGGTCTGATCGCAGGTTTCATCGGCATTGTTGCTTGGATTCCTCAGATTCGACGCGTATATGTCGATGAAAAGGAGGAGGGAATCTCTCTTCCAACGTTCCTTGCCGTGACTGCTTCTTTGTCGCTTTGGCTTGTTTACGGAATTATTGTCAAATCCATTGCGATGATTGTTTCAAACATCCTTACCTTAGGATTCATCATTGCGATTACGCTGGGCGTCTATCGCATTCGAAGCAAGTCGTCGAATGATGATATCAACAAACAGACTTCGTTGTCTCGATGATGACTGCCCCAATTTTGTACGGGTCACCATTGGATGCAGGTCGACGGTCTTCAAGACGGCCTACCCATCCATCTGTTGGGACTGTTGCGGGAACTCGAATTGATGCTCCACGATCGGAGACACCGTATGAGAATTGGTCTATTGACTGTGTTTCGTGAAGTCCTGTCAGACGCTCTTCGTTGTGAGCTCCATAGACTGACATGTGCTTTTCGATGTTACGGCCGAATGCTTCGCAAATGCTGTCAAACAATTCTTTCCCGCCCTTGTCACGCATTGCACCATTGGAGAAGTTTGCGTGCATACCGGATCCATTCCAATCTCCCTTGATTGGTTTTGGATGGTATTCAATGTAGTAACCGTAACTTTCTGTCAAGCGGTCAAGGAGGTAGCGGGCAACCCAGAGCTCATCGCCGGCTTGCTTTGCACCCTTTGCGAAGATTTGGAATTCCCATTGTCCGCAAGCGACTTCTTGGTTGATTCCTTCGAAATTGAGACCTGCTTCGAGACAGAGATCTGCATGTTCTTCGACGAGAGAACGCCCGTGTGTGTTCTTACCGCCAACGGAACAATAGTACAATCCTTGAGGGCCAGGGTAGCCACCAACTGGGAAACCAAGGGGAAGTTGTGTATCGACATCCATGATGAAGTATTCCTGTTCAAAACCAAACCAAAAGTCTGCATCATCATCATCGATGGTTGCTCGACCGTTGCTGAGGTGAGGGGTCCCATCTGGGTTCAGAACTTCACACATGACAAGGTAACCGTTGACACGCTGTGGGTCAGGGAAGATGTTGACTGGTTGGAGAAGACAGTCGGATGAGCTTCCGTCTGCTTGCTTTGTTGAAGAACCGTCAAACATCCAGATAGGACATTCTTCAAGTGTTCCTGTAAAATTCGAACGAACCATTGTCTTGCTACGCATGTTTTGTGTAGGTTTGTATCCGTCTAGCCAAATGTACTCAAGTTTTGCTTTATCATTCATGGGTATCATACGCGTCGCTGTGAGGACGGTATATGAAACATTTGCTCATTATTTATGATAATTTATGTGTTTAATGACTAAAAAATGATAGAATGTTTAATCATATGTTCTATAATCATGGAGTTCGAGAAGGATAGAGTATCCATTTGTTCTGTTCCGGAGAGAAATATTTTGCAAATGCATAAAAAATTGCATTGGTACTGTCAGAGGTCACTGGTTGTTCGCCGCTTCATCTGATTGTGGGGTGATCAAGACTTCAGAACTCGAGCGTTCAATCAATGGTAATTCTGCAACTGATAGGGAGGGGAGAACATGTACTGTGCAGGTGTTACCACAAGCTGGCGCAAGGTAGTCTTCGCCTTGATCGGTGAGAACGAAACGAATACCATGTCCTGCGGGCAGCAGCGCATCAATGGCCTGAAATTCCATGAGAAGGGTGATTTCTTGACCGGGTACAACCGTTTGTGCTTCGTATCCACCTGCATGATATCGTATATCCATGGTCGCATGGCCAAGACGAATGCCTGTAACAGCATCCTGCATCTCAACAAAGACTTGCCCTCCGTCGAAGGTTGGAACTGCTGAAAGATGGATTGTGGCAAGACCTGCGATGTGTGAATCTTGTAATTCATTGATTGCAGGACATTCAACGGTGATTGACTGGCCACCTCCGACAACCGGCGTACCGCCCCCGACAAATGCGCCGTCGTTCGTACAATCTCCTAAATCAATTTGGTGAGGTTCGACATCCAATGGAGGCCACGTATCTTCGATTCTCCATTGACCATCGTTCCGCTGTATTTGGGCGTGAAGATCGGGCTTTTCTCCAATCCCTTTGAGATAATATTCCATCCACTCAAACAAGTCTTGACCCCAATCCCATCGTGTCATGTTCTGAATTGCTTCGCCACCGTAACCAGAGGCTTGCGCATTGTGTTTTGTCCATTGGTCTGGATAGTTATGTTCCCATTGGCCGATCATACCAGCAACATCGTATCCGTTGTCGATGTATTCTTGATACCAATTTACGCCAGGCGGGCCCCCGAACACTTGGTGGGGGTCAACATTCCAATCTTGCAGTCCTTGAACCCAATAGATGCTTCCATTGTAAGTCCCTAGTGCTTTGTCGATATGACTGCGCTCATCGTAATAATTGTCCATGTAGGGATCTAATTCACCGAGTCCGTAGCGTGTTGGTCCAGCAAGGAACCCTTCAACAACATCTCCGCACAGGTTGTCCAAATCATCAGAATCATAATCAAGAATTGACCCCCCATAATTCGAATGCATCACTTGACTTCGTGCTTCTGCGCTACCGTTTTTGTACAAAAGTGGGCCCAATGCCGTCGTACCTGATATTGGGACGATGGTCTTGAGATACTGGCTACCTTGTGCAGCAGCTTCCCATGCAGTGGCTCCCTCGTAGGATTTCCCATAAATCGCAACATGCCCGTTGCTCCAATTTTGAGTACCAAGCCACTCAACCGCAGTGTGGATGCCAAGTCCTTCCCCGTCTCCACGATAATCGAAACAACCCGTACTCTCCTCAGTTGCAAATACAGCAACTTGGGCCAATGCATATCCATGAGGAACGAAATTATCGTAAATGAATTCGCCTCTTCCAGCACTCACGACATTGGTTGGAGATGATTCACTCCCTTGTTGCCCATAATCAAAGTACGGGCTGACAACAGCGATAACCGGGACTTGTTCGCCTTCTTCTGTATTCGAAGGTAGCCAGTAGGAGAGGTGGACTTCAGCAGTGTTTGGCCCTCCTTCCCATGTGCCAGAAGTGTCAACTTCGATGGTTGCTTCTTGAACAGAAAGGGGCTCATAGGGGCCATCTTCCAAAACACGAGAGTAGGATCCGGTCCAATTCCACTGTAATGTGTGCCGTTCATAGATATCTGGATATGGTTCGGCTTGCTGTTGTTCTGGACCCGCTTCGGCATCGCCAAAACAGCCTGCTAATGTCATTGACAACATCATTGACGCCAAGAGGAGAGCCATCCCACTCCTTTGCGCCATGGCAAGGCCTGTTAGAGGTGACATAAACGGTTTGCGTCTTTTCCGCAAACTATGATTGGTGGCAACGCTTGGAGTTCAACATGGAGGCCGCAGAAGTATGGAAGGCAAGATGGGATGCATCAACGTTGCCCATGGCGAAAACGTTCATGGAAGTTGCATGCAGAAAGAAGAGTCTTGTCTGTCTCGCCGCTGACAAATACACCATGGGAGAGTTGTTCGAACTTCTGAAAGCAGTTGGACCTTCAATCGCTGCTCTAAAGACACATGTCGATCTCATCGATGATTGGAACAAAGAAGAGTGGGGTCAATTTTGCAATCTTGCCCAAACAATGGATTTGCTTATTTTTGAAGATCGTAAATTTGCTGATATCGGAAAAATATCGAGAAAGCAGATGGGTGGAGTATACAACATCCAAGAATGGAGCGACATCGTTACTGCTCATCTCATCAGCGGCCCTGATATTGTCGATGGGTTGCAATCTGCTTGGAGTGATGCCTCACGAGAAGGTGGAGTCTTATTGCTCGCTCAGATGTCAAGCCGTGGCAATCTGTTGAATCCAGATTATACTGCAACTGTTGTCCAAGCAGGAAAGGTTCATCCTGGCGTGTTTGGATTCATTGGAAACGGGTCAAATGCTGACTCTGTACGCGCATTACGGGAAATGGTTGGAGATGAGAAAATGATCTGGACCCCTGGCGTGAATATTGCAACTGGTGATGGAGAAATGGGCCAGCGCTACGGCGATCCTTATGATGCTGTCATCGCTGGTTCAGATTGTATCATCGTTGGTTCAGGTATTCACGGTGCAGCCGATCCTGCCGCCGCAGCGGCCGCTTATGCTGAAGTGTCTTGGAAAGCCCTCATGGAGCGATAAATATGGAGGCTGTGCTCTTTATCATCGGTATGGTTCTCCTTGCAGGACTGCTTGGACTGTTGTACTGGGGCTACTGGAATGCGAGAAAACTCGATCGACAAATCCAACGTGGAGACCCGTCGTTATTGACAACGAGCACCTACAAACGCGAAGAAGTCATTCAGGCTCCGCAGGGATCTGTAATTATGGAAGGGCAAATCGTCCAATTACCGGGACAATACACTCAGGCCATTCCTGTACAACACTCTCAGTTACAAGAGTGAGTCAAGATATCCGAGTTGGTAGGCAGCACCAGCACCTGCTGCAATGAGTACAAGAAGGAACAAGAATTTCTTTTTTCCTTTCTTATTCGGGCCTGATGATTCGGATGCTTCGGCTTCAAGAGGAGGTAATTCGGCAATTGGAGGGAGTTCTTCTAGAGGGGGCAACTCTGCAATTGGAGGTAACTCGATGGTGTCCGGCTCTGGCTTGATTCGATCTTCTGGGTACAATTGGTCCAAATCTTCCAAACCTGGGGCTTCGGGGATCGGTCCAAGGACTTGGTCCCAGATTTCATCAAGTTGGGATTGGGTTACTGGCTTTGCAAGCCATCCAACAGCTCCCGCTGAGAAGGTTGCATGAACTGCCAGCTCCGATAGTCGATTTGGTGCAATGAACAAGATGCGTGAATCTCCTCCGTGTTCTCTCATTTCCAGGGCAGCAAGATGGCCATCGAGAGAAGGGATGTCGAGGGACATCACGACCAGTTCGGGATCGAGTTTGATGTATTCATCAACGGCAAGATCTCCATCTTCACAAACTTCGATAGCGAAACCTCGCTTTCTGAACACTTCACGCAAACGCATAATGGACATCTGATTGTTGTCAACAATCAAGACCGTTGGCGCTTCATCCGAAGAAACTTCACTAACGTATGACATTGCGACCAATCCCCCTGAGACATTGCTTGCTCATCAATGAACCGATGAAATTGTTTCAATTCCAATCATTCTTCACTCGAAACATCTTCAACGGGGGCTTGCCGAGGATTTTCAAAGGTTTGGCGTACATTTTCCATGTTCGCTTCCTCTTCTTCCATTCGCTTCTTTCGCTTCGGCCCTTGCATGAATTGCATCTGTAATTCACTGATGACCCCTTTGAGCATTGCTTCTGCTGATGCATCAAGATTGCCTTGGGTTTTATTTTGAAGCATCCGAAGAATGTCGATGATGTCTTTTGCTTCTGAAAAATTGAATTTCAGACCACCTTCTGGATGTTCAAGGAGTCCTAAATTAGCCATTGCAGACCGTTGGAACATATGGACAACCGTGAAAAACGTCTCAGTTTCTTTATCTTGAAACATGGTTAAGCCTCATGAAAACATTTCGTCCAACAACCAATCTGGATCGAATTGAAGAAGATCATCATAGCCTTGGCCAATACCAGCGAAGACGATTGGTCGTCCTGTAGCAAATGCAATCGACAAACCTGCCCCACCTTTCGCATCTGTATCCATCTTCGAAAGTACTGCTCCATCGAATCGCATCATCTCTTGGAACATCTTGGCTTGGTCAACTGCATCGTTTCCAGCAAGAGCATCCCCTACAAAGAGAACGAGGTGGGGGTTTGCAACACGGCGTACCTTTTCCAGTTCCTTCATGAGGTTGGTTTTGTTTTGCATTCGACCAGCAGTATCGACGAGTACAACATCGATGTTTTTCGCTTTCGCAGATTCGATTGCATCGCGTGCGATTGCTGCTGCATCGCCTCCACGTTGACTCGAAATACAGCGGATTCCAAGATTTTCACAATGTGATTCAAGTTGTTGAATGGCTCCTGCACGGAATGTGTCTCCGGCGGCAGCAATGACAGAATGGCCGTTGGATTGTAGTCGATGTGCAATCTTAGCAGCTGTAGTGGTTTTTCCAGTTCCGTTCACGCCAACAAGCATCACGACAACGGGTGAATCACCTTGGTCCAAAAACGATTGAATTGAGGCGTCAAAGTCCCAGTATCCTGCTGAAAGAAGATTGCGCAGAGCACGTTTCAGTGCGGCTTCCAATACCTTCGCCAATTCTGCACCACGGCGTAGTCTTGCGCCAATGAGACTCTTTCTCAAAGCATCAAGGACTGAAGTTACCGCTTCGCTTGATATATCGGATTCAAGAAGCATCCATTCGAGTTCTTCAAGTAAATCATCGAGAACCTTACCTTGTTTGATGACTCGGCCTCCTTGCTCCACAATACCGCCACCGAGATCGATGGATACTGCGCCTGCTTCTGTTTCCATATCTGCCGTCTTTGAAGAGCCTCGTGGAGTTGATTTTACTTCAACAAGTTGTCTTCCTGTTGTGGTTCTCATCATTGAAAGATCAACACGGGAGCCTTTTGGCTTCGCAATCGTTGTCGCTTTCCTTCGTTTGAGTTCCTTAGCGCGTTGTTTCTCTAATTTTTCAAGACGTTTTCGTTCTTTTTTGGAAACTACAACTGGAAGTTCGATATCATCTTCTTCTTCATCCCAATCATCCCAATCATCATCTTGAGATTCACTAGGAGTCGGTTCTTCGAATTCTTCTTCGAATGTTTCTTCCTCCCAGTCTTCCTCAATGTAGCGAGAGGTTTCTATTGCAGCAATACCCTCTTCTGAATCTTCAACCGCTGTCAAGGCTTCAGAATCCACTTCTTCTGCAACCTCTTTGACGCGTTTTTTGAATCGGTCGAAAAGGCCCATGAGATCACCTAATCGTCGAGTGTGAGTTCGTTACCGAACATGCCGCCTCGACGTCGTTTTGATTTCTGTGTGTCGGTTGCCTCGGGGGAGGGGGTTGGCTCTTCATCGACTATTGCTTCTTCGATTTTCGGCTGCGCCTCAGCGGCTGCGGTAAAGGTCTGCGCCAAAGCAGTAATCGTTGTCTCGAGTTGTTGACTTTGGGATTGGAGATTTTCAAGGAGTGAGCCAAGCTCCTCCATTCGCTCTCTCGTTAAGGCCGCAGCATCGGACCAGGTGCGTTCTGCGAAGATCCCGCTACCTAAATCGACGATTGTTGTTCCTTCTCCGCCTCCAGGATGTTGACAAGTGAGCGTCACTCCAGCTCCGATGGAAACGTGCATTTTCATTTCTGCATCGTGGTTTTTCTTAGATAATGTTTCGAGAATCGTTGCTGTGACATCATGTTCACCAAGAACATTGATCACTTGTTCAATCCGTTCCTGAACTTCATGAAAACGTTCACGGTTCATCTCGACGAGTCGTGCTGTTCGTTGAAGTTCAGATTGTTCCACAAGACCGCCTCAACAATGCCTGTGGTGCGACATTCATGAATGCGACGATGGTGCAATCACTCTTCCTCTGCAACTGGGGCAATGGTGCCACCGGCTGCTGCGATTTCGTCGCGGAAGTGGTGAAGAACGGTTGGTTCAGTAGAGGTGCGTGGATCAACTTCGTTGATTGAGTTGATTGTAATTGCTCGTCGTTTCGCATTGTGGCGAGACCCGATAATCGAGTAAACGCGGTGTTCAGCATCTGCTTTTGTAGTTGCAACAACGTCAAGCGAGAACTTCTGTCGTAGTCGACCGAAGGGGGCCTGTCCATCAACACGGAATGCCTTCATGTTTCCAAGGCGATTCGTTTCTTGATTTAAACGCGATGGTTCGGATTTGGGGTGGAGCATCGCGTGTTTCATCAACGTGGAAGAGTAGCCTAGTGATGTGCGAAGCATCTGGTTAGCCTTGTTCATCCTTGTTGCGCCCCTGCCACTCGAGGGGGTGTTGGACGACGAAATGTTCGATCAACACGAGGTTGTTCTCCAACTACCAGAAGGTGAGGTTTGGAGCCAGTTAGGCTGGATGGGCCTTGGTGAATTCAATTACGTCCCGCTCCGTTTATTGACGCCATCCGCATTGATTGCATGGAAGGTTAGTTCCGATGCATATCATCCGATTGCAGCTGAAACAAAGACAAGTGATGCTGTTTGGAAATCTTATCCTTCAGAGGGTCAATCAGTAAGACTTGTTTTCGAACCCGGATTGCCCGATTCTGCTGTTGTACAACTTCACGACCAAATTCAGAGATTCATTGGTTACCAGCAGCTACTCTTTGACTCAGGACATTTGACGTCCGTAACTATCCAATGGGATACATCTTTCCAAATGGATTGGTTTGCTGAACTGGAAGGGGTTCTTTGGATTGAACCGCAGTTAAAGACTGGGGGGCGAAATTTCAATTCGGCGCAACTCTTGACCGGGACCGAAGGAAACGAATATCCCTCTGCATGGAACGTTGGACTGAATGGGACAGGGGTAGTAATCGGTGTCGCGGATACCGGAATCGATTCGGATCACACCTGTTTCCGAAATCTATCTTCGGTTGATATTGGCCTTGGACATCGTAAGTTGCTGCATGTGAATACATCCATTGACGGATGGGATAGTTCGGGCCATGCGGATTATCGTCATGGCACACATACAGCAGGAATCCTTGGTTGCCATCCATTAGGTACGGCTACTGAGGAAAATCTCCCTCCTGCTTACATGGCGATTGGTTATGAAACGCAACTGGTTGTGCAAGACATCGTTTCAGAAGAGGGGTGGCTTCCACCCGATGTTGATCTTCTCCTAGCAGAGTCTGCGATGTATGGAGGATATCTGCATTCGAACTCTTGGGGTGATGACACCACAGATTACACCTTGCGCTCAGGAGATTTTGATGCCTTTACTCGTGAATTCCCGTGGACTCTTCCGTTGATTGCACCAGGGAACAACGGTGGATTCGTATTGGAACCAGCCAACGCCCGTAACGTGATCGCCATTGGAGCTTCAACCAAAGATACGAATCCAGAACGGTGGTTGTCTTCAGTACATGGTCCGACAGATGCCGATACTCGCGGTATTTTCGCACTTGCGCCAGGTGTTTCCATCGTTTCAGCTCGATCGGATGGAATGCCCGATTCATACAATGCAGGCCAGCATACATTGAGTGGAACCAGCATGTCAACGCCCATGGCTGCGTCCTATGCGAGCATCGTTCAGCAAATGGTACAAGATGGATGGTTAACGGGCCATAATGAAACACTATCAACAACCAATCTTGAAAACATGGTCCCTTGGTTTGAAGATGAAGGAACTCAGAAGGACATCCTCTTGGGCGAGGGTTTCACCCCCTCGGCGCCAATGATGAAAGCATTGCTTTCACTTTCAACAACGCCGTTAGATGATTCATTTAGGAATGGTGGTGACGGTGGTTCAACTGCTCCAAACTCATACGATGGATGGGGTGTATTCAACCTAGAAGAATTGTTGAATATTAATCAATTGCGAGCGCTCTCTACAGAAGAAAATCGGCCCGTGGAAAACATATGGATTCATGACTCCTACCGTCTCATAAACGGCTCACCTTCCAATCAATTAGCAACACGAATGGGTGCTTCAGGACCAATCGAAAATTTGATGCAACAATCATGGGATGGGTCTGGTTCTGTTGGCCCTTTCCTTTCAACTGGTGATGTGTTTCAACAGCGATTCATCCTACAAGGAAACGAGTCTCTCGATGTGCGACTCGCGATCCAAGCAAAGCCTGAACCTCACCTTGTGGACGATGTGCAGCTCATGGTTCGATTGCCAGATGGTCGTTTTGCACTAGGGGAACAATATCGTCAAGATGGTCGTTCAATGCTGTATTACGACTTTGCAGACCATCTCAACACGAGTGCCTTCCCGCCAACAAATGAAACCACGGTAGGAATTTACCTTGATGAAAGTACTCTAAGTGGGATTGATTATGTCGATGTCGTCGTTTCTGGACGATATGTCACGCCGGGTAACAACCCTGGGACTCTCGGTGTTGAAGGAGATCGTATTGGGTTTGGCCTAGCGGTCAAAGGCGTAGAGATTGACCCATTGAATCATTCAGATGCCGATGGGGACGATGTTCCCTACGAGCAAGACAGTTGTCCGTTTACGAACGCTACTGGCTGGGATATTGACCAAGATGGATGTATTGACGATGTTGATGAAGACGGTGTTGAAGACAATCAAGATGACTGTCTTTCCACACATCCTGATGTGCCTGTTACCTCATCTGGCTGTGCACAACAAAATCAAGCGCCACGGATTTTTGTCGACGAAGTGATGCTGCAAGCGCATGATAATGAAACGATCTCTCTTCTCTTTTCTGTTTTGGATTCGGATAGCGTATCAGTAGAGGCTCTTCTCAATCGTCAAGGTCCAAATCCTGGAACCGTATCAATTTGTGAGCGTCTCGTCATAAACGATTCTTGGCAATCATGTTCTGTTAAGGTAAATCAGGACTTCTTTCCATTGTCGCCCGGCGGCAACTGGACGGTTGTTGTAATCGCACAAGACATGAACTCAAGTTGGTGGACTTCGCCAGAATTAACAGAATATGAATCAGAAACATTCGAGATTTTCGTACCTTTGCCTGCGGCTGAATTGTCTGTATCCAGTGTGAGTTCGTGGTTCTCTATGGCCGTAATTGCCTCGATTGTTTCAGCAATCCTATTTGGAACGATTCTTCAGCGTTGGATATCTGAGGAAATTGACTGATTTTCGATTAAAATCCTCATCGTATACAGGGGCTATCTTCAAACCTTATGGCATCCACGCTGGGATAACCGAGAGGTGTTCATGATGAGCGAACGATTATATGTTGGAATTGACCTAGGAACGTTTCAGTCGACAATTGCATCCAGCGCTGGCGCTATGCATTCCATTGAGACTGTTGTTGGACGACCAAAAGACCCTGTTGCACGAAATTTCCTAAAGCGAGACGTTCTGTTTGGGGCTGACGCTCTGAAGAACAAACTCGCATGCAATCTCTACCGCCCAATGGCGGCTGGAGTTACACAGGATGATGAGGCGAACCTCGCTGCTGCCAAGGCATTCGTTTCCCACCTCATTGAAACTGTTGATCCTGAGGAATTCGACGAGGTTTTCGGTGTCATCTGCTCTCCAAGTCACGTATCGTTTACCGACAAGAGCAATCTTGTTGCAACACTCCGTGGGCAAGTTAACGCAATCATGGTCGTAACAGAACCGTTCGCAACTGCATTCGCTATTGACGAAATCGGTGGTTCAATTGTTGTTGACGTTGGTGCTGGTACAACAGACATTGCTCGAATCCACGGAACATTCCCAAGCGACGAAGACCAAGTCACAATCCAAGAAGCTGGTGATTGGCTCGATTTGGAACTCATGAACCTGATCGCTAAAAAATTCACAGGCGCTCAAATCACTAAGGACATGGTCCGAAAGTGGAAGGAAGAATCCTCCTACGTCGGTGGAGATGTTCGAACTGTTGAAGTCTCACTCTCCGTTGATGGAAAGAGTCAGAACGTCGACATTGGCGACCTTATCCAGGAGGCTTGTGACTTGTTAGTCCCAAAGGTTGCTAACGCAATCAAGCGAATTGTTGCTGAAGCAGACCCTGAGTACCAACCTGTCCTACGTAACAACATCATCCTCTCAGGAGGAGGTTCTCTTATCGAAGGGCTCGCTGAGCGTGTTGCTCGGGAAATCGCTGATATCGGTGATGTAAATGTCTGGTGTGTTGAAAACCCATTGGAAAAGGTCGCTGAAGGTGCTCTTATGCTCGCAGGTCAAATGCCTGATGACATGTACACCTCCATCAACTGATTTGGTTGAAGAAATTCACTCTGAAATCAGACGCTTTATGCCTTGATTTACAGGGAAGGTTCAAGAGTGGTTGAGGTTCGATAGACTCTCGTATGACGCTCGGCGCTTCCAATCCAGATGCCTCCCGTGGGCAACCAACAAGTTCTGGTAACGATAGAGCGGCTCTTGAGGGGATGTTGAAAAGCTACCCTATTGACCAACTCGTCGAAGAAGTCCTCATCGCATGGGATGAACTTGGTCAGCGTAATGAAGAAGTCGTTACAACCAAGCAACGTCTTCGTGTTTTGGAACTCGATTTAGCAGAACGCGAAGATGAAGTTGCACCTGAAATTCAACGCCTCCATCAAAGTGAACAACAGCTTAAGGAAGCAGAAGCACGAATTGTCCACCTTGATCGATTGTTAAATGACACACGACAAGAACTCGATGCTCAAGCTTCATCACTTTCAAAAGATCAGCAAGACGCGCTTCACGAAGAAGTTGATCAACTTCGAACGCTCAGTGTATCCCAGGATGAGGTCATCGCTGAAATGGAAGGGCGTATGGGCCTTATGGTTGAAGCCCTCGAGAAGGCAGCGGATGCAGGATTAACATCAGTTACCGCCGATGAAGTGCGCTCGCTGAAGAATCAACTCAATGAAAAATCAGCACAATACGATGCTGAAGTTGCTGCCAATAATGCGCTTGATGAAGAACGACAACGGCTGAGAGATATTGCAGATCGGATGCGTGGTCTCTTGGATGCTCGAGACAAGCGTTTGGCTGATTTGGAAGAACAACTCGAGCGTGTTATGCAAGGACCTCGTTCCGTATCTGCAGAGCATGACTATCTCGTAGAACAGATTGAAGAGATGAAGCGTCGATTGCTTGAGCGAAATCGAGAGTATGAATCTCTCCGACGTCGAGAGCGCCGTCTGCACACTGATGTGTTTGAACGCGATGAGCGAATTCAACAAATGTCACTCACCATCACAGATCTTGAGGCCGCCCTCACGGATAGAGTTGCAGAAATCCGCGAGCTTGAATCACAAAATGACATTGCAATGCAAGAAGTCAATAGTGTTCGAAGAGGCGAGCGAACCCGAGAGGTTGTTGGTCGTGTCTTTGCAGACTCGTTGTCGTTGGTTCGAGGCCATGATGCCCGCGAGGCAAAGCGGGAAGCCTACGCCAACAGTCCTGATGTTGAACGTAGCCTATCCACTCCTAGTTCCGATGATATGCGCAATCTTGCAGATGGTGGCACCGTTGATTTGAGCGTTGAAGAAACTGAACTTCCACAAGGTATGGATGTTGATGGAACACGTCCGCCATCACCCGGTGGCAGTGGAGACCCTGTTCTCTTTGATGAAGAGTCAGAGAACCCCGATGAGTGACTGAAGTCGCTCCTTTAGGAGTTTAAGATCATCAAACTCTTCTGTAATTGTTCCTGTGACAATATAATCCGCACCAGCCTCTGCTGCAGCCTTCATTTGTTCGGGATTTCGTATCCCTCCACCAATAATTAGGGTGCAATCCATACTTGATTTTGCGATACGAATGAGATCGGTGGATACGGGAGATGATGCTCCCGAGCCTGCCTCCAAGTACACAGTGGTGAAGCCATACATCTCTGCTGTTTGACAATAAGCAGATACGAGCTCTCTGTCTTCTGGTTTGATGAGTTTGGCTTCTCCAACTTCACCCACCGCACCTCCTGGTGCACAAACAACGTATCCAGTTGGAATGGTTTGAAGACCTGCCTTTGCAATGTATGGTGCGCCCGTAAGTTGCTCTTCAATGAGGAACCTTCGGTTTTTACTGTTCATGAGCATCATGAAGAGAATGCCATCTGCACGTGCTGACATTGCATGAGCACCGCCAGGAAAGAGGATTACGGGTATGTCCCACGTTTCCTCATCTGCATCAGGGTGTTGGCTTGCGGCAAACATGGCCAGTTCGAGTGCTTCTTGGATTGCCCCACAAGTAGCGTCAACAATGTTGCTGTCGGTATCCGTAGAACCTCCGACGAAGATTGCTGATGTCCCGCACTCTACCGCAACCATCGCCCGCTGTGCTGCAATCTCAGGGGATTGTTTGTCCGGATCGATGAGTGTAATGTGTCTCGTTTTACCTGACTGGCTTGAGAGCATTGGATAATTCTTCGACCACACCTCAAGACCCTCTGGTCAACTGTAGGCTACTCGGTTGGTAAAGGATTTCATCCGTATTCGAGGCTTCGAATGTTTGCTGTAACATCTCATTGGTTCCGTTATGGGTATCGTCCCCGGGTTGTGTAGCAAGACTTCACAAACAATGGTTTCTAGCCCTCTTCATGGAGCAAGTGGATAGGCCTCTGCGAGGTATTCTTGAAAGGTCTGACGCTCCTAAGGGGAAAATACGACTCGCTATTCTCTGTTCAATACTCAACAAAATTTGGGACCTTGCGCCACCGTTACTGATCGGTGTCGCAGTTGATGTCGTTGTCCAGAAAGAAGAATCTCTTCTTGCTCAGTGGGGCATTATCGACCCGTGGAATCAACTCATCGTCTTAGCAGTAGCCACCTTCATCATATGGGGGCTAGAATCACTCTTCGAATATTTCTATGCTGTGTTATGGAGAAATTTGGCTCAAACCGTTCAACACAATCTGAGAATCAAAACATTTGATCATGTCCAAAATCAATCAATGACCTGGTTCGATGAACATCAGAAGGGCGATTTGCTCGCAATTATGAACGATGATGTCAATCAACTTGAGCGTTTTCTGGATAAGGGAGCGAATGATCTACTCCAGGTTACAACGACCGTCATTGTTGTAGGAGCAGTGTTCCTCTATCTTTCATGGGAGATTGCACTTTTTGCCGTCCTTCCAATTCCAATTATACTGTGGGGCTCATTCCTTTACCAGAAGAAGCTTGAAGTTCGATACAGAGATGTTCGTGCTGCTGCAGGCCAATTGAATGCACTCTTAGAAAACGATTTGACCGGCATGGCTACAATCCAGTCCTTTACAAATGAAGCCAAAGAACTGAATCGCGTACGTGCATTGTCAGAAGATTACAGAAATGCAAACCGGTCTGCAATCAAACTCTCGGCGGCATTTGTACCGCTCATTCGAATGGCAATTCTAGCTGGATTTACGGCTACGCTCCTGCTTGGTGGACGACTTGCACTCGATGGAGTTTTAGCCGTTGGTGCTTATTCTGTGTTGGTATTTATGACGCAACGTTTGCTTTGGCCATTAACTCGGCTTGGAGAAACCTTCGATCTGTATCAGCGGGCAATGGCATCTTCGGTAAGAATACTGACATTGTTAAATGAACCAAGTACAATAACGGATGGGGAATTTGAACTCGAGCGAATTGTTGCAAAAGATGCCCCGATTGTCTTTGAAAATGTAGACTATGCATATCCGGATCGGTCTAAATTGTTCGAACAATTCAACATTCATATTGAGTCTGGTCAAACAGTTGGAATTGTTGGTTCAACTGGGTCTGGAAAAACCACATTCACCCGATTTTTGCTTCGGTTCCTCGAACCTAATGGTGGTTCAATTGCATGGGGTGGGAAGAGATTGAATCAATATACTCTCAGTTCCTTGCGTAACTCAATCGCTCTTGTATCTCAACATGTTACACTGTTTCCCACCTCAATTCTAGAGAATATCCGATACGGGCGTAACAATGCTACTGATGATGAGGTGAAACAGGCCGCTCGAATTGCAGAAGCGTTTGAATTCATTGAAGAATTACCGCACAATTGGGAAACCTTTGTCGGAGAAGGGGGCTATCGGCTCTCTGGGGGTCAGCGGCAACGTATTGCAATTGCGCGTGCAGTTCTCAAAGATGCTCCTCTGCTTATTCTTGACGAAGCAACGTCAGCCGTCGATAATGAAACAGAAGCGGCGCTGCAACGCAGTATCTCAACAATTAGTCAAGATCGTACGACGATTATTGTAGCACATCGCCTTTCTACTGTTCGCCACTCAGATTCTATTGTGGTGTTAGAAAGTGGAGAGATAAAAGAACGCGGTTCTCATGACGATTTGGTAGCCTTGGGTGGTAGATATGCTGCTCTATGGTCCGTTCAAATGGGTGAGAAAATCGACGTGTAGGTTTACACGCGTAAACGAAAGTATATATTCGCGAAGAAATCATTACAGTTTGATGAACATGCAGTATGAGAACTCATCGAAACTACGAAGCCTGAAGTTGAATCGCCGAAACAGTGTCATTTTCGCTGTATTGTTGCTTTCGCTTACCGCGGTTGCTATGCCAGCAGCAGCGGAAATAATCAACCCATCCGCAGAATGTACTGCAGACCAAAAGGCCGCAGATGCATGCCCTTTCTTGGATGATGGAGTGAACGACGGTCTTGAACTAGTCACGTTCTTCCTCTTCTTTGTTGGGTACATCTCAATGGGTGCAGCGTTTGTCTTCTTCATGAGTGAGCGCTCAAATGTTGGACCTGAGCACCGCACAACCATGACAATCTCCGCATTGATCGTTGGTATCGCGGCGTTCCACTACTACTACATGCGAGGCGTATACGTCGAGCACGCAGTAGTCTCCATCGAATACCGTTACATGGACTGGATCATCACCGTTCCGCTTATGGCACTCAAGTTCCCAAGCCTTGTTGGTAAGGACGCTATTACAGACAAGACCTTTGCTGGTCTCGGATTCACAGGAATCTGTTTCACTGGTGCACTTATCATGATTGGATTCGGATATGTTGGTGAAGCTGGCCTCATGAATGAAGTCCTTGCTCTAATCCTTGGTGGAATGGGCTGGGCAATGATCATCGTCGCAACCGGTACCCCGTGGTCCGATGGGCTCGGTGTCGATAACAGCAAGATCGCTGACGAACTCAAGTGGAGTGCAAACGCACTCCGATGGTTCATCGTTGTTGGATGGATCATTTACCCACTCGGTTACCTCTTCAGTCCAAAGGTCGCACTTATCGACGCTGGAACAGAAGGCGAACTCTGGATGGGTATTGCTTACAACATCGCTGATATGATCAACAAGATCGGATTCGGTGTCGTAGCATGGATGGGAGCCAAGAAGGCTGCCGAAGCTATCACTGAGTGAGAGTAGGAAACGTACCGCATTTCATGACTGGAGAGGGTGCCTTACGGCGCCCTCTCCTCTTCATGATTCGTAAACCGTTGTAAGAGGTATTCAAGTGAATACTGTGCACACCTTTCCTGGTGAAACACGCCTATTGGCCACCACAGTACTGTGTAAAGCAGAACTAATGGTACAGCGTACATCCAATCGGGAGTAAAGCCTGATCCAAGGTAGATTGGAATAAAATGGATAACGTAAAGCGAAAGTGAAAGTTGTCCAAGCTTGTTCAATTTACCATATGGATTACGATGTTCGAGTGCCATCCACAAGGTGAGTACTCCTGTAAATGCCCCGATCAAAAAAGGAGTGTTTGCTGGGAAGAACGTCAAGGCGGCTTCTCCCGAAGGTTGGGCGAACGGAACATCCTTTTGCAAAGCATCCAATAAGATGGTGATGCAAATGATGAGTCCGACCGAAGTAATGGAGCCAAGTTGTTTTATCGAAGGCGAATGGATGTTAATTCCAGCCCCAAGTATCGAAAAGAAGATCCAAGGGAAGACAGGATACGTTCCTGTCAGTACCAAATGATTGATGACTTCAAATCCATTCGATGTGATTCGATCATTCCACCCCAAGGATGAATCTCCAGGTAGCAGTACCAAATTGATGATGCAGATTCCGAAAAGGACTGTACAGCAAAATGCAGTGTTTTTAGCTATTCGCAACCAAATTGGAGCGATAAGATAGAGAATTGCAAACAGGGACAGAACGCCAGGAGTGAATGGATCGAAGAGATGAGGTGCAGTCAAGTTGACGAGGATTTGCGCAAGAAGTAAAAATGCGAAGCGTGTTAGTGCCTTTTGTAATGTCCATGTCGACTGGACCGTGACCCACCCCCCTACTGTGACAAACAGTGGTGCTGCAAGGCCTCCTAGGCCTGCAATAATCAATGCAAACAAACTCGTTGTCGATGCTCCTTCTGGGGTCCACGTAGCTGCAGCATGAACCATAATCATGAGGAGAATGGCAAGACCTCGTAATTGATCGATGTCTTGCCGACGTTCCATTCTTGGTCACCGTTGGCTTCGAACGTAATCGACTGCATTTCGGAATATCTGAAGGCCTTCACCTTCCCAATCATCACCGATGTCCATCGAAGTATGTTCAGGATGAAGCCACATACTGTAAAATGCTTCAGGATGTGGCATGAGACCAAACACCAAACCTGTAGCGTCACAGATACCAGCGATGTTTCTCATGCTACCGTTTGGACTTAGTGGGAAAGGAAGAAGGTCGTCTTGAGTGCCTTTTCCAATCTCTGATATCGGATCTACGTAGCGGACTGTTAATTGATGAGTGGAAGCAAGTTGGTCAAGATCACGGTCTGTTGGCATGACAAATCGTCCTTCTCCATGTCGAACTGGGCACTCTATTCGCTCAATGTCTTTTGTCCAAATGCAGGGACTCTGTGCATCAAATTCGAGTGTCACCCACCGATCTTCATATCTTCCTGTATTGTTGAGTGTTAAGCTAGCACGCTGAACCAGATCAGGTTCTAGCGATGCATTTGATGGGCCGGGGAGTAGGCCCGTCTTTACGAGTGCTTGAAATCCGTTACAGATACCAATGACGGGTTTTCCATCAGTAACGAATTGTTGCAATTGTTCACGCAATGCGAATCGTAATCTGTTTCCGAGAAGGCGTCCACTACCTAGGTGGTCCCCAAATGAGAAACCTCCAGGAACGGCAAGAATATCGAATTCACTTAGGCTTCTTTCTCCTTGTACGAGCCGATTGACGTGTACTCGCTCCGAACTTCCCCCGACCATATCGAAAACTGCTGCAGTTTCACGATCACAATTTATTCCAAAGCCGAAAAGGACGCAGACGTTGACTTGGCTCATTCAATCGCCCCCGTCATGTCCAAAGCACCTTTCCACGATTCGGTCAATTCGTCAACATCTGCATGGATGATGGCGTCGTAACCGTCCTCAATCAATAATTCAGATGATGCGGAAACCATTCCAATAAGGTGGATGTCTGCTCCTGCCATCATTTCAACAAAGGATAATTCATGCTCAGCACTTACAGTCACCACAATTCTTCCGAGTGATTCGCTCCACATTCGTGAGAATGAATCTCCTGGCCCGATTCCGTCGATGTCAACAATTGCTCCGCATCGACCGCCAATGCACATCTCAGCCAATGCAACGGCCAAGCCTCCTTCACTGCAATCATGGGCTGTCCGGATCAATCCTGATTGAATTGAGCGAGATAGTTTACGATAAACTTCAAGTTGTTCCTCTGGGTTTGACAACAGAGGTACTTGACCGCCAATCCCGCTTGTATCTCCACGTTCCTTGAGGTGGAATGCAACTTCAGAAGCTCCAAGTTCCTCATAGGTCATTCCAACAAGATAGATTCGTTCCCCATGATCTTTGAAGTTCGAAGTTGCTGTCTTTCTGACATCAGGTTGGTTTCCAAAGAGCGAGAACAACATGGTTGGAGGGATTGAGATCTTATTTGGCCAAACCCCGTAGTCGTTTTTCATCGAATCTTTGCCCGAAACGCAAGGTAAGCGATAAGCGCGGCATACGCGTTCAAGTTCTCGATTTGCACGCACCAATTGTGCGAGTTTGAATTTACCATCGGGAGTCTTTTCAGATTCAATTGGGTCGGGCCAGCAAAAGTTGTCAAGTCCAGCCATCTTGTTAATGTCAACGCCAACGCATACGGCATTCCGTACAGCTTCATCAATGGACGCTGCAACCATAGCTCCCGCATCAATATCGGAATAACGTGGAGCAATTCCACATGAAACAACAAGGCCTTGTGATTCTCCGTGAATTGGTGCAATTAAACCTGCATCACCAGGGCCATCGCGTTCAACACCAACGAATGGTTTGACAACGGTTTGAGCAATGACTTCATGATCATACTGTCGTACCCATGTCTCTTTGGATGCGATGTTCGGTCGTTCAAGCATTTCCTTGAGGAGTGTGTTTTGGTCAACATCGCTCGGTGGCGTGAACATCTCATGCTGCGGGGGAATCCATTCAGAATCCAATTCCAGTTGTGGCACACCGTCATGGAGGAAAGTGATGGGGAGGTATGCTACCGTCTCTTCACCGTGTTTGACATGGAAATAACCTGTATTGGTAAAGGTTGCAACTTGAGTTGCTTCAACTTCGTGAAGTAACGCCATTTTTTCGAAGGCATCCTTATCCTTTGGAGCAACTGCAACCGTCATGCGTTCTTGAGATTCTGATACGAGAATTTCCCATGAGGATAATCCCTCCTGCTTCAGTGGAACCTTTCCGAGATCGATTTCACAGCCGTTGGTATATTCGGCCATTTCTCCAATTGAAGATGACAGTCCGCCTGCACCGTTATCGGTTGTGCATGTAATGAGGCATGCGTCTCGTGCTTCAAGGAGCATATCCATCATCTTCTTCTGTGTTATTGGATCGCCAATTTGGACAGCACTTGATGGTGATTCATCGGTTAATTCAAGTGAAGAAAATGTGGCGCCATGAATTCCATCTGAGCCTACTCGTCCTCCAACCATGTAGACCAAATCCCCGGGTGTTGGGTTCTTTTCGTGTGATTCACGGCCATCTGCGAGACGGCGGGGCATCAGCCCTACCGTTCCACAGTAAACAAGTGGTTTGCCAATGTATCGTTCATCAAAAACAATAGATCCATTGATTGTCGGAATTCCTGATTCGTTTCCACCTACTCGTACTCCAGCATGGACGCCACGCAATACACGAGATGGATGGAAAAGAGTGGAAGGGAGTTCGCCTGTCCAATTTGGCGGTCCAAAGCAGAAAACGTCCGTATTTGCAATCGGACGTGCTCCTAGCCCTGTTCCTAGAATATCTCGATTAACACCGACGATACCTGTCATTGCGCCTCCATATGGGTCAAGAGCGGATGGTGAATTGTGTGTCTCTGCTTTCATGCAGATCGACCAATCGTCATTCCAGGCGATGACTCCGGAATTGTCGTGGAAAACTGAGAGTAGCCAATCAACTTCTTTGGCCATATCATTTGTTGGCTTCATAATGTGTGTCTTGAATAGGGAATCGACAATCGTGTCTTCACCTGTTTCCGTATCGATATGATGAATTTTACTTGCAAAAATCTTGTGTTTGCAATGTTCACTCCAAGTTTGAGCTAAGCATTCCAATTCAACGTCCGTTGGTGCATCGGGTGAAATTCCTACAGATTGACGAGCCAATCGCGTTGGTTCATTGCGATAGTGATTTCTGATTGTTTGCATTTCATTGAGGTTCAATGCGAGCAGTCCTTCGTTTGAGAGACGAATCAACTCTTCATCACTCAATTCCATGTTAATGATTGCAGGGGGTTGCCGTTCGATGGATGGTCGTTCTGGATAGGAGAGAGTTGTTGCTTGACCGCTTTCCAATTCTGTGCTTGTTGTGAGGATGGATTTCTCTATCAGACCATTGAACAATGTGGAGGCAAGCCATTCATGATTGATCGATTCTGAAAGATTGAGGAATGCGTAGGAAATGTAGGTTGAAATGGCCGATTCACCATCTGGGAAAAGAAGTTTGAAACCGTCGTTTGCGGCAGCACCGGGATTGTCAGTAACGCCTGGTTTGAATCCTACTGTTACGGTTAATGTGGGGGGTACGGGGAAGAATGTCTTGTCATTTAGCAAGGATGTATTTGTGGCGCCGTGTTCGATGATTGGGTCTGAAAAAATATCTCGTACACGTGGTTCGATTGCCCCAGCATCATATTCACTTCGAATAAGATATCCGCGGATGCTTCGAACCTTTCCTACGTCGATTCCATGATCTGCAAAGAGTTGGTGTTGGACAACATCTCCAAGCACATCGCGCATCCCTTCCGTTTGCAAAGGGGTAACCTCAACTCGGACTTCATGTACTGTCATTGGTCCCGACCTAGACACAGTTCATCGCATACGCTCTTTGAACAATACGGAGGGGTTCACTCGGACTTTAACATGGATTTGAGGAATTGGCCGGTATAGCTTCCTTCAACCTCTGCTACTTCTTCTGGAGTGCCCTTTGCTACAACCTGGCCTCCTCTGTCGCCTCCTTCTGGCCCTAAATCGATCACATAATCACTACATTTGACTACATCGAGATGGTGTTCGATGACAACAACTGAATGGCCTTTTGATCGTAATTCGAGAAGAACGTCAATCAGCAACTGAACATCTGAGAAAGAAAGGCCTGTTGTTGGCTCGTCGAGGATGTAAACGGTGTGTTTGTGTGGAGGTCTGCGCAGTTCGCTTGCAAGTTTTACGCGTTGCGCTTCACCGCCAGAAAGTGTAGTTGCTGGTTGGCCGAGACGGATATATGCGAGTCCGACTGCATCGAGCGTCTCGAGTGTGCGATGGATTTTCTTGTGGTTTTTGAAGAATGTAACCGCTTCACCGACTGGCATTTGTAATACGTCATGGATGGTTTTTCCTTTCCATGTGACTTCAAGGCATTCTCGTGTGTAGCGCTTACCGTTGCATATGTCACATTCAATCCACACGTCGGGTAGGAAATTCATCTCAAGTTTGATTGAGCCTGCACCTGAACATGCCTCACAGCGACCTCCTTTGACGTTGAAACTGAATGTGCCGGGGGTATATCCTCGCTCCTTGGCAAGTGTCGTATTTGCAAATAATTTCCTGATTTCATCAAAGACTTTCGTATAGGTCGCTGGGTTTGAGCGAGGCGTTCTTCCGATTGGGGATTGATCGATAATAATGGCCTTATCGACGTTTTCAAGCCCTTTAATCGATGTATGTTTACCAGGTAACTTCTCAGAATTATGTAGGTGGCGTTGCAATACTGGAGAGAGAATACCCGATATTAGCGAGGATTTTCCTGACCCTGACACTCCTGTAATCGATGTAAAGCAGCCCAGTGGAATTTTCACATTAATGTTGGTCAGGTTGTTGTGTTGAGCCCCTTTGATTTCCAACCATTTCTTGGATGGTGATGTTCGAATCGACGGGGGTTCAATAGAGCGGCGACCAGAAAGGTAGGCGCCTGTCACCGATTCTTTTGCTTTCATGACTTTCTTTGGAGGACCATTTGCAACCACAATACCGCCTTCCAATCCCGCACCAGGCCCGAGATCGCAAATCCAGTCCGCTTGTCGTAACGTATCTTCATCATGTTCAACAACAAGGAGGGTGTTTCCTAGATCTGTCAATTCCCGGAGTGTTTGAAGAAGTCGTTCGTTATCTCGTTGGTGAAGTCCGATTGATGGTTCATCGAGAACGTACATCACCCCTGTGAGACGAGAACCGATTTGAGTTGCGAGGCGTATTCGTTGACTTTCTCCTCCAGAAAGTGTGTTTGCTTTTCGGTCTAATGTAAGATAATCAAGACCAACGGAATCAAGGAAGCCCAACCGATTCTCAATCTCCTTGAGAATTTCATTTCCAATGAAAAGGGATCGGTCATCGAGTGCTGTTAGGACGTCGGCATATTGTTCAGGAGGGCCATCTGCTTCTGGGTTAAGTGCTCTTATCAACTGATAGGCTTCATGAACAGAACTTCGGCTGACTTCCGGTAGACGAATCCCGCCAACTGTTACGAAACGTGCAGCTGGATTCAATTTCTCACCATGACAGGCATGGCAATCCAAATCGGTCATGCAAGCAATGAGTCTATTTCGTGTTCGGTCGGAAGAAGTCTCTGCATATGTTCGTTCAAGACGAGCGATGATCCCTTCCCAAGGTCGATTCATTTTGTAGACAGATCCATTGTCCGATTCAAAGTGGAAATGGATGATTGTTGATCCGGAGCCATAGAGGAGAATATCTTTGGAATCTTCATCGAGTAGCCCAAATGGGACATTTGGAGAAATTCCATAATGCTCACAAACTTGCTGCAGGAGTTTTCTGTACCAGCCAGGGGACATGGATTGGCGCCATGGCAATACACATCCATTGGCAACTGTAAGGGTGTCATCGATAAGCAGTTCGGGGTTGAATTGACGTTGAATGCCTAGCCCTTGGCAATCGGGACAAGCCCCGAGAGGGGAGTTGAAAGAAAAGACTCGGGGAGATAGTTCTGGCATGAAGGCCCCGTGCTCTGGACAGGCAAAATCCTCGGACCATGAAACTGTATCGCCTTCAGCATGCTCTGGACGAGTCGTTCCTTCTGATTCTAGGGGTTTCTTTGGAGTGCGTAAACTTGTTACTGCAAGTGCCCCGCCACCTAAACGTAATGCGTTTTCAACAGCTTCTGTTGTTCGGTGGCGACGATCTCTAGAGAGGATGAAACGATCGATTCGAACATCGATATCATGACGGAAATTCTTGTCGAGTGTTGGAGGATTTTCAAAATCTGCATCATGGCCATTTACACGCCCATTCATGTATCCTTGCTCAACGAATTGTTTGAACAATTCAACGTGCGTTCCTTTCCTTGCACGGACAACTGGGCTCCAAACTGCGATTGTGTGTTGTTCGAAATTCCATAGAATGTCATCAACAATCTCCTGAACCGTTCTTCTTGCGACTTCCTTTCCACATTCTGGACAATGTGGTTTCCCTATTCTCGCCCACAACAAACGAAGATAATCTTGGATTTCTGTAACTGTGGCTACGGTTGAACGAGGATTGTGCGATCCTTGTTTCTGGTCGATCGAAATTGCAGGAGAGAGGCCTTCAATTCCATCACAATCCGCTTTTTTCATTTGCCCGATGAATTGTCGAGCATAGGAAGATAAAGATTCAACATAGCGGCGTTGACCTTCTGCATAGAGTGTGTCAAAGGCAAGACTAGATTTTCCTGAGCCTGAAACACCTGATATCACAACAAATTGACCACGGGGAAGTTTCACGTCAATATCCTGTAGATTGTGTGTTCGCGCGCCGCGAACGGTTATCCAGTCTTGATTCATTGCCATATGAACAACTAGACCCTATCGTCAAGGGTTCTTCAATCCGTGCCTCCAAGCAGGATTGTATTCTGATTCAAATCGAACTGGGTCATCATTAGAAGGGTGTAAGAATTCCAATGCTACTGCATGGAGACAAATGCGCCCGTGAAGATTTGTAACCGCTCCGTGTATTTTATCACCAACTACTGGTGTTCCATTCTCCGCCATAGCGACGCGGATTTGATGGCGTCTTCCTGTCTCAATAACAACACTAAGAAGGGTTTCATGCTCTCCTTGTGCGATTATATCCCATGTTGTCACAGCACGTTTGCTTGTTTTCGTTTTTCTATCCGATACATAGACTCGTAAATTTTTGTCTTCGATGAGATTGTGATCTGCACGTCCTGATGGTGATTGACCCTCGACTAAAGCAACGTAATGGCGATGCACCAATTGTTGTGCAAATTGATCTTGCAACTCGCGTTTTACATGTTCTGATTTAGCAAAGACCATGATGCCTGAAGTGGCTTTGTCTAATCGGTGAACGATATAGCACCATCCGTTTTTCTTTTGGGAGCGGCAATATTCGACACAACGATTGTGGAGTGTGTCTTGCTCGAGTCGATCGGTAGCAACGGATAGAAGTCCAGCTGGTTTATTGACGACCAAGATTGTCTCATCTTCGAATAAAATGTCGAGGTTGTGTGTTTTCGCCTGTTGTTCACGTTCCTCTTGAACTGAGATTTTTGGTTTGGGGAGGATTTCAACGATTTGCCCTTTCGTTATGATTTGCTTTGCTCGATGAATTGTTTGCTCATCGACAGTTATACGTTCATTGGTTAACATTTTTCGTAGAACATTCGTACTTGCTTGTGGTTGCATGCTCTTGAGAATGTCAAGGAGAGGGGTTTCTTCCTTGACTTTTTTTCTCATAGTTAACCCTCACAAGAGGAGGACTTCGATAAGCTCTCCAGCCTCTCCTGATTGTCCTGGTTGAAGAAGTGTTAGACCGTCTGCAGATGAAAGACTGTCAATATTGCCTGAACCTTGGTGTTTCGGTTGGTCTGCAACAAACCCTTTGGGAGTAGATTCAAGGGACACTCGTCTCAATGTAATGCAGTCTTTTGTCGATCGAACGCTCGTTTTCAAGCGAGCATGAACAATATGATTACGTGGATACGAAGTTTCGAGTGAACCTCGTAAAAATGGAATAACAAGCATACGAAATACAACATGGCTGCTCACTGGGTTACCCGGTAAACCGAACATTGGCGTTCCATTCCAATGACCAAACAATGGCGGAGATCCTGGACGTATCTTCACTCTCCAGAAAACGAGTTCTCCTTCATCTTCCATTAATTTACGAACGAAGTCCCATTCACCCATTGACACACCACCAGAGGTTAGGAAGAGATCGCATTCATTTGCAGCTTGGTCGAATTGATTTCGCAGTGCATCCATGGAATCATGCACCGCTGGATAACGAATTGGAATGTGTCCCAACATATTGACCAATCCTGCAAGACCGTACGAGTTTGATTCATAGATTTCGCCATATGATAGCTCTTCGCCTGGTGGTTTGAGTTCATCCCCTGTAGAAATAATGCCAATTCGTAGTTGTTTAACCACAGGTAGTGTTGCATATCCCATCGTTGCGCACATCGATATTGCTTGGGGTGTAAGATACGTCCCTTTGGTTAACCCAATCTGCTCCTTTGCGATGTTTTCTCCGCATTTTCGGATAAAGTGTGGTTTCGAGGCTTGATTGAGAGTGACTGACGTGCCTTCGATTGTACATGCTTCAATGGGAATAATCGCATCAGCACCTTCTGGGACAGGCGCACCTGTCATGATTCGAACTGCTTGGCCGGAATCAAGAGAAAGGGAAGAATCTCCTGCGGCTGCTTGAGATGTAGCAACAATTTCAAGGGTTGATGGGGCGTTCTTTGTATCTTCAAACCGAACTGCAAAACCATCCATAGCTGAATTATTAAATGGGGGATCGTTTACTTTCGATGTCAAATCTTCTGCAAGAATTCGTAAATGTGCTTCATTGATTGGTATTTGTTCAATCCTACGAGAAATTTTGTGAAGTAGTGACAATTTTATTGCTTTATCCAGTGATAAAAAATAGGGTATTTCCTTCATACAATCACACTTCCACATCCAGTGGGTTACTTCGCCAACCTCAAAGGTTTGTCTCGCTTCGGATTGATGTGGTTGATTCAACGAACCTTTTGGATGTGGTCATTCGAACCCTCATAACGAGTGGTTCGGCAACCATACTTGCTGGGACTGTTGCTATTGGTTCAGCGATGATTCTAGCAAATGTCGAGTGGAAAATAAAACCGGTTTTACGAGGGTTTATCCAAGCATTGTATGGCTTACCGCCTGTTGTTGTCGGAGTTGCTGTTTACATTGCACTCTCAAAGAACGGTGTTTTGGGATCACTAGATTGGTTGTTTACTGTTCAAGGAATGGTTGTTGCGCAAACGATTCTTATTTTTCCCCTCATCCTTGGTGTTTCTTGGACTGCTCTTGAACGTGTTTCATCTGAAAAAAGGGATGTTTTTCGAGTCATGAATGCAAATAAACGGCAACGTCTCTTTCTCGAAATGTATTGTGCAAGGAGAGGAATAACAAACGCAATACTCCTTGGATTCGGTCGTGCTATTGCTGAAGTTGGGGCCGTCCTCATGGTCGGAGGTAACATTGCTGGAAGAACAAGGGTGTTAACCACAAGCGTTGTTCTTGAAACGAGTGTTGGACGACTCGATATTGCTCTGCAATTGGGCCTTGTGTTACTCATAATTTCCTTAATCACCGCATTTGCTCTACAACTGGTTCAATACGTCCGATTTTTAGAAGGACATGAATTTGGAACGGAGGAGCCATTGGATCTGCCCATCGAACCATTCACTGTGAACTGGGATGATTTACATGTATTGAAAGATGGGAAATTGATTGTTGATTCCTGTAATATCAAACTCTCCGGTAATGAAATTGTAGCATTGATGGGGGAGTCAGGTTCTGGAAAATCAACGCTTTTGAGGGCGATGTGTGGTTTAGAGGTCAACACAAACTCTAATTTGAAAGACATTGCATACGTATCTCAAAATCCTGTGCTCGTCATGGACACTGTTGCAATGGAACTTGGGCTTCCATCGCGATTGCATGAAGATTTACCAAATGCAGGTTTGTTCTTTGGATCAATTTGTAGCTTCGAAAAAAAAGGGAATCAAAGAACAGAATCGTTATCTGGGGGTGAAATACAACGCCTCGCATTTTTACGTGCATTAGCGATGGGCAGAAAAATTCTCATTCTTGACGAGATTACTTCCGAACTTGACGGACGCTCAATTGAGCGAATTGAAGAAGAAATTCTAAAATTCAAAAATAGAGGTGGTTCTGTTTTTCTCGCTACACATAATCCACAACAAGCGGAACGATTAGCAGATCGAGTCATGTACATTCATGATGGAAAATTCATCGATGAAAATCATGAAATTGCAAAAGATATTCGTTCAGGACTACGTATTGGTTAGACATTTGGCTGACCACTGTAGAACAAAGTTTCATTGTTGACTTTGTAGTTATCAATCTCTGAAGCAGATGATAAAAGAAAATCTCTGAGTGCTAATGTTGATGTGTTGTGTTCGTTATCCATGAGGAGAATCGAATATGGGTTCACGAGGATCGTTTCTTGTAAATCGTGGATTTTTAAATTTGTATTCTCTTGGCGATACAATGCAGTTCCCCGATCAGATATTGTCCAGCATTCTAATTCATCTGAAATTGTAATCGCTGCACCCATCCCTTGACCGATAGATTGGTAACCATCCCAAACAGGATGATAGCCAAGAGAGTCATCAACAAATTCGATGGTCGATTCATTAGAAAGCGTTCTCCACAATGTTTGCTCTTTTTGATGAGTTCCGGATTCATCTCCGCGCGATACGAAGCATTGATCGGTTTCAATTATCCATTCAAGAATTTCAAAGAGGCTGCCCGACATTGATATTGGGCCGAGGAGGACAAATCTATTCCAGGCAAATGTGGTCCTATTTTCTGCAAATCCATCTTCAATAAACTGGATTTCCCGTTCTGGATCATGAACAATAAGAACATCAACATCGTTATTTTCAGCAAGAGTCATTGCAGCCCCAGAACCTACAGCGATAACATCGACTTCTACGCCAGTTAGCTGTGTGAAGTCGGGTAAAATTTCAGCTAAGAGACCAGAATCTCGAAGTGATGTTGTTGTTGCTAAACGTATTGTCGAATCCTCATTTTCATCTTCAACCTGAAGACATCCCTGAATTGTAGGGAAGATAAGTAGTAGAATTGCAAAGATGAGGCGATTCATTTCAATCGAAATTCATGACATTGCCACATTCTGGGTATGTGCACGTTACTGAATATCGTGCTCGTGATGGTTTGCGAATCTTAAGCATCGAACCGCACATATCACATTGAATATTGATAGTTTCAGGTTCTTTTGCTTTTGGAGCATCTTCGAGTGTTCGTCCAACATCCGTTGACCAACCGAGGGCGTCAGTGTATGAATCGGCCTTCTTGATTTTGTTTTGACGGAGTGAAAGTCTCAACTTCCGTTTCCTTCGTGGGCGTTTCTTTCCACCAGGTGCTTTTTTCGCCATGCTATCATCCTTCGCTAGAGGTTGATGTATTCAATTGCTTCTATCAACCGATGCGTATTATTGCGAGGGAAAATAATGGATGAAGGATAAATCATTAATCGCCTCATAAATTATCGATCCCGCCATGTAGGATAAGAAGGACAGACTCAAGATTGCAAAAAGAAAATACGGTGTCTTAGAAAAAACCAGTAACCCAAATATGCAAGGTATGATTATCATGATTTGAGGAATCTCCCTTAGCCCTGCATTAAACGATATCAAAATAGAAATTGGTAATGAAATGAGTAACAACACTATGATTGGAAAAGAACGATGTGGTGAAATTGAGTCGTCAAAATAATCCTTATCGTCAGTAGTTAGATTCTGTTTAGTAGCGTTTTGTTGTAGTTTCTTGAAGAAAATTTCTTCTGAAATACGGTTGATTGCTTTTGTTTTTGATTCTCCAATTCTCGCTTTACGAATCCCCTTTTCAATCAGATTAGTAGCCTCATGACTAGATTGTTCGAGAATCAGGATTTTGGGGTCAAGGACCATTGTTCATACTACTCCTAAAGTGATATAGATTATTTCTCCCTACGAAAAAATCATACCACTTAATATTCCTCCGTTAAAGTGAATCATTCCAAAAGACCTGATAGGCCGTTTTCTGGTACGTGAACTTGATGTCCATTCTTTTCCAAAGCCTCAGCAAGAGGAGGGCGAGCCATTGTTGGATCTGAATGGTAGATTACAACGTCTTCTGCTTGACATTGTTCTGCGAAATCCACTATCTCTTGATGTCCTGCATGTGTGGAAAATGAGTATTGATCTACATCGAGTTCAATGTTCGCTAATTTTCCAAATATTGGAATGCGTCGCTCATCGAGAAGTCGTCTTCCACCTGTATTACGAGCCTGGTAACCGGTCAATAATATTGCATTTTTTCGTTCGTGACGAAGGCGATTGAGATACCATATTGATGGTCCCCCATCGAGCATCCCTGAAGTTGAAACGATCACATCTGCGTCAAGTGCTTTCTTACGATCTGACTTACTTGATACTCGTCTGCACCATTTCCAAGATGATTCTAACGCAGATGCATCTCGAAGAGTTTCAGGATGGTCCATTTGCAATTTCGCAACACGCTTACCCATGCCATCAACATGGACATCCAATTCTGGAAGGTGTTTGTGTAGAAGCATGACAACATCTTGTGTACGACCGTTGGCAAAAGCTGGAATAAGTGCAGTTCCTCCTCGATCAATAATCTCAATTATTCGCTCAATGAACCGTTGATTTTCTTCTTGTTTTGGAGGATGATCCCTTCCACCATACGTCCCTTCCACAAACAAAACATCGGTCTGAACAGGCTTGGCACCTATGGTAAGTTGAGAGTCTCTAGTATCAAAATCTCCAGAAAATAATACAGATTTGTTTGGTGTTTCAACATGAAGCATTGCTGCTCCTGGGATGTGTCCCGCTCGATGGAGTTCGAGTTTCCAATCATCTTGCTTCCATGGTTGATTGAATCGATGAGTCTTCCATGCCGATAATGCTAGATCAATGTCGCGTTTATCCCATGGTAAAGGATATCCCTCGATTGATGAGACTTTATGGCAATCGTACCACATCATTTCAGAAATTGCTGCAGTTAATTCTGTCCCGTGAAGACTTGTATTGTGATTTGATGCGAGCCAGGGAACCATTCCCAAGTGGTCAATGTGTGAATGAGTTATGATTGCATTTGATACATGAGGGGCTTCATTAGGATACCTTGGTGGTTTGGTTGGTGCAATACCATAATCCAAGAGGAGTCGATTTGAAGACGGGTCTTCGAGAACAATACCAACGTTACCGACTTCATTACCGCCACCAAGATAATGATAACGTAGTCCACGATCTGGTGGAACCTCTGGATAATTTGTGGTTCGACCTGGTGCGTACACGACCATACTACAACCAACAAATCGTCACGCATGAACTTTGGGTCACACCCCTATGTTTCCATTGGAGTATTTTTTCGGTCGATTCTTAGATCAAATCATGT
>TARA_B100001113_G_scaffold134551_1_pt1 | contig 35655 bp, 16 predicted proteins | sample TARA_B100001113 | Tara Oceans TARA_B100001113 (sample SAMEA2622402) | marine metagenome | biome: marine biome (ENVO:00000447); feature: deep chlorophyll maximum layer (ENVO:xxxxxxxx); material: "saline water (ENVO:00002010), including plankton (ENVO:xxxxxxxx)" | depth 50 m | reverse complement strand
TACAACATGGCTCTCCTTTCGACGGCTTATGAACTTACTATTCCTCAGGTGAGGTTTTCGCGCGTTGAACAACCTCTCTTTTACCGACGTATTCAAGAACTCTCGGCAGAAGTATTGGACATGACTCAGGCGTTGGACATTCTCATCATCCTAATTGCAAGTGGTTTAGGAATTGGAATGGGATGGCTGCTTGCGAAGGTGAAATTTTCGACAGAACTGGTTCGAGCAGAGGCCAAAGCACAAGCCGCTCAAGGGAACAAGGAATCACTGGTTGCCGAAATGGAAAGTGTTGCTTCAGTGGTTGCTCGACAAAATTCAGAGGACTTTTTGAGACTCGCTGAAGAACGGCTTGGCAAGGTTCAATCGGAGGCAAACAAAGATTACGACGCCCGAAAAAAGGAGGTTGAACTTCTTGTCTCTCCGATTAAGGATCATCTGGAAAAGCTCGAAAAGGCGACAAGTGAAATGGAAAAGAATCGCGAGGGTGCGTACCAGGGCATCAAACGAATGGTCGCTGGGCTTCAAGAGCAGACCACCAACCTTCGAGATACGAACGTCAAATTGTCAACCGCTTTGCGAGGTTCCATCAAAGCAAGAGGAAACTGGGGGCAAGTTGCTCTGAAAAACATCGCCGAGGCAGCAGGTATGCTCGAGCATTGTGATTTTGATGTTGAAGTGACGTTGAAATCGGGAGCCGGTGGAGCTCGTGTTGACCTGCTTGCAAAAATCCCAAATGGCGGGCATGTTCCTGTTGATTCAAAGGTTCCATTGGCAGCGTATTGGGATGGATTGGATCTCGACGATGGAGAGGCAAGAGCAATCAAAATGAAAGAGCATGCAAATGCTGTCAAGAAGCATATCAATGACCTTGCAACACGAGATTATCCCCGATTAATGGAGGGTACAGACTTCACAGTCATGTTCATTCCTGCTGAACCTATCCTATCGACTGCTTTTGAATACGAACCCACCCTCCAAGAATACGCCTTCAGCAAACACGTTCTTATTGTTACACCTGTAACTCTCCTCGCTTTGCTTCGAACAGTTGGCCTGTATTGGCACCAACAGTCTATGGCAGAGAACGCTCGAGACATTCATGCTCAAGCCAAGGAATTCTATGAGCGGGCAGCGAAGTTTAGCCACGACCTAGCCAAGTTAGGAAGGAACCTGAACACCGTTGTCGGCGCATACAACGATGCTGTAGCAACATACGATTCAAGAATCGTCCCCTCAGGTAGGAAACTTGAATCGCTGAAGGTCACTGAAGGCATGCAAAAAACCATGGCTGAACTACCTGAGGTGGGCTCAAGCATTCGCGAAATAAAGCATCTCACAAAGGTCAACGAAGGTGAATGAAACATCTTTTTGATATGTAAGATACGCCACCGAGCACCATGGTGGAACCTGTACTCAAGGAGGATGGAACGCCCTACAAGGTCGCTATTCTAATACCGACCATCAACAATGCCGATGAACTTGATATCGTTTTGGATAGGCTCTCTCAACAATCCTATCCTGATATTGAGATTGTCATTTCTGATTCAAAGTCCAAAGATCACACCAAACAAGTCTGCGACAAGTACGGTGCCACATGGATTGAAGACCCGTCAACAAACCGTGCTGATGCGTGCAACTTTGCACTCAAGCAAATGGATCACGATCTTGTTCTCTTCACCGACGATGATACGATTCCTCCGTTGGATTGGGCTGAGAAACTCATCCGTTGGTTCAAAGATCCTGAAGTTGGTGCGGTTGGAGGACCAAACTTCGCACCAGATGAAGACCCGTTTGGTGCCAAGTGCGCTGATGTTGCCTTCTGTACAAAGTTCATGACAGCAGGAACTCGCTATGGCGCACAGCCTCGTGGAGAATTGGTTCCAATCACTCACAATCCTGGTGTCAATTGTGCCCATCGTATGGCAAATCTACGACAAGTGAATTTCTTCGAACCAGGCTGTATTGGTGCGGAGGATGTTGTTTTGGATGCTAAAATTCAGCGTAAAGGCCACAAACTCTTCATTGATCCATCCAATGTCATGCCTCATCGTCGTCGACGTCCTTTCAAGCCGTACATGAAGCAAATGAGAAATTATGGATACACTCGAATGGTGGCCAACAAGCGATGGCCAGAAATTGCAACATGGTCGCATACTGCTATCGGATTCTTCCCCTGGCTCACAGCCCTCTCAGTACTAGCATTAGTCGCAGGAGTTATTGGAGGCGGTGCGACCGACTATCCTTGGTTCTCCATCGATGGCGATTGGACTTGGTCTCGTCTTGCAGTTCATGGTACACTTGGACTCATGGGATTCTACATCGGACTTTCTTGGCTCGGTGCAGCGATTGGAACAAGTCCACATCGATCGATCGGAACAGTTGCTCTTGCACCGCTTTTCGTATTCCTTGCTCATTGGGCATATGGCCAAGGCGTCAACAAAGCATGGCGAGAGATCCGACGAACTGGTGGAGTTGCAGGTGTCGGTCGCCAGATCGATGACCGAGAACGTACACTTTGAGTCGCATAATCGACGCAATACCTTTCAATGAACAAAATCAAGATGCATCATGGCTGAGCGGTTTCATGATGTCTCCGATGAGGAGGAAATCTGGCTTACAATACGCTCCGTTCTCACAGTAACACGTGTTCTTGTTCTCGTTGGAACTATTCTTGTCTCTGAGTTGTTTGAGGATTATTACATTCTTGACTTGACTGTGGCAATATGGTCGTTAATTGTCGGAATACCCCTCTTTTTCTTCATCTCTGTCCTTATCCTGTGGGGAAACAAGGCCTTCATACCCGTAACTACAAAAGAGCAGGTAACAACCATTCTGCGACCAATTCTGGAACGAACTTGATCAGATACCAGCCATATCTCCAGTTTGAATGGTCCATTGACTTGAATAGACGCCTTGATGTTCAAGAAGTTCGTCGTGCTTTCCACGTTCGACAACTGCACCGTCAACCATTGCAAGAATCTCATTCGCATTTCGGATGGTGCTGAGACGATGAGCAACTGCAATGGTCGCTCGGCCTGAGCCTGTACTGAGGAGATTCTCTTGTATCCTGCGTTCGGTCTCAGCATCCAACGCACTTGAAGCTTCATCAAGAATCAACAGTGATGGCTTCTTGAGAAGGGCGCGAGCAAGAGAGACTCTTGCTCTTTGGCCACCGCTTAACATTGCTCCTCGATCACCGACCATGGTTTCGATTCCATCCTCTAATTCTTCAACAAAATCAAGCGCCCCAGCAAGTTCAAGGGCTTTTCTCAGATCCTCTTCTTCAGCGATTTGGTTGTACTGAACATTGTCTCGAATGGATCCGTAAAAGAGGAATGGATCTTGGCTCACAAAGCCAATTGCCTCTCGCACGCTTGCAAGTGTGAATGTATTGATATTATTACCATTGATGAGAACTTCTCCAGAATCGGGAACATAGTATCGCATCAGTAACTTCAGAATGGTCGTTTTCCCAGCGCCTGTGTGACCCATAACACCCAAGAATTGCCCTCCTGCAACGGTAAACGAAATTCCGCTCAACACCTTTGTCGAGGTATTTGGATAGGTGAAGTGAACATCGCGGAATTCGACGGATTCAATTGGCGCAAGCAATTCAACAGCATCATCATTGTCGACGATGGTTGGCTCGAGATCGATTGCTGCGAAGACGCGTCGAGCTGCAGCTTCTCCTCGTTGTAGCTGATTGACGAGAATTCCGAAGATGAACATCGGCATTGTCATTCGAGTACTGATGAGGAGGAAGGTCACCAACTGTCCAGTTGTAATTTCACCTTCACTCGCAAGCCATCCGCCAGCTGTGACAAGGAGTCCAAAAGCGACACCAGCAACGACGTAAATCATCGGAATGAACCGATTTCGGTCTTGACTTGCCCCTATTGCTTGGTCTCTGTATGCACCTGATTCTCGATCGACACGGTTTGCCTCCCACTCTTCTGCGTTGTAGGCTTGAACAACAGCAATACCCGAGATAAGATTCTCCAATACGGCTGTTATGTCTCCTGTCGATTCACGTTGCTTACGGTATTTACGTTGCACACTGGTTGAGAACCAGTAGACGATGGGAACGATGAATATGATTGGACCAAACAAAACAATTGCCAGTTTCCAAGACATCAACACCAGAATGAGAAATGCAGTAAAGAAGGTAACAATAATCCGAATAATGGACGTTGAGGAGTCTGAAACTACGTCCTCCAGTTGATTGACGTCACTCGAAAGCACGGCCATAATTTGACCAGTTTGTCTCATGTCGTAGTAAGAAGCTTCCATTGCAATCAACGATTTTGTTGCATCCATTCGTAGATCATGTTGGATTTTGTAACCCAACGTCTGCCAAGAGTATTCCGAAATACCTTGGAAAATAGCCAAGAAGAAGAATCCGAGGAAAATGAGTACACCGTAGCCCACCGCAGGGTCTCCGCCAAAGGAAGTGACAAAATTCTGAACGATTTGTGGACCAAAGAGAATACCACCCGTGAAATAATCGACTGCAAGACCAATTGCTACAAACGGCATCAGATCAAAAAACCGGGCCATGGCGTTGCCAAAAATACCCGCCAATACACGACCAGGATAGCGTTTGGCATAAGGAACGACGCGCCAGATTTGACGTCCAACAATCTGAGTTTTCTCATTAATGTCGGAAGGTTCCATCGAATCTCCACCGCTTGAACCTACACCGGGCATGGCCTTTCCTAATACAACCCTGCTTTGAATGCTCGTTATTCTCAAAGTTGGTGAATGCAAATCATTCATGAGTGACCGATGTTAAGACACATGCATGGGGGCTCGGCGAATGCGCGTTTCTTTCTTTCTCGTAATGGTTATGCTGACACAATTGATGGCCCCTCTAGCATCTTCAAACAGCAACAAACCGGAAATAATTATTGAAACGGATGCTGAACTAGATACCCTTGGCCAGTTAGGAATCAAACCAACGAAATCCTATGCTGAAGGCTGGTACAATGCAGAAGAGGGTGTAGGAACCATCGGCTTATTGTATCGTGATGCAACCGTCACTTCAGTTGAAGATTGGCCTGAGCGTACCAATGAAAACGTTCTCACTGGATATTACATCCTCACTCACACATATCCAGTACCTACTGAATGGGAAGGCGAACTAAATGAAGCAGGGATTGATTGTTTTTCCTTTTTACCTGTAAACGGATTCCATTGTGAATTGAATAAACACTCAACGAAGAAACTTGGTTCATTAGGTGTCGAAGGGATAGTCCAACTCGATCCTACTGACAAAATGAGTCGCGGTTTAGCTCGAATTTTAACAGGTGATCTTTCAAGCACATCGGAACTCTTCTACCAGCAAGATATGGTTCCAGTTAATCTTCTACTCAGCGGCAAAACACTTCCAGAGGAAATCTACTCAATGAATGACATTGAGATCACATATCATGTAGGGAGATTTGCTACAATCTACATACAACCCTCGTCTTCTGTAATATCTTGGTTAGCAAGTCAGAATGAGATTGAATGGCTAGAAGAGGAGTTTGAGTATACACATACAAACGATGAAGCTGATACGGTTCTAAAGGCCCCTGACTTATGGAGCCAAGCAACCATGAGTGGAATCAACTCTTCATGGGATTATGTCGATGGCACCGGCATTATTGTAGCTGTCGCAGATTCAGGACTCGATAGCGGTACAAATGATTCCACGATGCATCCAGATTTTAGAGACCACATCGTCGATATTGTCTCACTTCCAATGACGCCAGCAAGAGCAACAGCATGCGGATCGCCTGCAAACGACGGAGCAGAGGATATCGATGGACATGGCACACACGTTGCGGGTTCTGTCCTAGGGGATGGGACTGATTCTTCTGGAAACATCAAAGGCATGGCTCCTGAAGCAAGATTGTATTTCCAATCTGTTGGTTTATGGTGCCAAAACAACCCTGCTGGTAAACAAAATACACTCAATGGTATTCCAACAAATAAAACTGATTTGTTTAGATTTGCTGCTGAAAATGGTTCACGAGTTCATACTAATTCTTGGGGCAACACCTGCAGCAACCAGCCAACCCCTTGTTACAGTGAGTACACCATAGGATCATTACAAGCAGACATAGCAGCGAGAGAATATACGAACATGACAATCTTGTTTTCTGCTGGAAACTCTGGAGCAGATGCAAACTCAAACGGAGAGATCGATTTCGATTCGTTAGGAAATCCGGCAACTGCAAAGAATGTCTTCACTGTTGGAGCGAGTGAAAACAATCGCCCATCGCTAAACTACATCTGGGGAAGTTCATACGGATCTCCAATAAATAATGACTTTAGAGCAGATAACATAAGTGGAATGGCTGCATTTTCAAGCCGTGGACCTGTCGATGATGGGCGGTTGAAACCAGATATTTCTGCGCCTGGAACATTTATTCTTTCGACAAAATCAAGATCCACAAGTTCTGTAGGTTGGTTGGCATACAACTCCAGTTACACATACATGGGCGGGACGAGCATGTCAACGCCGTTGACTGCTGGAGCAACTGCTCTTCTCCTCGAACACCTCATCGACAATCGAGGCCATCAGGACCCAAGTTCTGCTTTGGTTAAGGCAATATTTGCCACAAGCGCACATGACATGATGGGTCAATACAACGATGTGACAAATGGTGCTGGTGAAACTGCTCCGAACAATCATGAGGGGTGGGGGCTTGTTGATTTACGAAACGCTTTGAATGCCACGTTCATTGAGGATGAAAGTGTTTCAACATCTGAAAACAGGGGATGGAGTTTCAACATTCCGAACTCAGCACCAGACTTGAATATCGTACTCTCTTGGACCGATCCTGAAAGTACGACTGCTGCTTCCACGAACCTCGTGAACGATCTCGATCTCGCTGTAAAAGATCCTTCAGGAACTTGGACTGAATTATCAAACAATCTTGACAACCTTCGTGGATTGAAATTTTCAAACCCTGCTCAAGGTACTTGGGAAGTCCATGTCAACGGGACAAATGTTCCACGTGGTCCACAATTTTTCGCCCTGGCATTGAATCAGGAAACAACCTTGGTTAACCTCACAGAGGACGAGGACTTCGACGGTGTCATTGACGACGATGATGATTGTGTTAGCACATACGGAACATCAACGATTGACAGAACAGGCTGCCCAGATACAGATGGGGATGGTTATTCCAATCCCGATGGAGTATGGCTTGTTTCGAATGGCGCTGATGCATTCCCAGCTGAGAGCACACAGTGGGCTGACCAAGATTTCGACGGCTACGGAGACAACGGTGGTGGTTTCGAACCCGATGCCTGTGTTTCAGAACAAGGAAACTCAACGGCCGATCGATTTGGTTGCTTGGATGATGATGGCGACGGCTACTCAGACCCCGACCCAACTGGCTTACATGGCCCTGTTTGGACTGTTACAGACGGTGCGGATGCCTGCAATTCCGTCAAGGCTTACTCGAACATCGATCGAAACGGTTGCCCAGATGAAGATGGTGATGGGGCTTCCGATCCTGACCCCACGGGTATCAATGGGTCAGTATGGACAGTCACGGACGGTGCGGATGCATTCCTTGGCGATGCCACACAATGGAACGACTCTGATGTTGACGGGTACGGAGACAATCCTCTACCAGCTACTGAAGGAGATGCATGCACCACAAAAGACGGAACCTCCTATCAGGATCGATTCGGATGCATTGATTCAGATAATGATGGATACTCTGATCCCGACCCAACCGGCATTCATGGCCCTGTTTGGACTGTTGCCGATGGTGCGGATGCGTTTCCAAGCGAACTGAGTCAATGGTCCGATCAGGACGGTGACGGATATGGCGACAATGCAAGTGGAGTTGATGCTGACAATTGTCCTACAACGTTTGGAACATCGTCAGAACTCGGAAATCTTGGATGCAGTGATCTCGACAATGATGGATATGCTGACTCTGATGATGCCTTCCCGACCGATTCTACGCAATGGAATGACGCAGACAATGATGGCTATGGCGATGAGGCCGCAGGCAACAATCCTGATGCTTGCCCGACTGTAGCAGGAACCTCTATGTCAGATCGCTTTGGTTGTCCCGATTCCGATTCAGATGGTACATCCGACGAGGATTTGACAGGAACGAACGGCCCTGTATGGACCATCGCAGATGGTGCTGATATTTTGCCAAACGATGCATCGCAACAAGCAGACAATGACGGTGATGGATTTGGGGATAATCCATCTGGAACGAACGGCGATGCTTGTCCTGCACAATTTGGAACCTCCACGATAGATCGAATGGGTTGTCCCGATACAGACAGTGACGGAATCTCAGATGGAGATTCAATGTGGACAGTAGCACAAGGAGCGGATGCCTTCCCAAGCGACCCAACTCAGTCCTCTGACACCGATGGGGATGGTTACGGTGATAACGCATCCGGCACCAACCCTGACGGATGTCCTACGCAATTTGGAAGCTCGACGGTTGACCGTGTTGGTTGTCCAGACTCAGATGGCGATGGCATATCCGATGCTGATGGACTCTGGAATGTCTCTCAAGGCGCAGATGCCTTCCGTAGTGATGCGACGCAATCAGAAGACCAGGATGGAGATGGATACGGTGATAACGCAAGTGGCAATTTGCCCGATGCATGCCCTACCGAATTCGGTAATTCATGGCAGAACAGTACCCTAGGTTGCCCAGATGCTGACCAAGATGGTTGGGCTGACATTCAAGATTCTCATCCAGATGATATCACGCAATGGTCCGATGTTGATGGTGATGGGTACGGTGACAATCCAGGTGGAACCACACCAGATGCCTGTTCCGGCACAATCGGGAATTCAACAAAAGGAAACCGATATGGATGCTTGGATACTGATGGAGACGGCTGGGATGATATCATTGACGAGTTACCAAACTTGAAGCATCAATGGCTTGACCAAGACGCTGATGGTTTCGGAGACAATGCTACAGGGCCACAACCGGATGCTTGTCCGGGGGTACCTGGGACATCGACCATCGATCGCTATGGTTGCGTTGATGGTGACGGTGATGGCATCTCCGATGAAAACGATGCATTCCCTAGCGACCCAACACGGTCCAGTGATACAGACGGAGACGGATACGGTGACCTTGAAGACGGTTGCATGTTGATTCCTGGAAATTCAACTCAAGATCGTCTTGGTTGTACAGACTCAGACGGAGATGGTTATTCGGATGGTGATGCTGAATGGACAATTGTCAACGGTTCTGATGCATTCCCACTTGAATCCACACAACACGCTGATCAAGATGGCGATGGTTTTGGTGACAATGTTGTCGGCTTCCAAGCCGATGATTGCCCGACAACATCGGGTACATCCTTCCGAGATGTCTTCGGATGTGCAGACGAAGATGCAGATGGAATGTCGGATACGAACGATGCTTTCCTTGGTGAAGCAACACAATGGAACGATACCGATGGAGATGGATATGGCGACGAATTAAACGGAACTCAAGGAGATGCTTGTCCAGAAGTAGTTGGAACTTCAACCAACGATGTGTATGGATGCATTGATACGGATGGAGATGGATACTCTGACTTGAACGATGTGTGGCCAAACGACAATACACAATGGTACGATGACGATATGGATGGTTTTGGTGATGAATCATCAGGAACTGCTCCAGATCAATGTCCAAATGAATACGGTACTGCGTTCAGAGGATCACTTATTGGATGCCCAGACACGGACGGTGATGGATATGCAGATGATGAAGATGCATTCCCACTGCAAGCCTCTCAGCATCTTGATACAGACGGCGATGGCTGGGGTGACAACGAGACTTCGGGGGCACACAAGCCCGATCACTGGCCGAATGATCCATCAAAGAATGCTGGTGAGGCATCCATGACATGCAGTCCTGCTAAGATTTCAATTGATGCCGTAACCGGTTCGAAATTCATCTTCACATGCTCAGTGACCACAAGCATGAGCAATGGTTTCACAGCGCGTGTCGATTGGCAATCCTCGTCGACCATTGAAGCGGAAACAAGTTCACAAACCATGATATTTACAACAGAATCGGGAGCAACTCAATCGAAGATCTTCACAGGAACTGCAAGCGCTGAAGGGAACTTCAATCTGATTCTGACTGTAACGGAACCGGGTGCAGAAATCGCTATGGATACAGTCAACATTCGACTCAACGTCTTCAACAGCTCAAAATCCTCTGGAGATGCTGATTCATTCGGATGGGATGATGTGACAAGTATGCCACTGTTCCAGATTTCAGCGGCTGCAATTCTCATGGCGTTCTTATTCGGTATGCTCATCATTCGGGGCAAGAGTCGTCGTATCAAGGATAATGAAGAGCGAAAAGAGCAAGCTGCTCAAGTTCTTTACAATCGAATGATGGCTGATCAGGATGTTGTTCAACGCAGAAGAGTGGAATTAGGATACGATGCAGTACCACCGCCTCCTGGTCTGAATTGATGGGTTTCGACCGATGCGCTCAAAAAAGGGTGTATGTTCGGACAGATTACCACCGTGCGGATATGGTGAAGTGGTTATCATCTGAGGTTTCCAACCTTATGTCGTGGGTTCGACTCCCGCTATCCGCACCTCACCAACAAAACCTTTGAGTGGATACTATCAGGACAATCCATGCAGGCAGCACGTGTCTCCAAGGGTATGTTTCTCGTCGCCCTCATGATGCTCGCATCTCTCTCAGGATGCTTTGGCGAAGAGGAGGTTGCACAAGAAGGCGTACCAATCGTATTCCAAGTCGATTACCAAATGCCAGAAGATGTTGTTTTGAAGAGCGGGGAATGGCATGAATTCCAATTGCTAGGGAACGGTCGTGCGATTTCAGTACCAACCGATGTCATGCTGTTTATCGACGGTTTCATCATCCCAAACGGATATGCTATGGTCGAAGAAGAATCCATCAACGGGAAGTTGTTGTTGACACCTTATGTTGATGAAGTGAAGATTACTATTGTCCACCCAGATGGTACTGGTGATTCGTACCAAATGCAAGTTACCAATGGCACACCGATTGTTAACGGTAAAGAATGGATGGACAAGATGGAGTACATCACGAACGTTTGTCCTGATACAACACAATGCGGAGGATACATCAACCGATGGATGGGTTCACCGAACCCTGCATTTGAGCGTGCAGCATCGTTTTTCCAAGGGCATTTCGAAGGACTCGGTTACGAAACTCACATCCTTCGAGTGTTTGACCACGGCAACCCTGCAGAACCTGAGAGTTTGAACGTCATAGCATGGAAGCGTGGACGTGATTCATCATGCGTTCAGGGCATGGGCGGTCACATGGACATTATGTTCCCGGGCGGACCTCCTGGAGGCGGAACCTACGAAGGAGCATACGACAACACCGGTGGAACAGTGAGTATGATGCTGTTCGCGAAGGCCTTTGTTGACATTGAAGTTGAGTGCGATACATTCCTCGCCCTTTGGTCATCAGAGGAAGAAGGTCTTCGTGGATCGAATGCTTTCGCTAACAACGATTGCGACTATTGCCTACCAAAAGATAAGGAACTACGGTTCTACATCAACATGGACATGATGGGGATTTCCTACCCCGCTGTGAAACCAACCGGAGAACCCTATCCATATCATGCATGGTCCGGACCTGATTTTGATCCTGATGTACAAGACGTAGAAATTACAACCGTTCTTGACCACGTCCATCGCAACATCCTCGAAGCACCAATGGACTTGCGTATCGATGGAACGTACGGTTCCGGTTGCGATCAACATTGGGAAGATCATGAAAATCTGGTCCTCGATGTTCATGAGGACACATTCGGCCGTTCTGACCACGTAACTTTCCGAGACCTCGGGGCACAGACCATCTTCCACCTAGGTGCATACGATTCTGATTACAGCGCATACCACTCTCCGGACGATACACTCGACAACATGATCGAGATGGTCGGTGGTGTCGAAGAATTAGAAAAGAGCATGGAATTTGTCATGTGGGCAGCTATGCTTGAATTTATGATTGCAGATCAAACACCCGAAGTTCGCAACATTGGTGCATGATAGTTTAAACGACGTTTTTTGAACCCAAGCCCGTTCTTTGATGTATGGAAGAGGGGATTTCTCAAGAGGTTTCTCTCTTGGAACGATTGAACTCATCGCAATCATTTCCAAGTGCAATGATCGCATTAGGTGCAACTGTGGCCCTAGCGGAATCATTGCTTATTCTGATTCAAGGTGAATCCATTGAGAATGCTGTCTGGCCACAAGCAGTGAGGACACTATCATGGACATTCGCACTCCGAGAAAGCGTTACGCTCATCGCATTGTTTTCGGCTTTCTTCCTTGGATTTTGTGTATATTCATCCTTTCAAAATCACCGTGGACGTCATCTGGCCAAGCCTCTTCAGGCTGTTTTCTTTGGACTTATTGGGGCAGTATTTGCTTCTTGGATCATATTTATCCTCATGGATTACCGTTACCTTCGGGGAGCATTTCTTCTCCTTCCAACGATATACGGTGTTCTTCTCCTTGGAAGCGCACTTGCAATTCGAGGCCCTCCAAGACTTCCAGACTCCTCTCAGAATTGGAAAGAGAAGGGTGCAACTACCCTTCATGTCCTCACAATATTCCTCGCAGCGTGGTTGGTGATGCCAGGCATTCCTGCCCTCATTGGCATTGCCCCTTCCCCTCCTACTGCACCTGTGATGGGTTACGGGGCGGACCCTGGACCGTTCGACCGAACTACAGTTCGCTATGCTTACGAACTTCCTGAAGAAGTGACTTCCATTCAAGGTCCTACAGAAGAGGATATTGAATTTTCAATTTATCTTACCCTTCCCCATTTGCCTGAAGAACCGGGGATAGAAGGCGTACCACTCGCCATTCTTTTCCATGCCTTTAACAATCCATCCATTGATTCCTACACGGATTGGATCGATCACCTCTCTGCAAAGGGCATGGTTGTTGCTTACATCCAGTATCCAACCGATGTCCGACCTGAAGGTGGAGATGATTTTGAATCAACCATCATTGAGGGAACTTCGGACTGGCCACACCATGCTCCGAGGATGTTATCGATTCAATCCGCTTTGCTTCGATTGAATGAAATCATAACGGCAACGCCGAGAGATGGGGCTATTAACGACGTTCTAGAGGACTTGGACATCATGCCGGAGCATTTGTGGATTGGTGGCCATAGTCTTGGAGGAGCATATTCCCTGCAAGCTCTAGGCATGGCTCAATTGATGGGATGGGGTAATGAAACACTTGTCGTCGATACTGAAATGGCAGCCGCTCGACCGGTTCAAGAAGAATGGTTACCGAATTATACCAACCTTCCTGAGAATTCAATCGTCCATCTTGTGGTTAGTGAAGATGACATGACGGTAAGTCAATGCAACAGCGCCCATCATCTTGATTTGTTTGATGAAATTGAAGACAATCATTCCCTTTTGTTGTTTATTCCAAGCGATCGTTATGGATTCCCTAGGCTGGTTGCTACGCATTATCTTCCGGCAAATGAAGCACACGACACCTTAGCAGATTGGGCTCTTTACCGACGTGTTGATGCTCAAGCAGATTGGGTAGTTGCCCATAGTCGAGGAGACCTCAACACTGCAGACTTCGCCTATGCAAACCTCATCGATACAGGGATGCTCACATACATGGGCAAGTGGTCGGATGGTGTTGATGTTTTACCGCTGCAAGTATATTCAAATCCAAGCGAGTCAAATCGTTTTGCAAACTGCTATTGAACGAGGTGATGTGATTTGACGGAAGAGAAGAATACGAAATCACTGATCAAACTCATTTCAACTTCAACCATTATTGCATCGATGTGTTGCTTACCAAGTGTCGTACTGGTTTTGTTTGGATTAGCAAGCGTAAGTACCGCAGCAGCCCTCTCCGATACACTGTACTGGGGAGGAGATGGTTACGATTGGTTCCGTCCAACCATGCTTGCAATCGCTACGCTCTCGGTCATCATTGGATTGGTAGTATACTTCAGAAACAGAGGGATATGTACTTTTGACGATGTAAAAAGGCAACGCAGGAAGGTCATCAACACCTCTCTATTGGTGTTGATAATTGCTTACGTGTCGTACTTGATATTCAACTATGTCATACTCACCGAAGTAGGCATCTTGCTCGGACTCGAGTGGGAATCAAGCCGATTTTGGAACAAGTAACTACGCATTTTTTCTGATCGTGGAACAACCAACGGTCCAATTTTCACCGTTGCTCATTGCTTCGCGAGTGGCATCCAATAAATCATCTTCAGGACCGCGAATCGGATGAACGTCCTTTCCCCATGCAAGAGTTATCTGGTAGTCATCAATTGATAAATTAACTAATTGGAAAATTGAATCTCCAATTGAAATTTTATTTTCATTATCCTCTAATGGGAGAATGATTTCTCGGGGATTCAGATGCATACCTTGACGGGCTGCTTTCTGAATAGCTTCTTTTGACGTCCAAGCCCATAAAGCATCCAATTCACCACTCCTAAGACGTTCGAGTTCCTCTCCTTTGGCCATCATGTCATAGACCGAAGGGGTAGGTGGGCGAGAGCGCGGTTCTGCATCAATCCCGACAGCCCAACTCTGCTCAACGAGTGCTACACATGCAAGGTTTTGACTGTGGGAAATCGATATGCTTGGTAATGTAGGTTGAATCCATAATCCTTGAATTGGTTCCAAAAAGGGTGCTCGCTCATTCGTTCGAGAAACGACAAGATGTGTGATATCAACGAGACCCCATTCGCTGAGAGCAACTTCTAACAACCATCGAGCTGAAAGGTGTTCATTGGATCTCTTTTGAGTTTTGAACGTAGCAAGTTCATCCCAATCAACAAAATGTAACGTTGTGGGATCTTGCTCCACAATTGGACATGTTGCCACGAGGCATCGGGGACCTTCCTCCAGACCAATCCAGCGAAAGGTGACCATCTAAACCACACTCAGCGTTGGAGAGAGAACTTCTGATCATCAGGAACCGGGGCCATTGCCTTCAATCGTAGGCCTTTCAGAGCGATAACTGGAGCATCGTCCGAACCAACAATAAGAACATCATGAACGGTTACTCCAGCATCCTCAGTTGCCATTCGTATCGAACGCAAACGAAGTTGTTCATCTTGCTCAGGAACACGAAGCATCGTGGACCATTCGATACCGACGGGTAGACTGCTGAATCCTTCAGATTCCATTGCAACCAATCCAGCATTCTGAAATCCTGCTTCGATTAACATTGGCAAAGCTTCGAGCAAAACATCTTCGCCGTCACGTTCATGTACGAATTGGTCGGTTGCTGGCAACTGATGTCGCATGAGAGCAATACCATCAACACCTGGTTGAGAGGCATCACCACTACCACGGAGGACACCTCCATGTGATTGGAATCGTGGGCCATGGAAATATCTCAGGTAAATGAACGATGCATGATGCTCCAATCGGCCTGATGGAGGAGTTCCAATCGTAGGTAGTGAACCAATCTCAGTTTGAAGGAATTCGCTCAAATCATCGGACTTCTTGACCAATCGAACCGTAGCCTTGTGGTGGTCGCGCTCTCCGAAGACAACCCCTTCGGAGTTTGTTAAATCAGAGACTAATCGGCAATTGACCCACGTCAAATCGCCTTCGGACCGATCAATCCGTGCTTCCACACGAACTCTCATGGTTCCTTTCATCACCTTTACAGGCAATCCGAATGCAACATCTTCAAACCCGGCGAGGCACGAATCTGGGCAGAGTAACAATGCGTTTTCTGCAAACATCTCCATTGCCATAACACCTGGATGATACGGAACACCGTCAATCGCATGGTCGCTTAGGAAAGGATGGTCTGCTACGGAAAGTGTGCTTTGTGTCATCACCATCTGATGCTCATCGAATGTCAGTACTTTGTCAATGAATGGGAATCTTCGTGGGTCCGCCATGATGGCAGCCATTTCCCCTGGTAGCATCAACGGTGCTTCTCTGAACGAATCGTATCGATCCATCAAACCAAGAGAACCACAAGCAATCACTCGCCGCTTACCGCCTCGAAGAGCCTCATCTACGAAGATTTGTACGCCAACATCAACAGGTAGTGTCTCAATTCCTGCTGCTTCGAAAACAGCTTCGATACTGCCTCGTGTTGCCATTCCGACATCTCTCCATCCGGTCCATCCAATTGCTACAGCACGACATGTGCCCTTTGCTGTTAGGCGAGCCATCTCAGCATCAAGAATCGAATTTGCAGCCGCATAATCCGTTTGGCCACCGTTTCCAAATCGACCAGCAACCGAAGTGAACACTGAAGCGAATCTCAACGTACCATTTGATGCTTCAACCGCCTTCATGAGTGCGCTCCAGCCATCTATCTTGACACGGACAACCCTGTCAAAGGTCTCCCATGCCTTGTCTGCAACGAGTTTCGAATCCTCCAATCCAGCACCGTGTATGACTCCTGTTATCGGATTTGACAGGGATGAACCGAGTGAGGAAAGTGCTTCAGCATCCATCACATCAATGGAATGATAGAACGCTCGATTTCCAGTCGATTCGATTTGAGAAAGGGTCTGATACACATCTCGACTTCGAGTGAATTTCTGCCATGCTTTATTCCATTCGACCATAGTCACCTTTCCGCTCGAGGAAGCGGCAGTAAGACGTTCTCTGAGAGCCATTTTCTCTTTCATCAGCTCTTCCTCACTCCAGCCTAACCAGTCTGCTGTTTGTTCAATCAATACAGACCGACCGAGAAGGTGGAAGGTTGCTTCAGCGCCTTGACTCGCTTGGGCAACACCAACGATGCATGCAGCAGTTACACCAGAACCTCCGCCTGAAACGACCCAAACGTCATCTGACTTGAGGGATTCAATCTCTCCAACAACATCCTCAGCAAATGCGGCAAGAAGCCAACGTCGACCATCTCGATCAAGTCCAATTTCAACTTCACCTGCTCGTTCAAATAATTCGGTTTCGATTTGTTCTGCGGCATGTTCTGCATCAAAGATGAGTTCAGGATGTACATCAAGAGCACGGGTTCGCAGATTCGGACGCTCAAATGCATAGGATTTGGTAACCCCTGAAGCGGCGCATTGAATCGAATTGAAACGCTCACCAATGTTTCCGTGTCGGCCATCCATAGCAGTAACACTTGCAACAATTCCTTGTTGTAATCCTGCCATGTGAGCATCCATTCCTTTCAAAAGTCCAAACCATCCATGAGCAGCAAGTGAAATCTGTCCAGATGGAAGTGTATCCTCGGACCAACTTGCCGAAGCAAGTTTCATCGGTGCAAGATGGAGTAGACCGACAACATTCATTGTTGAAAGGGAGGTTGTAATCGAATCGATGTGTTCAGGATTACCAGGGTCTCCACGATGGACTGTGCGCCCATGTTCAGATTGGATTGAAACATCTCGGATACCGACTTCAAATCCTATTCGAACCGTTGAAAGGCCACGAGCTTCCAATCTCGTGCACAAATGCTCGGCAATGCCCCAACCATCATCGGTAACGACAATTGTCCCATCCAAGGCAAGCGTTGAAGCAATGGATTCAGCCTCTTCAACTTCAATTTGCCACCTTCTGCAACCCTCGTGAGTTACTGAAGGAGGGGATTCAGTTGTTTGTGATTCAATGCTCGATTCCACCTCAGTGATTGGTTCCGATGGAGTAGAACCTCCTTTCATTTTCACAATATATGCAACGAAGTGGTTCAGCGTAGGATGATCGGAGAGTAAGAAATCCTCATCCACTGGGAGCGAGAAAATTTCACGCACATCAACCATGATTTCGGCCTGCTTGACCGTATCGATACCAAGTTCACCTTCCAAATCTTGATCCATTTCAATGAAATCTGCAGGATAGCCCGTATGTTTGACGACAACCTCGATCAAAGATGTTTGAATTCCCTCATCACTCGGAAGTGGGGAGGGTTGAGATTCTACTGAAAGGATTTCATGAGCTGCAACAGGTTCAGACGTTTCCTTTGGAGTTGCGATGGGAGCAGGGGCTGATGTTCCTCCACCGGTCATTCGAACAATGTAACCAATCATGTGCGATAGTGTCGGGTGTTCGGAAAGAAGGAAGTCTTCATCGACTGGAAGATTGAACAATTGGCGAATGTCGACCATGATTTCGGCCTGCTTGACCGTATCAATACCGAGTTCACCTTCCAAATCCTGATCCAATTCAATAAAATCAGCGGGATACCCAGTATGTTTGACGACCACATCGATGACTTGTTGTGTCATTGCGTCATCACCGACTGGGGTGGTAATCAGTGGCTTTACTTCTGCAGGAACTTCTTGAGAAACCTCTGGCGTTGGTTCTTCGACAGGTTGTTCAGGTTCTGCTTGAGGAACGGGAATGCTTGCTTCGCCACCTTGCATTCGTTGAATGTATCCAATCATATGATTCAGGGTTGGGTGCTCAGAAAGAACGAATGTTTCGTCAACAGGGAGATTGAAATGTTGTCGAATGTCAACCATGATTTCTGCTTGCTTGACCGTATCAATACCGAGTTCACCTTCTAAATCTTGGTCCAATTCAACGAAGTCCGCTGGGTAACCGGTGTGTTTGACAACGACATCAATTACAGTTTGGACCATATCTCCACTCGATGCTACGGGTGCTGGAGTTGGAACAGATGTAATCACGGGAGCCTCTACGACCGGTGCTTGAGGTTGAAGCGTAGGCACTTCTACCGGAGCGATTTCAGTCGTTAGACCCTCATAGGGAGCAGTTATTTCGTAGGATTCACCCTGAATTCCTCCATGGAGATTATCATCCCCATCGACATATGCAACGAGTTTGTTGTCAAGAATTCGAAGTTGGATATTTTGAGATCCAGCAAGACCTCGACACCAAGCAAGCAGACGCTTGCCGTCGATACGTTCGCCTTCAATTGGCCAAGCACGTACAAACGACAATCCAATTTGAGAACCGAAACCTGCTGCAAACCGAAGACCGTATTTCAAATTTGGATAATCTCCACCTTTCGATAGGTGCAAATTACCTAATTCTTCATCCACAACTTTGTGGTTTGCAATCGGAGGAATTCTCTTGTGGAGCAAACCATAGAACATGCTTGCATCTTCAATTCCAACTCCCATCGGATGCCCTGTGAATCCTTTGGTATTTGCAATCACCATGGAATCTGTACTCCCACCAAAGGTCTGCCGTAATGCTTTGACTTCGCTCTGGGCGCTACCGCCACGAGCCGGTGTGTATGTCTCATGGGAATAGAATACCAGATCTTTGGCAATCGCATGTCGATTCAAGCCCCAGCGTTGTTCCATTGTTCCTACAAACTCATCCACTGTTTTTGCTACGTGCTCAACATCGAGTCGTGTACCATGGTAAGCCGAATTGGCAGTCTTTGCTCCTAGTAACTCTGCAATCGGTTGGACACCTCTCTCATCTGCTGAACTCTTTCGTTCAACAACAAATGATGCTGCACCCATGCCGAGAACCAGGCCGTTTCTGCGTTTGTCGAAAGGTAAGGCTGCTTCTTCGACGATATTACTGGTTGAAGCGGCTCCTGTTGAAGCAAATCCACTACCGATCCATTCCCACAAGTCGTCACCCGTAACATCATCAGCTGAAAGAATGACAACACGATCCACACGGTCGGCTGCAAGCCAATCCTCAGCGATTTGGAATGCACCTGTTGCCGAAGCACATGCAAGATTGATGGTTGTTGTCGGACCACGAATCCCAGTAAACTGTGCAAATTGGGAATGGCCCATGGTCAATACTTGGAATAAGTAACGACGGTCAAACTTACCCTCTCCGTCGTCTCCATCGGTCTTTGCGTGTTTCATTGCCATCTGGAGGCCTGAGAAACAAGATGCGAAGACGATTCCTGTTCGATCACGGTGAATGCTAGGAACTTGCCAGTTTCGAATAAGTCGAAGCCCGCCCTTTCCAGTTTGTTCTTCTGGTGTCAATGGTATTCCAGCATCACGCAGTGCGAGTAGGCCGGATGCCATGGCAAGTTGAGTAGTGATGTCCCATGCCATGATCATCTTTGGATCGATTCCAAATTCTTCTGCGAGGTCAAATGCTGCTTTGAAACCTGCAAGTTGGGGAATGTCGCCGAAGGTTGTTGCTTGTTCCATGTTCACTGAACCATCTCTGCCTTTGATGAGGCGAGTGATGTTCTTGTCCAACAGGCGTTGCTTGTATTCATCAGACACTTCCTGAATGCATGTTTCACCTCGAACGAGGCGCTCAAAGACATCTTCATCGAAGACTTTCTCCCCACCTGGAAGTCCTAGACTGATTCCAGAAACGACGTATGGGTCTGCCTTTCGTTGCATCATTGGATCATGGACGGATTGTTGCACCTGAGTAGACGGTGATTGTTCCGAAGTAACCAAATGGACTCGAGGTGACCATCCTGAAGGAGGGTGACTCACCCATCGTTCCAAATCTGCCGCTGTCGTTGCAGATTGAACATCCACTTCTGCATCTGTACGTGCTTCCGATCGGATGGTTGCAATGATGCTCTGGATTGAAGATTCTGATAATCCCAACCCAAGGCGAAGATTGACCATGCCCTGACAAAACATTGCAGGATAGCCGGAATGTTGTGCGATTCGGTCTCCAACGTAATCAGCAACACTCGCTTGTTTCGGTGATTGCGCCGACACGGTTTGAGTTACTGAAGCAACGCTTCCACCACCTGCGCTGGGTAAGGGTCGGGCTCGGATGCGTAGGTCTTCTTCATTTGCACGTTGTGGCAAAGCAGGTTCGACATACGCTTCAATCGGACCTGCACGGAAAGCTTCACTGAATACATCCGATGTTCCTTCAATCGTTTTCGGGGCACGACCTGATAGTGCTAAAGCACCAAGAGTAGTCAAGAACGAAGCAATACCACCCTGTTTGGGATGGTTGGTCATGATAGCAAGATGAGGTTGTTCTTCGAGAATCTGAGATGCAAACATTGTCAATGCTCGCTTCGGACCGACCTCAACGAAGATGCGTGCACCAGCATCGTACATGGTATTGATTTGAGATGTCCATTCAACAGATGATGCCATTTGTGGTGCAAGTTTGGATAGAATACCTTCCTTGGCATCAGGTCCTTCTGTTGGATAGAACGTTCCGTCCACATTCGCAGTTATTGGAATCGATGGCCAATTGATATCAAGAGAGGACAGGAAGCGACGGAGTGGTTCATTCGCAGGAGCCACAATGCTGGAATGGAATGCATGGCTTGTTGCGAGAGGGACACAATTGAATCCTTCTTGTTCGAATTGCTTCATCACGTTTTGAACTGCTTCAGTAGCTCCTGCGATAACGGTCATCTTTGGAGAGTTCTTGTTCGCCGCAATAACATAGCCGTCAGCAGCATCAAGGATGCGTTGCACAGCATCATAGGGGGCAGTTACACTCGCCATGAGGCCTTTATCATCGATTTCAACAGATCCCATCTCGGTTCCACGAGCAGCAGCAGCTCGTAGAGCACCGTCCATGTTGAGAATACCCGATACCATCAGAGCAGCATATTCCCCGAGAGAGTGTCCTGCGACCATATCGGGATGATGTCCATAGGCGTTGAGTGCATGTTCAATGGCTAAATCAGCGGTAAGCATAGCCGGCTGTGTATACTCCGTTTGCTTGAGTTTGTTTTCAGCAGCCTTTCTCTCTTCGTCACTCAATCCACTTCGAAGCACAAATGATGAGAGTGTTTCTCCATCCAGAACTTCAACCATTGTCGAATCCGATGCATTCCAAACCTCTTGAACTGGGGAATAACGTTGGTGGAGATCGTGTGTCATTCCGACATATTGCGATCCTTGACCGGGATACATGTGGGCGATTTTCACACCATCAGGCATCGACGGTTGATCGCTTACGAGAACGCCTTGTGCTTGCATGAAACCCCATTTATCGGGATCTGAAATTGATTTGAGTGCCAATGTCTTACGCTTCTCGAACTCAGCCCACGAAGTTGCAACGAGTGCTAAACGGCAAGGATGAGAGGTATCGAAGGCGCTACTGGCCGATTGAAGTGCTATGGAGAGGCGTTGTCCTCGAGGGTTGTCATCAAAGAAGGGTCCTGAAAATGAAGTTGCCTCCAATGATGTTGCAAGCGCTTCAATTGAATCACCAGAGAGAAGCAAGACTCCTCCTTCAATCGCTTTCAATTCATCATGCGAAAGCGAAGGTTTTGCAGTCTGATCGAGAATTGACGGTGCTGACACTGAAGATGTTTTCGAATAAGCATTCCATCGCTGTTGCCAATCTTCTGCCATGTCGTGGTGATAGGAAGGGTCGTACCCTTCGAGAGCTATGTGGAAGTTTGTTCCACCAAAACCGAATGCAGATACACCTGCGCGTCGTGGATGCGATGGGGGTTGAGGCCATTCGAGTGGAGAGGTTGGGACGAAAAAAGGAATATTCTGCCAGTCGACAGTTGGATTTGGTGTTTCAAAACCAGCCGATGGAGGAATCGTTCGGTGATGAAGTGCCATGACCGACTTGATGATTCCTGCAATTCCTGCTGCTGCTTTTAAGTGACCTATTTGTGATTTGATGGAGCCAACAGCGACGTTGTCTCCTGATGAAACATCAGTCCAAAGACGCGTCAAGGTTGAGAGCTCCGTTGCATCGCCGACTTTTGTTGATGTTCCGTGTGCTTCAACCAACTCTACGGATGAAGCAGGATAGCCTGCTTGGTTGTATGCTCGAGCAATCGCTTGGATTTGGCCTCGTTGACTTGGTGCAGTGATGCCTTTACCTCGGCCATCGCTTGAACCGCCAATACCTCGAATGACTGCATGAATTGTGTCATCGTCTGCAATAGCGTCACTGAGACGCTTAAGCACCATCACACCTGCACCCTCACCCATCACGAACCCGTTTGCTCGGGCATCAAAAGGAGTCGAGTGTGTAGGCGATAGGGCTCCGATTGCACTGAATTTTGCATAGGTTGCAGGATCCATTGTACGATCAGTTGCTCCAGCAAGCATGACATCCGCTTGTCGTGTTTGGAGAAGTCGGCAAGCGTCCATTACTGCAGCCATTGAGGAAGCGCATGCCGCATCCATTGCGTGATTTGGCCCTTGCAAATCAAGCAGGTTTGCAACGCGACCTGAGACTACATTTGCAAGTTCACCTGGCATTGTATCTTCGTCGACCTTTGGAGCATGTTCATTCACCGCATCCATGAAGGCCTCTTTTGATGAGGGTGGCATCCCGTGTTCTTTTGCTAACTCAGCAGTATGGTTTGACCATACACGGATGTTCGACATGTTTCGATTTTCACCGCCCAATGCGTTTGCGAAGACAACGCCTGCACGCTCTCGTGGAAATTTTTTCTCGCCCTCACCATATCCTGCCTGCTCGATTGCTTTCGCTGAAACTGAAACTGCCCACAGTTGGCATGGATCGATTTGTGGGATGGTGCCTGGAGGCTGTCGCCATCGTCTCCAATCAAATTCGTATCCTTCGACAAAGGCTCCAATTTTAGCATAAGTGAATCCGTGAGCAATGTCTCCGGGCTTTCCTTCTGACCAGAAATGATCGACTGGCCCTGGCCATCGGCCCTCTCGAATCTCCTTGATGCTCACGTGTGAGTCGATAATGTTCTGCCAGAACGAGGATAAGTCCTCTGCATCGGGCATCATTGCTGCGAGTCCAATAACTGCGATCGGTTCGAACGGTCCTTGTTCCAGACCTTCGCATGGTTTTCCGTCATCGGTTGTCATAGTCATGATACCACCTCACACATCCATGATGCTCTGCGGCACCATTGTGATTGAATAGCCTGCATCGACGTGGATGCACTGCCCAGTAACGCCTGCAGAAAGTGAACTTGCGAGCCACAGAGTTGTTCCAGCAACGTCGGATTGGTTGACATTGCGCCGCAGTGGAGCGTTGGCTTCAACGTGGTCAAGTATTTTATCGAATCCTGGAATACCCGAGGCAGCAATGGTTCGAATGGGCCCTGAGGAGATGCTGTTAACGCGGTGCCCGTGTGGCCCCAAATGGCAAGCAAGTTCTCGTGTCCAGCATTCAAGTGCCGCTTTCGCCATGGACATGATTCCATAGGATGGGACAAATCGGGTGGAAGCAGCATATGTGAGAGTAATCGTTGATGAACCCTCGCTGAGATGAGGCATTGCGAACTTGAGGCAACGCTGGAGTGAATTCGCTGAAATGGTCATTGCAGTATTGATATCAGCATCTTCAACGAAGAGGATGGGGCGATCGAAACAACTCCGGGGAGCAAACCCAATGGCGTGGACCAATACGTCAATCTTCCTTCCTGGATGTTCTTTAGAAAATTCATCGAAGAATTCTTGCGTCGTATCGTCTTGTGCAACATCGAGAGGGTAGAATCCTTTGATTGCAGGCAGTTTGTCTTTGAGTTGGAATACTCTTGACATGAAGCGCTTTTGATACCCCAAAAAGAGGTCTGCACCTGCTTCAGCGAGTTGTTGACATATGGCCCATGCAATCGAATCTTCGCTCGCAACTCCAAACACGACGGCGGTTTTTCCTCGTAGACCTAGCATTCGCATCCCCAATTGGCAGGTGTTACCGAGCACACCACGTCTTTGAGTATTCCCCTTCATTTACTGGGAAAAAGGGGCTTCCGAGAGGTTTCAAAAGCAGCGGACGGCGTTACAAATCGTCCAACATCGAATCGAGGTCGTCTGCAAGGAACTCATCATCATCAAAATCAAGGTCAAAGTCGAACTCATCATCATCCTCAATTTCAATTGCCGGTTCTTCCGTAGTTTCCTTTGCAGTTTTGTTCTTTGAAGTACGCTTCGAGACACGACCAATGATAATCAGTAAGAAGATGACAAACAGAACTCCGCCAGCGATTGCGCCATACAGTGCAAGATCGTCTGTACTCACCTCAGACAGCCCAGCTCCGAGTCCAGCAGAATCTTGCTTAGCCTCGACAATGAGATCGAAATCAACGATGTCACTGGAATCGTCATTTGTACTCGAGGCCTCAATCACGATGGTTTTTCGGATTTCTTCAGCAGCATCGCTTGGTGCGCGAATGATAAATTCGAGTTGTTCTGAAACACCATCGGGCTGGACATCTCTTGCGCTGAGGAAAGCTCCACTTTGAATGACGAATCCAAGAGCCTCCAATTCGTCTGCATTGTTAATTCGGATTTCAATGGTGTCGACAGCATTTCCATCGTTATCTACTTGGAATGTAATTGAGACTTCATCACTCGTTTTCATATTTCGTGAAGACGTATCTGGGATGTCGAGAGTCACCTGTCCATATTTGTTGACCGTAATTTCACCTGAATGATTTGCAACATTCGAAAGTGGGGTTCCTTCCACAGGAATCGGCCCCCAAGCAGTCACAGTAGCAGTGATTGTAAATTCGTTGCTGATTTCAGAATCGAGCCGTGCTTCGCCTACGAACGTAACCGTGAAGTCTTGGGATTCATCAGGTTCGAGCGTAAAGGAGTCTTCAGAAATGCTCATGCTGATGAATACACCATCCCATTCGTGGGAGATTTCAACACTCTCTGCAAGGATTGATCCATCGTTGGTAACGGTACATTCAACGGTCTCGTCTTCATATTCACCCGGTTTGACATCCATCACAGGGTCATCTGAGCATTCCATCGAAATGCTACCGGGCAGGCCTTGCGCTGTTGAAGGCATTGGCAAGAGGGTGAGAAGCAGCAAACTCACAAGCAGTGTAGTGAGGGCCTTTTCGTTGCCTGCCATGAACGTTCGATGCAGGAATACGTCATGAATGTGATGGATGTTTGATGTGAGTTTGAGCATTATTCTGCATCACCATAGAGAGCATTTGGAATTTCCACATGACACTTCCACAACATCTCCTCATCCATTCCTGCTTCGACCAATTGTTGGGTTCGCTTTGGAACCGTTTTGGGGCCAAGAACTGCCCCTGGTCGACGAGGATCGTCCATGTAATCTGTTTCAAGCATAAATCCTGTTTTGTTATTCTCATAACTTGCAAGGAGAGGTTCGAGCGCCCCCTTACCGACAAGAACGCTTGAGGTCAATCCTCGAGTGATCGATTCATCTATCTGAGGGGGTGAATAATGACGGATCAAACGATATGTAGGGAGATTCGCTCTTGCAGCCATTTCCGATAGATCTCGATAGGTTGAATCCAATTCGCCTTCAACATGAAGTTGCAATGGAATTTGTTCGCGTGCTGCAAGCGTCATTGTCTCTTCAAGCAATAGATTGGATAAGTCCCATACTTCTTCGGAAACATCCCAATGTGGGCGACCAACTTCACCGATGGCATGGGCTTGACCCTCCTTAACGAATTCGAGAGCCGCATCGATGCTATCACGATAATTTTCACAGGCTCGTTCAATTCCCTTTTCACCGTCCTGCTCCATCCAATTGATGAATTGGTGCGCGAATGCAGCAGGGTGCGGGCCAAGAACAACTCGGACATGCAAGTCATGTGCATTACGGACCTCTTCCGCCATGGAAACGGTATCTGCGTATGTTTTTCGATGCTCTTTCAATGAAGTTGGAGGAGAGGAAAAATCAGGGCAGTGAACAAGGACGAGGTGCGTCCCTCCGACGTTCTTGAAATCTTTCGCAGCATCAAGAAACCTTCCCTTTCGATTCAAGTGGAAGTGGTTATCAAGAATCGGACCTTTCCAGAGCCGATGAGCATCAACCATGAATTCCCCTCAAAAGCCTGCAATGCCAAGGTCTGAAAACTTCGACTGCCAATATACAGCAGCCATTGCAACCATTTTCGGATGGCGTCCTTCGGTGACCACACAACGTCCGTTCTCCCAAACATGGAGAACGAGGTCGTGCCGTTCATCGTTAATGATTCCACAATCGAGACGTTCATCGTAATTGCCTTCTCCAGCGCCGAGTTGTCCAACGATGGATTGAACCTTGATTGGGGTATTGAAAAAGAACGATGCGATAATCGGACCAAGTTCTGTTTTCAAACCTGTATCATCCTTTCCGAGGCGAAGGAGAAGTTCCTTTGCAGCATCACGAGCTGCTTCGATACGATGCGTTCCATGAACAGTAATTCTACCCTCGGGATCAATCACGAGTGTTGCTCGTGGTCGACGGAGTGCTTTGATAACCATCTTACCAACTCGCTGGCCTTGAAGATGTTCAACGACTGCATTCCCATCAATGGGCTCTGGAGCAATGAATCGTACGAGTTGATTCTCAACAGTCACGTCAATATTGCCGCTCATCACTCCTCCTCCTGTCTATCCGAAGGCCCTGTTGATGAAATAATCTCCTCTGGTTCGGGATTTGTTTCGAGCATGGCAAGAATCGATGTGCGCCACGTTTGAACCATTGGTAAAATCAGAGTTGCATCATCTCCGTGTTGTGCACGTTCAACTGCAAGCGCCCCGCGTAGACGTTTTGCAAACCTCAAATCTCGAGCCTTTGAGAGTTCGGGCGTGATGCGCGATTCTGTCAAATCCCACCATGCTGCTGTCAAAACTGAAGCTGTAGCCATATCTCGAGGGACATTTTTCGGAGGCGGCGCCGCATCAAAAATTCGTACCTTGACCGCCTTTCTCCACTTCTTCCCAATGCGTACCATCCCGAGTAGTTTACGCCAGTGTGTTGAGACCTTCGCCTCTAGTGTTCGTTGCTCTTCCCAATCAGAGTCGTCAAGCGTGGGTTCAATGCAGTACACTGCTCGGTTGTGGCGTAAAGCCAGGCGGTGCAATCTACGTGGCTCTGGATCGGGGAATCGTCCTGTTTGAATGTCCTCTAGCTGGGTCAAATCCTCGATCATGGCGGAATCAATACCTCCTCCCAGAATGGACGATGCAAGATTAATTCCAGGAGATTCTTTTTCAGAATCTTCCTCGAGTTGCCATACGTCTTCAATTTCAGGACCCTCAAGCAGGGCTAAAGCATGCCACTCCAATCGAGGTCGCAATGCTTGAGGGTGAACAGTCGTTGGAAGTACACCGTGTAGGACAATTCTGCCGCCATCTGGATCACTCCAGACAATGTCTTCCCAGGATAAATCCACACTCAAGTGGTCACGTCCATCACTGGTTTTCAAGCCAGTCTTGCAGGGAGTTGATGTCCCATCCTTGATCGAAGTAGCCTTGGATTTCTTCCTGAGACCACTGCGGGAACTTTTGCATGGCTTCTGCCATCTGTGGAGTGACGTCTGCGGGCGGAGTTACTGCTTCGGAATACTGACCAGGCAGGGTTGCATAGGCCTTGGTTTCAGTTTCTTCCTCGTAGAGGTAATCATCCATATCGTTACTTCCTCGTCGCATAATGACAAGGCCAATAATGGCCATGACCAGAATGAGACCAATCAGAATGACGATGATCAACATCAGCGTACCAGAATCGTCTCCCTCACTTGCAATCTTAACGTTGAAACTGTCACCACTGCTTGATCCGTTGTACAACAAATCGCCAGTGACATCATCAAAGACGAGATAGTACATTCCCGTTGTTGGGTTGACGAAGGATTCCAATTCAATTTCAACATCAACTTCTCCATCAATATCAATGAGGCTCGATGTGACTGTCTTTTCTGTTATTGGAATTCCACCATCAACGACAGACTGGATTCGGAGTGTTGCTTCTCCAGCTTTCGAACCGGTGTTGACCACTTCGATGACCAATGTCATTGCATCGCCAACTTCTGGAGAGCGTGGAAGCAAGTCAACCTCCTTAACGGAGTAGCTTGCCTCTTCATAGATGAAATCGTACAAAGAATTGTAACGTGCTTCTGGAGAGTAAATCGGTGCAACAGAGCCGTCTCCTGTTGGACCACCACCAAGAACTGCAGAACCTGCTGAATCGGCTCCAACAACCCAGAACACTACCTCGATATTGTTGATCTGATCCTGTGATGGCAGCTCTTGGTCAATCGATGGCCACAGGTCGACACAATCCGCACTTGCGGCATATCCACCTGCAACCGGTGTCAATGAGAGTGGTGCGGTAAGTGGATCATTACCGTGAATTTGTCCGAAGAACGGCCAGGTAATATCAGAACTCGGATCCACGTAGAATTTCCAAGCGACCGAAACATCACCTTGGAACAAGGCTTCTTTCTCATCGATTTGCAATGAAATGTCAATGCATCGGAAGTTCGATGTCGAAACGGTTTCTTCGAGAACCGTCCCCGCCTCGTCTCGGGCTGTCCAAGTGTTGGACTTAACGGAAGGAACGTTTGCGTCAACCTTGACTACGAATTCGCCACAACCGAATGATGTCGATGATGCACAGAAGGCTTCTGTGGTATCGAGAGCCCCAGTTGGTAGATTCACGAGTTTGAATTGATAGGTGTACTCATTAGTGGAGGTTGGTGCGGTGATGTTGATGTTGAAGGCACCGCCCTTGAATGTGTGATAGGTCGATTGTCCATCCTGCTTGGTTCCGTCTGCACCACCTGCGCCATAGGCGAAGTATTGGATTCCACCAGCGGTGCTTGCTTGTGCCGCAAGTCGAGTGACTTCAACGGTCAGTTCCATCTCAGGAAGGATGTATACACTGTCTAAAAGGCCGTCAATGTAGGCGAATTGCCCTTCGAATGCAACCGTATCGCCAGGGAACACGTATCCTTCACGGACATCAGAGGTGAAGGGTTCGCTAATGTCGCTGAAGTACGGTGTAATCATCAGATCGTTGACAGCGTCTGTTCGCACATCGAGTCGAATACCATCAGAGTAATACCATTGGGTAATTTCTGTTGTAGAACCAACGATCTTACGCTTCTCGTTTCCATCCAAATCTGCGATAGAAATAACCGGTGAAGCAAGACTTTGCAAGCCAACAATACCCCAATTGATTCGAATTGGAAGATCAAGATAGAATTCATCTGTGAATGGATTGACAAGGTAGTCTCCATCCATTCGAAGTAACTGTGGACCATCCGAATCTTCGCCGTCCGGTACTATGGTAATGTGAGGACTTTCAGTCCATGCAGTTCCGTTACGTGGGAAATAGTATAGAGTGAGGTCATCGCGGTCGTTGGTCAAATCGATTTGAATGTAATCGATGTCTCTCCATCCGTTCCGATCTTCAGCCTCAACGATGAGGTGATACTCGTTTCCAGCATACATGGTTTGGTTCCAATCACCCTCGTAGGACGGGTGGTTCGAATTGAGGAGTGGTCGGCCTGCGGAATTTTCGATGTTGAACTCGAGAATTTCAGGTGACTTCGACGGCATCGATGCATACGTTACCTCGTCATTGAAGATACCATAGGAGCCACCATCGATTGAGTTGCCTGCCAAATCATAGCCTTCGAGGAACATACTCACACGGCCAACAGGGTCTTTTTCTTGATTCGCCAAATCGTTGTAGTTTCCTGTATAATTTGCAGTAGGGTATTCTCCATCACCAGTCAGTGAAACCACCGCATACTCATTTTCGTCAGCAACACCATCGCTGTTTACATCGTGTTGATACTCAACCCAGTAATGCAAATCAAGCGTTGCTGGAAGATCTTGTAGGTCGGTTACACCAACTTTGATGAATTGGTTGTTGGATGGGATAACCCAGGTATCGTCAACCAAACTTCTCCAGTTGGATTCAACGTTCGGATCGACTTGTCCGTTCAATACCTTGACAGATACAAGTTCGGGAGAAAACTGATCGATTGTCAAATTAAATGGAATAGCACAAGCATCATCTGGCCGGTATTCTGAACTTGGACAAACGGTATCTCCACCCTCATATCCAGTTAGCAAGAATCGATAGTAATGCTCTCCTGCAGTCGCAGGTCCAAGGTCGATTGTCCAGTCGAAGTTACCGCCTATTGTTCCTGTTTGATTTGCGATTTCAGTCCATTCAAAGACAGGATTTTCGCCTGAGTTGTTGATACTTCGCTCTTCGACTACTGTGTAGTAACTTAGCGGATTTGGTGCAACATCCAATGCTTCGAGACGTACGCTTCCGAGCATTCGAACGTACCGATTGGAGTTCCCAGCATCAAGATTTTGAACAATACCTTCCTCGTTGATTACAGAGAATGTTGTAATTGCAACATCGTTTTCAACTGCGTTTCCACCAACCGGCGCAAGGACGATTGAATCAGGGAGCCCTTTTACTCCATTGGATGCTGTTTGTCCAGCAAAGATTCGAACTTGTTCTGTATCATCCCAAACACTGTTTACAACAAAGCGCCACGTGATTTCTTTTCCATCATTGATGTCGGTAACTGAAGAGGCTTGAAGCGTAATGTAATTGTTTGAATTTTCGACAACCGTAAATCCATCAACATCTGAATAGGTTAGTTCAATATCACCTGAAATTGATTCAAAGACAAGGTAAGCTTCATCGAAACTTGCTCCAGTCAAAGATGAGACAGTATGCGTTGATGTGATTTCATAAATTTCGCCGTTCGGGTACAAGCCAGGAGCATTGTTGAGAAGCGACGCTGTTGTTGTGTAACCAGGAGTCGTTGAGACGGAGAGGCTTGAGAACGAGAGACCACCTCCGCTTTCTGCATGAACAGCGATTGGTACATTCACATAACCACCGGTCGCAGGAGATAATGCAACACCTTGAGCCAGTTCCCATCCGAAATTATTCCCATCCGAAATGTAATGTGTTACATCATAAACAACATCTAGTCCAACGAGATCGATTGTCGAACCACTCGTGGCATTGAGGCTTTCTATATTAAATCTGAATTTCTTCCATCCATTTCCATTGGCATCGATGTGAGCTGTTGGCGTAAGGCTACTTTGCATGAGTGTGTTGAGGGCTGAGGTAAAATTCATTTCCTCAGGATAAAATTCTTGACTTGCGCTGCTCAAATTACCAATTTCTCCAAGATCAAATTCTTCTATCCCTGACATTAGTTTCCATTTGAATCCTTCATTGAGGTCGGTCGTGGAATAAATTTGGTTATTTTCAAATCCAATTTCAGCGACGGAGATCGTGGCTCCAGCGGGGAGCATGAATTCACCCCCTTCAACTGAACCAGAGAGACCAAGGGTTAACGTTCGCATTTCGCTACCATAATGCACGTTGTTGGAGTCCTTTGAACTGATGAATTTTGTTTGTCGGCCGAACATGTCGAATGCAGGCTCTGTGAATTCATAGTCAACGTCACCGTCGTTGGCTACGTCAATCTGTATTTGTTCCGAGTGGTGGGCGAATTCAAGGTCGAACCAAATTCCTCCGACATTGCACGGATTCTGATAAGTTAGATATGAAACAAATCCAAATGAGCCGTTTGGCATGCCTGTAGTTTCCCCGAGTGTATACGTCGTGTTAGTGGATAGGATTACCAAATTGCCATTCATAATCACTCCAATTTCAGGACTCTCTGCGCAATCATCTTGAACGTAAGGCGTGATGGATGCTATGGGGTAACTGAAATGGGAGCGGAGTTTTGGTGGAGTGAAGGCGTGATCCAGCACAACTGGTGTGTAATCAAGAATGTCCCCCATCCCTTGGGTTGCCCAAACTCCATCTTGAGGGGAATTAGGAGTCTCATAGGTTTGATTGAAGCCGGTTCCTACCCGAGTCCCAATCGAAAAGCCATAAAACACTGGGGTTGAAAGTCGGTCTGGACCTGAATCAAAGTTGAATTGGAAGTCGATTGAAGGGTATTTCGACGAGTTGATGTCCCACAACTCATGGATCATTCCAACAAGACCAGACATTGCCATTCCGTTGTTATCAATGACCAATTGACCTGTTAATGAATCAACAATATCAACAGAGAGTACGGCTGTTGACGTCGTCTGTGCCTCGATTGTTAGAAGACCATAGCCATTGGGGTGGTTCTCGCCACCGTCTACGTTGGGCAACATGTTCAACACGGTCATCGAACCAGATTGTGCAAGTTTGCCACCAAAGCGGAAATTATCGATATACCACCCAGGCATAGTGTTGTTATCCACCGAAAATCCAATCGGAGGCTGAACTTTGTTGTATTCCATGACGAATCTGAGTTGAACGTATTGTCCAACATAATCGGTCAGATCAATTTTGATGCTTTCCCAACCACTAGGATTATTCGGTGTTATTGAGGTTCCACCCAAAGCAAAATCGTTCCTGTCTACGCCGTTGCAACGGCCATCAATTTTGTTATTTTCGTTTGCATAACCTACTTGTGTATACCCAGAGTTATACGATAGAGAGGAATTTTGTATATCGATTCCAATGTGTGTGAATGACTCATCTCCAAACGTAGATGTGGATGATGAACGCACCTCGACATAGGCGCAGTCAACATAGCGATATGTTGGGTTGACAATTCCAGAGGAAAGAGTCATCAGTTGGTGGAAGGAGTCAAAGTAAACAGATGGGTCTTTTACATCAACAGGGTCCACATCAAGCACAGGTGATAGAAGGGACTGCTTGAATGCATTCTTTCCTTGTGTGTCGCTGTTGTCATCTGTATAATCCGTGTCGTAAAGGGCAGTCCCCCAACATTCCTCTCCAGAGGCGCAACTCGACGGTGTTGAGCCTCCGAAAATAGGGCCATGTTCCCAAGTGTTGCCGCTATACAGGGGCTGATCTGTAACATCAAAGAAACCTCCTGATTCGCTTTCAAAATCAGTGAGGATCCCCTCTGCCTTGAGAGAGACTGGGGTGGAGACGGAGCCATCCTCGATTTCGAAATCTTGGATGCTGGAAAATTTAGTCGTTTGTCCATTCCAAGCAGGATTCCATACCCTAGGCATCGTATCGACGTCGACGCGGACATGTGAGCTGTGCGCTGCAGGATCACTGTTGATGGCCATAGTTGCCGATGTAATCGATTCGCCAACCGGCAAATCGATTGAACCATCAACAATATTCGAATAGACTGATGCATCGTTGAGGAGAATGTCTGCTTCACTTGTTCCTGAACTGAAATCGGTCACGCTTGCTGCACTTGCAAGCGGTGTCAGAACCATCAACATTACGAGGAAGAGCGCAATTTTTGTTCGTCGGTTTTCATTGGCCATGGTGTCACCTAACACTACCGTGGAAACACTGCACTAAAACTTCGTCGCTCTATCGTCCAAGTTCGACATAGGTCATAAATCGTAAAATCGAGAGCAATTGCCGTATTTGACGCTAAGGGTTCATATCATATGGAAGCATGGGAGAATCATGAAACCATTCTCGACTGAACCCGTAACCCTGATTGAAGAGGTCTTTCCCCAAGATACGAATTCTTACAACACGTTGTTCGGGGGCCGGTTGCTTTCCGTAATGGACAAGGCAGCAGGTATCGCATGCTCAAAATTTGCGCATCGTGAATTCGTCACCATATCCATTGACACTTTGACCTTCAAAGCACCTGCACGACAAGGCGATCTCATCGAAGTAACAGGTCGTGTTGTTTTCACCAGTACACACACCGCTGGAGTCAAAGTCACCGCATGTGCAATGACAAAATCAGATTGGGAAACCCGTGTCATATGTGAAGGGTATTTCTTCATGGTAGCCATCGATTCAATGATGCGCCCTATTCCAATCCCGCAACTTGAGCCTTCGAATGAAGATGAAGAGAAAGAGTGGGCGATAGCTCTCGAGATTCGGAACAACATGCTGTCGAAGCGAAAATCACAACAAGAGGGTTGATGAAAGAACGTTTGGTGGACCCGACATGCCCGTGTTGAACATCGCGATGGTTGGTAGCGACGAGCTCGCACGAGAACTTGCTAAACCAACGGACCAACGGGACGTACACACCTATGTTCACAAAGAAACGAGCGATGGTCAAGTTCGTATTCTCTCATTGATTCGACCAGCAAAGTACCCTGAACGTCTTCGCCCATTGCTCAATGCTCTCTCTGCCGCTCGCGCAGGTTTGATTGAAGTCAATGCTGTCGATGCAACGCTCGGAGAAGCTCTGGTTGCATTTGCGAGTGCAGGAATTAATCACGGTGTCGCCGTATTGCGTCCTCCGCAAGGAGAATGGATCGATGAAGACATGGTCAAATCACTGTTCAAGCAAGCGGGACTCAATAACTGGACCTTCGAGAAGGCCGATGGGATTGAATTGCGTAATGCATTCAACACCATTATGGACAATGTCTCGGAACTCCTCGCTGCGATTGAAGCACAACCGTTGGTAGTCCCTATTGACCAACACTTCAACGTCAAAGGCATCGGATTGGTTGCAATTGGTTATGTCCAATCTGGAGTTGTTTCCGTTCACGATGAAGTTACCATGTTACCTCACGGAGGAACTGGGTCTGTGAAGTCGCTTCAAGTCATGGATGATGATGTCGATCGAGCAGGAGCAGGAGATCGGGTCGGCATTGCACTTCGGAACGCGAAGGAAGAGAGCCTTTCAGGGACCTGTCTTATCGTTCACCCTGAAATTGAAGACAAGAAGACCAACACGTTCAGGCCACTCGCTTTAGAAGCCCACGTCGTGTCAACAATGACACTATCCACTTCACCCTTCCAAAAGAAACAACTTGGTGTTAACGATGTGGTCCATGCATCCATTGACCTTCAGTTCAATGTTGGACGTGTCGAGAGCGTCGATGGGGCGACATATACCGTGCGCTGGGAAACACCTCTCCTGCAACGCATCGAGGATGCTCCTTCAGTCCTGATTGCTCAACTTGATTCAAAGCCCCGAATCATGGGTAGTGCCCAACTCAGCAAAGTCGAATGATTTGGCGTTATTTCTCTTCACGAGGAACGATTGCCTTACCCCTCAATTCAAGGGATGCATTGATAATAGGTGGCTCAAACTGCACGTTGGGATGC